>Ga0194131_10006458_pt1 | contig 16303 bp, 15 predicted proteins | sample TA2KigO120mmetaG_FD_148631 | JGI IMG/M metagenome (GOLD analysis project Ga0194131, IMG submission 148631) | Freshwater microbial communities from Lake Tanganyika, Tanzania - TA2015053 Kigoma Offshore 120m | ecosystem: Environmental > Aquatic > Freshwater > Lake | place: Tanzania: Lake... | reverse complement strand
GGGCGCGCCGAGCGCGAACACGAGGGCCAGGGGTGCCGCGACCGCGACCAGCGCCAGCAACGCGCGCCGCAGGAACGCCGTCGCGCCGCGCGCGTCGGCGGCGCGCGCTTCCACGTAGAGCGGCACGACGAGCGTGGACACCCATCCCGCGAGCTCGCCGGTGAGGACCGTGATCACGACGAGGGCGAACGCGAGGGCGTCGGCCTCGCGGCCGGTGCCGAAGCGGGCGGCGGCGGCCATCTCGAAGCCGAGGGCGGCGAGCTGACCGAGCAGCGTGACCGCGAGGACCGCCAGGTAGGTGGCGCGAAACGCCATTCAGATCGTCGTATCGTATCACCCGTGTCCGGCGACACCGACCTCTACCGGCGCTACACCACGACGACCGCGCTGCCTCCGGGCACCGACGCGGACGCCGTGCTCGCCTGGTCGCGGCGCTACTTCGCGGCGCACGTCGCCCCGCACCTGCCGCCGGACCGGTCCGCCGCCGTCGCGGAGATCGGCTGCGGCTGGGGGCGCAACCTCGCGGCGCTCGCGGCGGCCGGGTACGCCAACGCCGAAGGCGTGGACGCCAGCGCGGAGCAGGTCGCCCACGCCCGCGACGTCCTGCGCCTGACCAACGTCGCGCACGGCGACGCGGTCGCGTGGCTCGAGGCCCGGCCCGGCCGCTACGACTGCCTCCTCGCGCTCGACGTGCTCGAGCATCTCGAGACCGGCGCGCTGGTCGCGACCACGAGGGCGGCGCGCGCGGCGCTCCGCCCCGGCGGCCGCCTGATCGTGCAGGCGCCGAACGCGCTCGCACCGCTGACGCCGCTGCGCCACGCGGACCTCACGCACGTCCGCGCCTTCACGGTGGGCAGCCTCACGCAGCTCTTCCGCGCCACCGGCCTGACGCCGCGCCTCTTCCGCGAGGCGGCGCCGCACGGCCGCGGTCTCGCGGGCGTCACGCGTCGACTGCTGTGGAAGGGGGCGCTCCGCCCGCTGCTCCATGCCTGGATGCTCGCCGCCAACGGCGACGCCATGGGCGGCATCTACACCGCGAACGTGATCGCGGTGGCCGAGCGCGCCGACGAGCTCAGCCCGCGGTGACGCGGGACCGCCAGTAGTCGAGCACGTCCGCCAGCGTCTGCTCGAACGGAATCGTGGGACGCCAGCCCGTCGCGCGCTCCATCCTCGCCGCGCTGCCGACGAGCAGCGGAATGTCGGCGGGTCTGAGCCGCGCCGGATCCTCCTTCACCGCGATCCCCTCCACGCGGCTCAGGGACAACAGCCGCTGGAGGATGTCCTCGATGGACCACGCGGCGCCGGAGCAGAGGTTGTAGACCTCCCCCGGCTCACCACGCTCGAGGAGCTGCCAGTAGCCGCGGACGATGTCGCGCACGTCGGTGTAGTCGCGCCGCGCCTGCAGGTTGCCGACCTCGATCACCGGCGGCCGCTCGCCGCGCTCGATCGCCACGATCTGGCGCGCGAAGCTCCCGGTCACGAACACGTCGGGGCGCCGGGGGCCGTCGTGGTTGAAGGCACGCGAGCGGACGATCGGCAGGCCGTAGCTCCGGAAGTACTGGAAGCCCATGAGGTCCTGGGCGACCTTGCTCACCGCGTACGGCGAGACCGGGCGCAGGGCGTTGTCCTCGGTGACCGGAAGCTCGCCGTCGCGCACGAGCCCGTATTCCTCGCTCGAGCCGACGACGAGGACGCGCGGCGGCGGACCGGGACGCGCGCGCACCGCCTCGAGCACGTGCACCTGGCTCAGGACGTTCGTGTGAAACGTCTCGGCCGGCGTCGTCCACGAGGCGCCGACGGAGCTCTGGCCCGCGAGGTGCGCGATCCAGTCGGGCCGCGCGATGTCGAGCAGGCGCTGGACCGACGACGGATCGCGGACGTCGCACTCGACCAGATGGAGGCGATCGCGCAGGTGCGCGACGTTCTCGGTGGCGCTCCGCCAGCGTGACGCGCCGTAGACGTCGGCACCGGCCGCCACCGCGAGGTCCGCGAGGTGACTGCCGACGAAGCCCGTGACGCCGGTGATGAGGATGCGCACGGGCCCTGCGAGGGTGGCTTACTCGCCGAGGACCTGGACGGTGACCTCGCGCGCCCGCGGGCCGTCGAACTCCGCGAAGATGATCGACTGGAAGCGCCCCAGCACCAGCTCGCCGTCGGCGAGGCCGACCGCGATGTTGCGTCCGAGGAGTGCCGTCCTCAGGTGCGCGTGCGCGTTGCCCCGCTCGCAGCCGGAATAGCGCGGATCGTCGTGCCGGTAACCGCCGCGCTCGGGGACCAGCCGGTCCGCCATCGCCTTGAGGTCGTCGACCAGCGCCGCCTGGAACTCGTTGACGAACAGGGCGCACGTCGTGTGCATCGTGTTCACGAGCGCGATGCCGTGCTCGACCGGGAACTGCTGGATCGCTTCCCGGACGCGCTTCGTGATGTCGAGGATCTCCGTGGGCTCTTCCCCCGTCAGCGTGAACGACGTGCTGAAGCTCTTCATCCGCGTGCTCGCTCCTCCCGGCCCCAGGGCCACCCGCTACCATACGGCCTCGAAGCCGGAACGTCAACGAAACAGCGGACTTGTCGAGCGGGCGCAGGCTCCCGAAGGGTGCGCGCGGCGCGGCCCGTGGCGCCCTGCTCCGCCGCTAGCCGGGGCGCCGCGGCGGGATCGGCTCACGCCGGATCCGCACGCAGGCCCGGAGGTGCCCGAAGAAGATTCCCGCCAGCCGGCCCGTGCGATACACCTGCGTGCGGCCCGCCGCGCGCGGGCGATGGTGGACCGGCACCTCGTGGAACGTGAACCCCGCGCGCGAAAGCCGGGCGACGACTTCCCACCAGAAGCCCTGCCGCATCATCCCGAGCGTCGGCACCGCGAGCAGGTGCCCGAGCGACTCGCGTGAGAACACGATGAACGGACAGCTCGGGTCGCGGAGCGTCACGCCCAGCACGCGGCGATAGAGGACCCGGAAGAGGCCCGACATCGCCCGCCGGCGCAGGGTATCCCGCCGGGTGACGCGGTAGCCCATGAGGACGTCGGCGCGCCCGAGGAGCGGGAGGAATCGCGCGAAGTCCCGCGGATCGCACTGCCCGTCGGCGTCCATCGTGGCCACGTACGGCGCCGTGCACGTGCGGAATCCGTCCACGACCGCGCGCGCGTAGCCCTTGCGGCCGGCTCCCAGGACGAGCCGCATCGCGAGCACGGCGGCCAGCCGCGTGATGATCTCACGCGTGCCGTCCGTGCTGCCGTCCTCGCACACGACGAGCTCGACGCCGTCGACCCCGGCCAGCGTGGTGGCGAGCTCGCGGAGGGTCGCTTCGATGGTCGCCGCCTCGTTGTACACCGGGAGCAGGATCTGGAGGCGCGCCGGCGACCGCGCCTCGCTCATCGCTCCGTGAGGAGGAGGCCGAGGCGGCGCGCGACCTCGTCACGGTCGTGGGTCGCCGTGTACCAGGCGAGCGTGCGCGCCACGCCCTCGTCGACCGTCGTGGCCGGCACCCAGCCGAGACGCTCGCGCATCCGCGTCACGTCGGCCGCGCGGCTGTAGACGCCGACGGGCTTCGAGGTGTCGAAACGGAACGCGCGCGGGCGCCACCCGATGCGCCCGAGGATCACCTCGACCAGGTCCATGACCGGGACGTGCTCCGCGGTGCCCACGTTGATGGGGCTCGCGTCGTCGATCTTCTCCGCGGCGAGCAGCAGGCCCTGCACGGTGTCCCCGACGTACGTGAAGTTCCGGTCCTGGCGGCCGTCGCCCCAGATCTCGTACGGCTCCATCCGGATGAACGCCTTCGCGATGAGCGCGACCACGGCGTGGGTCTCGTTCTCGCGCTCGCCGTATGCGGTGAAGATCCGGCAGCAGACGCCTTTCATGCCGTGCTGGCGGTGGTAGGCCTGCAGCTGCATCTCGCCCATCAGCTTGGCCCACCCGTACTCGCCGTCGGCCTGCGCGCGCCCCGGCGTCCGCGTGTCGGCCATGTCCTCCTGGAGGGCGACGAAGCGGCCGTCGCGCGGCGGCGTCTGCAGCGTCGTCGGATAGACGCACGCGGAGCTCGCGACGGCGACGCGGTCGACGCGCGCGGCGTGCGCGGCCGCGAGCACGCGGCCGTCGAGCACCAGGTTGCCGCAGCATTCGACGGGGTGCGTGTCGATGTAGCCGCGCCCGCCGTGCGCCGCCGCGAGGTGGAAGACCACGTCCATGTCGCGCACGGCCCGCGCCGCGACCTCGGCCTCGCGGAGATCGCCCTCGACGACGTCGATCTTCGCCCGGCACGCCGCGAGGTGCGCGATCCGCCCGCTGGAGAAATCGTCCGCCACGCGCACGGCGGCGCCGGCGGCGACGAGGCGCTCGACGAGGTGGCTGCCGATGAAGGACGCGCCGCCCGTGACGAGGACGTTGCGTGCGGACCAGAAGCTCAGGGGCGTGTCACCGCGCGCACGATACGCTCAGCCGGTCCGGGGGTCCAGCAGGTCGCGCAGTCCGTCGCCCATGAGGTTCAGGCCGAGCACCGTCATCGCGATCGCGCCGCCGGGGAACAGCGCGTAGCCCGGACTCATCGACAGGAAGTTCTGCGCGTCCTTCAGCATGAGCCCCCACGACGGATGCGGCGGCTGCGTGCCGAGGCCGAGATACGCGAGCCCCGCTTCCGCGAGGATCGCCACCGGGAAGCTCGTGGTCGCCTGCACGATGAGCGGCGCCAGCGTGTTGGGCAGGATGTGGCGGAGCACGAGCCGCCGGTCCCGCGCGCCGAGCGCCTCGGCGGCCACGACGAACTCGCGCCGGCGCAGCTCGAGGAAGCTGCCGCGCGTGAGCCGCGCGAACGCGGGCACGAACGCGATGCCGACGGCGACCATGCTGACGACGATGCCGGGCCCGAACACCGCGGTGAACAGCAGCGCGGAGAGGATGGCGGGGAAGCCCTGCACGGCGTCGATGAGCCGCATGAAGGTCTCGTCGGTCCAGCCCCCGACGTAGCCGCTCAGCATTCCGATGAGGATCCCGACGGCGGCGCCGATGCCCACGGCGATCACGCCCACGGCGATCGACGTCACCGCCCCGCGCATGACCCGCGAGAGCAGGTCGCGCCCGTACTGGTCGGTGCCGAAGGGATGCTCGGCGGTGGGCGTCGCCAGCCGCGCGTCGATCGACATCGCGAGCGGATCGGCGGGCGTCCACACCAGGCTGAGCAGCGCGGTGCCGAGGAGCAGCGCGGTGACGGCGACGCCGATGACGAACGTGACGTGCCGCCGGGCCTTGCCACGGGCCATCAGTAACGGATCCGCGGGTCGAGGAGCACGTACGCCATGTCGACCACGAAGTTGATGAGCACGATGGACGACGCCACGAACAGCGTGACCCCCTGCACCACCGGAAGGTCGCGCGCGGTGATCGCGCCGAGCGCGAGCCGGCCGAGGCCCGGCAGCGCGAACACCGACTCGAGGACGATCGTGCCCGCGATGAGCTGGCCGAGCTGGATGCCCGCCACGGTGACGATCGGGATCATGGCGTTGCGCAGCGTGTGCTTCACGATCACGAAGCCTTCGCGCACGCCCTTCGCGCGCGCCGTGCGCACGTACTCCTCGCCGAGCACGTCGAGGACGGCCGAGCGCGTGGCGCGCACGAGCACCGCGGTCTGGAAGAAGCCGAGCGCGATCGCCGGCAGGAGGAGCGAGCGGAGCGCGGGCCAGAGGCCCTCCGACCAGCCCGCGAAGCCGCCGGACTGCACCCAGCCGAGATGGACCGAGAAGAGCAGGATCAGCAGGAGGCCGGCCCAGAAGCCGGGGATCGCGATGCCGAGCTGCGAGATCAGCATCGCGAGATAGTCGCCGGTCCGCCGGTGTCGCGTGGCCGCGTAGAGGCCGAGGGGTATCGCGAGGAGCGCCATGAAGAGCGCCGCGAGGCCCGCGAGCGGCAGCGTGACGGGCAGCCGGCTCACGATCAGCGCGCCGACGGGCACGTCGTACTGGATCGAGACGCCCAGGTCGCCGCGGAGCGCCCGCGCGAGCCAGTCGACGTACTGCACGGCGATGGGCCGGTTCAGCCCCATCGACTCGCGCAGGCGGGCGGCGGCCTCGGGGCTGCCTTCGGTGCCCATGATGATCAGCGCGGGGTCGCCGGGCAGCACGCGGATCACGAGGAACACGAGGACCGAAACGAAGAAGAGGGTCGCGGCGAACGCCGCGACCCTCCTCAGGACGTACCGTCGCACGCGGCTACTTGGTCCAGGCCACTTCCGAGAGGTCGGCCGACGGGACGGGCAGGTCCTTCCAGATGCCCGTCAGGCCCTTCTTCGCGACCACCAGCCGCGGGTGCATGTAGAGCCACACCGCGGGCGCGTCCTCGACGAGCATCCTCTGCAGCTCCGCGTACTGCGCGCGGCGCGCCTTGTCGTCGAGCGTCACCTCGGACTTCTGGAAGAGCTCCTGGAACTTCTTCGAGTCGTACCGGTAGTAGTACTTCGGGTTCGCGTAGTTCGCGACGTCCCAGGCCTCCGCGTGCCCGATGATCGTCAGGTCGTAGTCCGCCTCGCGCCACACGCGCGCGATCCAGTTGCTCCACTCGATCTGCTCGATCTTCACGTTCACGCCGACCTTCTTGAGCTGGTCGGCGAGGATCTCGCCCGTGCGCACCGTGTAGTAGTACTGCGGCGCGACCTTCAGCACGGTCTCGAACCCGTTCGGATAGCCGGCCTCGGCGAGGAGCTTCTTCGCCTTCGCCGGGTCGTGCGGCACGGCGCGGGCGAGATCGACGAAGTACGGGTTCAGCGGGTCGACGTTCGAGCCGAGGATCTTGCCCATCCCGAACATCGCGCCCTTCAGGACGGCCGCCTTGTCGATCGCGTGCGTCACCGCGCGGCGGACCTTGACCTCCGCGTACGGCTTCCTGGCGTTGTTCATGGCGAGGATGACGTCGTTGGTGGTGTCGCCCACGATGACCTGGAAGCGCGCGTCCTTCTTCAGCTCCGTGACGTGCTCCGGGCCCAGGCCGAACAGCGAGACGTCCACGTCGCCGGCCTTGAGCGCGGCCTGCACGGCGTTGGGATCCGGGATGAACCGGTAGGTCACGCGGTCGAGCTTCGGCAGGCCCTTCACGTGGTAGTCCGCGTTCTTCCTGAGGACGATGCGGTCGCCGCGCACCCAGTCCTGGATCATGAAGGGCCCGGTGCCGATCGGCGCGCTCTTCATGGTCTCGACGGCCTCGCGCGGGTAGATGACCGTGCCCTGCCGCGCCATCGTGAGCAGGAAGTTCGCCTGGACCTCGCGCAGCGCCACCGTGACCGTGTAGTCGTCCTTCACGATGATGTCGGCGATCGGCTTGTACTGGTTGATCGCCGGGTGCTTGGTCTCCGGGTTCATCGCGCGCTCGAGCACGAACTTCACGTCGGCGGCCTTGAGCTCGCGGCCGTTGTGGAACTTCACGCCCCGCTTGAGAAAGAACGTGTAGTTCTTGTTGTCGGTCGTGTGCCACCGCTCGGCCAGCCACGGCACGAGCTTGCCCGTCCGGTCGACCTTCACCAGCGCTTCCTGCACGTTGTAGAAGACGACGCCCGCGGTCGCGGACGCCGGCGTCGCCGTGAGGTCGAGGCCCGGGGGCTCCGTCGACGCCTGCACGATCAGCGCGCCCGGCGCCTGCGCGAACGCGGGCGTCACGGCGAGGACGAGGACGAGCAGCGCGACGGCGATGCGGGGGTGGATCACGGGCGCCTCCAGGATGTGGGCTCCAACGACGTCGAGATAGTGGACGTCGAGATAGTATAGGGGAGATGTCCGCCCCGCCGCCGTCGGCCGTCGCCGTCATTCCGGCCCGCATGGGGTCCTCGCGCTTTCCCGGCAAGCCGCTCGCCCCGCTGCTCGGACGGCCGATGATCGAGCACGTCTACCGCCGCGTCGCGATGTCGCGGGCCGTCCGCGAAACCTACGTCGCCACGTGCGACGAGGAGATCCGGAAGGCGGCGGAGGCGTTCGGCGCGCCGGTGATCATGACGTCCCCCGCGCACGAGCGCGCCAGCGAGCGCGTCGCCGAGGCCGCGCGCGCGCTCGCGGCGGACATCGTCGTGCTCGTGCAGGGCGACGAGCCCATGACCACGCCCGGGATGGTCGACGCCGCCGTGGCGCCGATGCAGGCCGACCCGTCGATCGGCTGCGCGAACCTCGCCGCGCGCATCACCACCGAAGCCGAGTGGCGCGATCCCAACACCATCAAGGTCGTGATGGATCGCCGCGGCAACGCGCTCTACTTCTCGCGGCAGCCGATCCCCTCGTGCGCGCGGGGCTTCGACCGCGTCCCCGTGTTCAAGCAGGTCTGCGTCATCCCGTTCCGCCGCGCGACGCTCCTGGAGTACGCGGCGCTCGCGCCCACCCCGCTCGAGCGCGCGGAGTCGATCGACATGATGCGCCTCCTCGAGCACGGCCGGGCCGTGCGCATGGTCGAGACCGACGCGTGCTCGCACGCGGTCGACACCGACGACGATCGCCGCCGGGTGGAAGCGCTCCTGCGCGAGGACCCGCTCAGCCGCACGTATCTTGGATAGTCCGCACACGCCGGTGGACGTCAACATCCCCCGGAAGGGCGCGCTCATCGCGAGCGCGTTCCGCGAGCCCCCGCCCGGCGCGCCGCCGTTCTTCTCGCTCGTGGAGTTCAACCTCGCGGGGCTCTGCAACCGCGCCTGCGTCTTCTGCCCGCGCGCGAGCCCGGCGGTGTACCCGAGCCGCAACGAGCACATCCCGGTCGCGCTCTACGAGAAGGTCGTCCGGGAGCTCGGGGCGATGGACTACCGCGGCATGGTGCTCCACTCGGGCTTCGGCGAGCCGCTCCTCGCGAAGGACGTGGAGGCGCTGATCGCGCTGACGCGGACGCACTGTCCGCACGCGCGCGTGGAGCTCGTCACCAACGGCGACCGCGTCACCACCGACAGGCTCCGCGCGCTCTTCGGCGCCGGGCTCGACACCCTGCTCGTGAGCATGTACGACGGCCCGGCGCAGCAGCGCGCCTTCGAAGCGATGCGCGCGGAGGCCGGCCTCACCCCGGCGCAGGTCGTGCTCCGCGTGCGGTGGCTGCCGGTCGCGGAGCGCTTCGGCCTCGAGCTCACCAACCGCGGCGGGCTGGTCGAGATCGGCGCCGCGGGCGTCGGCCCCCTCGGCGAGCCGCTCAAGCGGCGCTGTCACTACCCGTTCTACATGGTGATGATCGACTACGACGGCTCCGTGCTGCTGTGCACGCACGACTGGGGCCGGAAGCTCGTCGTGGGCAACGTCCGCGACCAGCCGCTCCAGGCGCTCTGGGACGGCGACACCATGAAGCGGGTGCGCCGGCGGCTCGCGGGCGCCGACCGCGGCGTCGCGCCGTGCGACGTGTGCGACGTCGACGGCACCCTCATGGGCGCGCGCCACTTCGACGCGTGGCGCGACTACTACGACCGCGCGGAGCGCGCCGCGCCGTAGGGCGCGCCCTCATGCTCCGCCCGAAGGCGTGGCTCGGCGGCGTGCGCCGCCTGCGGAACCCCGAGGGACGCGCCGGCGCGGTTCGCCTGGACAAGAACGAGCACACCACGGGGCTGCCCGCCGCGCTCGTCCGCCGCGTCCTCGACGCGATGGGGCCCGAGGACCTCGCGGCGTATCCGGAGCTCGGCGGCCTCTACGCGAAGCTCGCGGCCTCGCTCGGCGTCGCCGTCGACCACCTCCTGCTGACCGCGGGGTCGGACGCCGCGATCAGAGCCGCGTTCGACGTCTTCGTCGCGCCCGGGGACGAGGTGGTGCTGCTCGAGCCGACGTACGCGATGCTCGACGTCTACGCCGGGGTCTTCGGCGCGCGCGTCGTGCCCGTCCGCTACGGCGCCGATCTCAGCCTCGATCCGGCGGCGCTCGTCGCCGCCATCGGCGACGCGACGCGCCTCGTCGCGATCGCGAACCCGAACAGCCCGACCGGCACGGCGATGCCGCGCCGGGACCTGCTCGCGATCGTCGAGGCGGCGCGGCGGCGCGGCGTGCCGGTGCTCGTGGACGAGGCGTACCACCCGTTCCATCCCGAGACCGTGATCGACCGCATCGACGCGTGCGAGACGCTGATGGTCACGCGGACGTTCTCGAAGGCGTACGGCCTCGCCGCCCTGCGCATCGGGTACGTCGCGGCGGCGCCGCCGCTCATCGACCTCCTGACGCGGGTGCGGCCGCTGTACGAGGTCGACGGGCTCGCGGCCGCGCTCGCCGCCGCGGTCCTCGACGAGCCGGCGGTGACCGCGGCGTACGTGCGCGACGTCCGCGACGGCCGCGCCGTCCTCGCCCGCGCGCTGACGCGGCTCGGGCTTGCGGCGCCGCCGGCGGCGGCCAACTTCCAGCTCGTGCGCGTGCCGGACGCGCGGCTCCGCGCGCGGATCCGCGACGGCCTCCGCGACAAGGGCATCCTCATCGCGGGCGAGCAGCCGCCGCCGATCGACGACTGCCTGCGCATCACGCTCGGCCCTCCGGCGCAGATGGAGGCGCTCGCCGCCGCGCTCAAGCCCCTCGTGGCGGGAGGGAGGGTCGTCCGGTGACCGGCGACGTCTTCCTCGCGGGCGACGGCATGTACCTGCGCGGCCTGCGCGCGAGCGACGTCGACGGCGCCTGGTACGCGTGGCTCAACGACGCGGAAGTCACGTACTTCCAGGACAAGGGCTACTTCCCGAGCTCGCGCGAGCAGCAGGCGGAGTACTACCGGCGCACGGCCGCGAGCGGGACCGATCTCGTGCTCGCGATCGTCGACGCCGCCACCGGGCGCCACGTCGGCAACGTCGGCCTGCACGACATCAATTCCATCCACCGCACCGCCGTGCTCGGCATCGTCATCGGCGAGAAAGCGTTCTGGGGTCGCGGCTTCGGACGGCAGGCCTGGGCGCTCGTCACCCGGCACGGCTTCCAGGCGCTCAACCTCAACAAGATCTCGGCCGCCGTCATGGCCGGGAACGACCGCTCGCTCAAGGCCGCGCTCGCCGCGGGCTACGAGGTGGAAGGCACGCAGCGCGAGCAGCTCTACAAGCACGGGGCCTACCGGGACCTGACGCTCGTCGGCATCACCCGCGCGGCGTGGGACGGGCGCGAGGGCGTGTCGCGCTGACGGCGGCGCGGTGGTGCTACCTCGGCGGCGACACCGCGCGGCGCCTCGCGTGGGAGCGGCGGCTGGGCCCGGGCACCGCGTGGCAGTCGATCGCGGAGCCGCTCGAGGACGCCGCGCGGCGCCTTCGTGAGCCGTTCCTCGCAATGGTCGCCGACCTCGCCGAACGCAACGACGGGCTGCTCTGGTGGAGCAGCGGCCTGGCGAACAAGAACCCCTACACCGCGGCGCTGTTCCTGCGCTGCTGCTTCCTGGCCCTCGCGCACGACCGGGCCCAGGACGAGGGGCTGCGCTTCGTCGTCGAGAGCCGCGCACTGCGCCGCGCGCTGCAGGGCCTCGTGGGGGGCGCGCGCGTGCGCGCCGCGGCGCCGTCCCGTCCGCACGCGAGCCTCGCCGCGTGGCGATGGACCATGCGCCGTCATCTCCGGCGGCGCGCGGCGCTCCGGCGCGCCGGCGTGCGCGGCGCCCCCGCCGTCGGCGGCGCCGACAGCGTGCTCTTCGTGACGTGGGTCGACGAGCGCAACGTCGCCGCCGAGGGGCGCTATCACGACCCCTACTTCGGCGATGCGCTGCCGGCACGGCTGCAGCGCCGGGGAACCCGCGTCGCGTACCTGGCGCACGTGCTCGCCGGCGTCGACTTCACGCGGATGGTGGCGCGCCTGCACCGCACGCGCGAGACGTTCGTGTTCCCGGAAGCCCTGCTCCGGCCGTCCGACGTGCTGCACGCGGTGGTCGCGGCGGCGCGTCACCGGCCCCGCCTTTCCACGGAGCTGCGGCTCGGCGGCATGGACGTCGGCCCGCTCGTGCGCGAGCAGATCGCGGACGACCGCGCGGCGCTCCCGGCCGACAGCCTGCACGCCACGCTCGCCCGGCGCCTGCACGAGAGCGGCGTCGTCCCCGGCTCCGTCGTGCACATGCAGGAGGGGCATCCGTGGGAGCGCGCGTTCGCGCTCGGCGCGCGGACGGCGGGGCTCCCGTCGCGGCTCGTCGGCTACAACACCGGCACGTTCTCGCCGATGCTCCTCTGCATGTACCCCGACCCCCGCGAGCTCGCGCGGATGCCGTTGCCCGACCGCATCGTCACGAACGGCCCGTGCCTGCGCGAGGCGCTCCTCGGCGCGGGCTATCCCGCGGCGCGGGTCGTGCCCGGCGCCGATCTCCGGCGGGCACACCTCTGGAACGGCACGCCGTCGGCGTCGCGCGGGAGCGGCGACGCGGTCGTCCTCGTGGCGACCGAGGTCGACACGTCGCGCTCCATCGAGCTCGTCGACAAGGCGATCCGCGCGGTGGCGGGTCTCGCGGGCCACCGGGTGATCGTGCGCTGCCATCCGCTCGTCGATCCCTCGCGGATCCGCGCGGCCCTCGGCGTCCGGGCCGAGGCGCCCAACGTCGAGTTCTCCGCGCGGCCCCTCGCGGCGCTGCTCGACGACGCGGACGCCCTGCTCTACACCCAGACCGCGGTGTGCTTCGAGGCGCTCCGCCACGGCGTCGCGCCGATCTTCGTCCGCTCCGAGGGCGCGCTGAACCTCGACCCGCTCACCCATGCGCCGGAGTGCCGCGCGGTCGCCACGACGCCCGACGACATCCGCGCGGCGGTCCATCGCGCCCGTACGCGCTCGCCGGGCGAGCGCGCGCGATGGTACGACAGCGCGCAGCGCGTGCTCGCGCACCATCTCGCGCCGGCCGACGACGCCGTCCTGGACGCCTTCCTCGCATGAGGGCGGCGCCCGTGCCCCTCGCGCGACGTCTCCGGCGCGCCGGCGCGGGCGCCCTCATGGCCGTCGGCGCGCTCGTGGTCGCCGGCCTCGTCCTCAACGCGCTCGCCGCCGCCTACCTCTGGCTGCGCACGCCGGCGGGCGCGCCGTGCGTGGGCGACGCGTGCGGGGTCCGTGAGACGCTCGCCCCCGAGCGTCTGCGCTTCCGGCCCGAGAGCCATCGCGGGCGCACGGTCACGATCGACGACGACGGCTGGCGGCCGGCGCCGGGCCGGCGCTCGGCGTTCGAGGGCTGGTCGCCGGACGCCGCGTCGGTCTTCGTGTTCGGCGGCTCGACGGTGTTCGGGGTGAACGTCACGGACGCGGAGACGCTGCCCGCGCAGCTCGCCACGCGGCTCGGCGTCGCCGTCTACAACCTCGGCCAGCCCGGCGCACGCCTGCCCGAGGAAGTCGACCTGCTCGTCGAGCTCCTCCGCCAGGGACGGCGGCCGACGGTCGCGGTCTTCTACGACGGCGTCAACGAGCAGTGCTTCTACTGGCGGGGCTACGGGCTCCAGTCCTGGCGCGCCGACCCGCGTCACGCCGCGCTCGACGCGGCGGTGCGTCTCGCGAACCGCGCCCCGGCGTTCCTCCCCGAGAACACGGCGCTCGGCCGCGTGCTGCTGCGCGTGCGCGACCGCGTGCGCGCGTGGAGCGGCGGGGATCCCCTGGCGACGGCGACGGGCGACGACTACGCGCGCGTCTACGCCGAGCCCGCGGCCTGCGCGGCGCGCTATCACGAGAACGCCGCGTTCGTGCGCGAGCTGGGCCGCGCCTACGGGTTCAGGCCGCTCTTCGTGCTGCAGCCGTCCGGGGCGTTCCTGCCCGATCCCACCGGCTACCCGTATCCCATCCCGGGCGCGCCGACGGCACGGCGGGTGGAGAACTACCGCGCGCTCTACGCACGGATCCTCGCGGGCGGCGGCGTCGAGGATCTCTCGGACGCGCTCGTCGAGCCGGCGGCGCGCGGCCTCGCGGTGTTCACCGACTGGCAGCACCTCAGCGCCGCGGGCAACGGGATCGTCGCCGACCGGCTCGCCCCGCTCGTGGCGCGCGCGCTCGGCCCGCGCTGATGGCCGGCGCGCGCGCCCGGCGCCTGCTCGCGGACATCGCGGCCGTCGCGCTGGGCCGCGGCGCCGCCGCGGTCGTCACCTTCGCCGCGCTTCCGGTCGTCGTCGCCTACGCCGGCACGGAGGCGTACGGCCTCTACGTGCTCGTCCTCACGGTCAGCGGGTACTTCGCGCTGCTCGACTTCGGCGTCGGCACGGCCGTCACCCGGCTCATCGCCGAGCGTCACGCGCAGGGCGACGCGCCGGGCATCGCGCGCGTGATCGCGACCGCCGTCCTGCACCACGCGGGCGTCGGCCTCGTGGTGGCCGCCGCGCTCGTGACGCTCGCGACGTTCGGCGACCGTGTGCTCGACGTCGACGGCGCGTTGCGCGACACCGGCCGGCGCCTCCTGCTCGTCGGCGCCGGCGCCGCGCTGCTGACGTGGCCGACGAGCATCATCCGCGCCGTCGCGGAGGGCCTGCAGCGCTTCCACGCGGTCGCCGCGGTCGGCGCGGGCTTCCAGGCGGCCGGCACGCTCGCGGGGGTCGCGGCGCTCGCCGCCGGCGCCGGCATCGAGGCGGTGCTGGCGCTCTCCGCGCTCGCCACCGTGAGCGGGAATCTCGCGCTCGCCACCGTCGTGCGCCGCACGCTGCCGGCGCTGCGCGTCGGCTGGCGCGCGGCCGACCGGGCGACGCTGCGGGCGATCGTCCGGTTCAGCGCGTGGATGTTCCTCGGCAGCGTGTCGTCGGTGGCGATCTTTCAGCTCGACCACCTGATCGTCGCGGCGTTCACGTCCGTGGGGGCGGTGGCGGTCTATCACGTCGCCTGGACGCTGCTCGGCGCGGTCAAGATGCTCGACAACCTCGTCAAAGGCCCGCCGTGGATCGCCGGGGCCGAGCTCGCCGGCCGCGGCGACCGCGACGGCCAGCAGCGTCTCGTCCTCCAGGGCACCCGCTACGTCGCCGGGCTCTTCCTCCCGCTCGTCGTGGTGGTGATCGTGTTCGCGGCGCCGCTGATCCGGCACTGGATGGGTCCGGGATTCGCGGACGCCGTCCTGCCCGCGCGCGTGCTGCTGGCCGGCTGGATCGTCGTCAGCCTGTGGGAGGTCGGGGCGGGCGTCGTCACCGCGAGCGGACGGGTCGCGCGACTCACGCTGATCGCGCTGCTCGGCGCCGCGCTCAACGTCGCGCTCTCGGTCGCGTTGGTCCGTCCGCTCGGCCTCGTGGGCGTCGCGCTCGGGACCGCGATCCCGACCGTGCTCGTCGCGCCGCTCGTCTGGCGCACGATCGTCGTCACCCTCGACCTGCGGGCCGCGCGCCTGCTCCGGGCCTGCGCCGCGGGCCTCGTGCCGACCCTCGTCGCCGCGGGCGTCGCCGCCGGTCTGCGCGCAGCGGCGCCCCCGGCGTCGCTGGTCGCGACGCTGCTCGAGATGGGCATCGCGTTCTCCGCGGCCGGGGCGGCCGCGTGGGCCACCGCGCTGTCACGCGACGACCGCGCGCTCGTCCGCGCGGTCGTCACGCGCGCGTAGCCCGGAACTACCAGGCGGTCCGGCCACCGTCGACGACCAGGTTCGCGCCGGTCATGAACGACGAGGCGTCGGAGACCAGGAAGATCAGCGCCCCCTTGTACTCGTCGGGGTGCGCCATGCGCCCCAGCGGGATCAGGCTCGAGAGCCGGCGCACGAACTCCGGCTCGTGGCCGTCGTAGACGCCCGCCGGCGAGAGCGCGTTCACGCGGATCCCCTGCGGCGCCCAGTACGTCGCGAGATAGCGCGTGAAGTTGACGAGCGCCGCTTTCGTCGTCGCGTACGCGATCGGCGTGTTGAACGGCCGGCCGCTCGACGGGCTCGTCATGCCCGCGTAGATCCGATGGTCGGGGCTGATCGTGCCGACGTCGGACGCGATGTTGACGACCACGCCGCGCCGCTGGGCGACCATGACGCGGCCGACGGCCTGCGTCACGAGGAAGGCGCCCGTGAGGTTCACGCGCAGCGCCTGCTCCCAGAGCGCCACGGGGTACTCCTCGAACGGCGCGAAGTAGCCCTCGAGGTCCGCGCCGCCGCCCTTCACGGTCAATGCGGCGTTGTTGACCAGCGCGTCGATGCGGCCGTGGCGCCGCGCGATCGCGTCGATCCCCGCCGCGACCGCCGCCTGGTCGGTGATGTCGAAGACCTCCGCCGACGCGGCGACGCCGAACCGCTCGCCGATCTCGCCGGCCACGCGCCGCGCGCCCGCGTCGTCGACATCGACGAGCACGGGAATGCCGCCCATCTCCGCGACCGCCTCGGCGTGGCGGCGTCCGAGGAGCCCGGCGCCGCCGGTGATGATCGTGACGCGGCCGCGGAGGTCGTAGAGCGCGCGGACGCTCGCGTCCATCAGCGGCGCCCGGCGGCGCCGGCGCGCGCCGCGTCCCACCCGGCGGCCACGCGCG
>Ga0194131_10006457_pt1 | contig 16304 bp, 15 predicted proteins | sample TA2KigO120mmetaG_FD_148631 | JGI IMG/M metagenome (GOLD analysis project Ga0194131, IMG submission 148631) | Freshwater microbial communities from Lake Tanganyika, Tanzania - TA2015053 Kigoma Offshore 120m | ecosystem: Environmental > Aquatic > Freshwater > Lake | place: Tanzania: Lake... | reverse complement strand
ACCTTGGACGCCAACGATTATCCCAAAGGCCTACAGGTCTCCGACGATGAGTTTCAAGCGCTCAATATCAAACCCGGTAAGTTTCATGGCGATTGGAACTATACGCTTCTTCCTCGCTCTTAATCGGTAACTTAATTCTTGCCCATGCCTAACGCTGGCCTCACTGACAGTTTGACACTACGCATTGGTCGAACCAGCCCAACGACGGGTGCCTGCGTGAGGGCACAAATTACTCCGGCAGGTGGCGCGGCGACTGGTGCATCGACGCTCCTGGTTGATAGTACCGCAGCCTTCGGCGATGCCAAGCAGCTGCTTGTCGCTTCTGCAGTCACTGGCGCATCTGAGGTGTATTCCATCACGAGCATGACTGCGACCTCGGTTACCATCAGTCCAGGCCTCTTGTTTCCTAAACCGCAGAATTCGCGCATCTATCCCGTCGACGAACGCATCTATCAGATCCAGACCTGGAGTGGACGACAGGTGTTAACCGTCCGCATTGATGGTGGTACGGCCCAGCCGCTCGTCGACGGGGTGACGGAGTTCAATGTGACATACAGTGGGATGCCATGTACCTCGGTGGGCGTATGTACCGTGCTCGCCCACCCAACGACTGACCCGGCGTGGCGGACTGTACGTGAGGTGTCGATTGCGCCGAAGATTGCCTCACGCAAGAAGAACCGCGAGGGGCAAACGGTGTACACGACGCCAGCCGACTCGATTCGCGTGAAACCACGTAACCTTCTGTGAGGAGATGCTATGAGAAGTCAACTGCAGAAACTACGAACTGATCAGCGCGGGATTGTCCTTGTTATGGCGCTGATGCTCATGGGGCTGATGGCGGCTCTGGCGAGCAGCTACGCTATCATGGTGCGATCCGATACCATCCTTCGTGGTGCAGCCGGACAGGATCGTACCGCGTTCTACGCCGCCGAAGCCGGTCTGAACAAAGGCATGGCGGAATTCGGCAATATGTTTTCTAACTACCAGTTACCAACGGGTTCGGATTTTAGCCTGCGAACCACGTCGTTCAATACCCGTACGGTCAACTACCAGCTTTCTCCAGTCGTAGAGTTTAATCCTTGTCCCCCAGGCACGAACAACGAGGACTGCTTCACCAGGATTCCCCCAGGAGAGAGGTTCGCCGGATTGAACACGATACCCTATGTCTATCGTGTCCGCTCGACTTCGCTCAATGGACAGGGAGACAAGGAAGCGGAACTTGGTGGTGAGTTTACGGTCAATCACATTCCCATTTTTCAGTTTCTGGCCTTTTTCAGCGGCGACTTGGAGATTCAACCGGCACTAGATATGACTGGAGCTGGGCGTGTTCATACCAATAGCGATATGTATCTTGCTCCCGGTGGAGGGACAACGACGATTCGCGATCAACCACCTAGTATAACAACGGTACAAGTTTCTGCCGGTGGGCGGATCTATCGGAAGCGCAAGGAGACTGGTGCGTGCTCTGGATCAGTACAAATTACGCCATTGATCGATGCCGATCATGACAACCTGCTTGATGGACCACCGTTACCCCTGAGTTGCCCTGGCAGTGGGTACATTTCGGCGTCGACCATCGCGAACTATCAAGGAGCGGTTGCTGACCAAGTCACTTCGATTGAGATTCCCGCGCCAGGGATCATCGATCGTGGCACTGGCAACCTTTACTGGGATCGCGCTGACCTGCGCATCGTTCTGCGGCTCGATCAATCACCGACGACCATTTCGTTTGGAGCTGCAGACCTATGCCCAGGCAATTCATTTATTCCGGCGGCCGCGACAAGCCCTGCTCTCTACCCAATCGAGGTGCAGAATGCTGATGGATCGCAGAATACCACCAAGACGCGAGCCCTCTGGCGTTTCATGTGCGAACGCCGGGGATCGATCTTTTATAACGACGTGCCGACTGACACCTCAAACCCTAATTTTCGAACGAGTTACAATCCAAATTTCTTGAGTTCAAACGATCGCGTTTATCGACGCGCGGGAGAAGATACAAACGGTGATGGTATTGTCGACTACAACCGGGCAGGAGGCGTGACAAACAGCGATAGAAACGATGATGTCTGCCCAATCAGTAACCCTAGTGCCCCAGCTAGTGCTCGACCTTGGTGGGCGCCTGACGATTGTCCTTGGCCACACACTACTATTCCTACTTCTTCGTGGTTCCGAGACACGGATTATCGCCGTGGCGGGTTCCTCAATAAGCGCGAAAACAAATGGATGTATCTGTTGAATGTCAATATCCGCGCGTTGATTGACTGGAATGGGGCGAACAGTGGCGTATTGTTCGTCTCAAATGATACGACCGATGGCGGTCTGATTTTCCATCTGTCGGTGCAGGGACCAAACTCGAACTCTACTTCCAATAATTATGGCGTCCGGGTTTTTGATTCGGCTGACCTCAATACGACAAACGTTGCTTTTTCGCCAAGTGCAACTGACCCGACTGGGCTGACTATTGTTAGCGATCAAGCCGTGTACGTCCAGGGGAACTACAATTCTCGCGATTGGGCTCCAGCGGCGGTCCTCTCTGATTCTATCAATGTGCTCTCTCAGGCCTGGGAGACTCCAGCGATTATTGGCGCGGCAACATACAGGAACGACCACAAGAGTTCACGAACACTGTCAAGCAACGCACGTGACGTTCTTGCGACAGATGGCCCTGCACCGTGTGGAGGCGGCCTTGCCTGTGGCTCCTTTAGTGGAGCAACTTCACTGCAGGTCAATGCCGCTTTCATTAGTGGGGTCGATAACACCGTCGCAGGCGGTGGTTCAAATCAGTATGGTGGCGGACTGCAGAACTATCCGCGCATGCACGAAGACTGGAATGGTAGAACACTCAACTACCTGGGCTCCTTCGTCAGTCTCGGAACCCCCCGTCGTGTCAACGGCATCTGGTGCTGCAATGGCGATAGTTACGACCGCTACAATCCACCGACGCGTAACTGGAGTTATGACGCTCGCTTTGAGCAAGTACAAAATTTGCCACCGCTGACGCCGAAGTTCACCTACGTGCAGCAGCGCATGTACACACGCTTCTATCAATAGTGTCCACAACGGGCGCAGGGCTCCTGGAAGATAGTCCAGGACACCTGCGTGCTGTGAGATCGGAGCGCCACGCCAGGCCGTGGCGCTCTCCTTTTGTTTCTACTAATAAGCCCCGAACCTCTTGCTTATTGCTGCCTTTTCAAGCTTTGCCGTTTCCCTGGTACCGCCATATACTCTGTGCAACATCTCGCATCACCTCTTAAGGCGATTTCTTGGAAAAAATATCCCGCAGTCTCTAGTACCATGTCTCGCAAGTTCATTCGCGGTGAAATCGTAGGGCGCGGACCACGCGCCAGTCAGTTGGCGCGCTTCGCACGCCCTACAACTGCTCACGAAGTTATGAGACACGGGACTAGGGTGTGGACGTCATTCCCGCGAAGGCGGGAATCCAGGAGCATACGGCACGGGCCGTGGGAGCCAGGCTATTCGCTTGCTCTTGAAGCAAGTTCCCGTTTCAACCCACTAAAGGCCGCTTCTTCTAAGTCGAGACGTTCTTGAATAATCCTGTTGAGCCACCTTCCTACGTCTTGCTCACGATGGAGTCGAGCAAAGAACGCGGCTCGCTTTGCAAGCGAAGTAGAGAGGGAAACCGTTGCCGGTTTTTTCTTGCGAACAATCTCCGGTGGGGACCAAGCGGAATCATCGTCTGCTTGAGCGATAACGAGCGCATCGATTTCTTCTTCAGACAACTGACTTTTTTTCGTAACGTCTCCATATGTCACATCCCGTGATAACAGGGACGACATCACCCGGCTTCAACTGGAAAATGATTTTAAGTTTGCGCCCACCGATAGTCTTTCCGAGAAGCTGATATCTATCTCGGTAGGGTTTATTCCGACGAATTTCAAAGTCAGCGAAAAAACAATCTACGGCTTCTTCGAAAGAAATACGATGGGCAGCAAGTTCATCACGCTCGAAATCGTACTCGAAGTCAGCTGGCGTAAAGCGGTGCCAATCGACTATCTCCTACTTCCGCACCATCTGGATCTTATTCGGTCCGTGCCAGCCTTCTTTCAGCGGAACCATGAAATAGGGGATGAGCGTCATCTTGCGGAATTTCCATTTGCCATTCTCACGGACATAGTCATCTTCAAACTTCGCCGCCACCAAAAAGCTCTCGCCATTGAAGATCGGCTTGGCTTCAAGATAGCTGATGCCGGTGCCGGTATTCCCACTAATTGTGATGACATGGTTATGAATGAATTGTTTCACAAACGGGACGAGGTCTGAGAGCGCCTGACGATAAAATGCGGAAACTTCGCTCTTGCCTTGGGCTTTGCCGAGATGCGCAAAATCGATTCCGCCATTTTCAGCGAAGAGGTCAGGAATCATCTCTGGCTTCTTCTCGTTGACCGCAATGTGATACCGAAAGCGCAGTTCTTGGATTTCATTGCGATCCTGCAACTCTTGAACTCGTGCTTCTAGCGCATTCATCCGTGATTCGAGATCTGCCATACGGTTCTCCTTTTTTTGGTTATCAGTGATCAGTTGTCAGCATGGGGAGTAGGAAGGAGAATTCTTCTCTTCTTCCTTATCGCCTACAGCCTCAAGCCTATAGCATAGCTTTGTTGCTACTGGCTCTTTTCCTTCCCCACTTCAATAAACTCGACATCATCTTTCGCGGCTTTCGCTTTTGTCGGCTGAGGAAAATTGATCAACAAACCAACTGTGATATCCAGGACACGAAGATAATTTTCTATCTGTGCGCGTTCTTTATGGCCAACGCTTTCGACGGCTTTGAGTTCGATTACGACTCGTTCTGGAACCTCACCGACGATGAGGTCTGGTTTGCCTTCACCGATATAGAATCCTTCGTAAAAAACTGGGACGATTCGTTGCGCCTCATAGGGCACCCGCCGCAACCTGAGCCCGACTTCAAAAGCTTTCTGATACACCACCTCATCAAAGCCGCTGCCAAGTTTGTCATAAATATCCTGGGTCAGCGCCCGCAATACTTCCAAGAGCATCATGCCCCACCTCCCAACACAGATACTCTGCAATTACTATGAGAGAATGATGGGCGTCAAGTTGACCGAGAAGCTTTCAGCGGTCAGCTCTCAGCTAGCAGCCGAGAAAAACCAACTGACTCCTGACTTCCGACTTCTGAGTAATAGACCATTGCATTGATTCTAAGGAGTGAAGGTGGAAGCGTCATTCCGGGCGAGCAACGCGAGACCCGGAATCCAGAAAGTATCACCACAGGTCTGTGCCGTATGCTCCTGGATTCCCGCCTTCGCGGGAATGACGTCCACGCCTCAAGCCGCAAATTTACTGCGATAAAGGAGTAATCCCCCTTGACCCTCGCATTGTGGAGCGGCATCTGTGATGGACTTTACGTGGAGGTACTTCCGATGGACGCAACGCAAAAGCAGAAGTTATTCGCACTCCTTGCTCAACAACATGTCGCTGTGGTGTCGACACTGGGTGAGGAGTGGCCGACGACGACGGTGCAAGCGTTTGCCGAGACGCCAGAGTTCGAGATGATCTTGATTATGTTGGAATCTGCCCCGAAGTTTCAAAATCTGAAAATGCGCCCTCAGGTTACCCTGCATATCGATAATCGCGATAAAGGGGATATCACCACGCTGCAGATCATTCGTGCGTGGATCGAAGGAATCGCTCGTGAGGTACCCAAGGGAAGTCCTGAGTGGGAAACCTCAAAAGGCGTATTCTTAAAAAAGAATCCTTTTGAAGCGCCGTTCTTTACGTATGATGCGCTACGGATGATACGTGTGGCGCCCAAGCGAGTGTCGTATGCGAATGGGGTTTCGGATTCGTTTAAGGCTGAGGTGTAGGAACGGGAGAAAGGTGTTCAGTTATCAGTTATCAGTTTTTTGCAAGTCTGTGCTTGCTGAAGACTGATAACTGACGACTGACGACTATTGAGGCTGACAGCCGAACGCCACGTTTCAATCCAACTGCAATTGACTTTGGCCCGGCACTTCTTCTCCGGCAATAAGCCGCTCAACATGAGTTCGCAGGGCGTCACGGTCGAGCCCGAGGTGATCACACACATAGACAAAAGAGAACGGAGCTTCACTAACGTCGCGAACCCAGGTTCGGTCTGCTTCCCATTGCCGGCGTTCTTTGGCATTGCGTCGTTTCTTGCCAGGATGGTAGGCAGCTAAGACGTGTAAGGCGTCAGTCAATAGTGCCCACATCAGTAGCCATTCGCTACGATGGAGAAAATTGTTCCGTGGGCGGACCTGGCAGGCTAAAATAATATCAGGTTGAAGATTCGCCTGTCCGTCGCCAAGAGGGCCTGTCATTAGTGGAGATTGTTGTACTGCCATATTCGTGCTTTTCATCCCCTTCCTCCCCACAACAGAAGAATTTCGGGGGTGGCCAGCGAAACCCCGATCGGTAGGTATATAGACAGTAGCGCTGGTGGATTTATTCACTTTCTAGGGAGAAAAACGCAAAAAAAAGGGCATACCAACGGTATGCCCTTTTGTAGGATCTGCGGAAACTCTCTTAGGCGATTTCTTGGAAAAAATATCCCGCAGTCTCTGGTGGCGGGCACAGCCCGCCCTACGTGTCATTGCCGGTTCTGGGTCGGGCAGGCTGTGCCTGCCATTATCGGCAGAACATCGACATCTCAGGGACCCCCTTTTTCGGAAATCACCTTAGCTAAGAGCGTCTTTACGGGTTTACTCTTGCTTACGGAGAGCAAAGAACGTGCTTGCGTTGCCGCGGCGGACAAGCATCAGTAATGTTTCTTTTTCCTTGGCGGCAGTGACGGCCTTTTCAAATTCCTCAACCGAACGCACTGGTTGACGGTTCACTTCTTCAACAATATCACCCGGCTGGATATTGCTGGCGGCGGCTGGACTGTCAGGCGCAACCTCGGTGACGACGACTCCTTTTTGCGCTTTCTCGATCTGAAAGCGGCGCGCCGCATCAGACGAGAGATTCGCCACCGTCATTCCCCACGTGTTTTCACTTTCTCCGCCACGTTGGTCGGCTTTGGCTTGTTGGTCAGTGAGTTCACCGAGCTTGACCGAATAGTTTTGCTCTTTACCGTTACGCAAAATCACGACTTCAGCTTTGTCTCCTACTGGAGTGCGAGCGACAAGGGCAGGAAGTTCATGCGAGTCCTTGACCGTGGTGCCATTGAAAGTAGTGATGACATCTCCGCGCTGCAGTCCAGCTTTTTCCGCTGGTCCACCAGAGGTCACTTCTGCCACTAGCGCGCCTATCGGCTCCTTTAAGCCGAAGGACTTCGCCAGTTCTGGAGTGACAGACTGGATAGCGACACCTAACCAGCCACGGGTCACTTTGCCTTTGTCTTTGAGCTGGTTCACGATTGATTTTGCCTGATCAACCGGAATTGCAAAGCCGATCCCAATGTTTCCGCCCCCCTGGCTAAAGATGGCGGTGTTGATGCCAATGACTTCGCCTCTGAGGTTAATCAGGGGTCCACCGGAGTTGCCTGGGTTAATCGACGCGTCGGTTTGGATAAAGTCGTCATAGGGACCCGCATTAATCACACGCCCCTTGGCGCTGACGATACCTGCTGTCACTGTTTGTTCTAAGCCGAAGGGATTGCCAATGGCGATCACCCAGTCCCCGACTTGCAAATCTGCAGACTTTCCGAGGGGAACTGTTGGCAGGTTATGCTTGACGTTGATTTTAATCAGTGCCAGATCGGTCTTTTCATCATTGCCGATCACTTTCGCTTCGTATTCCTCTTTGTCTGATAAGCGGACAGTTATTTTTGCGCCACTTTCGCCAGCCACGTGATTGTTGGTGATAATGTAGCCGTCTTCACTAATCAAGAAACCCGAGCCGAGGCTACGTTGCGGGCTGGGCGGACGATCACCGAAGAAACGGCGGAAAAACTCTTCGAACTCTTCACCCCCACCAAAGGGATTGGGTCCAGGACCGAAAGGTCCCGGTGGCATCTGTCGTCGACGCTCTCCTCGTTCGCCACGTTCGCTACGGCTGCTCCGCTCTGGCTTTTGTGTGGTGGAAATGTTGACCACTGCTGGTGATACACGCTTCGCAACATCGGCTAATGACGGGAGTGCGCCTCCACGTCCGCTGACTGCTGGTTGCGCGGGTGCTTCAGCAGACTTCCCAGTGCCAAAAATGTCGAGTGCCCACAGGGACGACGCTCCAGCCAAGACGATGCTGGTACAGAGCGTGGTTATGAATCTGCTACGAGGGAAGAGAAATCGAGAATACGTCATGCACGTCATCCTTAGTGGTTAGAGATTGGTTACTTTTCTTCCTGTTCACCACGCTCCTGCTTTTGGCGCAACTCCATCATCTTATTAAAGGTCGGGACAACAGGAGAGAATTCTGGTGACAAACGGTGACGAATCGATACTGCAGCATCAGCGGCAAGTCGGCGTAACGGTTGAGACGGTTCGGTACGTGAGACCTCATCGAGATACGTTAGGACACTATCGTTGCCGACGTCGCTGAGGGCGCGAATCGCCACCGCTCGGACATTCTGATCAAGGCGTCGTTTCAAGAATTCCATGATTGGCGCTGCTCCGCGCGGATCACCGATTTTTCCTAACGCCACCAAAATCTTGTGTTTGATTCCAGTATTCACCTCACGCAAAAAGAGTTGTTGGACGAGGACTGGGGTGGCGTCAGTCGCTCGCAGATTCCCAAGATACTCGATCGCTTTATTCTTGACGCGAATATCGGTATCTGCGGTGGCTGACATCAGATATTCAATCGCCTTGGGGTCTTTTGAATCACCGAGCGATTTGACTGCTTCCAGGCGAGTTTCTGGCCGATCATTTTGTAATCGCCGCACCCACTCGGTAATTGTGGCACCTTTCTGCCTCCGGTTCATGCGGTCCCGTACCCGATCGCCGGACAGCCGGTTGCCAATGCTTGAGCGACCATAGTCGCCAGCGAATTGGGCGTAACTAAGAGACGGGACAGCCAAAGAGATAAGTCCTGCGCTAATGAGCGTGATAGCGACGAACTTGGGTAAGTCTCGCGACAACAGAAACGTCCACCCCATGAAAAATATACCTCTGTAGTTATGTTGTTAGGCCTAGAACATGCATGAGCTTGGCTCAGCTTGCAAGAGCGTCACTGGGAGAAGAGTGAGTCTTGCTGATCCTCACGACGGAAGACTTGTACCTCTTCAGGATAGAGTCCGCCCTCTGGAATATCCTTGAGCGGGGTGCCGTCCTTGAGGCGGCCTTCCAGTGCCTCGCGATAGCTACAGACCAGGTATCGGTGCCCATCCCGTGGTTTGCCCGGAATGCGCGACTGCTCCACACGATTTGCCCCTTTTGCCTCCGGTCCGATGAGACGAATGACAAAGCGCTTTTTCATGAGCCCTTTGAGTGCGCGAATCACCGACGCGCGGGAGAGTCCTGTCATTTCCGAGACTTCGGCATACCCAGCGGTAATCAGCGGCGTATTCCGAAGTCCGATCGAGTGACGCCATAGGGCGCGATAGGTTTTCCACTCGCGGGGGTCCATGAGTTTGTTGAGATCATCTTCGAGAAGGTAATCTGGCAGCCGTGGGGAAGGGTGCCAATTGGTACGGCGCTTAAGATGGATTTGGATCTCCGACCCTTCAGCGGGTGATTGAGGTGTTGGTGGTGGAGAAGGAGGGACCGTAGATTCTCTCTTTGCCATGCAAGCCTCCCACGAGCGTGCAATTTAGAATATACTATTGACTATATTCAAATTCGGCCATTTTCAACCCCCGCACCGATCCGTACAGTGGCGCGATTACGCTTGGTGTTTGTGTAAGGAAGGAACCATGAAAATACGAGCGATCACTATCGGGAGTGAGCTACGTGCGCCGCTTGATCCCCATGTGATTACTGCAGGGGCGCGTTTAGCGAAGCAACTTGCGCAGGCATATGAGGCTGAGGGAATTGCAGTCCAGACCTTACGTTTTGCCTCGCAGCCATTTCCTCAATATCTGGGAGGCTGTTCCGAGACGGAATGCCTACGGTTTGCCCTCGAACTGCAACAGTGCTGCCGCGAGAATGGCATCGATTATTGTTCGCTTGGTCCGGTCGATCCCCAAGACCCTCGTGAAACTGCGTTCATGGCATATCTGCCGCGAATGATCGCAGAAACTGATAGTGTGTTTACCAGTGCGATCCTGGGAGATGGAACTCGTTCCGTTTCGGTGAAGACCGCCCAAGCGATCGCGCGGGTTATGCGTCAGATTGCGCAAATGACGAGTGGTGGGTTCGGGAACTTGCGTTTCGCTGGCCTGGTGAATTGTCCAGCGCACATCCCGTTCTTTCCAGCGTCGTTTCATCAGGGTGCTCCCGCATTTGCCATTGCGCTGGAAGCGGCAGATGTCATCGCTGCAGCTTGTGGGCCGGGGATCGAGTTCGTCGAGCTACGAAGTCGCTTGCGTCAAGCAATCGAAACGCAAATGTTGCCGGTACAAGAGATCGCGACACGCTTTGCCTCACCGCAATTCCGCTATCTCGGAATTGACCTCTCGCCAGCGCCTGGACCTCAACCGGAGGTGAGTATCGCTTATGCATTGGAACGGCTTGGCCGTGGGCAGTTCGGTGAACCAGGGACGTTGGCCGCTGCGGCAGCCGTGACGGCGGCGTTACGTGAAACAACGCTCCTCACTTGTGGTTATTGTGGGTTGATGTTGCCAGTGCTGGAAGACGCTGGCTTAGCCGCACGCAACAACCAGGGATTGCTGCGCCTATCGAGCCTTCTGGCGTATTCCGCTGTGTGTGGCACTGGTCTCGATACGATTCCACTTCCGGGGGATGTGACTGAGGAGCAACTGACGGCGATTCTGTTGGACGTCGTGAGCTTGGGGGTGAAACTCCATAAACCACTTTCAGCCCGACTTTTTCCGATTCCTGGGAAACGTGCGGGTGAGCAGACGGAATTTTCATTTTCGTACTTTGTCAACACACAGGTCATGGCGATAGCATAAGCAAAGGGGGAGGAAAGGAATGCGACGTTGATGCAAATGATTGGAGCCTCTGGAAAGATGAGTGTATCGCGCTGGGTATGGTTGTGGACCCCTGTCATTGTGTACTGTGTGTTAATCTTCACGCTGTCGGCTCAGAAAGATCTCTCACCACCACAATTCCCCTCTAGTGATAAAGTGGCGCACTTCGTGGTCTACGCAGGACTTGGCATCCTGTGGGCTCGCGCTGCGCAAGCGACATGGCCACGCTGGACGTTTCAACTGTTGCTGCTTTCAAGCCTGTTGTTTACCGGCCTGTATGGCGTGACTGACGAATGGCACCAGTTGTATGTGCCTGGTCGATTTTCCGACTGGCGGGATGCCGTTGCTGACGTATGTGGCGGTACGGTCGGGGGAATGGTGTATCTGGCGGGCAGCCGCTTCCTCAGCAAAAGAGCGGCAGTAAGTCCAACGCCGGTGGCGTGAGGCAGATGATCGAAACGATGAATGCAGAACGCGGAAGGATAAACGGCAAATGAAGACGGAAAGATTTTTGTCGTTCATCCTTCATCATTTGCCGTTTATCGTTGATTAGGATTGCCACGGCAACGGCATGTGCTGGTTGTCGGCAGTGCAGACGCGTACGGGAGCTTGTCCCAGGGCGGCGACGAGGTGCATATCTTCACTCCCAGTGTTCATAATTTGGTGAATCGCGTCAGGCGGAATTCGTAAGGTTGAGTTGGGACCAAACGCAGTCGTCACGCCTTTGACCATGCATTGACCTGAGCCTTTGAGGACGACGATTGCTTCTTCACACGCGTGTCGATGCACTGGTGTGCCACTTCCTGGCGCAATGGTTTGCATCCACATCTCGAGGGTCTTCATTCCATGCTCTGGGCCGGCTAACGTCTGATGTTCGAGCCCAGGAAGCTGAAACTTCGGAACGGTGTTGTTATCGACGATTGGCATATGCATACCTCCTTCTAAAAAAGCGGGCAGCCTTCAGCTATCAGTTATCAGCCAGATAAGGCAATTCGGTGCGTTCTGGGTCGCTCTTCACCTGACGCAGCTCCTGGTTTCGCTGAAAGCTGATCGCCGAACACTGATGGCTGTTGTATCACACTGAGAGATTATAAAAGCGGATCGCGTTGTCCCCTAGCACCTTGCGACGATCGGTCTCAGATAACGGTGCTAACCGTTCTTGCATCTCGTGCACGACACCGAACGACGCATCAACATGGGGATAATCTGAGGCCCAGACAAAATACTCAGCGCCAATGTGTTCGACCACTGGCGCGGTCAGGGTTTCATCAGGATCGGCGGAGACGAGACACTGACGATAAAAATACTCACTTGGCTTCATCTTGAGTGGTGTATACGCAGCCATGACGTTGTACTTGTGATCAAGGCGATCAAGCCAGGCAGAGATCCAATTTGCGCCAGATTCGAGTACGGTACATTTGAGGCGCGGATACTTTTCAAACATGCCCCACGAGAGCATCTGTGTGAAAGCCGCCATCACATCAATAGCTAAAAAGGCAAAACCAAAGAGCCGATCGCGGCGATCTCGTTGCAGCCAGCCGTGGTAGGAAGGGTGGTCGCGAACAATGACATGAAAACCGATTGGCATTTCGAGATCCTGTACCGTTTCCCAGAAACGTACGTAGGCAGGGTCATCAAAATGTCTTCCGCCACGCGATGGCATATCAGGAGAAAGATACACGCCTGCGCAGCCATCTTTGCGAGCCCGTATGACCTCCTCAATCGCGCCTTCTGGGTCAAGTAACGAGATGTGAGCAATGGGCACCAGACGTTTGGGATTTTCTCTACAGAAGTCGGCTAACCAACGGTTATAGGCGCGGGTATAGGCAGTTGCGAGTTTTGGGTCGGTCACCGTACCTTCCCAGCAAATCCCAATCGTGGGGTAGAGGAGGGCAATGTCGATGCCTTCTTCATCCATGACCTTGAGACGTGCTTTGGGATCGTAGCTGCCTGGCGGGCAACCATCCATGTACGTCATTTTGCCGTTCTGATGTAAGGGCACTGGGTCCATACCAATACCGCCGAGAACACCGAGGTGGCCGCGGACTAACTCTAAAGGCTTGTTGTCGAATAACAGGTTCTCATAGCCTTTTTCGTCGATGACGATTTTGACCGCGCGATCACGATATTGTGGATCGATGTATTTGATCCAGGTATCAGCTGGTTCAAGGACGTGCCCGTCTGCATCAACGACGAAACTCTTCTGTGTCACTGTCATGCATCTGCTCCTATCGAGAATATCCGCCATCTTTAGCAAGCATGCGGGGAGAACTCCATATACGAGGCGTTGGAAATGGAGAGTGACCTTTGCGACGAAGACGGGAACCAGCTATGGTAGGTCAGGTGGTATTGTAGGGGACGAGTGGGGGCACACAAGTTGAACCCTTCTTATCGATGAAAGACGTGAGGAAAGGGGACGGGTATGAAGAAGCGCTTGTTAGGGTGGGGTAGGTTATTTCTCTTTGGAACAATGCTGGTTGGGGGGCTCGTTGCCTCGCCGACGCTGAGTGCTGCGCAAGGATTGCTTGAAACCCCACAGCCAGGGTCATTCCAAAGCGGTGTTGGCTTGATACGAGGATGGGTTTGTCAGGCCAGTAATGTTGCGATTGAAGTCGTCGGCCTTGGCACCCTCCCAGCGGTTTATGGTGAGCCACGCGGAGATACACAAGCGACATGTCGTGATACAAACAACGGCTTCAGTTTGCAGTTTAACTGGAATGACTTAGGTGAAGGTATTCATACTGTTCGTGCGCTGGCCGATGGGGTCGAATTTGGCCGTGCACAAGTAACGGTGGCAACGTTGGGGCAAAGCTTTCTACAAGGAGCGCAGGGAGAATTCGTCGTCCAGCCCTTTCCACAGACTGGGCGGCAAGCTCGTATTCGTTGGTTGGAACCTCGGCAGGGGTTCGTGCTGTCGAACGGTGGAACACCAAGCTCGGGTGGCGGTAACCCACGAACTGACGCGAAGCTCGAAGATCCGACGTCAGGATCGTTTCAAAGCGGCATTGGTGCGATCCGCGGTTTCGTCTGTAATGCGACCCGCGTCGACATACAAGTGGATAGTCGCACGCCTATCACGGCTGTCTATCGACAACCGCGTGGAGACACGCAAGCTGTTTGTGGCGATACTGATAACGGTTTTAGCCTTCAGGTGAACTGGAATGATATCGGCGATGGCACACACGTCGTGCGTGCACTGGCTGATGGGGTCGAGTTTAGTCAGGCGACCTTTACCGTCGTCACTCTGGGTCTGGGATCGTTTCCGACCGGCCTGAGTGGAAATTTCACTGTCGCAAACTTTCCCCAGGCTGGGCTCCAGACACAAGTACAATGGCAGGAGAGTCAACAAAACTTTGTCGTCACCGGGGCGCGATTTCCCGGAATGGATGGGGGGCTATGTACGACTCGCAGTGGGCAAGCCATTGATGGCAATGGGGGGATTGCAGATGTCAGTTGGGGAAATCCGTGTCTGTTGTCTGGCAACACTGCCGTGTTGCGCGTACAGACCAGAAACGCAGCCGCATTGCTTGACACGAGCGAGGAGCGTGAAGAACGAGCCGCCGCTGGAGGTGCATTTTTTACGTGCGGCTCGCAATTGACGATCAGGCAAGGGGGACGAACGTTTACTTCCGAAGATTTCCGGCTGGTTGACATCGGGGGGAATGACGCATGTCGTGACATCGCCCGCGGTGGGATAGTGAACTTCCTGTTACAGGTAAGGGCGCAGCCTGAACTCAACTTTAATGCGCCGTTTACGGTGTTCTATAATGGCCAGTCTGTGGTTGACTTCTCTGGTGTGACAGCAGCTGGAGCACCAAAGCTTGGGGTGTCGGCTGATGATCTGAACTTTTCGACCAGTGCAACTGCTGCGCTTACAGAACTGTCACTTGTCGGAACGGACTCGGAGGCGACCGATGAGCGCGAGGAACGTGCCCAAGTAGGGCCGAGTCAAGAAAGGACTTTTATCGTCACCAACACTGGTGGAGGGACACTACGTGGTGGCATGACCCTGATCGCTACTGATGCAGGAGGCAAAGCCTTTAGTATTGTTTCGGATGCTCGGATCGAACTGGGAGCTGGGCAGAATCAGACTGTGACGGTACGCTTTACGCCACAGTCGACCGCGCCAGTTGTTGGCAGTATTCGCATCACGACGAGTGGTGGAGTGAAGCGGGTGCTCCTGCGTGGTGGTGGACAAGGGACACCGGCCCCTAAGGTTGGAGCTTCGGTGACCAGTATCGATTTTGGCACTGTACAGCTTGGCACCTTACCCGAACTCTCCTTTGTGGCCACGAATACTGGTGGCGGGACGCTCACGGGGACTGTGGATTCCCTGCCCAATAGTCCGTTCACTGTCATGGTCGGCAAGACGCTTAATCTCCCGGCTGGGCAAAATCAGACAGTGACTGTGCGACTCACGCCGCAAATTCTTGGAGCACTCAGTGACCGGGTGACGTTGAATACCAACGGTGGAACCCTGGTGGTGCTCCTGTTTGCGAATATCGTTGGCCAACCTCGTTTATCGGTGAATCCTACCCAGATCACCTTGAGTAATGTCCAACTGCCAAACTCCGCGAGTGGAACGTTTACCATTACCAACACCGGGACCGGAACGCTGAGCGGCAGTGTGACCGTAGCAAACACCAGTGCGAGCGCGCCGTTCAGTTTGGCGTTTGGCGTGAATGGTTCTGGAGGCAACTTTACGCTCGACCCAAATCAGAGTCAGGTTGTCACTATTAGTTTTTCAACGAAGATCGCAGGAACGTTTACCGGTACGGCCAACGTCACCTCTAATGGCGGGCAGGCCTCGGTCAGTCTGAGCGCGACGGCCGTACAACCAGGACCGGTCCTGTCGATCTCGCCGACAGCAGTGAATTTTGGCCCGCTGAGCTCGTCACAGAATTGTAGCACCGGTGCCTCCTCTTTTCAGATTACCAATACCGGCGGTGGCACGCTGACTGGAGAGGTATCGACGAGCGGCAGCGGTACTAACTTTCCCACCTTCGAGACATCACCATCTGCCTTTAGCTTGGGTGCGGGACAGAGTCAGACAATCACTGTCGTGTGGAGACCGACCGGGACAGGAACGGATACCGCTACCTCGACTGTCTCTTCGAATGGAGGAAAGGGGAGCGTGTCTTTAAGCGGGTCGTGTACCACATCTATTCCAGGATGAACCAGTTTCCTCGCACGGGGAAACGGGAGCGTGTCTTTAAGCGGGTCGTGTACCACGGGGAACGCGCTTAGAGTCTTGTAAAAAGAAGGGGTTAGGATAGAGAGGGCAGCACGGGTGTCCGGGAAAAAGGAGGAGGAGGTATGCCTGCGCTCACGT
>Ga0194131_10006453_pt1 | contig 16309 bp, 17 predicted proteins | sample TA2KigO120mmetaG_FD_148631 | JGI IMG/M metagenome (GOLD analysis project Ga0194131, IMG submission 148631) | Freshwater microbial communities from Lake Tanganyika, Tanzania - TA2015053 Kigoma Offshore 120m | ecosystem: Environmental > Aquatic > Freshwater > Lake | place: Tanzania: Lake... | reverse complement strand
TCAGCTCGTCCTATCTTTGACGCATCGTTTCACCAATTCGCATCACCGATCGAGGAGATCGAATCATGTGCCGGCTTTCCCTTGCTGTCATTACGTTGTTTGTCATCGGCTGCTTCTTGGATTCCCTTGCCGCCGAGAAGCCGAAACGCTCGAAGATTGAGGAAATCGTCAAGATCGAATTCCCCAAGGAGGGCTACAGCTTCACGTTGGCCGAGGCCGCCAAGGGCGGTCAAGATTTCGTATAAGATCGTGGTGACGGAGGACCTGGCAGGCGTGGTCGCGTTGCCGTTCGGCCCGAGCGCGCGGGAGCCGGCGGGACCCAGCGGCTTGCACCCGCGCGAGCAAATCTCCGGCAAAGGCCAACTCTACTGCTTGATGGACTTCGGTCTCGCCCCGCCTCCGAAAGGAACAGTCAAGTCGCTGAATAAAGGAACTTACGCCCACATCTTCAACTGGGACGGCCGAAATTGGACGGGCCCGTCCGACTTCGGCAACCCCAAGGGCAAGCCCTTCCCCGCCGGCGCCTACGACGTCACCGTCACCATCCACGGCTACCTCGTCGTCGGCAACGCAAAGATGCCATATGAGATGTCACGCAAGGGGAAACTCGATTTGAAGTAGCCGGGGACAGAGGTCGGAAGTTAGAAATCAGAGGTCACAGGTCAGAAGTCAAGGGCGACTGTTCCGACTTCTGACCTCTGACTTCTGGCACTAGATGGCCAGCAGCTTTGCGAACCCACTTGAGGAGACGGAGTTGCGGGGCATCATGCTCGCCAGGTCGAGGCCGTCGCTGGTTCGTAGTTGAAGCGACGCGCGCGGTTCGCGGAGCTTGTAGTCGGCCATCATGGCGCGGGCAGCGCCGTCAACGTCGATCGGGTCAACCGTGTACGGATCGAACGAGCCTGTCGCGGCCTGCCCGTTCGGGAACCTTGGCCGAATGCCCAGTCCGACGACCGTCATGATCGGCATGCGGCCGCGAGTGGCGGTCTGCGCTCGGCCCCAATCGGTGGCGGTGGCCAGGCGGTTGAAGATCGACGGATCGATGACCATGTCGTAGTCGCCGTTCGAGTAGCGGACGCGGACGCTGGCGGCGACATGGAAGCGCCACGTCACGTTTCCGCCCGGCGCAAGCGCCGTGCGGACCGACAGGAACTCGTTTGTTTCCTGGGGAAACGCCCAGATCTTGCGGCCCTGGATGCCGCGCGACGCCAGCCGACGGATCATCAGGTGCGAGCGAGCGTGACAGCCGTCGATGACGTAGCGGAACGCGATGTCCGATTGGTTTGCCATGTCGTTGAACAGGCGCTGGGCTTCGTCGGGGGTTAGTGGGTTGGCGGGCGTGCCACGCGGGCCGGCGGCGGGCTGGTCGGCCTGAATGAGTTGAGCCGAGAACGTCCCGCTCCAAGTTTGGCCGTTTTGTCTCCAGTAGACAATTCCGGAGATCGTATTGCCGGTGCGGCGTCCAACATAGCGAGCGGTCATGCCGGAGGACACGGAGCCAGGCGAGTCGGTGCGGACCAGAACGATGTTGTTGTTATCGCGTGATTCAATGCGAATGACGGCTGCGGCGCCGTTAGCCCAGCGGGCGATGTACGCGCTTTGACGAGCATCCCAGAGTCAGGTCGCCGCTGATGGTCGTTGACGACGTTTCGCTGAGTCGCCAAACTTCGGCGGCGTTCAACGTCGATGCGCCCGTGAGACTGACGGTCAGCGTGAGGAGAATCGAGAATATGGTTTTGCGGAACATGGCAAGCTCCTTGGTGTTCGTTGTGATGGCGTGACGCCAGTGATGTCTCGAGGCGTCTTCCTGACGTGACCGATGCGACCGACCGTGTCGCCTGCCCTCGCCGGCTCTTCGTCAGACTCATCCCCACGTTCGGCACAAGCGGACAAATCTGCGAATCTAACGGGAGATTGCCGATCGGCGGCACAAGCGGACACGATTGGACATACCATGGAGAAAAAGCGACAATGAAAATTCACGGCGCAAGTTTCGCGAACCCGCGCGTTTTTGCTTCAAGCGAGATTGCCGCAGCACGATTGCGCGCAACGCGGCTGACACTTCAAGAAGATCTCAGCGAATGAAAGCACTTGGCATCGTTTTCACCATCGCGCTCAGTTCGACGCTTCTCGCCGGCGACGATCCGGCGGAGCGCTTGCCGGTTCGAGTCTCGGGCAACCAGAAAGCGCCCGAATTCGTCGACATCGAAGCCTGGATCAACAGCGAGCCCTTGACCATGCGCCAGCTCAAGGGCAAGATCGTCGTCGTTCATTTCATGGCGTTCGGCTGAATCAATTGCGTGCGCAACTACTCTTGGTACAAGAGCATCTGGAACGAGTTCAAAGACAAGGGCGTCGTCATGATCGGCATCCACACGCCGGAGACGAAGGCGGAGCGAAATGTCCAGAGCGTGAAGAAAAAGATGGACGAGGCCGGGCTAACTTTTCCGATTGCGATCGACAACAAGACGACGATGTGGCATCGTTACCACAACGCCTACTGGCCGTCGGTCTACGTCATCGATCGTGAGGGGATCGCGCGGTGGGGTTGGGCCGGCGAGCTTGGCTGGAAAGGCGCGAAGGGCGAATATCACATGCGGCAGCGCATTCAGTGGCTTGTCGATGAAGCCAAGGGCAAGTGACTGCCGCATGCGGCCTTGCGCTCGCGTCGCGCAAAACAATCGCGAAACCGCCAGCGATTATGCATCCGAGAACCATCGTGCGATGACGATCGCAAGCCAGCCGATCCCCAGGAGCACGAGCGTGACGGCGACGCCGACGCCGACCATGGCTGCGTCACGCCACGTCAGGTGAAGTCCCTTCGGAGCCGGAACCTCGGGCGCGGCAGGGGCTGGCATCTCAACAAGTTCGACGTCAATTTCGTCGCCAGCCGGCGCTGATGTCGCGGCTGGGGCGGACACCGTGGAATCGAGAGGGGCGGCGTGCGCGGCGACGGGCAGCGGAGCGGGCTCGGGCGCCGGCGGCGGCTTGACACCCGTTCTCCGTTTCCGCTTCTTCTCAGGCGCTGCCGGTCTCGCGGGCGCCGCAACCGGAATATTCTGACCCGATGGCGGCTTCACCGGCGACGCTACGGGGACATTCGGATTCGATGCGGGCTTCGTCGGCGACGCTACCGGGACGCTCGGATTCGACGGCGGTTTCCCCGGCTGCTTGGCCGGCGGCGCCGTCGGAGTGGCCGGCGGCGGCAGCGTCTTTTCTCCCTCCGACTCCTTGTCTTCCACTTCGAGCCATGTCAAGTACTTCTTCATCTGCGGCGTTTCTTCCGGCGTCTTCACCGGCTCTCCCGTCACCATCAAGAACATGTCCAGCGCCTGTGCCGCCCGCGCCGGCGTCGCATAACGCTTGTCGGGCTGCTTGGCCATCATCCATTCGACGATTTGGGACAATTCCTTCGGCAACGTCGGCACGAAATCTTGCAACGGCTTTGCGGTCTCCGTTGCGTGCCGGATCATTTGGTTCAAGATGTTTTTGTCCGGAAACGGCGGCTGCCCGGTCAGGCAGTGATACAGCGTACAGCCGAGGCTGTAGATGTCCGCCCGGATGTCGATACAGCGTGGGTCGCGCGCTTGCTCCGGGGCCAAGTAATCCGGCGTGCCCAGCAGCACGCCTTCGCCGGTCAATTCCGCTCTCTCTTTGCCCTCCGGCTGTTCGTTCTCGTCGAAGAACTCTCGAGCAAGGCCGATGTCGAGAATTTTGATGTTCGACTTGAGCGTCGTCTCCTTCTCGCCGCGTGCCGGCGCCGGCTGCAGCATCAGGTTGGCCGGCTTCAGATCGCGATGGACCATGCCCATCTCGTGAATATGCTGCAGGCCGAGAAGGGCCTGGTGAACGAGCCGAACCGCTTCCGCCGGCGGCAGCCGCTTGCGCCGTTGCAGAAGCTCTTCCAGCGTTTCGCCCTCCAGGTACTCCATCACCAGATAATGAACACCCTTGGTTTCGCCGACCTGAAAAGAGCGCACGACATGCGGATGCTTGAGCTTGATGGACAGCCGAGCTTCTCGTTGAAAGCGCGCGAGCGTCTGGCCGATCTTGGCCTTGCTCGGCGGCAACACCTTGATCGCCACGGTCTGCCCCGAGGAATGCGCCGCCTTATACACGCCGGCCATCCTTCCGCGGCCGATGCGCTCCTGAATCTTGTAGTCGCCCAGGAAGAAGTCGTCGACATGTCCGCGCGAGAGCAGACTCGCCTGATATGCGGTGACGTAATCGTTCGCTACGAGCCATTTCAGGAACGCATGTGCTTGTGCGGCGTCCTTCGCCTCAGCCAGCCAGCGTTGCCGCATCGCCTGCATTTCCTCAGGCGTCATGAGCTTGCTGCGAATGAGAAAGCCGCACAGGTTTTCGACTTTGAATTCCACGCGGGGCCAGAGGTCAGAGGTCAGGGGTCAGGGATCAGACGTCACGAGACATCGGTATTTTGCAACTTTCGGCTACGGGTTGCAATCTCCAAAATTCGTTGAATCCTCGGCGAATCGCGAACATAATGAGTAGTGACCACGAAATGCCTAGACGGTGGTTCTGACCTTTGACTTCTGACCTCTGACTTCCAGGTGGTGCCATGACCAAGCCAGCAGAGAGAACCTACAGCGACGCCGAGGTTGGCGGCAAGTTGACGGAACTCGGCCTGACGAACTGGTATCTGGAAGACGGTTGGCTACGCCGCAAGTTCAACACCGACGGCTGGCCAACGACGCTGATGCTCACCAACGCCATCGGATTCCTGTGCGAGGCGGCCTATCATCACGCCGACCTGGCGATCACCTGGGGCAAGATCTGGGTCAAGCTGAAGACGCACTCAGCCGGCGGCATCACCGACAAAGACTTCGCCCTCGCTCAGAAAATTGAGGAACTTGCGCTATGGCGGCCGACGCCGGGCGGTCCGTTGGAAGGGACGCCAAACAAATTCGTAAAAGGTGGCTGAGATGGGCCGTTCCCAAGGCCAAGAATTGCGAGACGGAAGCGTAAGCGACCGTTGAGGCAATACCATCGCTTACGCTTCCGGCTCGTCAGTTACTACCGGGGAAGCGCCGCCCTTCCCGCGGTTCATCGGCACAAAAGAGACACGTCGTCACGGCATCGTTTTTTTCGCGGCGGCGAGCTTGTCGCGCAGGGACTTGCGGCGTTGATCGACGGCCGCGGCTTCCTCGGCGCGACCCATGGTCGTCAGAATCGATGCCAGCCGATCGAGCGGCGCAAGACTGGACGCCGAGTCCTTCGCCGCTTTCTCGGTCAACTGCAGCCAGGCCTGCGTTTGCTTTTCCGCTTCGTTCCAACGCTTTTGCTCGACATACAGACTGCTCATCAAGTTCATCGGCAATACGACATCGGGATGATCCAACTGCGAGTAGATGTCGAGCGCTCTTAGCCCGTTTTGCTCGGCTTCTTTGTACTTCTTCAAATTGCGGTAGAGCTGGCCGAGATTGAACGCCGACTGGGCAACGATGACGTGGACTTTGCCGAGCGTGTTCTCGCGAATCTCGAGCGCTTTGCGCAGAGCAAGCTCGGCCTCGGCAAGCTTTTGTTGGCGGATCGCGATGAGCCCGATGGCATTCCAGTTTACGGCGGCTTCTCCGGAGTTGGCGCCGGCAACTTTCTCGTTGAGTTCGAGCGCCTTCCGATGCAGCTTGTCGGCCTGCTCAAGTTGTCCACGCAGGTCGGCGCAATCACCCTGGAGCGTCAAGGCGGCAGCGATGCGCGGGTTATACGGACCGACTTTCTTTTCAAAAAGCGCCATCGCGTCTTTGAGCGACGATTCGGCATCAGCGGCTCGCCCCAGCTTGACCTGGGCCGCCGCCAGCGCGACAAGCGCCTCGCCGCGCACAACCGTCGGCTCCTTGGCGAGATCGAGGGCCTGGCGAGCAAACGTCTCGGCTTCGGCGTAGTTGCCCATGGCCAGGGCGCGTTGACTGGCGGTGATCCGCGTGGCGGCGGCTCCAGGAGGACCGCCTTTGCCTGGGCCACCCTTCGGATTGAAGATCGGCGGGTTGATGGGGCCGAAGCCGCCGAAACCGCTCGTCGTACCAGTTCGCACTTTCAACAGAACCTCCGGTTGGAGCGGATCGCCGACGATGTCCAGCCAGCGCTTGTTCTGCTCCTTGGTGAGCAACTCGAGCAGCTTGATCGTCGATTGATTGATGAAGTTGCCACGATTCTCCGGGCTGCGGGCGAACACTGCAGGTGACGTCTTCAGCCCTCCCTTCATGGCATTGTCGTAAAGCTCTTTATACGTGGCGTCGATGATTGCCTTTCCCTTGGTTAGTTGCTCATCGGTCAATTCGAGTTGTTGGCGACGGGCCGGCGTGAAATACGCATGCAGCCCGGCGCCTTGAGCCGCGATCTGATCGAGACGTTTAGTCTTGTCTTTGAGCGTGTCCTTGATCGCCTCTTCGAGTTTGTTGACTGCTTCCTGCTGCTTTTTCAGCCGGTCGTTAATGTTCATGCCGGGCTGGAACAGCATCGCATCTTGATAGGCCTTTTGCGCTTTCTTGAGTGTGTCTTGTTGCTTGTCGTCGAGTTTCAGCTCGCGCAGGACCTCGTCGATCCCGATGAGTTGCGAAGTCGGCGGCCAATAGGTCAGCGCGACCGGCAGCCCCTTGGCGGCTTTTCCCTTGCCGAACGGCGGCAGGTCATCCCGCGCCTTCTTCTTCTTTGCATCAGCGGCCGGAGCTTTCTTCGCCGGCGGATCGGCCTTGTCATTCTCGGCCTGCCCCGCAACAAACGGCGACGCCACGCCAACGACAATTACGGCGACGGCAAAAGCCCACATTCGGTAAAACATCGTAGTCTCCCTCGCACAATGCTTTGACAATCGGGTTTCCGCCGATTATAACCCGATATTGTCCCAATGCCAACGTAAATGTTGATCGCCATCAGATTTATGGGTATCTGTCATGGTTTACCGCATCGGCATCGCGGTCCTCGTTGTTTATGCGATTTCGGCGGCCCCGGTTCGGGCCGAGGTCGATACGAAACCGACGACTGACGCCGACGGCATTCGCGTACATCGCGTTCAGTCGGAGTATCAAGCCGGCGTAACGGAGATCCGCGTGCTCGTGCCGGACAACCTGGACAAGACGAAAGCGTACCCGGTGATCTATGTGCTCCCCGTCGAGGCCAAGAACGGCCGCGTCTTCGGCAATGGACTCGTCGAGATCAAGAAGCTCAACCTGCACAATAGGCTCGGTGTCATCTTCGTGGAGGCCACTTTCAGCCATCTGCCGTGGTTCGCGGATCATCCGACCGACGCGAGAATTCGGCAGGAAACTTACTTCCTCAAGGTCGTTCTCCCCTTTATCGAAAAAACCTACCCCGCCTTGAAGCATCGCACCGGCCGGCTGTTGCTCGGCTTCAGCAAATCGGGCTGGGGCGCGTTTTCGTTGCTCTTGCGCAACCCGGAGATCTTTGGAAAAGCGGCCGCCTGGGACGCCCCCCTGATGATGGCGATGCCGAACAAGTACGGGATGGCCGACATCTTCGGCACACAGGAGAACTTTGAAAAGTACCGCCTGACCAAGTTGCTCGACGCTCACGGCAAGGAGCTTGGCAACTCGCCACGCCTGGCAATCCTCGGGCACAGCAACTTCCGCGATCACCACATTCAAGCTCACGAACTCATGAAACGCCTCGACATCGCACATGAATATCGCGACGAAAAAAAATCGCCCCACACCTGGCATTCCGGATGGGTCGAGCCGGCCGTGCAGTGGTTAGTCAAGTAGACTCAGTGACAGCGGGCTCCGGCGGCGCTTCGATGCCGAGCGCGAACGGCTTGATGAGAGCGGCGCCGGCCAGGAAACCGCCGATGTGCGCGGCATATGCGACGCTGCTGTGCTGTGAACCTTCGCCGAGCACGCCGAGGCCGTTGATGAGTTGAAACGCGAACCAGATGCCGATGGCCACATACGCCGGGACCCAGACAAGGATTCTTATTACCAAAACAAGTACGCGCCGTTGCGGAAACTGCAGCACGTAGCCGGCCAACACTCCGGAGATGGCGCCGGAAGCGCCGAGTGTCGGGACAGCAGCCGCCTCGCTATCGACTCCCTCGACACCGACCACGGTAAACACGTGAGCCAGCGACGCAATGATCCCACACATTAAGTAGAAGATCAAGTAACGCCCGTGCCCGATCGCTTCTTCCACATCGTCGCCGAAGATCCACAAGAAGAGCATGTTCCCCAGAAGATGAAAGACGCTGCCGTGCATGAAAATGCCCGTCACCAGCGTCAAATAGACGGAGATCGGCGTGGGCTTCAGACCCGGCGCCGTCAGCATTTGTCCCGTCCAGGGGTCTTCGACTTGCCGGTTCGGCGTGACGAGGTCTCGCCCCGTCACAATCTCGCGGGGCACCGTGGCGAAGGCGAACGTGAAGTCGTCATCGAAGCCGAACCCTTGCAATAAGCCGAATACGGCCACATTGGCAACGATCAACAGCCACGTCACCACCGGCGACGTGACATGCTTGATCGGCTCGTCCGCGATTGGCAACACCATCTTCGGCCCCGCTCGGCGTAGGTCAGGCTTTCCAGCCTGACGTTAAGTGGGTACTGTCAGGCTGGAAAGCCTGACCTACTTCCGATTCTCTCTGGCATTTTAGCGCAATCGCGCCAATAATAGTAGCAGTCGCGTTCTGCCGCCCTACGCGGAGAAACTTCCATGAACGAAACAGCGCAGGCCATCGTCGAACACCAAATTCGCCGTGTGCGACTGCAACTCTTTTGGCAAGTCCTGGCCGAGAGCATGTTGGTTTGCCTGGCGATTGCCCTGTCGGCCTCGACGATCTGGTTCCTCGTCCGACCTCTGGCGTTTGCAAGCTTCGGCGAAACACTGCGCTGGTCCGTGCCTGGCGCCATTCTCGGCGTCGGACTGATCGCCGGCTTGAGTTTGGCCATCTGGCGGCGTCCGAGCGTCCTGACGGCGGCACTCGCTTTCGATGAAAAGTTCAACCTCAAGGAACGAGTCACCACCTACTTGACTTTGCCCGCCGACCAGATCGAAACTCCCGTCGGCCAGGCGCTGGTGCGCGACGTGGAGGCCACTGTCGCGAAAGTCGACGTCGGCGGCGCCTTTCCGATTACGCTTCCATGGAAGCAGATTCTACTCCCCATCGGCGCGCTGACTCTCGCCGTCGTCGCGTTCCTGCTCGATCCCATCCTCAGCAATCTGCGCTTCACGCTGCCGTCGACAACCGAGCAGCCGCGGGCCGAGATCGATACGGCCAAGATTCAGGAAGAGATGGAAAAGCTCAAGAAAAACGTCGCCGATCGCAAGCAGACCTCGGGCCTACAGTCCGATGAGTTGAAGAAAATGGAAGAGGAGTTCGAGAAGCTCCTGAACAAGCCGCTCGATCTGAAGAACGAGGAAAAGGTCAAAGAGCGCATCAACGAGTTCCGCAAACTCGAAGAGAAACTGAAGGAGCGCCTCGACGGCGTGCGCGAGAAAGCGCAGAAGGCCGACGCCCTTCGCAAACAGCTTCAGCAGATGCAGCTCGACAAGGAAAAACTCAAGGATGGCCCGGCCAAGAACTTTGAAGACGCCCTGAGCCGAGGCGACCTCGAAAAAGCCAAGGCCGCACTCGAGAATCTCGCCAAAGAGTTAAAGGACAACAAATTCGACGCCAAGGCTCAGAAGGAGTTGGCTGAGCGATTCAAGAAGCTCCAGGACGAGCTAAAGAAAGCCGTGAAGGAAAACGAACTCACCAAGAAGCTCGAAAAAGACCTGAAAGACGGCAAGATCAGCAAGGAAGATTTTGCGCGCGAGATGGAGAACCTCAGGCAGCTCCAAGATCTCGCACAAGTCCTGGGCGATGCTCACGAGGCGCTAGGCAAAGGCGACGGCATGGAAGCCGGCAAGATGCTCAGCGATCTGGCCAAGAGCTTCGGCGAAATGGAATTGACCGACGCCGAGGTGCGCGAACTCCTGCGTGATCAAGCTGAGATTCGCGACGCGCTCAACCTCCTGGAAGACGGCATCGGCGACGGCCAAGGCGAAGGTGATCGTCCCGGGGGCCGGCGCTTCGCCGGCAACGATCCGAACAGCAAGATTCGCAATGAACGAAGCCGGGCCGAGGTGAACAAGAAAGGCGTGCAGCGCGTGACCGGCTATGCCAAAGGAGGCACGTTCTCGAAGATCCCCGCACAAGCGGTCGCCGGCGAATTCCAGCGCGCCGCTCAGGACGCCCCCGAAGCGATCGACCGCCAACCCATCCCCGAAGACGCCGCCGACATCGCGCGACGGTACTTCGAGAAGCTCGCGAATCCGAAGTGACGCCGCTTGCGGCCAAACGTCAGCCGCACGCCGCCGGCGCCAGGAAATGGCGCACGACCTCCGCCAGCACCTCCGGATGCGTGAACTGAGGCACGTGGCCGCAGTTCTCGATCTCGGCCCGCGCCGCCGTCGGCAATCCGTTCATCAACTCGCGTTCGCATTCCTTGCCGACCAGAGTGTCACGATCGCCGCACACCAGCATCACCGGATGCCGGATCGTCGGCAGGATCGGCCGCAGATCGAGTCGATGAATCATGAGCGCCCGCAGTGCGAATGCCTGCAACGGTATCGTCAGATTCTGTTCGACGAAAAACCGCCACACCTCCGGCTCCCGGCCCGCAAACTCCGCCTCGGCTTTCATGCTGAGAACTCGCTCGACCAGCGGTAGGTCGCCCAAGTTGCCGGGCCAGAATCGTGCGAACGATGCCGCCAACACTTCCGCAGGCGCTAGAGGACGGCGTGCGAACCCACCTTGCAGCATCGCTCGTGAAAACCGGTGTGGTTGTGCATGAAGCGCCGCAAGCGCGATCGTGGCGCCAAACGATGAGCCGAGCACAGCACACTGCGGAAGGGCCAGATGATCGAGCAGCGCCAGCAAGTCGCCGGCGAGATCGCAATGGCGATAGCTCATGAGGTGGGCGCCGTCGCCTCGGCCGTCGGGCAGGTCATAGCTCACGCAGCGAAAAAACGGCGACAGGCGAGCCATCAACATCGCGAAAGCGCGCGAGTCCGTCCCCATGCCTGGAATCAAAACGAGCGTCGGCCCCTTGCCCCAGACCACGAATCGGCAGCGATACCTCCCCGTGTCAACGATGCCAAGCTCTGCTCGTTGTTCGAGGGCCTCCAGACATTCGTGCAACACCAGGCGTCTGGAGCAATCAGGCTGGTCCGTCCCCTCGTGCGAAAGCGGACAAGTCGGCGCAAGCATCGTGGTCATGAGGTGAGTTGTACTTCGAAGTGACTGGCAAACAAGCCGTTAGCGCTCAACCGTCAGCTATCGTTAAATGCGGCGACCTGGAAACGGTGGTTTTGGGGTCAACTTAACGAAATGCCCCTCTCCATTGGAATCGGCACTGAAATACTGGAGAAATCCAGCTTGACCGAGCAGAGCGTAATGGAGTCGGGCCGCAACGAAACTGACGGTTGCCGACCATTCGAATGTCTCCCTTCCGTCGCTAACTCGTGTATTTGTCGGGATCCCTAAGGTGAATGGCGAGGAAGTCTGCTTTGGTTTCCGCAATTCGCCCCTTGGCGACCTTGGCGATGTCTTCCCACAACATTACGCCGATGCCTAATCGCGTGTCGTCGATGCCAACTTCGTCGATAACGACTGCGGGTTTTTGGCTCACGAGGAATTGAATCGGCAACGCCACAAAAGCTATGGAAGCCAACAGCGCGACAAGCGTCCAACCACTGATCTGCGCGAACCATCCAGACGCCGTCGTGATGAAATACGCAACGGGCATCAAAAGAACGCTGAGTGCAAACTCCACGAGAAGCGACCATTTGGATGAGTAGAACCCCACGGCGCGATCTCCTCAATTGACGCTCGGCTGTGCCTGCGCCAACAACCGCCCGGCCTTCAGAATGCCGCCTTGGAGAACGGCCAGGATGCGGCTGCGGTCTTCAAGAATCGCGATGTCGGCCAGCACGTCGCCGTCGACGATCAAGATGTCGGCCAGCTTGCCGGCTTCGAGCGTGCCGAACTCGTGGCCGCGGCCCATGATCTCGGCGCCGATTTTCGTGGCACAGGTTATCGTCTGTAGCGGCGAGAAGCCGACGTAGTTGACGAAGAAGATAAGCTCCTTGGCGTATTCACCGTGCGAGTTCCAGGCGAAGCCGAAGTCGCCGCCCATGCCGATGCGACCGCCCGCCTTGAGAATGCGCCGCGCCGACTCGGCCCCGCCTTCGAGGCATTCGATGTGCCCATCGATAATGCGCTGCGGCATGCCGAAGTCAGGGCCGCGCTCGATGCTGGCCAACTCGAAACGCAGGGCCGGGATGACGGGCGTATTGCGGACCATCAGAAGGTCGAGCGCCTCGTCGTCCATGAACGTGCCGTGCTCGATCGCGTCGTAGCCGGCACGAAGCGCGTTCTTGATGCCGGCGTTGGCCCGGCAATGCCCGGTAATCTTGACGCCATGATTGTGGGCCGTGGCGACGCATGCGTTCATCTCGTCGAAGGTCATGCATAGTGTGTGATGATCGTTGGCGTCCGGCGCGGCGGCGTCGCCGGTCGGATAGGTCTTTACCCATTCGACGCCGTCCTTGACCAGCTTTCTTACGGCCGCGCGCGATTCGTCTGGGCCGTTGACGAGCAGCACCAGGCCCTCCATGCCGATCTTGCGGAAGTCGGGGTTCCAGTCCATGAGCCCGCCGACGCCGCAAATTTCGCGACCGCTCGCCGCCAACCTTGGCCCGGGGACGATGTCGTTCTCGATCGCTTTCTTGAGCCAAACGTCGACATTGAACAGGCTGCCTCCCGATCGCGCTGCCGTGTAGCCACATTCGAGCAGCAGCTTGCAATTGCTGGCAGCCAAGAGCGTCACGTATTCGACGGGATATTTGATGTCGAGATCTTCGAGGGCGGCAACGTTGAAATAGGTCGCATGAAAGTGCGCCTCGACGAGCCCAGGCATGATGGTACCGCCCTGCGCATCGATGCGCCGCGCCTTGGGCGGCGCCGCCGGCGCGTTCGCCGCCGACCCCGCATAGGTGATTTTACCGTCTACGATATGGACCATCCCGTTGGCGATCGGCTTGACCCCGGTGCCGTCGATCAGTTGGCCATTGGCGATGACGAGCGTGCCTTGTGCGGTTTTCATGGAGTTCTCGCTGACTGCCCGGCGATATCCACCACGGAGCCACAGCATTTCTTAGTGGTTTCGACCTCGCCTCGCACCGTCGACATCTCGGCTTCTGCCCCCAAGCATTCGTGCTTTCTACTTTTCGTGATAGTCGTGCCTACTTTCCCGGCAAATTCCAGACTCGAATCGTGTCGGCGCCCCAAGGCGATTTTCTTGCCGTCGATGAGCTGAATCGTCTCCTATCAAGACGAATCACGAAAACGCGAAAGGACGACAACACGAAAAGGAAATCATGTCAGTCCACTCGCTTTTTCGTGCTTTCGTGCTTTCGTGCTTTCGCGTTTTCGTGATTCGCATTTTGAATTACTTTGTTTCCAACGACCACAACCGAACCTTGCCCATGCCACCGACGGCAAGCGTCGTGCCATCGGGGCTGAAGGCGAGACAGAAGGCCGTGTTTAGAATCTTGTCTTGAAGCAACGGGAGTTCCTTGTTGGCCGCGACGTTCCAGATGCGGACTTTGCCTTCGCCCATGCCTAGCGCGACGATCTTGCCGTCCTTGCTTAGGGCAACGGAGCGACTCGATTCGATAGCGAAGCTCGCTTTCAGCTTACCCGCCGCGACATCCCAGACGCGCAACAGTCCGTCACCGGAGGCGGACGCGAGCCATTTGCCGTCACCGCTAAACGCCATGGCGCGCGTGGGGCCCTTCAGTCCGGTCAGGAGAGTTTTCGTCTTGCCGGTTGAAGTATCGATGAGATGGATGTACCACCAGTCCGGGGCAAAGGCCATGAGTTCGAGCGTGGGATTGAAACAATGCCCATGGCCTTCCGGATGGATGTCGACGGATCGCATTTCCTTGCCGGTGGCCGCGTCGAGAATGCGCACGCGTTTGTGAGTGGTAACGCCGAGCGTCTTGCCGTCGGCACTGAAGCGCATCGCTTTTGCGGGGACCTCGTCGCGCAGGAAGACGGTCTTCTCTTTACCGGCCTCAAGGTCCCAGAGGCGAACCGTCTTGTCGGCGCTGGCCGTCGCCAGGATCTTGCTATCGGAGCTGAACGAGGCGTGAAAGATGTGATTGGTATGCCCGGTGAAGCTCGCCTTGAGCTCCCCCGTCCCGCTGTCGCACAGCTTGAGTTCATTCTTCGGCGGCGTGCCAACCAATCCCGAGACCAGCATCTTGCCATCCGGCGAGAAGGCCAACGCAAACACTCCCGTTTGCCCCGGAGTCAGAACATCAGGCCGTTTCTTGTCCTGTGCCGCCGTCGGCATCGCGAAGAAGACAAGCCCGAACCCCATCAGCATCATTCGCCGCATGGTCGTGTTCCTCATGAGCCTTGCCACAAGTATACAAGCGAATGGCAGGCCTTGCTCCCGCCACGAATTTTTCGTTTCGTAGCCCGAAGTGCGAGCGAGGGATGTCGCGTTCGTTACTTGCGCCGATAATGCGCCTGCATGAATTGCGTGCGCGTGCCGTCGTCGTTAAGCATGAATGAAGTCAGGGTGCGCTGACCGTCGCTGGTGATCTCGATGACATCCTGGTATCGGGCCGTCTTGCCTGTGAGCTTGCCTTCGGGCGTGAAGCCCGGCCCGTCAGCATCAAGCGTGAGGACGTTTCCGTTCAGGCTGCCATCATAGATCCATAGATGGGTCATCATCGAGCCGACGAAGGTGCCGACGAAGCGTTTCTTGGCCGGGTCATACCCGAGCGTCATGAGTGTGATACCGGGTCCGATGCCAGGCATCTCGAAGCGGCCTTCGCAAAGGATCCAGACGCCGCCGAGCGACCGCACGGTCTCGGTTCCAGTCGACGGCGTCTGCCCCGGCTCGCAGGCGTGGTCGAAGGTCCATTCGCCGACGAGTTGTTGCAGCCATTGATGTTCCTCCTACGGTTCGACGTGCATAGTATCTCCATCTCGGGGTGTGCGGGGGAACTTTCATCGAGAATAGTATCACATTCGACCCATGGATTGAATCAGAGTCTTGGGTCTATCCCGGAATACATGCCGACCTCAAAACCATCGCTTCCACCAGAAGTACGCCCAGGCTACCACGCCCGTGGCGAGCATCAGCCCCAGGGCGATGAAGAACCCGGCCGGGCTCTTCTGATCCGGAATCAGGACCTCGAAGTTCATCCCGTAGACGCCGGCGATCAGCGTCATCGGCAACACCACCGTCGAAATCATCGTCAGCACTTTCATGATCTGATTGAGATGATTGGCCTGTGCAGACAGGTAGGTCTGCATGAGGTCGCTGACCATTTCACGCGAACTCTCGATCAGCTCGGTGAAACGCACAAGGTGATCGTAGACGTTGCGGTAGTACACGGTCTCGCGCTCATCCACTAATTCGAACTCGCCACGGGCCAGGCGGACCAGCACCTCACGCTCGGCAATCAGCGTCTTGCGCAACACGAAAATGACGCGTTTGAGCCGCAGCAAGCGCCGAAACACCGAGGGCTCGGGCCGATCGATGATCCTCAATTCAAGCTCGTCGAGGGTTGTCTCGAGCGCGTCGAGGACCGGCACGAATTCGTCGACGGTATAGTCGAGGACGAGGTGGAACAGATAATCCGGTCCGCGCACCATCTGCGTTTCATGCCGTCGTAAGTATGCCTGCACCGCGTTGATACACTCCAGCGGCGCATAGTGGTGCGTGATCAGGAGGTTCTGCGTGATCACTGCACTGAGCTGCGTCAGCGCCGGCTCGTCGTGATCGCTCTCGTCCACAGCGTGGTGGATCGCCGGCGCGAGCGGGTTGACGACAACGAAGAGGTAATCCGGAAACTCCTCGACTTTCGGCAAATGCGGCGCCGCCTCGGGCTCCCGGCGCAACCGCGTCACGTCCTCCAACGACAGGCTATGAATGCCGTAGAACTCTTGAAACACCAATCGTTCTTCCGCCTCGGTCGGTTTGTTCAGGTCGATCCAGAGCACATTGTCGGCCGCAAACAGTTCGTCGCGGCGCGCCATGAGCTGGTCTGCCGCGATGGCGTCGAGCGTCTTCCCGGCAGCGTTCCAAACGTGGACGGTGATCATGAGGTGCTTTCAAGACGCTACGAGTAGACTAGGCACGCCTGAATGTCTTCGGGCTCCAACCACGGATAGCCTTCGAGCAGGACGTCCGCGGTGTCGCCGGCTGCGAGCATGGAGAGCACATGTTCGACGGCCAGCCGCCCCCCGCGAATGATCGGCTCGCCGCCGAAGATTTGCGGG
>Ga0194131_10006447_pt1 | contig 16322 bp, 19 predicted proteins | sample TA2KigO120mmetaG_FD_148631 | JGI IMG/M metagenome (GOLD analysis project Ga0194131, IMG submission 148631) | Freshwater microbial communities from Lake Tanganyika, Tanzania - TA2015053 Kigoma Offshore 120m | ecosystem: Environmental > Aquatic > Freshwater > Lake | place: Tanzania: Lake... | reverse complement strand
CGCGCCGACGCTCATGCGGGTCGCGGCCGGCAGCGCCGCGACCGGCGTCGCAACGCCCGGCGCCGGCGGATCGGCGTCGAGCACGACCGGCGGCCGGCGGATCAGCAGCGCCGCCGGCACCAGCAGCAGCCAGGCGGTGATGCCGACCACCAGCATGGCCGGCCGCCACTCGTAGGTCGTGATCAGCCAGCGCGCGAACGGCGCCACGGTCAGCGGCCCCATCGCCGTGCCGGCGGAAACCAGCGCCACGGCGAGGCTGCGGTTGCGCTCGAACCACGTCGAGGTCACGGCCATCATCGGCGCATAGAAGGCGCCGGCCGCCACGCCGACGATGACGCCGAACAGGGTCTGGAACTCGAGCAGGCTCGCGGCGCGGCTCGCCAGCACCAGGCCGAGGCCGAGCAGCAGGCTGCCCAGCAGGACGACGATGCGCGTGCCATGGCGGTCGCTCAGCGCCCCCCATAAGAAAGTCGCGAGCCCCATGGCGATGAAGTCGACCGTCATGGCGGTCGAGATGCCGGTGCGCGACCAGCCGGTGTCGACTGCCATGGGCTGTAGGAACACGGCGAGCGAGAACATCGAGCCCATGCTGATGCCGGTCATCAAAGCGCCCGCGGCAACGATCACCCAGCCGTAGGCCGCGCCGGTCGCCCGTGTCATATGCGTTTCCTTCACGGGCCGGATCGTAGCGTCGTTCGCCCCGGGGAGCGCATGAGAAAAGTTCGGTCGCCTCCGCGCGCCCCGCATGTCTAGGTTGGCGCCTCGCACAATGGAGGACCGATCATGCCCCGCGTCAGCGAAATCGAGGAAGACGGCGGCGATCCGACGCTCAAGACGGTTTTCGACAAGCAGCGCGAGCTGTTCGGCGGCCTGCTCAATCCGACCAAGGTGATGGCGCACTGCCCGCCGATCCTGCGCGCCGCCGGCCTGCTCGGCCAGTCGATCGAGCAGTCCGGCCAACTGCCCAAGGGCCTGCCGCCGCTGGTCTATGTGCGGGTCGCCACCATCAACGGCTGTCCGTTTTGAATCGACATCAATTCCAGCCGTGTGCTGGAAAGCACCGAAGGCGGGCTGGACAAGCTCGCGGCCGTGACGACGTGGCGCGACAGCGCGCTGTTCAGCGAGGCCGAGCGGCTGGCTCTGGAATATGCCGAGCGCATCACCTACACCGACCAGACGGTCGATGACGCGCTGGTCGACAAGCTCAGGCGACACTACAGCGAGGCGCAGATCGTCGAGCTGACGGCGGCGATCGCCATGGAGAACTTCCGCTCGAAGTTCAATCCACCGCTCGGCATCGAGGCCCAGGGTTTCTGCGTCGTGCCGACCAAGCGCTGAGGACGGTTTCCGTGTAGAGTGGCGTCATGGCCCGAGAAGAGGCGATGACGACCCCTGGCTACGACTATGAGCAGATACCGCCGGGCTTCTACGACGAGATCCATCAGCGCAAGGCGGGGGTACGCTACGCCTGGCACGATCTGAAGTTCCGCGCCGTCGCCGCCCGGATCGGCCGGCCGCGGCGTCTGCTCGACGTGGGCTGCGGGCCCGGCACCTTCATCGGCAACTATCTGGACGGGGTCGACTGCCTGGGCGTCGATTTCAGCGCCGCGCAAGTGGGTTACGCCGGTCGCCGCTATGCCGGGCCGCGCCGTCGTTTCTCCACCGCGACGCTCGCCGAGCTTGCCGCCGCCGGCGAGCGTTTCGAGGCGATCACCATGATCGAGCTGATCGAGCATCTCGCGGCGGCCGATGCGCGCCGCCTGCTTGCCGCCGCCCGCCCGCTGCTCGTTGCCGACGGCGTGGTGGTGATCACCACGCCCAACTACCGCTCGCTTTGGCCGGTGATCGAATGGAGTGTCGATCGCCTCTCGCGCGTGCGCTACGAGCAGCAGCACATCAACAAGTATCGCCGCGCCCGGCTTGCCGCCGAGCTGGTCCAAGCCGGCTATCGCGACGTCGCGGTCACGACGGCCGTCGGCCTCGCACCCTTCGCCGCCGTGCTCGGCCTGCGGCTCGTCGAGCGCCTCGACGCCGTCGGGGCGCGCTACCGCCATTTCGGCCTGGGCAACCTCCTGCTGGCCGTGGCCCGGCCGTGACGACGCAGATCTCGGTGATCGTGCCGACCTACAACGAGGCGGCCAACATTGCACCGCTGTACGACGGCCTGGAGCGGGCGCTTGCCGGACGGCCCTGGGAGTTGGTCGTGGTCGACGACGACTCGCCCGACGGCACGGCCCAGGCCGTGCTCGCCCTGGCCGAGCGCCACGCCAACGTGCGCTGCCTGCAGCGCGTGCAGGAGCGCGGATTGTGCTCGGCCGTCCACTGGGGCGTGCAGGCCGCGCACGGCGAGCTGGTCGTGGTCATGGATGGCGACCTGCAGCACGATGCCGCGCTGGTGCCGCAGATGGTCGAGGCATTGGAGGCCGGCAGCGACATCGTCTCGGCCTCGCGCTTCCTTGCCGGGCAGGAGGTGAGGGGGCTGCCCACCGCGCGACGCCGGCGCCTGTCGAGCTACGGCAACCGGCTGACCAATCTGCTGCTCGGCCGCGCGCTCAGCGATCCGCTGACCGGCTTCTTCGCCACCTCGCGCCGGCTGTTTCTCGCGACGCTGCCGCGCCTGCAGGCCGACGGCTTCAAGATCTTCTTCGATCTCGCCTACCACAACCGCCAGGCCACGATCCGTGAGCTGCCCTTCGAGTTCGCCAGCCGCCGGCATGGCCAATCCAAGCTGCAGCTCTACGTCCTGTGGCTGCTCGCTTGCGACATCGCCGCCAAGCTCTCCGGCGGCGTGCTGCCGCCGCGGCTGATCAGCTTCGTCGGCGTCGGCCTGATCGGTTCGATCTTTCATTTCTCGGTGCTTTACAGCAGCATGGCGCTGGGTGCGGTGTTCTGGGTGGGCCAGGCGATCGCCACGGTGGTTGCCATGGTGTTCAACTTTTCGATCAACAACGTCTTGACCTACTCCGACGATCAGCTGCGCGGGGCGGCCTTCTACAAGGGCCTGCTGCTCTATGGCCTGATCGCCTCGCTCGGCATCGTCGCCAACGTCAGCACCGCCCATATCACCTACGAGCGGCTGCAGGGTCACACCTTCATCGCTGCCTGCACCGGCCTGGTGATCGACGTCATCTGGCGGTTCGCCGTGTCGAACCGGTTGATCTGGGGCCGCGCGTCGATCCTGTGGAAGCCGCGCTGGTGACGCGACTGCTCGATCGTCTGCGCTGGCGGTCGCTCGACCCGGCGGCCAATCTCCACCTCTGCGGCCTCGTGGTTCTCGCCGCTGCCGCCGCGCTGGTGATCGAGGCGGTCGTCCTGGCGGCGCGGCCGGCCTATGTGCTCGCCGCCGCGCCGACCGGCCTGCTGGCCCTGGCCCTCGTCTGGGCGATCGCCCGAGCCGAAGGTTCGGCGATCGAAGCGGCGATCGGCCGTTTTGCCGACGGTGTCGGGCTGGCGATCAGGCCGCGCGCCGCGAGCCTGCTCGGCGTCTGGCTCTACGCCGCCGGCCTGCTGGCGGCTGTGGCGGCCTACGGCTATCTGGCGCTGACGCCGAGCGGCGTCACGCGCCAGGACGTGATCGCCCAGTGGGGATTGCAGGACAAGCGCATCGTCGTCTTCGGTTACTTGGCGCTGATGGCCTTGGCGATCTTCCACTACGGCATGGTGCGACTGTTCTTCGCGCCGCCCGATGTCGAATGGCGAGCCAACAGGAACACGCCGCGGCGATCGCCCTGGGCGCGCCTGGCAGGCGCCGCGCTGGTTGCCGTCCTCGCCTATCTGTGGATCGGCGCGGCGGCCCTGCGTGACGTCGCTCCCGCCGCTGATGGCTCGGCACTCGCGCCGTTCTACGAATACCACTCGCTGGTCCATCTCGGCGCGCTCGAGCAGATCCGCCTCGGCGCGACGCCCTACCTCGAGGCACGCACCCAATACGGCCTGGGCAACCAGCTGCTGGTCTATGGGGTCACGCAGTGGCTCGGCTTCTCCAATCACGGCTTCTACGCCGCCGTCCTGCTGATCGACATGGTCTGCATCGTCGGCTTCTTCGTCGTCGTGCAGCAGTTGCTGGGCCTGCCCTGGGCGCTGGCCGGCTTGGCGGGATGGGCGTTGTGGCCGAGCCCGGTCGGTGTGCTGCATGTCGCGGGCTGGGCGATCCTGACGCGCTGGCTCGTCGTGCCCATCCTGGCGTTGTTGCTGGCGCGCCGGCTGCTCGCTGCAGCGCCGCAGCCGAGTGGCTGGATCGCCGCGGCGGCGATCGGCGCTCTCTGGGGGCTCGGCGGCTTCATGAGCCAGGAGAACCTGTCGGGCGGGCTGCTCGTGCTGCTGTTCTCCATTGGTCTCTACGGTCCGGCATCGGGGCAGCCGATGGCTGCCTTGCTGCGTTTCACCGGCACATTCCTGGTGGCCGGCATCGCCGCCTACCTGGTCGCCGTCGCGGCGACCGTAGGGTTCACGCATAGTTTCGATGTCCTGCACATGGCCGCAGCCCAATCGAGTCTGGTGATGGCCGGCGTCTCCAACTCGGTTTGGTCGGACAATGCGAGCCTCTCCCTTGCCATCGAAATCCTGCACGGCTGGTTCCAGGACTTCTTGATGATCGAAGGCGAGCCGCGCCCGATCCTGCAAACCTATGGCTTCGCCCTCCTGCTCATGGTCGTGATCGGCCTGGTGGCGCGCTTTCTCGGTCAGCGGTGGCGGCCGGGTGAGGCGCGGCAGGCGTCGTTCGCCTGGAAGTTCGCCGGTGTCGCGGTCGGCGCCGCGTCCCTGCATCTCTTCGCCCTGCTGCGCTCGGACCTCTCGCATCTTGCCGGCCCGTCGTTTCTGCTGCCGCTGCTGCTTCTGGCGCTGCCGGCCTTCGCCTGGCTCTGCCTGCGGCCGGGCCTTGGCCGCGGCCTGCTGTTGCTGCTGTCGGCCGTGCTGATCGTCGACGCGGTCGTGGTCGGCAGAACCGACCTTGCGCGCCGCATCGCGGCGGCCGGCGACGCCTGGTCCGATGGTCGCGCCGCTCTCGCCGTCTATCGCACCTTGCAAGACGCCAAGGATCGGCCGCTCGATCCCGCCGCGCGCTATTCGCCCGTGCCCGATCTGCAAGCTGCCTTTCGCCGTCATCCGTCGTTTGCCGAGCTGGAGGAGCTGAGCCGGCTGCTGCACGACCGGCTGGGCGGCCGGCCGGTCGAGCTGGTTCTGCCGACGCCGGACGATCCGATGGGCGACCCCGAGCTGCTCTACTTCTTCGGCGGCTTCCGCTCGGTGAGCGGCATCACCTCGCCGCGCGGCAGCCTGTGGCTGAAGCGCGACGAGGAGGACTGGATCGCCAAGCTCCTGAAAGCGCCGACCGCCTGCGTCTTCTTCGACACGCGCTCGCTCGGCAGCCGGCTTTATCGCGCATGGACCGACGCCACCAAGGGCGACGCCGCTGTCGTCACCCGGCCGATCGTCGGCCGGCGCGACTACGGCATTCTTTCCTGTCGGACTGCGCGGGGATCTTAGCCGACCTCAGCGCTCGAAGATCAGGCAGGTCGTCGTGGCGTGCGCCAGCAGGCGGCCGGCGGCGTCGACGAGGCGGCCTTCGGCCGTTCCGATGCGGCGCCCGCCCGAGACGACCGTGCCCTCGGCGCGCAGCAACCCGCTCTCCGGCGTGATCGGCCGCGTGAAGGAGATCTTGAATTCGAGCGTCGTCGAAGCGGAGCCCTTTTCCACCGTCGTCAGCACGGCGAGACCCATGCAGGTGTCGAGCAGCGTCGCCGAGAAGCCGCCATGGACGGTGCCGGCGGGATTGAGCAGGTCGGCGGTGGGCGTCGCCGTCACCACGACCCGGCCGAGCGCGGCCTCGACGATGTCGTAGCCCAGCGTGCGCGCCATGCTGTTGTGCGGCAGGGCGCCGCTCACCAGCTTCTGGACGAACTCGAGGCCGCTCAGGGCGGCCTGCTCGGCCGGCGGCACGACGCCGTAACGCTTGTCGATCATGGGCCTTGCTTAACCCATGTCGCGGATCCGGTGCTCGCGGAAAGCGGACCCGGTCACTCCATCTCGACCTTCAACTCCTTGAGCTTCTTGCCCCAGAAGGTGTGCTCGTCGACGACGAACTTGGTGAAGTCGGCGCGCGAGCGCTCCGGCGGCAGCTCCAGCCCATCCTTGGCCAGGGCGCCGGTGTATTTGGCATCCTTCATCGCCAGCGCCGTCTCCTTGTGGACGCGGTCGAGGATGGCGTCGGGCGTCTTGGGCGGCGCGAACAAGCCGTGCCAGCCGGTGACCGCGATGTCGACGCCTTGCTCCTTGAGTGTCGGCACATCGGGCAGCGAGCTCACCCGCTTCTCGCCGGTCACCGCGAGCGCCTTCAGCTTGCCGGCCTTGATCTGTCCGACCGCCGGCGGCAGCGAGGAGAAGTTCATGGTGATGATGCCGCTGATCACGTCCATCAGCGCCGGCCCGGTGCCCTTGTAGGGGGCGTGGGTCAGGTCGACGCCGGCCGCCTCGGCGAACAGCGCGCCCGCCAGATGGTTGTTGCCGCCGACGCCGGACGACGAATAGGTGAGCTTGCCCGGCTCCTTCTTGGCCAGCGCGATCAGCTCCTTGACGTTGTTCACGGGCACGCTGGGGTTGACCGCGAGCACGTACTGGTAGTCGGTCGTCTGGATGATCGGCACCAGACCCTTCAACGTGTCGATCGAGGATTTGAGCACGTGCGGGTTGGTCACGACGTTGGTGCCGACCGCATAGAACAGGGTGTAGCCGTCCGGCTTGGCATTGGACACGAAGCGCGCGCCGATCGCTCCCGCCGCGCCGCCCTTGTTGTCGACCAGGACCTGCTGGCCGAGCAGGGGCGTCATGAGATGGGCGAGCTCGCGCGCCACGATGTCGGCTCCGCCACCCGCGGCATAGCCGACCACGAAGGTGACCGGCTGGTTCGGCCAGGCGGCTTGCGCGCGCAAGCCCGACGGCAGGAGCAGGGCCGTCGCGCCGAGGGCCACGGTGCTGCGTCGAGTCATCGTATTCATTGTTTCCTCCGGGTGCCTACAGCTCGAGCAGGGGAGAGTAGCAAAGTATCGGATTGCCCCATAGCATCACCGGTAGGATGAAGGCCAATGGGAAGCCGAAGATGCGGCTCGCTCCGATCCTGTTCCTGCTCGCGTCGGTCGTTTCGGCCTGCCATCCGCCTTATCCAACCGGCGCCGACGACGAGCTGAAACCGTCGCCCGGCGGCCGGCTGACGGCGCGCTTCTTCGGCGTCAGCACCATCCTTCTCGACGACGGCAACACCGCCATCATCACCGACGGGTTCTTTTCGCGGCCGGGTATCGGGCGGCTGCTGTTCGGCGAGATCGCGCCCGATCCCGATCGGATCGGCTGGGCTCTGCAGAGGGGCGACGTGACCAAGCTGTCGGCGGTGCTCACGGTCCATTCGCATTACGACCACGCGATGGATGCGCCCGATGTCGCCCACCGATGGCAGGCCGTCGTGATCGGCTCGCCCTCGACGGCCAACATTGCGCTCGGCGAGGGATTTCCCGCAAGCTGCATCCGCCTGATCGAACACGATCGGCAGGAATTCACCATCGGCAGCTTCGGCGTGACCGCCTTCAGGTCCCTGCACTCGACCGGCGTGCCCGGCGGTGCGGCGGCCGAGGGGACGATCGACGCGCCGTTGCGTCCACCGGCCGGCCGCACCGACTACAAAGAAGGCGGCACCTTTTCGTTCCTGATCGACAATCGCAGATTTCGGATCATCGTCCACGCCAGCACCAACTACATCCCGGGCATGTATGCCGGCGTCGAAGCCGACGTCGTCTTCCTCGGCATCGCGACGCTGGGCAAGAAAAGCGAGGCATTCGCGAGCGCCTACTGGCGTGAGGTCGTGCAGACGACCAAAGCTAAGCTCGTCGTTCCGATCCATTGGGACGACTTCACCATCGCCCTCGACGACCGGCCGCTGCGGCCCGCACCCTATCCCCTCGAGGACTTCCCGCGGGCCATGGCCATGCTGCGTGCGCTGGCCGGCAAGGACGTCGCCCTTCGCTTCATGCCGCTCTATGCGCCGGTCGATATCGAGGCGGCGGCCGGCCTGCCGCCGCGCGCTCGGCACAACCCTCTTCCGGCGCCTAGTTCCTGCCCTTGACGTAGCAGCCGGCGCCGTCGCCGGCGAGCCGGCCCAGCACCGCGCCCGACACCAGGCCGGTGCCGCCGGGATAGTTGTGATAGAATAACCCGCCGACCAGCTCGCCCGCCGCGAACAGGCCCGGGATCGTCTGGCCGTCGGTGCTCTCGACCTCGCCCTGGTTGGTGATCTTGAGGCCGCCGAAGGTGAAGGTGAGGCCGCAGGTCACGCCATAGGCCTCGAACGGCGGCGTGTCGATGGTGTTGGCCCAATTGGTCTTGGGCACCGCGAGCCCGCGCGTGCCGCGGCCGTCCTTGATCGCCGGATTGAACGGCACTTCGGTCATGACGGCGGCGTTCCATTCCCTGATGGTCTCGAGGAACGCCTGGGCATCGACGCCCTCCAGCTTCTGCGCCAACTCCTCGATCGTGTCGGCGCGCACCTTGGTCATGCGCTTGATGCGGTACTCGTCGCGCAGCCGGTCGAGCACCTTGGCGTCGAAGATCTGCCACGCGAACTGCTGCGGCTGGGCGAGGATCACCGCGCCGTACTTGGCGTAGGTGTAGTTGCGGAAGTCGGCGCCCTCGTCGACGAAGCGCCGGCCCGTGGCGTTGACCATGATGCCGAGCGGATAGGAGTGCTTCTGGAAGTTGTCGCCGACCTCGAGGTCGCCGAACTCGGGCGCGTTCATGTCCCAGCCGACGGCATGGCCGCCCGACCAGTTGCCGTGCGGCTTGGCGCCGACCGCCAGCGCCATGGTGATGCCGGCCCCGGTGTTGAAGCGCGTGCCGCGCACCTTGGCGAGATCCCAGGTCGGGCCGAGATAGCGCGTGCGCATCTCGGCGTTGCTCTCGAAGCCGCCGCACGCCAGCACCACCGCCTTGGCGCCGATCCTGATCCGCCGGCCCTTGTGCTTAGCGACCACGCCGCGCACCACGCCGTCCTCCTCGATCAGCGACACCGCCGCCGTCTCGTAGTGGATCGGGATGCCGGCCTTGACCGCGGCCTTGTGCTCGAGATCGACCAGGCCCGGCCCGCCGCCCCACGCTTCGACGGCAAGCCCACCCCAGAATTTGTACTTGCCGTTCACCTTGAAGGCTTGGCGGCCGTAGGACGGCTGGAAGCGCACGCCCTTGGTCCGCATCCACTTCAAGGTGTCGAAGCTGCGGCCGATCAGGATGTCGGTGAGCTCCGGGTCGCAGCGATAGTTGGTGACGCGGCCCATGTCGTCCAAGAATTGCTCGGCCGAGTAGCTGCCGAAATCGACGTCGCGCTTTTCGTCGTCCGTGAGATCGTAGAGTTGCACCAGATCGTCGACACCGTGGAACACCACGCGCATGGCGCCGGCCGTATAGGTGCTGTTGCCGCCGCGTTCGGCTTCGGGGGCGGCCTCCAGCATGGCGACCGAAGCGCCGCTTTCGCGGGCGGCCAGCGCGGCGCATGCCGCCGCGTTGCCGGCGCCCACCACCAGCACATCGACTTGAAAGTCCCCCACAATGTCGGCCACTTGGCACTCCTCTTGCCTGCAAAGGCGTGAATTTGACGCTAGAATACCGTTATGGGTGATCGCTTCGACCGTCTAGGGGGCCGGCATGCCAATGTCGAGGCCCTGCTGCGCAGGCCGGGCATCGGGCACAACAACGGGCCGACCTTCGACATGTCGTGGGAAGCCTGGGTGTGGCGCCGTGCCACCGCTCGGGCCTGGAAGGCGCCCAAGCCCGAGGTCGCACGCACCCGCCTGAAACGCGCCGAACGGCTTGGCCTCACCTACAAGGAGCTGACGGCGGTGATCATGGACAGCGGCGCTCATCTCGGCGCCGCCGTGCTGCCATTGTCGCTCGCGGCGCGCGTCCGTCGCGGGCCGGGCGGCGAAGTGATCATCGAGCCGCGCAACTCGGTGGCCGACCTCGTCGCGAAATTCCGCGGTCGGCTGTTCGTGCTGGGCGACATCGATGCGGTCCCGGCCATGACCGAGGCCGAGCGCGCCGGATTTCTTGCCATCCTGAACCGCACCTTCGACGGCAAGGTCGAGGCGATCGGCTGGGGCCATGATGGGGCGGCGATCCGCAAGATGTTGAAGGCCCATGCGCTGCCGCACCAGGAAGCATTCCTGATCGGCGCCGGCATCGGCCACCAAGTGCTGGGCGAGGTGGCCGGTCTGCCGCTCACCAAGGATATCGACGGCTGGTTCGCGCCGATTTGAGAGGCTTACTTCTCGGTCTTCTCCGCAAGCCAAGTCTTGATCAGGGACTGATAGGGAACGTCGCGCTTGTTGGCAGCGACCTTGATCCGGTCGAGCAACGCCACCGGCAGCCGTAGCGAGATCGACGTTGTCGACGGCTTGAGGTTCGGCAAGCGCATACGCTTGGCCTTACTCCAGTCGACGTAATCGCTGGAGTCATGGGTCTCCCAGAAACGACGCTCCTCGGCTTCGTTTCTGAATTTCGGCACAGGCCTAAGGTTCTTGTTCATAGCGCGTTCGTTCCCTGCGATGCATGGGCCTTGCGGAAATCACCCTGATCGACTTCCCCTTGGCTGACTTGATGCTTGTCGATGCTCTTTCCGACGTTGCCTTCATCCCAGTCGAAGCCTTCGATCTGCTCCCGATCCAGCATCGTTGGATATTACTGTAATATACACACATGATAAGGCATCGAGTGGCGCGGACGAGCTAGAGTATCGAGATCGTCATGACCTCCACCGTCATCCCACCCCTGAAGGGCATCCGGGTCGTCGAGCTGACCCACACCATCCTCGGCCCGTCCTGCGGCATGATCCTGGCCGACCTCGGCGCCGAGGTGATCAAGGTCGAGCCGCCGGACGGCGATCGCACGCGCAAGCTGAAAGGCTTCGGCGCCGGCTTCTTCGGCTACTTCAACCGCAACAAGAAAAGTCTCGCCCTCGATGCCGACGCGCCCGACGGCCGCGCGGTGCTGGTGAAGCTCTTGCAATCGGCCGACGTGCTGATCGAGAATTTCGCGCCCGGTTCGATGGGCAAGCGCGGGCTCGGGCCCGAGCATCTCGAGGCGATCAATCCGCGGCTGGTCTATTGCTCGCTGAAGGGCTTCCTGCCCGGCCCCTACGAAAAGCGGCCGGCGCTCGACGAGGTCGTGCAGATGATGGGCGGGCTCGCCTACATGACCGGCCCATCGGGCCGGCCGCTGCGCGCCGGCACCTCGGTGGTCGACATCGTCGGCGGCATGTTCGGGGCCTTCGCTACCGTGCTGGCGCTGAAGACGCGCGAGCGCACCGGCAAGGGCGGCCTGGTCGAAAGCGCCTTGTTCGAATCGGTGGTCTTCCTGATGGGGCAGCATCTCGCCATCACCGCCATCAACGGCGCGCCGCCGCCGCCCATGCCTGAGCGCGTGAGCTCCTGGGCGATCTACGAGATCTTCGACACCGCCGACGGTCAGCAGGTTTTCATCGGCATCACCAGCGACGGTCAATGGAAGCGCTTCTGCGAGTTCTTCCGCCGGCCCGAGCTTGCCGCCGACCCCAGGCTCGCCACCAACAACCAGCGCATCGAGGCGCGGCCCTGGTTGGTGCCGAAGGTCGCCGAGATTTTCGCCCGCTTCGGCAAGGACGAGCTCGAGCGGATGTGCCTCGACGCCGACATCTCGTTCGCTCCGGTGGCGCGGCCGCAGGACCTGTTCGAGCACCCGCATCTGCTCGCCAACGGCTCGCTGGCGCCGACCACGCTCTCGGGCGGCGTGCAGACGCGCCTGCCGCTGCTGCCGTTCCGCATGCTCGGCTGGCGGCCGCCGCTTGCCGCCGATCCGCCGTCGGTCGGCCAGCACAACGGCGAGGTTCTCGCCGCGATCGGCTACGATGCCGGCGCGATCGAGGTGCTCGGCGCGGCAGGCTTGCTGGGGCCGAGATAGAAGGGGAGGGCACGATGAAGGTGCGGCGTGTGGTGACCGGTCATGACGACCAGGGCAAGGCGGTGGTGAAGATCGACGAGGTGTCGCGCGACGTCGTCTCGTTCCGGCCGGGTGCGACCATCGCCAACATCTGGTCGAGCGCGGGCTTCCCGGTCGACAATGACGGCTTTCGCGACACCGCCGAGGAGATCACGGCCACGACGCGGACCGGCGGCACGGTGTTCCGGGTGATCGAGTACGCGCCCGGCGTGACGCCGCGCAACCATCGCACCGATTCCATCGACTATGCCGTCGTGCTGTCGGGCCGGATCGACATGGAGCTGGACGACCAGCTCGTCACCCTGCGGGCGGGCGACGTCCTGGTCCAGCGCGGCACGATCCACAACTGGGTCAACCGCTACGACGAGCCCTGCGTCGTTGCCTTCGTCCTGATCGACGCCCGGCCGGTCGAGCACGACGGCAAGCCGCTCGCTGCGCACGGCTAGGACGAGGTGTTCCGAAGGCTGTGACCGTCGCCGCGATACAGACGAAACAATTCTCCCTCTTCGCAACACGGCGAGGATACGGGTCGCCGGTACACGGGAGTCCGACCGGCGGGGCATCGGCACCCGCTCCAATCACGAAGTTCGGGGGATTCCATGTTTCAACTATTCGGCGGCCTCCTCGCCTCCATCGCCATGCTGTGCACCCTGGCTGGCGCCCCTCTGGTCGGCATCCTGTTCGCCATCGCCACCTTGCTGTGGGTAGTCAATGCGAACCCCGCCCGGCGATCGGGCGTCGCCCGTTTCGAGGGCCCCTGGCGCGCCGTCTATCACGCCCCCTTCAGCCGCTGACCCGGGTCGGATCGTCGGCGGTCGCCCGTCGAGGCATCGCGTAGCGCCTCAGCCTTTGTACTCGTCCATGTCGGCCACGGCGGCGCGCAACGCCTCGGCCCAGTGCGCCGACAGCTTGCGATAGTATTCGTCGTCCTCGTGGATGCGCCGGACGCGCCGCACGTCGAGCGTGTCGCGCTCGTAGAGCAGCATGTCGATCGGCATGCCGACCGACAGGTTGGAGCGCAGCGTCGAATCGTAGGACAGCAGGATCAACTTGGCGGCCTCGCCCAGCCGCATGTCGGGCCGCAGCACGCGGTCGAGGATCGGCTTGCCATACTTGTTCTCGCCGATCTGCAGGTAGGGCGTGTCGTCGGTCGCCTCGATGAAGTTGCCCTCGCTGTAGATCTGGAACAGCCGCGGTGGCTCGTCGCCGACCTGCCCGCCGAGGATGAAAGAGGCCGAGAAGCCGGTCTTGCTGGCGTCGAGCGACGGGCCGTCGATCGTCTGGACTTCGCGCACGGCGTCGCCGACCAGGCGGGCGGCGCGGTACATCGAGGCGACCGTCATCAGGGTCGGCTTGTCGGACGGCGTTTCGGCCGACAGCGGCTCGTTGAGCAGGCTGACGACCGACTGGGTGATCGCGAGATTGCCGGCGGTCAGCAGCACGAACACGCGCTCGCCGGTACGGCGCCAGAAATGCAGCTTGCGGAACTGTGAAACATTGTCGACGCCGGCATTCGTCCGCGTGTCGGCGGCGAACACCAGGCCGCGCTCCAGCCGCACGGCAACGGCATAGGTCATCTTGCTCGCATCTCCTCTGGTCGGCCCAGCCTACTGCTGCCCGGCCGACTGTTGCACCCTGACCTCGACGGTGAGCCGCTCGCCGGTGCCGCCCCGCCGCGTGCCGCGGATCGGTGCCGCATGGAGCGCATCGAGGCCGGCGGCCAATCGGACATAGCGATCCGTGGGGCAGAGGCGGTTGGCGACGTCGAAGCCCACCCAGCCCAACCCGTCGACCCAGATCTCGGACCAGGCATGATGGGCGACCGAGGGCTCGCTGCCGTCGATCAGCAGATAGCCGGTGACGTATCGCGCGGGAAGGCCGGCGTGACGCGCCGCGGCGATGAAAATATGGGCGTGGTCCTGGCACACGCCGTGGCCGGCGGCGAAGGCCTCTTGGGCGGTGGTTGCGGTGTCCGTGACGCCGGTGCGGTAGTCGACGCGGCCGCGGATGGCGGCCATCAGCGCGTGCAGCCAGGCGACGGTCTCGCCGCGCGGCAGCCGGTCGACCAAGGCCGCGATCGATTCGCCCGCTTCGGTGAGCGGCGTGCGGCGCAGGAAGACGCGCAGCGGCACCGTCTCGGCGAGACCTTGAACCACGCCCGCCCGGTCTTCCGTATCGACCAGGCCGGTGGCAACGATCTCGACCTCATGGTGCGGCGGGTTGGCGACGACCAGGTGCGTGATGTTGCCGAAGCCGTCGCGGCCCTGGCGCAGGGGATAGTCCGGCCGGCAGGCCACGGTCCACGTCACCACCTTGTGGCCGTCGAAGCTCTGCGGCGCGAGCCGCAGGCTCTGCACGCTGCCGCTCGCCGGGGCGTCGTAGCGATATCGGGACGTATGCTCGATGGCGATGCGCATGGCGCCGGTCAATCGTCGAAATGATAGGCCGACGCGATATCGCTCGCCAGCCCGTTGGTGGCGTCGATGAACGCGCCGAGAAACTCGTGCAATCCGGTCCGGAAGATCTCCTGCATGTCGGCCGTCGCCACGCGCGACAGCGTATCGACGGCCTTGGCGTGGCAGGCCGGCCGCTCGCCGTAGGTCGCCGCGAGTCCGTCCAATGCCGCCACGACCTCGCCGTAGCACGAGCGCAGCGAGCGCGGCATTTGCGGGTTGAGGATGAGGAAGTCGGCGATGTGCCAGGGCTTGAAGGCGTCGCGGTAGACCCAGCGGAAGCTGCGATGAGCGGAGACGGCGCGCAGGATGGCCGCCCACTGGGCGCCGTCGAGGCCGCCGCCGACCAGCTCGTTCTGCGGCAGCAGGATGTAGTACCTCACGTCGAGGATGCGGGCGGTGTTGTCGGCGCGTTCGAGGAAGGTGCCGAGCTGGGCGAAGTAGAACGAATCGTTGCGCAGGATGGTGTTGAGCAAGGCGCCGCGGAACTGCGCCGTCCGCTCGCGGATCCAATCGAACAGCGCCGGCAGCTCGTCGTCCGACCGCCGCCGCTCGGCGTTGGCCGAGAAGTCGATCCAGGCGCCGTTGAGGCTCTCCCACATCTCGCGGGTGATCGCTGTGCGCTGGGCGCGCGCGTTGCGTCGCGCCGTCGCCAGGCACGAATGGACGCTCGACGGGTTGTCGCGGTCGACCAGCAGGTAGTCGGTGACGTGGCGCGCCGCCAGCTCGGCATGGCGCGCCCGATAACCTGCCTCGCAGCCTGCGCTCTGCAGGGTCGACCGCCATTCCTGCAGGCCGTGCTCGTGCGGCAGCAGGCTCAGCCGGTGGCCGACCTCGAGCAGGCGCGCCATGTTCTCGGCCCGCTCCATGTAGCGGGCCATCCAGAACAGATCGTTGGCGGTGCGTCCCAGCATGTCGTCTCCGCGCGGCGCTAGTCCTCGAGCACCCAGGTGTCCTTGGTGCCGCCGCCCTGGCTGGAATTGACCACCAAGGATCCCTTCTTGAGGGCGACGCGGGTCAGCCCGCCCGGCGTCAGTCGCATGCGGTCGCCGAACAGGACGTAGGGGCGGAGGTCGAGATGGCGCGGCGCGATGCCTTGATCGGTCAATGTCGGGCAGGTCGACAGCGCGAGCGTCGGCTGCGCGATGTAGCGCTGCGGCTCGGCCTTCACCTTGGCGCGAAACGCCGCGATCGCCGCCTTGCTCGCCATCGGCCCGACCAGCATGCCGTAGCCGCCCGAGCCGTGGACCTCCTTCACCACCAGCTCGGCCATGTGGTCGAGCACGTAGGCGAGATCGGCGGGCTTGCGGCAGTTGTAGGTCTGCACGTTCTTCAGGAGCGGCGGCCGGCCGGTATAGAACTCGATGATGTCGGGCATGTAGCTGTAGATCGACTTGTCGTCGGCGATGCCGGTGCCGGGCGCGTTGACGATGGTGACCCGCCCGGCGCGGTAGTGCTCGAACAGGCCGGGCACGCCGATCATCGACGTCGGGTCGAAGGCCAGCGGATCGAGAAACGCATCGTCGATGCGGCGGTAGACGACGTCGACGCGCCGCAGGCCCTGCGTCGTCTTCATCATGACGCCGTCGGCCGTCGATACCAGATCCTGCGCCTCGACCAGCTCGACGCCCATGCGGTCGGCCAGGAACGTGTGCTCGAAATAGGCGCTGTTGTACTGGCCGGGCGTCAGCACGACGATCGTCGGCTCGCGGTCGAGACCGTTGGGGGCGACGCTCTCATAGGCGCTAACTTTAGGTTGACGTTGGGAATCGGTCTGTGATTCATAGGCGAGATGCTTTCTGCATCACAGTTGGATGGCGGTTGGGATCAACTGCTGAGCCGCTTGGGCTCGCTCGA
>Ga0194131_10006444_pt1 | contig 16324 bp, 14 predicted proteins | sample TA2KigO120mmetaG_FD_148631 | JGI IMG/M metagenome (GOLD analysis project Ga0194131, IMG submission 148631) | Freshwater microbial communities from Lake Tanganyika, Tanzania - TA2015053 Kigoma Offshore 120m | ecosystem: Environmental > Aquatic > Freshwater > Lake | place: Tanzania: Lake... | reverse complement strand
CGACCCAATCATTCCAGTCGTCGACCACGATCATCAACACATTGGGCCGCGCGGCTTGTTGGGCCGCCAGCGCTCCGAGAAACAAACGGCGCGTCATCATACCGGACCATACTAATGCAGAATCCCACGGCGTGCTGGTCCGCGGATTTGATATAACGCACAGGTGGCAATCTCAAAACGTATCGCGCTCGTGGGCCTGCTTGTCGCGGGTGGAATTTTTGGTTGGCAGCGGCAGACCTCGTGGGCGCCGCCGGTGCAGAAAATTCCGGAGTCCAACTCGGCACTGCCCGTCGACCAAGCGCTCAAGACGTTCTATCTCCCGCCCGGTTACAAGCTCGAAGTGGTCGCCGCCGAGCCGATGATCAAAGACCCGATTGTCATCGACGAAGACGCCGACGGACGCTTGTACGTCATCGAAATGCCCGCGTTCGCGATGGACATGGAGATGCGCGATTCGTTTGAGCCGATCTGCAACATCGTAATTCTTGAAGACACCAACGGCGACGGCAAGATGGACAAACGCACGGTGTTCCTGGACAAGCTGGTGCTGCCGCGCGCGATCAAGGTGTTGGCCGACGGCGTGCTCGTCGCCGAGCCGCCGAATCTCTGGTATGCACGGGACACCGATGGCGACGGCAAGGCGGACAAGAAGGACCTCGTCCGCAGCGACTTCGGCCGCCGCGATGCCAACATCGAACACAACGCCAACGGTCTCTTCTGGAGCATGGATAACACGCTCAACACCTCCGAGCACAGCTACAATCTGCGCTGGAAGAACGGGAAGATCGAAGTCGAACGGGGCCTGGTGCGCGGGCAGTGGAATATTTCGCAGGACGACGCGGGACGCATCTATCGAAACTGGAATGAGCAGCCGCTCTTCGTCGATTACGTCGCGATGAAATACTACGCGCGCAATCCGAACTTGGTGCGGACGCGCGGGTTGTACGACGTGCTGATCGAACGCAACGAGACGCAGATTTGGCCCGTGCGGCCGACACCCGGCTTGCAGCGCGCCTACCGCGAAGAGATGTTGCGGCCCGACGGCACAGCGCGCACGTACGCATCGTCGGCTGACCCGTTGATCTTCCGCGGCGACCGCCTGCCAAAGGAGATGTACGGCAACGCGTTTGTCGCCGACTCGCCGACCAATCTGGTGCACCGCCTCACGATCGACGACGACGGCACTGGCCGCTTGAAGGCGCGCGACACCTACACAAAGGGCGAGATCATCGCATCGACCGATGAACGTTTCCGGCCCGTGAATCTGCACGGGGCATCCGATGGCACGCTCTACATCGTCGATATGTATCGCGGCGTCGTGCAGGACATCGCGTATCAGACCGACTACCTGAAGACTTACATCAAGAACGCGAAGCTGGAGATGCCGGTCGGCCTCGGCCGTATCTATCGCCTCACGCATCAGTCGATGAAGCCCGGCCCGAAGCCGGCGCTTTCAGAGGCTACTCCCGCGGCGCTGATGAAAGCGCTAGAGCATCCGAACGGCTGGTGGCGCGACAAAGCTCAGCAGCTTTTGATTCAGAAGGGTGACAAGTCCGTTGTGCCCGCGTTGCGCAAGCTCGCGCTGGAATCGAAGGATTGGCGCACGCGCTTGCACGCCCTCTGGACGATTGACGGTCTCGATTCGACCGATGAGGCGACGGTAACGAAGGCTCTCGACGATCAACACGCCGACGTTCGCGCCAATGCGATTCGGCTATCGGAATCGTTTCTGAAACAGGGCAAGATGCACGCGCTCGTGCTGAAGAAGTTGGACGATGCGAGTTGGGCGGTTCGGCGGCAGCTTGCGGCGTCGATCGGCGAGTTCCCCGGTGATGCGCGCGTGCCCGCGATGACAACGATGTTGTCGAAACACGGCGCCGATCCAATCACCGTCGATATTGCGATCAGCGGATTGGCCGGCCACGAAGGCGCGGTGCTGGATTCGTTATTGAGCGGCGGCGCGCAGCGGGAAGACGCCGCGACGATGTTGGCGGCGGCGATCGCGCGATCTCGAAAGGAAGCAGACATATCGAGATTGCTTGGTTCCGCGAGCGATTCGTCAAAGCCCGACTGGCAGCGGCTCGCCGTGTTGCGCGGCATCGACGCGGGACTTACGGCGACGGGTGGCGGCGGTGGTGGACGGCCTCAGGGTCAGGCGGGCGGACGCCGCCCGGCGGCTGTTGCGCCAGGTTTCACTCTATCGGCCGAACCCAAGGCACTGACGGCGATGATCGGCGGCGCCGACGAGATCTCGACGCTCGCGCGCCAAGCGGCAAATCGATTGAACTGGCCCGGCAAGCCCGCGCCGAGGAGCACCGCGCCACCGCTTACCGCGGTTGAAGAAAGGCTCGTCGCCGAGGGCGGCCGCGTGTATGCGAACTACTGCGCGGGTTGCCATCGCGCCGATGGCGTCGGCAATCAAGGCGGAACAACAAACCTGACCACATCGACGCTCGTGCCCGCGTTTCCGCAAGCCGCGATGCGCGTGATTCTGCACGGCAAGGATGGCAAAATCGGACTGATGCCACCTCTCGGTGGATCGTTGAACGACGAGCAAATCGCCGCCGTGATCAGCTATATCCGGCGGTCGTGGGGGCACACGGCGTCGACCGTTTCGGCGGCCGACATCAAGGAAACGCGGGGCATCAACAAGCTGCGCAAGACGCCGTGGAGCGATGAGGAACTCAAACGCTACGCCTTCCCGCCGACGTTTGGAGGGCGGGCGCCGCAGTAGGTTTACTTCGTCCCAATCTCCTTATACAACTCCGGCCGCCTGTACTTCATCAGATGATGCTTGCGCTTGTCGTTCACGGTGAACCGCGCCAAAACAACCTGATCGCGCTCGCCTTCATTCTGCGCGAGTATTTTCCCGGTCGCATCGATTAGCAACGCGCGCTTCGGATGCACGAACGCCAGGTTCACGCCGTTCTCATACGCACGCACGCGCATCATCTGATCGTTCATCTCACCGTAGCCGCCCCACGACGGCACGAACAGAGTATCGGCACCGTTCAGCGCAAGCAGACGCGCGGTCTCCGGCAGCTGCCGGTCGAAGCAAATCAGCGTGCCCCACTTGCCGAATTTCGATTCCATCACCGGAAACGCCACGCCTTTCGTATTAAACGGCTCGTCGTTCATTGTGTGGCTTTTGGAGTAGCGCAGAGCGATTTCGCCCGATGGCGAAAAGATCACGGCCGAATTGAAGACCTTGCCATCGCGGCGCTCGGCGAACCCGACCATCAAGTACACTTTCAACTCTTTCGCCAGCATTCGCACGCGCGTCAACAGCGGGCCGTCGAGGGGCTCGGCAGCTTTCGCCATATACTTATCGGCGGTCAGATCCGGCGTGTGTTTCTCATTGCCGACGTAGCCTTCCAGAAAGCCTTCGGGCGCAACGATCACCTCGGCGCCCTTCGCCGCGGCTTCGCGAGCGTACTTCGACAGTTTGGCGAAATTCGCCTCTTTGTTCCACGGCTCCGGAGTCAGCGTCAAGGCACCGACAACGTAGCCGGGCTGCGCCCAACCAACGCCAATCGCCAATATCGTTACGAGTTTCATTTCGCCGTCACCGGTCCCATTGGTTCACCGGCTTCGCGTTCGCGCGCCGGATCGTACTTTGCATTCGCGACGGGCAACTGCGCCTTCGTCTCGCTCAACCACGCCACAAGCCGCTTCTTCATCGCAGCCGCGCGCCGCGGATCGGCTGCGGCCAGATCGCGCAATTCGCCGATGTCATCCTTCAAATTGTACAACTCCACGCGATCGTCTTCGAAGAACAAAATGAGCTTGAAGTCGCCGCGCCGCATCGCCGCCGCCGGCCGCCCGAGTTGCGGGCTGTAGTGCGGATAGTGCCAGAACACATCGCGCACGCCAAGCGATCCGCCGCGCAACAACTTCGCGATGCTTACGCCGTCAACGCGGGGCAAGCGGGCGCCCGCCAACTCCGCCATCGTCGGTGCGTAGTCGACCGACAACACTGGCTCGCCGCATGTCGATCCCGCCTTGATCACACCCTCCCAACTTGCCAGCGTTGGCACGCGGATACCGCCTTCATACACGTGCCCCTTGCCCACGCGCAGCGGCAGATTCGACGTCACCGGCCTGTTCTTCCACTCGCGCGATGTCACGCCGCCGTTGTCGGCCGTGAAGAAAATCAGAGTGTTCGCAAGCAGTCCGTTGTCGCGCAACGCAGCGACCACCCGGCCCACGCTTTCATCGACGCTCTCAATCATCGCCGCGTACTCTCCGTAGTTTTGCGGCTGCGACGGATCGGATTTCGCGTCATACTTCTTCACCTTCTCCGGCTTGCCTTCGATCGGCGTGTGCGTCGCGAAGTGCGGCAAATACAAATAGAACGGGCGCTCTTTGTTCGCCGCGATGAAATCGACCGCAAGCGTTGTCAGCCGGTCCGTCAAGTAGTCGCCCGGTTTGCCGTCGAGCGGAATTTTCTTCTGCCACTGCGGGAAGAAGAAGCTGTTCGGCGAACCCGCTTCGTCGCCCGCGTATGCGACATCGAAACCCTGATCCGCCGGCAAGAAGCCTTTCGCGCCGAGGTGCCACTTGCCGATGCACGCCGATTTGTAGCCGCGCTCGCGAAGCGCTTCGGCGATCGTGACCTCCTCCAGCGGCAGCGCGAGCCGCGCGTTCGGTTGCAGCACCTTCGAGAAATGCAACCGGTTCGACGCGCCCTGCAAATGCGACGTAATATGCAGGCGTGCCGGATACTTGCCGGTCATGATCGCCGATCGCGTTGGCGAACACACGGGGCTCGCCGAGTATCCGTCGGTGAAAATCATCCCGCTGCGCGCGAGTTTGTCGATGTTCGGCGTCTCGTAGTACGTGCTGCCGTTGTAGCCGGTGTCGCGCCAGCCGTAGTCGTCGATCAGGATGAAAACGAAATTCGGCGGACGTCGCGTTTGCGCGAACGCCGTCATCGAAGCGAGGAACGATCTGCGAGTCATGTTCTATTACGAGATACTATCGAAAACCATGCTCACTCGCCGATGGTTCCTAGCCGCACCCGCTCTCGCCGCACAACCAAAGTTCGCTTGGCCCTCCGGAAAATCCTGCGCGATCAGTCTGTCGTGGGATGATGCGAGGCTTAGCCAGGTCGATGCCGGTATTCCCTTCCTCAATAAACACGGGGTGAAGGGCACGTTCTATATCTTGCCGCGCAGCTGGGAGAAGCGGCTCGACGGTTGGCGAGCCGCCGCCAGGCAAGGCCACGAACTCGCGCATCACTCGAACTCACATCCCTGTTCTATCAACTTTGGCTTCACGCGCACAAACGGACTGGAAGACTATACGATTGCCAGACTCGAAGCCGATATCGAAGCGGCCACCGCGCAGTTTCAGAGTTCGTTCGGCTTCAAACCCGTCAGCTTCGCGTATCCGTGTGGCCAAAAGTACGTCGGCCGTGGGGCCGCCACGCGCAGCTACGTTCCCGTTATCGCCGAGCACTTTGAATCCGGCCGCGGATACCTCGACGAAGCCGCCAACAATCCCGAGGTGTGCGATCTGGCGAACTTAATGGGCATCGGGCTTGATAACATTTCCTTCGCGGACATGAAGCGCCATGCCGACTCCGCGCGCAAGGAAAACCGCTGGCTCATCTTCGCCGGTCACGAAATGGGCAGCACGGGAAATCAGACGACGAATCTCGACGCGCTGGCCGAGTTGATAGCGTATGCGAAGAAGCCGGCCAACGGCATCTGGCTCGATACCGTGGCCGAAGTTGCCAAGTACATCAAAGGGAAGCGCGTTTGAATAGTCCGAGGGCCACCAAGCCGATCCCGCAGATGCCGAGTGACGAGGGTTCCGGCACCGAGGCGGTATCGGCGGAATAAAGCTGAAACGCCAGTTCGTCGGAGGTGTTGATCGACGGCAGTTGCGCAGAAATGCCCAGTTTCGCGTTGCCCGGCGGGTCGCCCGCTACGATTCCCCAGAGCACTTCCGCGTTGCTGGAGTTCGTCAGATCGGAGCCATTGTGCAACTCCAGCCAATATGTTTCGGCTCCAAGCGCCAGCGGTGCGGGCAAGTTGAAATCAACTTGATAGTACCGTTGAACGAACTGCGGGATTTGGTTCAGAAACACGGGCGAGACGTTTACCGTCCCCGATCCGACGACACTTCCCAATGCCCCAGCCGCGTCCTGATAGACGGCGTAACTCAATGTCCCCGCGAACTGCCCGTCCACACTCACCATCCAAAATCGAATCGCTGCAAGGGTCGCAGGTCCGCCGAGTGAGAAATCGTCGGCAAGGCGAGAGGCTGCAATCCCCCAGGCATCAGGCTGGCTGGTATCAGGCGTACCGTTACTAAAAATCAGCGCGGCCGGCGAAACCGCCGCGGCGCATAAACACACGAATCCCGTTAGTAGGGCCTTCATAGATCCTCCTTCCCCTTCTCTAGCGCGATTCCATCGAATATCTAATCACCAGTCCATCAACCGAGGTAACTTTTATTTTGAACTCGTTCGTGAGGAACTCCCACTGCTGGGTGTTGAGGTTCTTTTCGTCGATCGATTCCGACAGCAGCTTTCCGCGCCCCAGTTGGCCGCGCACGTCGTCCATCGACATGCCGCGTCGCAGTTGCGGATTGCCCGGCGCTTGCTGCTCATAACGCCGCGGCGCCGATACGCTCGCCGGCCTTCCGCCAAATTCGACGTACGGCTCCAGCCACTTCTCCAGTTGTTCCGGACGAATATCGCCGGCGCCAAGCACGTGGCGGATATTGAATCGCGACCCGCCGCGCAGCCGCTTTTCCATAATCTCCTGCCGTTTGATGGCGTTCGCCGTCGCCGCCGCCGCGCGGTTGGCGGACTCCTCCCGCTGCCGGCGCGATCGCTCGCGCGAAAGATCGCGTTCCAGCGACGCCTTCCGCGACGCATCCGCTTCATTCCGGATGTCGCGCTCCAGGCGCCGCTCGTAATCCGTTTTGGGAATATACGTCGACACCGACGTGTCCGTGTCGTCTCCAAACGTGCCGTAACCGCCGCCGTCGAGTTGAAACTCGATGTTGTCTTTTTTCACGACAATCGCCGTCACCATCGCGGCACGGCCCTTGGGGATCGAGACGCCGAAATTCTTGATGCGCTGCGAGTAGTCGCGCCAATCCATCGGGTCGTCGCGGTCGAGATACAAGTCGACGCCGCGCTGTGAACCCGGCATGTCGATCTTCACGACGAAGTTCTTCCCCATGTATGCGCGGCGCAATTCTGCCTCGGAGCCGAACACACAGAGCGCCGCCAACACCACGAGTCTCTTCATGCTGCCATTGTCCGTCAAACGCGCCGCTCAATGGAAAGCGGTGAAATATGGCGCACGGCTGTCGTCCCGGCCGACCCCATGATTCCGCGCAGTTCCGCCAGCAGCAGGTCGATTACCTTCTCCACGCCCGCCTGCCCGTACGCGCCAAGCCCCCATATATAGGGTCTTCCGATACCTACCGCGCTCGCGCCCAACGCCAGCGCCTTGAAAATGTCGACGCCGCGGCGAATGCCGCCATCGACGATCACGGGAATCCGCCCGTTGATCACCTCGACAATTTCAGGCAGCGCGTCGAGTGTGCCCTGCATCGAATTTTCGGCACGCCCGCCGTGATTGGAAACGATCAAACCATCCACGCCCGCGCGATAGGCCGCCGATGCGTCTTCGGCCGTCATCACGCCCTTCACAACGATCTTCATCTTCGTCGCCGCGCGCAGTTTTTCGAGCACCGTCCACGTCACGGCGCGGCCGGGTCCGCCCACAAGCGCGCGCGTCATGTCGATCCCATCGAAGTTGCCGTGCTCTTTGTAGTAGCCCTGTTCCGACGCATCGTGACAAGCCTTGCATCGCTGCTCGGTCTTCACGCCGCCGCGTGTTTGCATAATGCGCGGCGAACCACCAACCGAGTCCACTGTCACCGCCAGCACCGCGCAACCGATTTCTTCGGCGTTGCGCACCAGCGCGCGATTCACTTCGAAATCGCTGAACGAATAGAGCTGAAACCAGAGAGCGCCGCCGTAGTCCTTGGCGACTTGCCGCACGTTGCGTGATGCGTTCGTCGACAAAATCATCTGCGCTTTTTTCGCGGCCGCGCCACGCGCCGTGGCCGACTCGCCATCGGGATGAAAAGCCTCGCGCGCCGCGGCCGGCGCCAGGATCAGCGGATGCGCCAGCCTCTGCCCGAACAGATCCACCGTCAGATCGATCTTCGTCATGTCGACATGCCGCCGCGCACGGATTCGCCATTTGGAATACGCTTCTTCGTTCGCGCGCACCGTGGCGTTGTCGTCGCTGCCGCCCATGAGATAGGCCCAGTGCTGCGATTGAATGTTCTTCTGCGCGATCGGAATAAATTCGAAAACCTCAAGCGCGGATGCTGGCGATTGGCCCGCCATTTCAGCCGCCATCGCATACAGCGGCGATTGCCGCAGGTAACGCAGAAACCGCCTTCGATTCATCCCTTCACTCCCAGTTGATTCGCGAGATCGACGAAGTCTTTCGCATAGATGTCCATCCAGCTCTCGCGACCGATGTCCGCGCCGCCTCCGGGGCCTTTTTCGAGTGGACGCTCGACGAAGGCGGTCTTCAGTCCCGCCTTTCGCGCCCCTTGCAAGTCGTTCTTGTGCGCCGCCACCATCATCGTCTCTTCCGTGCGCACGCCCAACATTTCCGCGGCGCCTCGGTACACGGCGGCATCGGGCTTGTAGGCCTTGAAGGTTTCGCCCGACAGGACGGTGTCCCACGTCAGTCCGCCATGGCGCGCCATATTCACCAGCAGCGACACGTTGCCATTCGACAGCGTTGCGCAGATGAATTTCTTGCGCAGCAGCGCGAGGCCGCGCCGCGAGTCCGGCCACGGGTCCAGGCGGTGCCACGCGCGATTGAATGCGTCTTTCTCCGCTTCGTCGAGCCGACTGATTTTGTACTTCTCCAACAACCCGTCCAAGATCAGACGGTGCAGCGCGTCGATGTTCATCCATGGCAACTCGCCCTTGCGAACGCGGTTCATCGACGGCCCGTAACCGGCACGCCAATCGTCGGCGAATCGCGCCCAGTCCACGCCTGTGATCGATTTCCGCTTGCCCAGCGCGGCGCCCTCACGGGTGATCGACGTGCGCCAATCTACGACCGTACCGAACACGTCGAAGGTCAAGGCCTTTACGCCGGATGCGGCCATAGCCGCCGGCATCGCTAAAAATGTTCTGCGTCTCACGATCTACAGATCGTATCGAAGAACGAGCCTACGCGAAAAGCCGCTCCAACTTGAGTACCGCATCGGGCCGCGCCAACGGAGAGACTTCCCCATCGGCCTCGACAACCCGCATGAAAGTGTAGCCCGCGCTACCCGGTTCGCGATGCACATGAATCCGCTGCCCTTTTATGTCGATCACCCAATACTCCGGGACGCCCGCTCGTGCATACAGCCACGCCTTTGGCCCGAGGTCGTGAGCGAGCGTGGTGTCGCTCACTTCAATTATCAATTCGATTTCGCCGGGCTCTGGATTTCCGTCCGACTCGCCGTTGGGCCGCTTGAGGATCGTGATGTCCGGTTCGGGGTCGCTAGTCGGATTGTCTTCGGGAGCGACATTGATGCTGCACGTTGAGAGCATGCAGTCGATCGAGAATGCCTCGGAAATCCAAAAAGGGATCCTTGTGGCAATTCGCGAATGAGGCTTGCTCGTTCCCATCTTGTTGATGATCTCCCCGCGCACCAGTTCCCATCGCTCGGGAAGCAGCCCGGCGCTTTCCATCTTCCGGCAGTCCTCGCGCGTCCACATAACAGACTTGGCGGCGCGAACGGTAGCGGGCGCTTCCATCGTGGCAGGCATGCCTATATTCTTACACCTCTAGACCGTAAGCGGATCGGCGGAACGCCATGGGATAATTAGAGAGTAGATGTCGTCACGGAGACTTTCCTAGGATGCCCGTCCCGGTTTCCCAAGCCTGGACAGTGGCCACCTACGTTCTCAAGCAAAAGCTTGCGGGACGCAAGCGCTATCCGCTCGTGCTCATGCTTGAGCCGCTGTTCCGCTGCAACCTCGCCTGCGCCGGATGCGGCAAGATCCAATACCCCGCGCACATTTTGAAGCAGGAACTCACGCCCGAGGAGTGCTTCGCGGCCGCCGAAGAATGCGGCGCGCCGACGATTGCGATTCCCGGCGGCGAGCCGCTGCTTCACCCGCGCATGCACGAGATCGTCGCCGGCCTCGTCGAGCGCAAGAAGTACGTCTACATGTGCACCAACGCGTTGTTGCTCAAGGGAAAACTACACCTGTTCAAGCCGAGCAAGTACCTGAGCTTCTCCGTCCACATGGACGGCGAGCGCGAGCATCACGACTTCGCCGTCTGCAAAGAAGGCGGCTACGACATCGCTCTCGAAGCCATCCGCGAAGCCGTCGCCAAAGGCTTCCGCGTCACGACAAACACGACGCTCTTCGACGGCGCCGATCCCGATTCGGTCCGCGCTTTCTTCGACGAAATGATGGAAACCGGTGTCGAGGGCATGATGCTGTCGCCGGGCTATTCGTACGACAAAGCCCCTGACCAGAAACACTTCCTCGGCCGCGCGCGCACGCGCAGTCTGTTCAACACGATCCTGTCGAATCGCAAGCCGCACTGGCAGTTCAACATGTCGCCGCTGTTCCTCGAATTTCTCATGGGCAAACGGTCGTTCACGTGCACCCCGTGGGGCATGCCGACCTACAACGTCTTCGGATGGCAGAAGCCTTGCTACCTGCTCCAGGACGGCTACGCCGAGTCGTTCGGCGAACTGATGGAATCGGTTGAGTGGAGCAAGTACGGGACCGAGTCGGGCAATCCGAAGTGCGCCAACTGCATGGTGCATAGCGGTTACGAAGCGTCCGCGGTCGACTACACCTTCTCGTCGTTCAAGGGCCTCATGGCCACCGCGAAGGCGATGTTCCGTTCGGAATACAAAGACCCGAACGCGGTCCACCGCCCCGCGCCGCAACTCGTGCAGATCGAATCGAAGACAAAGGACGAGGTCGGCGTTTGAGCCTGAACCAGGACGAACTCGAACTGGCGCCTGGATTCGAGCACGAGAATTTGCAGGGCCAGGCGTTCGCGCTCGCGACCGAGGACGAACTCCGCGATGCGCTCGAAAAGGCGTTCGACTATCGCGGCGATGTGACGATTACCCGCAAGAGCGGCGCCACGATCGAAGGCTACGTCTTCGATCGCCGCATCGCTCCGACACTCGCCGCCAGCGAGATCCGGCTCATCCCTAAAGGCGAACGCAAGAAGGAGACGATTTCCTTTGCCGATATCGCCGCACTGGCGTTCACCGGCCGCGACACGGCTGCCGGCAAGTCCTGGGAGGCCTGGGTCAAGAAGTACAACGAGAAGAAGGCCGCCGGCGAAACCAACATTGAGCCAACGCCCGAGGTGCTGGATTAACGCGGCAAGTTCGATAGAATATGTGCCGTATGCGGTCCGCACGCTTTCTCCTTCCCTTGGCCGCGGTCTCGCTGGCTGCCGCCACCGATGACGCCGAGTTCTTCGAATCCAAAATCCGCCCGCTATTGGCAGTGAATTGCCACGCCTGCCACACCGGCGGCGCACTCGGCAACCTGCGCCTCGACTCGCGCGAAGGCGTGCTCAAAGGCGGCAAGTCCGGCGTTGTCGTCGTACCCGGCAAGCCCGAAGACAGCCTGTTGATGCAGGCGGTGCGCCGTACGCACGTGCGTTTGAAGATGCCGCCGGTCGGGCCGCTCGCCAAGGAAGAGGTCGCGGCGCTGGAAGAGTGGATCAAGCGCGGCGTGCCGTGGCCGGAGAAGCAAGAGCAGATCCAATCGACCAACAAAACGATCACGCCGGAGCAGCGCAAGTTCTGGTCGTATCAGCCGGTCATGAAGCCCGCGGCCGGTGGGATCGATACATTGGTCGGCGCGAAGTGGAAGGCCGCCGGCATCAAGCCCGCACAGCCTGCCCCTAAGAACACTTGGCTGCGCCGCGTGACGCTCGACGTCACCGGACTCCCACCGACGCCCGCCGAAGTCGACGCGTTCGTCAACGATAAATCGCCGAACGCGAAGGACAAGGTCGTCGACCGGCTGCTCGCCTCTCCGCACTACGGCGAACGTTGGGCGCGACACTGGCTCGATCTCGCGCGTTACTCCGACGGCAAGCTCGCCGCTGGAGTCGACGATCCCTTCCCCAACGCCTGGCGCTATCGCGATTGGGTCGTCGAGTCCTTGAACAACGATCTTCCCTACAACCTTTTCGTCAAAGCGCAGATCGCCGCCGAGTTGTTTCCCGAAACGCGCCCACACATGGCGGGACTCGGCTTCCAGGCGATTGGCAACGGCGCCAACGATCAACTCGACGTGACGACGAAAGTGTTCCTCGGCATGACCGTCGGCTGCGCGCAGTGCCACGATCACAAGTACGACCCGATTCCAACGAAGGACTACTACTCGCTGCTCGGCGTCTTCCGGAGTACGCAGACGGCGGAGCACGCGCTCGTCGATCCGACCGAAGTGAAGCGTTACGAGGACCAGAAGAAAAGGATCGACGACTTGAAAGAGATCCTCGCCGACTACCTCGCTGACCAGACCAAACAACTCGTCGACCTGCTCGCGCGCGACACGTCGAGGTACTTGGTTGCGGCCTGGAAGAACATCGAAGACCCCTCGCTCGACAAAGAAACGCAGAATCGGTGGAAGGAGTATCTCGACAATCGCACCGACAAAGAGCACCCCTACTTGAAGAGCTGGTACGAAGTCGTCGACAGCAAGCCCACCGAGGCCCAAGTCCGCTCCGAAGCCGAGCGGTATCAGAAGTTTTTGCTCGAACTACTCGACGAAGCCAAAGAGGTAGACGACAAGAACTATGTGGCTTTCGGCGGCAAGAAGGGCCAGAAGAACGAGAACACGCGGCAATACACCAACATCGTTTCGCTGCCCGTGCTGAAGTTCTATCAGTGGCGCGAGATTGCCAACGGGCCATACAACATCGACGGCTTCCGCGCGCCCGCGGGTGTGCTCTTCTACAACGCGAAACAGATCCGGCGATTCCTCGGCGGCCTGTCGAAGGCGTATGTCGAAAAGCTCGAAGCCGAGATCAAGGACCTCGAAAAAGACCTGCCGCAGATGTACCCTTTCGTTCATGCGGTGAAGGAATCGGCCCAGCCGGCCGATGTGCGTGTCGCGATTCGCGGCGATAACAAAACACTCGGCGAAGTGGCGCCGAGGCGTTTTTTGCAGGTACTGTGCGAAGGCGAACCCGCGCCCTTCAAGCAAGGCTCTGGCCGCGCGCAACTGGCTGAAGCGATCGTCGATCCGAAGAACCCGCTCACCGCGCGCGTGATGGTCAATCGAATTTGGCAGCATCATTTTGGCCGCGGCATTGTGCGTACGCCGTCGAACTTCGGCCGCATGGGTGAACGGCCGACCCATCCGGAGTTGCTCGACTACCTCGCCTCGCGGTTCATCGAAACCAACTGGAGCATGAAAGCGATTCACCGCGAGATTCTGCTGTCGAATACGTACGCGATGTCGACGGCGAATCCCGCCGCCGAGAAAGACCCCGACAACAAGTTGCTCTCGCGGTTCGAACTGAAGCACCGGCTCGACATGGAGACGCTGCGCGATTCGGTGCTGGCGGTATCAGGGAAACTCGATACGAAGATCGGCGGCGCGGCCACGCCGCTCACTGACGACAACAAACGCCGATCGCTCTATCTGACCGTCAGCCGCACGCGCCTCGACTCGACGATGGCGCTGTTCGATTTCCCCGACGCGAATGCTTCGACCGACGAGCGGCCGGTGACCGCGGGCCCGCTGCAAGGGCTGTACTGGCTGAACAGCAAGTTCGTCGCCGAGCACGCTCGAGCGCTCGACGAGCGCATCACAAAAGAGGCCGGCCCCGACGCGCGCGCGAAGATCGACCGCGCTTACAAGCTGCTGTTCGCGCGATCCGCCGACCCCGAAGAGGTACGGATCGGACTAGAATATGTAGCATCGGGGCAAAAAGCGTGGCCGCGGTATTTGCAGGCCCTGCTTGGATCCGGTGAATTTTCGAGCGTGAACTAACATGTTTGATCGACGGCAATTTCTCTCCCAACTCGGCGGCGGCTTCGGGCTCGCAGGCCTATCGGGCACGCTGCAAGGCGCCGCGCGGGCGCCGCACTTCGCGCCGAAAGCCAAGCACGTTATCTTCCTGTTCTTGAACGGCGGCATGTCGCAGGTCGACACGTTCGACCCAAAGCCGGCGCTGGCGAAGTACGACGGCCAGCCGATGCCGGGACCGAAGATCCGCACCGATCGTGCATCGGGCACGTTGATGCGCTCGCCCTGGGAGTTTCAGAAGCACGGGCAGTCGGGCATCGAAGTATCAAGCATCTTCCCGAACATCGCGCGCCGCATCGACGACTTCGCCGTTGTTCGATCGATGTACACCGATAACGGCAATCACGGGCCGTCGCTGCAGTTAATGAACTGCGGTCATCAGCTTCCGGGGCGTCCGTCGATGGGCTCGTGGGTGACCTACGGACTCGGCACCGACAACAGGAATCTGCCGGGATTCATCGTATTGTGCCCGGGTTTCCCGGTGCTCGGTTCGTCGCTGTGGAGTTCCGGTTACATCCCGTCGAGCTACCAGGGCGTTCACATTCAAAACAGCGCCGTCGAACCGGAAAAGCTCGTACAGAATCTCCGCAACAGCGAGCTGTCGCTCGACGAACAAAAGCAGCAGTTGGCGATGCTCGACAAGTTGAACGCGCGCTATTTGCAACGCGTGGGCGATCAGCCGAGTTTGCAGAGCGCGGTGGAATCGATGGAGTCGGCGTTCCGCATGCAGACTGAAGCCGGCACGCTGCTCGACATTCGCAAGGAGTCCGAAAAGATCCGCGCGCGTTATGATGTCTCCGATTTCGGCCGCGGCTGCTTGATGGCGCTGCGATTGGTCGAATCCGGCGTGCGCATGGTGCAGATTTATTACGGCAACGGCCAGCCGTGGGATAACCACGACGACATTCGCGTGCATGCGAAACTGGCGCAGAAGGTCGATTCGCCGATCGCGGCGCTGGTTGAAGATCTGAAGGCGCGCGGGCTATTCGACGAAACGCTGATCATTATCGGCAGCGAATTCGGCCGCACGCCGATGATTCAGAACTCGGGGCTGGAGAAGCTTGGCTGCGGACGCGATCACAATCCGCCGGCGTTCACGGTGTTGCTCGCGGGCGGAGGAATCAAGGGCGGCCAGACCTACGGCGCCACCGACGAGTTTGGATTCAAGGCTGTCGAGAATAAAGTGCATGTGCACGATCTGCACGCCACCGCGCTGCACCTTCTCGGCTTCGATCACACTCGCCTGACCTATCGGCACGTGGGCCGGGATTTCCGGCTGACCGATGTGCACGGACAGGTCGTCAAAGCGCTCCTGGCCTGAGATTTTTCCGCGGGGACCGCCACTATCTATCTGTGGCGATTCCCTTCGACCAGGCGTTCAAACTGGTGCACGACGACGATCCGCGTACCGGCATGGCTGCATTTCTCGGCATACCGCTGTCTTTGAAAATGGATGTCGAGCCGCTCGACCGCGAGCTCAATCTGCCTACGTTGCGCACCGATCAACTCTTCCGCTGCCGCCCGCCGCGCGACGAGTTCGCGATGCACATTGAGGCGCTCTCCCGCTTCAAGCCCGAGGCGATCGAGACCCAGTTCAAGTACGCCTTGGCGATCACGGCGAAGTACGATTTGCCGCTGTGCAGTCATGTTGTGCTCTTGATCGACAAGGATCTGCCGGCCGGCCCTTTCGCAATGCCCGCGCGCCGCAAAGGCGATTTGCGGGCATCGCTCCGCATTCGGTTCACGAAGTTATGGGAGATCCCGGCGTCCCGAATTCTACGGATGCGGAATCCGGATCTACTGCCTTGGACGCCGCTATTGGACACACGCGGTGACGATCTTCACGAAGCCGCGCGGCGGATCGGCGAACTGAAAGATCGCGAGCTGTCGACCGAACTCTTGCTGCTCGGCGGACTTCGCTATGGTAATAGAGAGGCGTTTCTTGAGAGCCGCTAACCGCGGGGCAGGCCGCGGTCCACTGTTTGGAAAACCGGACCCGCATCGCACGCGGGGCGGCGGTAGGGGTTTCTATCCCGAAGTTCCCCTTGGCAAAACGGGGCAATCGACACACTCCAAACGAGTTAGACGAAGAGGAGGGTGTGCGGCGCTGGGAACAAAGTGTTAGGGTGTGACGCCGAGGAGGTGAAAAGCGCGGAGTTGAACGGGGGTAGGCGAGGCAAGCATTTGGAAGGACTGGTCGCGCATGCGAACCTGATTTTGAGTCAGCGTGGCGAGATCGGCAAGGAG
>Ga0194131_10006443_pt1 | contig 16325 bp, 17 predicted proteins | sample TA2KigO120mmetaG_FD_148631 | JGI IMG/M metagenome (GOLD analysis project Ga0194131, IMG submission 148631) | Freshwater microbial communities from Lake Tanganyika, Tanzania - TA2015053 Kigoma Offshore 120m | ecosystem: Environmental > Aquatic > Freshwater > Lake | place: Tanzania: Lake... | reverse complement strand
AATCCGCTATGTCGCCTGCTCCAACCACTATGCATGGCAAGTGTGTGAGGCAATCTGGATCAGCCGGGAAAACCATTGGGTGTCATTTTCGGCGGTACAACCGCTTTACAATCTGGTAAACCGCGACGCGGAGGTAGAGCTGTTTCCCTTTTGCCGCGCCTATGGGGTCGGAGTAGTTTCGTACAGCCCACTGGCGCGCGGGGTTCTTTCGGGCAAATATCGAGCCGGTGAGCCGCCACCCGCTGACTCACGCGCGGGCCGGGGTGACAAACGCATCATGCAAGCGGAATACCGAGCCGAGAGTTTTGCCATCGCCGACGCGCTGAACCCCTTGGCCGATGCCCACCAAGCGACCCTTACACAGTTTGCGCTGGCTTGGGTGCTTGCTAACCCGGTTGTATCGTCCGCCATCATCGGGCCGCGCACGCTTGCGCAACTGGAAGACAATCTCGGCGCGATCGAGGTGACCGTCACCCCGGAAGACGAGACCGCCATAGACGGTCTCGTTCCGCCCGGCGAACACACCGGCAAGGGATACAACGACCCTATGTACCCGGTAAGAGGAAGAATGCGGTAGGGAAACGGCGTGTCCTGCCGCGCCGCGTCTCTGTCCCACCCCGGAGGATTTCTCATCTCGATATTGAGTATACGACGTCTTGCGGACCGTTGGAAGACCGCCGAACTGCTTCTTGACACCGATTTCCGCTATCTGTGGATGTCGAACGCCCTATGGTGGCAATGCCGATGGATGGAAGAGTTGATCATCGGATGGGTGGTGCTCGAACTGACCGATTCGGCGGGGTTGGTGGCGCTGGTAGCCTTTTTCCGCAGCGCACCCTTTCTGTTTTTCGGCCCGTTTATCGGTACGGTTGCCCAACGGTTCAGCTACCGGCAACTCATCCTACGTTCGCAACAGATCAACGTGGCCGTCTCCGGCGCGCTGGGCATCCTCGGTCTGATCGGCACGCTGGCCTTCTGGCAGGTGGCGCTCGGCGCGCTGCTTATCGGACTGGGTGGCGCATTCGACTGGTCCTCGCGCCGGTCCATGATCCCGGACATGGTCGGCAAAGACCGCATGATGGACGCGATGATGCTGGAGAATATTCCGCAGAACGTTTCTCGCGTCGCCGGACCGGTGCTCAGCGGGATGGTGCTGGAATTTCTCGGCGTCCGGTGGTGTTTTCCCGTGTTGTGGGTTTTTTACGCTGCCGGGCTACTTTTTCTCCTCCGTATGTCGCACACCCCGCCACCAGCAAAAAAAGACGCTGCCGCGATCTCCCCATGGAAAGACCTGCTCGAAGGGCTTCGCTATGCCAGAAGCGAACCGCGCATTTATGGGGTGCTGGGGATCACCCTTTTTATGAACGCCTTTACCTTCCCGTTTCAAGCCATGCTTCCGGTGTTTGCGCGCGACGTACTGCATCAAGGCCCGCAGGAACTCGGTCTGCTCACCGCCGCAATCGGTGTCGGCTCGTTTATCGGCGTCGGACTCATCGACTTGGTCAAAAGCCGTCAGTACGGCGGTTATGTGTTTGCCGGAAGTTCTTTTCTCAGCTCGATCTCTATCATGGGATTTGCGCTTTCGACCTCGTATCCGCTGTCGGTCCTTCTGCTAGTTTTGTGCGGGATAGGACAGGCCGGTTTTAGCGTGATGCAGTCTTCGATGATTCTGGAAGCTACTCCCGACGTCATGCGTGGACGGATCATGGGCACGCTCGTGCTTGCCATAGGCGGTGGGCCGCCCGGACGATTACAGATCGGCGCGTTGACCACGCTTCTGGGAACGCCGCTGGCGTTGTGCATCAGCGCAGGCATAGGCGCGCTTGGCATAGCATGGGTAACCTACGAACTACCGGGCTTTAGAAAAAGCACAACACCTCCAGAACACGCTCCACCGTGACGTCTTCCAACGGACGCGGGTTTCCGTCTCCTTCCCAATCCACATATCCTATATCCCCCGAAAAAACGTCCCGCCCCCACAGAATACGCACGTGATCCCCGCGCGGCCCCCATACCGCCGGATCGGTAGGTCCGAATATCGCTGTCACGGACACGCCTACCGCCGCGGCAAGATGCGCGATGCCTGAGTCGTTGCCGACCAACGCCCGGCTCCGGCGCAAAAACGCAGCCATCTCCGATAAAGTCAGGTTGTCGGCGACCGGAATCGGGTGCCGAAGCCGATCCGCTACCGCCTCGACCGTTTTGGTATCTGCCGGTCCGGCGGTCAGCGTCACCCGGACCCCGCGCTTAGTAAGCGCATCACACAGCGCCGCATACCGCTCCGCAGGCCAGCATTTTCTTAGCCCGCCACTCCCCGGATGTACGACGACACAAGGCTCTTGCTCGTCTACCGGAGCGGTTGTCGTTTGGGGCCTGTTTAACCGAGGTGGAGGGGGCAGCGGGGCGATCCCCAGTGCGGTCAGCGGTTCCATAAAGCGATAGGTCATGTGTATACGCCGCTGTGGGTCTGGCGTATACGGAATCGCGATCACCCGTCCCACACCGCCGCGAAGCAGGTTCTTTTTCAGGACGCCATCGCGGTCGGGAAAAAAGGTCACCGCCAGATCATAGCGACGCAGTCGGTCCGCCAGACCGAGGAACGGCGATGCATGGGGGGTAAATAGCGTCGCCGTATCGCTCCGGTCGATGTCGAGACATTCGTTCGCATGGCCGCCGTCCATGGCAAGACGAACAAACGCGCGATTTCCGAGCACATCCACCTGCACGCCGGGAAACCGGGCGCGAAGCGCGTCGAGTACGGGAAGCGTGAGGATAAAATCGCCAAGCGCACCGGAACGAATAATCAGTAGACGCGTCATAGATCGAAAGACAACCCCACTTTCTCTGTCAGTGCCTTTTCATAGGCCATTTGGGCGGTGACGATATCTTCGAGGGCGAATCCGACTGATTTGAACACGGTGATTTCCTCGTTTGAGCGTCGCCCGAGAATCTCGCCTCGTAAAAGCGCCGCCAGCCCACCCCGGATATGGTCTTTCGAGATCAATCCCTGTCGGATGGGAACAAGCAGATCACCTGCTTCGGTAAGCGCACCTTCCGGTGTATCCACATACACAGTGGCGCGACGGATGAGATGCGCATCGAGTTCCTGGGCGTCCGGGGTATATACCCCTACGGCGTTGATATGGGTGCCGGGGCGGACCTTGCGCCCGTCGAACAGCGGCGTAGCCGATCGGGTACAGGTAATCAGCACGTCGGCCTGAAGCGCTTCGTCCGGCGTGGAGGCGACACGAACGGGAAAACCATGTAGACGCTCCATCTCGGTAGCGAAGACAAGTGCGTGGGTGTGGGTTCTGTTGTATACGATCGCTTCACGGAGCGGTAACACGGTTTTTATAGCTTCGAGGTGAAAACGCGCCTGAACGCCTGCGCCGAAAATGCCGAGTGTCGAGACGTCAGGACGCGCCAGATGACGCGAAGCCACCGCCGAGGTCGCGGCGGTGCGCACCGCGGTCAGGTGCGTCGCATCCATCAGCGCAAGCAATGCCCCGGTTTCGGCGTCGCACAACAGGTAGTATCCTGTGACGACGGGCAACCCGTGTTTTGTGTTTTCGGGAAAGACGGACACCATTTTGGCGCCGAATACACCGGTTTTTGATAAAAAAGCGGGCATAAAAAGCGAAACGGCGTCCGCATAGGCGATTTGAAGGGCAAGACGTTCCGGGATATGATCGTCCGGTTTGCCGCTCTCCCGAAAACCTTGTTCCAACGTGTCGATCACCGTTGGCATATCCAACAGTCGTTTCATATCGGATCGCGAAAGCAAAAGAGGCATGAGACGTCTCCAGAAACAAATATATTGGCGAAGGGGTCGGAAACGATTACATTGTACTGTTGCGGACGGCTGTCGGTTTCAGGTCTGGCGACAGGAGGTGCTGTTATGGAATTCATGATCGAATTTCTGACAAGCAAGATGTTTTTGGTGTTTGTCATCCTTGTCGTAGCATACAATATCGTCCGGCGGCGTAACAAGCGGATTCAGGCACGGAGTCACAAAAGGCAAGATCGGTTGCGAGACCGGATCCGGGATCGCCAGGTCGATCTGTGGGAGAACCACGATTCATCCGGAGACTCGAGCGAACAGGATCGTTCGCCGTGAACAAGGCCGTTTCCGGCGCTACAAGGCGCGTGGTGCGTCAGGCGATCGGGTTGCTGTTTGTAGGTGCATTGATCCCTTATGGTTTTGTCCGGCTGGACGCGGCATACGTGTACCCGACGATACTCAAAAAAAACGTATCGGTATTCGGGGTCCAAACAAGTGTATCCGAGAGCCATAGGCGTGTGCGTTTTGGAGTTGCCGCCTTGTCCGACGAGACGCAGACGGTCAAGGTAACGGCGATTTGGCGGGACGAAGCGGAAAACGAGGTAGGACGAAGCGAGCAAGAAATAGCTGTGACCCCGAACGATACCGTTTTTGTCAGTCTGATGACGCGAAACAGTCAAACGATTTCGAAAGTAATGTGTTCGATCGTATATGAAGTCATTCCACCGGAGAGGAGATAAGTCATGAGACAACGGCAACGTGAGTTGAGACGACGGCGGCACGCCGAGGAGCAGCGGCGCAAGGCGCAACGGCAGGCGGCGATGAAAAAGGCAAAACGGGGAGAAAAGAAATAGCGTTTATGGCATACCACAGGATGACCCCACAAGGGACGTGGGGCGTCCTTGTATCGGCGCGTGCGTCTATCTCCCCATACGAAGGGGGTCGCTACGCGGGGAGGATTCCGTACCGGTGTTACGGATCGGACGCGAAAAAACTATCGTTCGTTCAAGTCGTCGTCATCGCCGTCGCCGCCCTCTGCGTCTTCCGGAAGTTGCGTATCTTCGTCTTCCAGTTCCCCGGTTTCGTACAGCGTTTTCCAACGCTTGTGCCGTTCGGGTTTGGGTTCGAGGACCGGCCTGCGGTCTTCCGGACCGCGGCGGTCGGCATTTTTGCGATAGCGATCTCGACTTTTATTGTTGCGAGAATTCATTGTAGTGCGGCTTACTCCATCGACTCCTGACGGCCGACGCCGGAAAACCGCTGAGGCGGAAAGACCGTAAAGACACTTAAAACAGGAATGAGTCAAAAATAGCATTCCTGATCCAAAAGTCAACTCAAAAATGGCTTTTCGCTCCGTTTTTACTTCCCCTGAAACATACACCCACACGAGGTGAGTCATGCGTCCGGCAGACCGTAACGCGAAGGAATTCGTACTGCGAACGGCAGCAGAACACGACGTAAAATTTATCCGTCTCTGGTTTACGGATATTTTAGGGTTTCTCAAGAGCTTTGCGATCACGGTCGAAGAGTTGGAAGACGCGATGGACGACGGGGAAGTCTTCGACGGCTCTTCCATTGAGGGATTTGCCCGTCGTGACGAGCACGATATGATCGCCATGCCCGATCCGAGCACATTTCAGATTTTGCCGTGGCGTCCAAAAGAAAGCGCGGTGGGGCGCATGTTCTGCGACATCCTCGAACCCGACGGAACCCCGTATGCCGGAGATCCACGCGGTGTGTTACGGCAGAGCCTGAAACGTGCCAGCGATCTTGGATACTCGTTTTACGTTCAGCCCGAACTGGAATACTATTATCTGAAAAATGCGGAACTTCCGCTCAAACCGCTCGACACCGGTGGTTATTTCGACATGACGCCGCTCGATGCGGCCACCGATCTGCGGCGCGATACGGTCATGGCACTGGAACAGATGGGTATCGGCGTCGAACTGAGTCACCACGAAGACGGCCCGAGCCAAAGCGAGATTTCGCTTAGGTATACCGATGCGCTGACCATGGCCGACTCCATGATGACGTATCGGCTGGTAGTCAAGGAAGTGGCTTTGCGACATCAGGTGTATGCGACGTTTATGCCCAAGCCGCACGCGCGTCACAACGGCAACGGGATGCATATCCATCTGTCGCTGTTTCGCGGAAATACCAATGCTTTTTACGAAGAGGCAGAACCCTACCACCTTTCCGAAACGGCACGCCGTTTTATTGCCGGATTGATGGAACACGCCCCCGAAACCATGCTCGTGACCAATCAGTGGGTAAATTCGTACAAACGTCTGGTTCCCGGGTTCGAGGCGCCGTTGTACGTTTCGTGGGCCTTGCGTAACCGAGCCGACATGATCCGGGTTCCGGCCTGTCCACCGGGCAAACACGACGCCATGCGCGTGGAATACCGTGCTCCGGACTCCGCCTCAAACCCTTATCTGGCATTTGCCGTCGTTCTTGCCGCCGGACTGGAAGGCATAGAAAAAGCCTACCATCTGGGGAATCCGGCGGACCGGAATGTCCATGAGATGTCCGAACAGGAAAGAAAAAGGCTAAAGATACGGGAGTTGCCACGCGACCTAAACGAAGCGTTAAAACTGGCACAACAGAGCAAACTGCTTAGAAAAGCACTGGGGAATTATCTGTGTGAAAAGCTGATCGAGAACAAACGCCAGGAGTGGGAACGCTACCGCACGCAGGTGACTGACTACGAATTGGAGACCTATCTTCCGTTACTTTAGCGGCTATCCGAGATGAAAGAAGTCTTCGCGCAGACGGCTTGGATTCTGTATGACGATGCTTCGTCCGTCCCGTGTTACGTACCCACGCCGTTCAAGATCGTTGAGCACACGCGAGACGGTTTCGCGGGTCGTCCCGGCCATGTTGCCGATTTCCTGATGGATGGGCCGTTCGGCGATGGTGATTCCAATCGTCGTCTTGACGCCCTGGTCTTCGCCAAGCTGGAGTAACGTCCCTGCTATGCGCCCGTATACGTTAAGCAACGCAAGGCTTTCCACCTGTCTGTTAGTGCGGCGCAGACGCGAAGCGAGTGTAGCAAGCATTTTGGTTGCCATTTCTGGATAACGCGCCAAGTGCATTAGAAATTCGCTTCGCCGCAACATGATCAGTTCCGTCTCGTCGGTAGAAATCACCGAAGCGGAACGCGGTTTGCCGTCCAGCAGCGACATCTCGCCAAAAATATGTCCGTCCTTCAGAATCGAAAGTATCACCTCGCGTCCGTCCTCGCTCATTACCGTGACTTTCACCCGGCCGTTGACGATGACAAACAGCGTATCGCCTTCTTCTTCAGCCAGCAAAATGAGGGTGTCGGTCGGAACGTGACGTACCATCGCCATTTCTGCAAGGCTACGTATCTCCAGCAAACCCAGTCCGGCAAATAACGGCACGTTTTGGAGCAGTTCCGCTTTTCTGTCGATGTCCTGTTCGAGGCTGGAAGGCCGCATGGTCTCCAGACGGTCGTTAAACATCGATAACATCTCCTGCTGTAACTTGATGGGTGCGATAGACGGCGGGTATTCCGGTCCGAGAGAGGCAGTCGCTTAACGCCTTATGATATATACTATACGCCGTGTCACGCAAGAGGTTTCTTTAAATATAAGGAATTTCCGGCGCTATGCTTCAAACAAATTCCATGACCCCGTCTACTTCGAGCTAACGAAAAAGACGGGTTTACAGCCCCATTGAGCTAAGCCAGTTTCCAAGCGAGTCCATGCGTCCGATCAGCAGGGATATGCGAGCCATGACGGTATAACCAAAGGCCGCGCCGAAGGTCACCATAAGCACATAGATACCCAAGCGAGACACTTTGCCGGTGATCCCGTCGTGTTCGAGCGAGAAGAAAAAGTATACCAGACCGCATATCACACCCGCTACCAACACCAGGTGTGACAGGCTGGCGCCGACAAGCAGCGCACCGCCCGTGTCGAACACCAGCAACGGAACCATCGTGCTTTGAACCTGTGTAATAAAATCCGAATCCAGAAACCGTGGCAGATTGAACCCTGCCGAACCGCCGACGATAAAGGCGAGCGACCATCGGCTCAGCCACGCCCAGCGGTCCACCAGACGGGTCAAGAGCAAAAGCCCAAACACTGCGGGGATCAGATAGTGCCATTCCGCCGCCTGGCCGTTGGCGACGGGAACAACCCCCGACATAAGCGAAGGAAACAGCTTGCCGAGCAAGTTGGGCACCAAGTGGTCCCAGAATCCCACTACCATCCAATAGGCCGCCGACACCCCCACGAAAAGATGTTCGGCAAACTTGTAAAACGCATTGTCACGGTACAAAAACGAAAGGATCATCAGCGTTAGAGCCGCATCGATCCAGAGGATAAGCGTATCGCTCATTTCCGATTCCGTGTTTTCGTCCGGTCCGGGCTATCTACGTATCGATTTCTTCCGTTCCAGCAGATAGCCTATATTGCCTAAGATCACCAGCAGCACGATCACCACATGGGAAACGACCTGCGGTCCCATCCGTACCGTAGCGGCCATTTCGAGTCGCTCGGTGTCCGGGTATCCGAGCATAAGGGCGGATTCGTATTCGGATGCTCCTTTGAGTCCGCCCATGATACCGACCATCTGTTGCGGGTAATACGGATAAAGTTCCGGAGCCACCACTGCCGTCCCACCACCCATGACCGGAATACCTCCGATATCGCCGGCAAACTGAATCCATTCTTTCAACCCCGGATCACCTGCCGTCAGGCTGACGATCACGGAAAAATCGCTCAGGCTGCGCGTTTCCGCCATCATGGGCAGGCTGTCGAGCAGGGCGCCGAGCGCGTCGGCAGGAATCATGGTTTTCAAGTTTACCATCATGGTGTTGATGGCCCCGCCGCCACCCGCCTTGTACCCCAGATTGACGTAGTCCGCGCCATAGCGCTTGTCCGGAAATTCGGCTCGTATCGTATCGTCGGTAATTTTGTTGATCTGACCAAGCCCGTCGGGCCACAGCGTAAACAAGGCGATGCGATGTCCTTTTCTTATACCGTGACGCACAAGCGCCACGGCCATGGGGTCGAGTTCGGGCGCTGTGCTGGGGCCGTAGTCAAGTGCCAGTAAAATCCGTGATCCAGCGGGAAGCGACTCCATCCGGTCGTAGATCGCCTGCACAATGGGCGTGGCGTGGTCGTCAAACTGGGGTTTCCACACGAGAGGAAGGGCCACCGACGCGGCGATAAGCAAAAAGATGATGCGTCGGTCCAGCCGTTTGAGCGCTTCGGGAAACCGCATTTATTCGTCTCTCCCCAAATAGTTGCGCTCTATGCCGAAGATGATGCGTAGCGAAGTCGCCACCACACCGAGCGCGATGCCGATCATGATGGCCCGCTGTCCGGCGGTGTTGGGCCACGCCATGATCCAGTTGGCCAGGTTGGGTAGATCGAGAAAACTGAGCTCGGGCGGAAGCCAGCCGGTAAGCCAGCCGCCGATAGGTGTACGCCCCAACAGGATGATACAGGCCGCCACCAGCAAAATCGTCGCCTCTTTGGTTCGCGCCCGAAACGCCCGGTACGAGGCAGAGGCGACAAAAAACGCCAACAGCGCGAACATCGTGGCCGCCAGCGGGGTGAATATCCCGTCAAAGATAAACTGGAGCCACGATTCGGGTTCGACGACGGCCGCACCCCAGCCGCCGGGCGCGCCGATCTTGAACATACCGACGATCAAGGTGACCGTAAAGCCGACCATCGTCACCATGCTGTACCGCCAGTCCTTCGCCCGGTTAGCGATACGGCGCAGATGCACTTTGATCAGGTTGCCGCCACCGAGGATAAAGGCAAATACCGTGATGATCGCAAAATAGTCCGAAAAACTCTCGTACAGCGTATGAAGCGGTCCACGCGTGACAAAATAACCGAGGATGAGCACCATCCCGGTGATAAAGGTGATGATAAGCGGTATGTTGCGTCGCATGGCGATTCCGTGCTATTTGAAAAGCCAGAGCGCGTATTCGGAAAACCGACTTACGGCTTCGTTGCCCGTTGCGGCTTCCAGCGTTTTCAGCGCGCATCCGATCAGGATAAATACGATGGCGACGGCCTTGCCCACATCCTGCCCCTTGAGGCTTCCCAACATGCGCGGTTCTTTGGACAGATACGCGCTGGCGGCAAACAGTTCTTCGCCCAAAAGCGTATAATCGCACGCCGCCACAAAAAACGGAAGCTGGGGCGGTTTGGCCGTGCCGGCAATCTGCATGGCGCCTACCGAATTGCCCGTTTCCGCCAGAATCAGCGATTCCGCGTAAAAAGAACCGAGATAAAAACACGCTGCCGGTTTTTCGCGGAGAATGATGCCGTCCACCGAGGCGGTATAGGCAAACTGCTCGTCTGAGACATAGTAGATCGAATCTTCCTGATAAGCGTCCGGACGGCCCGCGCTCAGATACGACTGATGGACGGTCTCGCGGGCGGCGCTCATGACCAGCGACCGGCGCACCGGTACGTACAGCGTGGATTCGTAGTTGGCGATGATCTTCGCCAGATGGCCGAGCAGATTCATGGAAGCGATGGTCTGTACATCGTCCATGTCGTTGAGCCCCGGTACGTACAGGATGGGTTTGCCCATCTCGGTCGCACGGCCTACCGCTTCCTCGACGGTTTCGAGACCAGCGATTTTGCGTATGAAAAACGTTTTTCCCGAAGAGGCCGCCGCCACAAACCAGAGGATGACTCCGGTGAGAACGATAACCAGTACAAAGGTGTTGAGTCGGTTTGTGTCGAACCAGCTTGTGGCCGCCGTGGCATTTTGCCCCGCCGTCGCATCGGGAAAGAGTCCCCACAGCCCGACCAGCAAAACCATCGACAACAGACATATCCGGTTCATGGATTTATTCCCGTAGCGGCAAGACTTGTCTCGCCCGTCCCCGTTTATCCGTCTATGTTTCCACAAGTTCCACATTGGCACGCGGCACGACTACCGTCTCCCCCGTGTCGAGCCGCACGGTCGCCACGCGTACCGTCGCCTCGGTAGGAAGCGGCTGAGGACGCTCGGGAAGGGTCTCTACAATACCGATGCGTCCAAAAAAGGGGTTGCGGATGATCCGCACCGTCCCGCCTTCGACCAGACCGTGATGAGCGGTCTCCGTAGGTGTTTCGGCAGCGGCGGTGTCGTCCAGCCCGACGATGACTTCGGGGCGTATAACGCCGGCGCGTATCTGAGTCGCACCGCTGATCGAGGCATGCCGTCCTTCATGGACTTTGAGCAGATCAAAGGTCCGTGCCGCCATGCGCATCCGTCCGAAACCCTCTGTAGCGATGACGGTAAGACCGATATCTTCGCCGCCGGTGATGGCGACACCGATCTGGTAGCCGAGCAACGCGCCGATGTCGTGATACGGCACGCCACCGGTCACGACGCCGGCGACACCAATCTGCTGCATTCGGCGCAGAGCGTCAAGGGTAACCACCGCGCCGCCGCAGACGATACGCCCGACAAAATGGTCTTCGACACGATCAGGCGTGATGACGGCGTCCGGGTCGTCCGAGAAAAACACCAGCGGGGCGTAGGTTTCGCCACCGATGCCAAATATGCCCTGAATCAGCGTGCCGTGCGTTTCTATGGCAACCCCCTCACCGGGAAAAACCTCGACAACTCGGCCACGGATATAGGCGTTGACCTGAACAGGAACGGGGGGTTCGCGTACCAGCACCTGTCCGGTGACTCCGGAAATGAGTTCGATGACACCCGATACCGGCGTTTTGACGCTCGACCGTAACAAACCGAATATGCCTTTGGACTGCGCAATCTGCTCGTCGGCGGCGACCTGATCGCCCGTCTGCCGGGTCATAAGCGCCGGCACGTCCTCCGGAGCGACACCCAGCGCATTGGCGACATTTACATTGTGTACGTGTCCGGGTAGATGCGTCTGCGCTACTGCCGTGTCCGGTTCGACGTTCTGCGCGACTTCCACGCACACTTCGCCCGCCAGCGGAAGCCGCCGGATTTTCCGGACGACCGCAAGCGGGGAAACCCGCAAACCGGGGGTATACGCATGCGCCATGATGTTACTCCGGATACAGGTGAAGCGTTTTGTACCAGTTTTTGAGCCGGGAGATACGTTGGTTGCTTCGGTCCGGTATGGCCAGCGGTCTTCCACGGGTGTCCACGATGATGCCTACCACGCCGTTGCGAACGCTGTGCCGCGTGGCTGCGCCCTTGCCCGCACCGACGTCGAATCCGCGTGTCGGCGTTACACACAGATCGAGCGTCTCGGCGTCTTCCACAGAAATGATCGTCAGTTCCCCGGCGGGAATGTCCCGTTGTATGGACGTGCCTGGGGCTTGGATTTCCACGCGTACGCAAGGGCTGCCCGGCGCCCCCGTCCCCACCGGCGCAATACAAGGTCCGAGATGGATAAGACAGTCGCGCTCGAACACTTCCAGTGCCGCTTGTTCGTGTACGGTGGACAGCACACCCAGATGGGGCATCATAAAGATGCTGTCCACGGCCAGCCCGGTGATGCCTTCGGGTTGAAAAGCATCGATCATCATAAGGGCGGACTGGACCCGACGCGGGGCATGGGAAAGCACGCCTCCGCTTCCGATGATGAGATCGAGGTGCATCATGTCCACAAGCGACTGACCCGTGGTTTGCTGATCAAAGGTATCCGAGATGGTGCGTTCCTGTTGGACGCCTTTCAGGGATACGGCAAAGGATTTGTGCTGGTCAAACGCCAGCCGGAGCGCTTCCCGGCTGACGGCTTGCTCGACGATCAGTTCTTCGACGGTTTGGGGAATACTGGTCGGGCGGATCATCTTGTTGCCGAGCCGGTCCTTGAGATCGGCTTCCGACAGGTCAAAGGGCAGCCAGCGGGCGATAGCGGCGACGCCGGCTTCGGCAAGGACGTTCGAGATGCTGTAGCTTATACCGAGGTTGGCGCTTACAGTTCGGTTGAACATACCGTCAAACACCGAAAAAACATCGGTCGTCGCACCGCCGATATCCACCCCCACGACATCGATCCGGTTTCGTTCCGCCGCGACCTGAATCATGCGGCCTACCGCGCCGGGTGTAGGCATAATCGGGGTGTGGGTCCAAGCCATGAGCTTTCGGTATCCGGGCGCCTGGGCCATCACGTGTTCCATGAAAAGATCGTGAATTCGTTCGCGCGCCGGGCCGAGATTTTCGCGTTCCAGTACGGGCCGCAGGTTGTCCACCACGCTCAACGCGGTCCGGGAACCAAGAAGACGTTCCACTTCTTCACGCGCCTTCTGGTTGCCTGCATAGATGACGGGCAGATGATATCCACTGCCGAGCCGGGGGCGAGGGTCCGCCGCCGCAATCAGTTCGGCCATCTCCACGACATGCGTCACCGTGCCGCCGTCGATGCCGCCGGACAACAGAATCATGTCGGGACGAAGCTGTCGGATACGTTCGATGCGTCTGTACGGCAGACGCCCGTCGTTGGCGGCCAAGGTTTCCATGACGATGGCGCCGGCGCCAAGCGCGGCGCGTTCCGCGCTTTCTGCCGTCATACTCCGGACAACCCCGGCCACCATCATCTGCAAACCCCCACCCGCACTGCTGGTGGATACATACAGGTCTACACCCGTAAGCCCTTGCGCCGGCGATACGATGCATTCGTCTTCCAGTATCGTTCGTCCGGAAAGCTCCTCCACTTCGCGGACGGCGTTGAGTACGCCGCGTGTCACATCCTCAAAAGGCGCTTCCACTGTGGTGGGTGCCTCGCCACGGACGACAAGCCGGAAAGAGTCTTCCCTTTTTTCGATCAAAATGGCTTTGGTGGTGGTACTGCCGCAGTCGGTGGCAAGGATTATGCGCACCTGATCAGGATCGCTCATGGGTCTCTATACGCTGTATCAGATATTCGACGTTTTCACGGTCTTCGATGGCTTCGGCAAAACGATCGTACGACGAAGCATCGAGCGCAAGATGGACAAAGGGACTCAGAAAGGCCATAAACTGTCCGCCGAGAAACGACAGCGGTTTCATGGACTCTAAAAAGAGGATGGCGGGAGCTGTAAGCCGACGCGCGACGATCGACCGGGCGACTCGGTCCAGCAGTTGCTTCTGGTCGGACATGCTCACTTTGCCCTTCGCACTCCCTCTCCGCTGGCAGGAAAGGCTGGGATGTTTACACCCATCACCGCGTAACATGAGTCGTTTATATCGTCAAGGGGCCGGGATCAACAGTACATGTACGAGAAGACAATGTCAACCTCTTCGTTTTTTCTCTTGACCAAATCTCGATTAACTTCTACATTAGAATATTTCGAAAAAAGAAATATTCGAAAGGGGAATTACTATGAAGACACTGGAAGAAAAAACCGCCGAGTTGGTCAATCATTTCGAGTGGCTGGTATTTCGTTACATCATGACCGAGCAGAAAACGCCCCCGCTTTGCGCCGGGCAGTTTAATCGACAGGAAATCCGGGTCGTTCATCTCCTTGGCAAATCAGGCCGGTGTACGATGAGCGAAATCGCCGACCGGCTCATGTTGGCCGTCAACAGCGCGACAAGCGTCGTCGATAAGTTGGTCGAGAAAAGCGTGGTGTCGCGCGAGCGTTCGGACGGCGACCGGCGTATCGTGCAGGTGGAACTGACCGAAGCCGGACGGCAGATTTACGAGGCGGCACGCGAGGGGCGCATGCATATGGGACGCGCCATGCTGACCACGCTTACGGAAAAGGAGCAGGACGAGTTACTGGGTTTGTTCCGAAAAATGACACAGGATATGCCGCAACCGGCAGTGGGTCGGACTGCGACGGGAGAGACGCCCGAGGCCGCTTCGTCATAGGTGGCGGGATAGCTCGCGCAACATAAAGGAGGAGAACGTGTTGTCTTTTTATGGATCGGATGGTCCCAGTCGGAGATTGTCGATGTCGCTATCCGTTTTGCTTGTTCCCGTTTTGCTGACCGCAGGGTGCGGGGGATCGTCGAACGCCGATCAGAAGCCTGTGGAGCCGTCCGGCGCGGTGGTGGAAGCGGTTTCGGTGGTTCGGCAGACACTCCGACGCGAACTGGCCTTGACCGGCTCGTTGTTGCCTAACGCCGAGGCGACGGTAAGCGCCGAGGTGTCGGGGCGGGTCGTCGAACTGATGTTCGACGTACAACGTAGCGTTCGCAAGGGCGACGTGCTGTTGCGACTTGACGATACCGAGTACCGGCTTCAGTTGGCGCAGGCACGCGCGGCACTGGCGCAGACGCGTCTGACCGCCGAACGGGCGGAACAGGATTTTGCCCGTGATACCAAGCTTATGGGAACGGGTAGTGTTTCCCAACGGACGATAGACGTGTCCAGAACCGCGCGGGATGCGGCCAAAGCCCAACTCGAAGCGGCGGAAGCTGGTGTTACGCTCGCGGAAAAACGTCTTGACGATACGACGGTTCGCGCGCCTATCTCCGGAGCGATTACGCTTCGCTCGGTCAACGTGGGCGACTATCTGCGCGCTCCGCAGGCCATCGCCAAAATTGTCCAGACCGCTCCGCTCAAGATACAGACACAGGTTCCGGAGCGTTTTGCTTCGGAAATCGAAGCAGGCCAAGTCATCTCTCTTTCCGTGGATGCCTATCCGAGTGTTTTGTTCGAAGGGCACGTCGCACGGGTCAATCCGGCAACCGATCCGGCTACCCGTACCTTTACGGTCGAAGGCACGATCTCTAACACCGACGGACGACTCAAACCGGGATTTTTTGCCAAGACGTCCATCGTTCGCCGCGTATCGGATCAGGTCCTTATGATCCCGATAGAAGCCGTTGTCACACACGACAAAAAGTCGCTGGTATTTGTCGCCCGTAACGGAGCCGCCCTACTCACCCCCGTGGAGTTGGGCGACCGTCAAGACCGGATGATCGAGGCGCTGACCGGCGTAACCGAGCGGGACTCCGTTCTTGTTTCCGGGCATACGACGCTAATGGACGGCGCGCGCATCGTCCTCGTCAACCGATAGGAGGGGTTGCATGATTCTGGCCGACGTCTCTATCAAACGCCCGGTTTTCGCTACCATGATCATCCTCGCCTTGGTGGTGATCGGTCTTTTTGCCTTTACCTCGCTTGGTCTCGACTTGTTTCCCAAGGTGGACTTCCCCACGGTGACGGTAACGACCGTGTTGACGGGAACCAGTCCGGAGGAAATGGAAAATCAGGTCACAAAGGTTATCGAGGAGGCCGTCAACACGATCGGCGGCATAGACGAACTCCGGTCCCAGACGTTCGAGGGGGTGTCGCAGGTCATCGTTTCATTTGTGTTGGAAAAAGATGTGGACACAGCGGCGCAGGAGGTGCGCGACCGTGTCGCACGGGCGCTGTCTCGACTGCCGCAAGGTACCGATCCGCCGGTGATCGAAAAGATAGATCCCGATGCCGCGCCCGTCATGAGCATCAGCGTCTACGGTCCGCTGCCCATGCGCGACCTGACATATCTCGCCCGCAAACAAATCAAGGAGCCGATGGAGTCTATCAACGGTGTGGGCGCGATCAACATCGTCGGTGGACGCGAACGAGAAATCCATATCTGGCTTGATCCGGATAAACTCAAAGCCTACGATCTTTCGGTAGCGGCGG
>Ga0194131_10006440_pt1 | contig 16331 bp, 19 predicted proteins | sample TA2KigO120mmetaG_FD_148631 | JGI IMG/M metagenome (GOLD analysis project Ga0194131, IMG submission 148631) | Freshwater microbial communities from Lake Tanganyika, Tanzania - TA2015053 Kigoma Offshore 120m | ecosystem: Environmental > Aquatic > Freshwater > Lake | place: Tanzania: Lake... | reverse complement strand
CCAGAACAGATATGTCTGGTGACGAGCTTGCAGATATAGAGGAATACATACAAATGTCATATTATGGTTATGAAGGCCCTTTTTATACGTTTGCAGATCTTCAAGACAGTATCTATTTTAATATAATAGAACCGGTAGAAAATCGCCTAAGAGTTGAACCAAGACCGGGAGAACTACCAAAATACCCAAACACGATAAAGATAACTATAAGTAAATTTTCTAGGGAAGTTTTTTTAGTAACTGAAGTTCAAAACTTCGATAAAGGAACAAAAAGAAAACATTTTCGGTGTCATGGTCTTACACAGCTAGAAAACTTATTTGATGGTCTTGGATTTTACACTTGATCTTTACGAAATAATACCTTGAAAAGTTTAGACCGATAATTCTCGAAATGAGTCATCGCAAACCATTTACCAAAAACTGAGCCAGATACATAGAAAATAATAACTACAAAATCGCCCGATAATAGATTTTCTATAGAAAAGTAAGTTGAAGTGAGACTGACCATATTGATGAAAATAGAGTTGACCATCAGGGAGTTTGTCTTATTCTCATAAGTGAGTTTAATCTCTAAAACCTTGAAAATATTAAAGAGTGTTTGAGAGAGGAAAACAAGTATATAGGTTTGGTCATCTTCTAGCAAATATACAAAAAAAAAACTATTTTTTTTTATATATACAAATAAAAAAAATATGAAAAATATAAAAAAGTGGGTACAATTTCTGAGAGAAGATTTAGATACACCAGAAATGATTGAGCAAAAAGATGATACACAAGTGTCAGCACAAAATAAAATAGAGATACCTCAGGATAGATGGAAAGAATGGTCTTCAAAAATAGATCAGTCATCCACTTACACATCTTGTGAAATGTACATCGATGAGAATAAGTCAATTTTGACTATTAATAACCCGTCTATTACACTAAATGGTGAGGCGGGGATTATGATAAGATATACCAAAACAGATCAAAAAGATAACGACTTGGAAAATAAATTGGAAACTTTGAAAAAGGATGGAGTAATAGAAAGAGTTCATTTTCTTTCTCTTGTTAATCCAGAAGGTTTTTTGACTCATATTGGAAACTTGAAATCTCTTTCAAAATAATTTCAAACCTCTGGGTAGTCTCAACATATAATGTTGAACTAAAAAAATATGAGAAAAATTTATATAGCTAGTGATCACGCAGGATTTGAGTTGAAAGAGGTTCTTATCCATTATTTATCCCAAAGTGAATATGAAATTTTTGATCTAGGACCAGATTCAGATGAATCGTGTGATTATCCAGATTATGCCCATCTGGTCTGTGGAATGATCTCTCGAGATAGCGTTGGAATTTTACTATGTGGTAGTGGAAACGGTGTTTCAATGACCGCTAACAAATGGTCACACGTAAGAGCAGCTCTTTGCTGGAATGATGATGTATCAAAACTAGCTCGTCAGCATAATAACGCAAATGTTGTTTGTATACCTTCAAGATTTGTCTCTACTTTTGAAGCTAAAAAAATAGTAGATGCTTTTCTTTCACAGGAGTTTGAAGGTGGAAGACACACCAAAAGAGTTGAAAAAATAAACTAAAAAAATGAATAATTTTAGACAAGGTCAAGTATATATTGTATCTAGAATAAAGAACCTAAAAGATACTTGGGAAACCAATACCGATCTCAAAAAAATAGAAGTTCTAGAAATCTCAAAACTTACAATACTTTACAAAAATCTAGATAGCCCCGGGGATCCAGGGACACGTATGCTCATTAAAGATTTTAATAATCTTTACAAAATTGTTGAAATGGTTGAAGATCCTATACAAAATTTTATCAACAATGGAGGCACCTTATAAAAAGAAAGCCAGGTTAGTAAAATTTATTGATTTTGGTGAGGGTATTTTTGGAAAAATTTACATAAAATATGATAGTATTATGCACTCTACACATTCCCACTTTGAAAGAGAGTTTAGATGCTATGTATGTTCAAGTTCGGTAAATCATTATCTAACCTCATTTGACACTATAAGAAAAGCAAGGATTTACCTACTCAATCTACACAAACATAGATGTCGTGGATAGTTACTTTTGAGAATCACCCGGTATTACCCTATAGCTATCTGCGTCGAAATGTTCAGTAGAAACCTCAAATATCACTCCTTGAATGACTGCTTCTAGTTGATGAGGTTGACCAGGATGCTGACGAACAATATGACCTGGTAGTAACCTTTCTTCTAAAATTTGAGCGGTATCTGTATCGATCCAACGATAGATAAACTCACCAGATTGAACCCACCAAGTTTCGTCTTTGATAAGATGAAAGTGCATAGAAAATTTAGCACCTTGATCAAAACAAAGAAGTTTCCCACAATAAAGTGAATTATTTGAGAAGATTATTTCACTACCCCAAGCTTTTTTTTCTATAAGATCGGGTCTATCTTCTATTGAGAATGGTGTAGTTTTTATTTTTTTCATAAACATTATATTATTCAAAGCTTTTTAAGTTTTTTTAATATATATACCTTAAATATGAAAGAGGGTAAACTAATCATGAACTTTGATGGATTCACAAAACTCACTACTGAAAAAGTATTCTCTTGTAAGTTGGAAGATCTGCACCTTTCTATAGAAAAGTATTTGGAAAAGGTTCAAGATCTCCAAACAACCTCTCAAATTATAGAGACAGATAGATTCACAAAAGTGGGACATACACGTCGTGGAGTTCTTGTTAAGCGTATTGTAAAACCATCGAATCCCTACCTTTTTCAAATTCTCTCTGAAATGCAAATCATCGAACATTTAGAAGCTGATAGAAAAAATTTGGTGTATGAGTTTTTACCTTTCAAAAATTTCTGTGGCAATCTTATCACTCGTCTTGCCTATTCAGTAATGGGTGTAACAAGAGGTGTAGAAATGTATAGTTCTGTAAAATTTGATAGATTTATCAGATCTACCGGTAAGAAAAAAATATGTAGATATACCGACAAATCCTATAATTTCATTGATCTAGGGGATTATACAGAAGATTTTTCAGAACTAGGAAAAACAGTTGGTGAAGTTTTTTTTACGATTAGTGATCGTTAAATCTCTTGCCACTTTTTGAGTTTTGAAACAAACTCTAAATTCTTTTTAGAAATATTATAGTTGAAAATATTTACTTCACCGTCTGTAGTTGACCTAACTATCTCTTCTACATTAAGACCTTCGGAGGTTTTGAATTCTTGATTAATAATATCTCCCAAATGATCAAAAAACCAAACCCCAGGATTCAACTCTACAAATCTTGAATATATTTTTGAACTATCTTTCGGAATGCTTATTGTTAAACTTGTTGTGATAGGTTTATCCCAGCTATTTAGGGCATAAAAAATAGATTTGTTATTTGATTGGTTAAAAAAAACACCAGATCTTAAGTTAAAATTGAGATAGTTACCATTTTGTGAACCAACGAGTCCTCTATGAGTATCTGAAAAATAATTCTCGTACTGACCTAGATCAATAAGTTCTCCTGTTGAATTATTTTCTAAATTGTCGAGCATCCACTGCTCTATTATTTTACCCTGTGTAAGTGAGTTATAGTCTTTTGCGTTTTCCAAAGGTTTTTTAGGTAAAAACTCTAAAACTTTATCTACATTGAACAGAGAGGGTATAGCATTTAGACACCTAATATCTTGTATATAAGCCGCAAAACCAAGATATTCTAATCTATTCATCAAATAGTGATATTGAAGTTCTTTCATACGAACAAGAGAATCTCTACCTAATACAGAATCATACTCCCAATAAAGTATATTTTCGAATCCAAGAGCTTTTATGATACGAATACTATTAATATAGTGATTCATCATACCTGGTATATAAGTCTTCTTGAAAATACCACATGAAAATAAAATTCCAGCAAAGCTATCATGAATATAGTAAAGAGGCTCTTTGAGATCAACAGGATAGGACAGAATCTCGCCTTCATCCAAAATTAAATTTGAAGAATCTTTGATGGTAAGATAGGTAAGTTCTTGAATATCTTGTGAAACAGGAATATGACTTGAAAGAATAATAGGTTTTTCAAGCGATTGAAGAGACTCCAAACATTTTTTTAAGAGTTCAATTTTCTCACGAGTATTTGCGTGAGAAGTAACTAATATACAGAAGTGTGGACTCATAGATTGGAAAAATAATCAGAAAAATCACTTGTTCCTTCATCATTCATGTCTGATGTCCAAGCTGGGCTTGGCATATTTAGTAAATAAGCTTCTACTTCACCAAGACATATTACAAGAGCAGGTACACCACGTGGTACTTGAACAGAGAGGTATTCATAGTCTTCACCACTAAAATATTCCAGGTACTGACCATCTATTTTTAGTACGATCTTAACGTTACCACGAATACAGGTAAAATAACCACTACGAATATTATGAAGGTGTGGTCCTTTTTGACTACCGGGTAAAACAGTTGAAAGATAGACCTGTTGAGGAAATTCTTCACCTTCTAAAATTTTGTCGTGAATATTTAGAATAGGCACTAAAAATCCATTTTCTTTTCCCGAATAGTCTTTGGTAATAAACTTGGGGTGCGAGTGAGTTTTAATAGTCTTTTCCATATTCTTTTATTTTCTCTACGATATATTCTACTTGATCTTGTTCTAAATTTGGATGTATTGGTATACTGAGCGCTCTCAAGTTTAACCATTCAGTATTTGGTAAGACATCATTACTCCTATAGAGAGGGTTCATATGAAGTGGATGATATCTTAGAGTGGTGTATATTTTATTATCAAAAAGATATTTGGCTAAGTGATCTCTATCTTTATCTACTGATATTACATATGTAAAATAGGAATGTGTTTCGTCATCTTCTGGACCAACAGGATTGACTATCCAATCTTCTCTGAGATGTTGTTGGTAATAATCCCAAATCATTTTTCTTTTTGATTGTAAGAGAGTGATTTTTTTTAGCTGCTCGATTCCAACAGCAGCTCCGACATTGGTTGGAAGCATTTTTATAAACGGCTCAGATATATTATATTCCCACCATTTATTCTTTTGAGATGCCGTTGATGCAGCTGCCTCAAATCCTGATTTTCCTATTCCACAATAACGGAGTCTTTTAGCTCTTTCATACATTTCTACATTCTTTGTGATAATACCACCACCTTCAATTGTAGTTATATTTTTCACAGCATCAAAACTAAATATTCCAACATCAGCTAGCGATCCACAAAGATTTCCACGATAGTAAGAGTCTACAGCGTGAGCGGCATCTTCGATAATTGGAAGGCCAAGTGCTTTTATAGGATCAAGATCAACAGGTTTTCCAGCATAGTGTACAACCATAATAGCTGAGGTATCAGGGGTGATCTTTTCTTTGATTGTATCTACCGTGACGTTATGGGATTTTATATCAACATCACAAAATACAGGTCTACACCCAGCCATGAGAACTGCTTGTGCACAAGATACCCAAGTAAAAGAGGGTAGAATAACTTCAGATCCTTTTGGTAGATCAAGAAGATGAAGAGCCATAAACAAAGCATTTGAACCACTATCAACTAGTAGAAAGTTCTCAACATTTCTTGATTTTTTGAATAGTTCTTCAAACTCTTCTACTTTTTTTCCGTATCCCATCCATTGGGATTTCATTACCTGGACAACAGAAGATATTTCTTCTTCTTCTACTCTTGATCCAAAAACATTGATCATATTTTTTTATTTTTTTAGATACCGGTAGAACCAAATCCATTATCACCTCTTTCCCTATCCTCTACTACCTCGACTTGTTGTAGGGTAACACCACCAGATACAACCGGACAAAGACAAGCTTGAGCTACCTTTTGGCCTTTTTCTATACGGATTACAGTTTGACTTGAGTTATAAAGTATAACCCTAATCTCACCGGTATATCCTTGATCTATAGTTCCTGGACTATTAAGAACAACAAGACCTTGTTTAAGAGCCAATCCACTTTTAGTTCTTACTTGAATTTCGTAACCTTTTGGTATACCGAGTTTTAGACCGGTAGGTGCTAGATACCGACCAAGTGGTAAAAGTTGTATATCTTCTACTGTATGTAGATCAAAACCAGAATCTGATGGATAGTTGTATAGAGGCGACACAGCATCTTCGTGTATCTTTTCGTAAGTAAGTATAGGTAAAGATTTCATACAGAAATATATTTTTTTCGGAACAAAAGTTTAATGAAGAACTTTTTGTATTATTTTTGTAAAAAGGGTTATGGAAAGTTTATCAATATATCCAGTAAAAAAATCAGACCTTGGTTTCCACGGAAATCTTTTTGGAGGTCAACTCTTAAAGTGGATAGACGCGGCCGCCGCGGGGTATGCCATGCAACTATGTGATTCACCTAGATTAGTAACTGTTTCAATAGATGAATGTTTTTTCGAAAAACCAGCCAAAGAAGGTAATCTTATAAAAATTTATGGTTTTCCAAGTAGTGTCGGAAATACCTCAATCACTCTTTATCTAGAGGCTAGAGCGCACAATGTTTATACTGGAAAACAAATAAATATTCTTAGAACTCATATTAAATTTGTTCATATTGACGAAGAGGGAAATCCCATACCTATTGGTGAAAAGGGAAAATCTCGCGTACAAAAAATGATTGATGCAAAAAATTCACAACAAAATACTTCTACTTAGAATATGAACAAGGATCAAAATATATACGATGTATGTGGCTTATGCGGTTTGAGATCACCTTACACCATCTACCATCACATCGATTACAGAATTGGATATGTAGAGGGTGGGGGTCAGGGGTGTTTTCAACCACAAAAGTGTGATGAAATGCGCCTTTCACACAAAACTAGATTAAGAAAACTTGAAAAAATAAAAACAAAAATAACTTAAAAAAAATGATTGAGAACGGAAAAAAAGTCAAAGTAAACTATATTGGTAAACTCGACGATGGAACTGAATTTGATAACTCCTATAAGGGTGGTGAGCCGTTAGAATTTGATATCGGTGATGGTGAAATGATTGAAGGTTTTGATAGAGCAGTTGCTCAGATGAGTGTAGGAGAAAAAATAAAAATAGTCCTAAGTCCTTCAGAAGCTTATGGTTTTGTAGAACCAGGTGGATTCGTTGGAGTTCTTAAAACTGATTTTCCTGAAAATTTCAATCCCGAGGTTGGTGAAATAGTTGAAGGCCAAGACGAAAGGGGAAATCAAATAGCAGCTATCGTTCATCAAATCGTAGGTGATGTATTCATACTCAATATGAATCATCCACTTAGTGGTAAAAATCTACACTTTGAAATTGAACTTTTAGAAGTTGTATAATTAAGTTGGGAAGAATGTACTCTGTGCACTTCCGATATAAACCTCTGTGAGTTTAGCAGAACCTATCATACTAAAAGTTCCATTTATTTCAATTTTTATATTAAATCCTTCAGTAGATGGATTTGGTGAAGGAACTATTACTCTCAAAGATGGTGTTGCACCAACAGCAAGATTCAAATTTCCCGTACTTATGAAACTAGTTCTGTTCATGTGGTTCAAGTAGTTTTCTGAGCCAATTGATGAGAAAGATTGAGTGTCTAAAGTTCCTAAAGTTCCGTCACCACAATAATATCCATTTTTATAGCCAAATGCAATATCCCAATAAGCTGAAAAAGATCTACTTTGCGTACCTGAAACTCTTTGTATTCCGTTGACATTTGCTAACAAACGATAGACTTTAGCATCGCAGTATGGAATAGTAAATAGAGTTCCTCTATTAGCTCCTGTAAAGAAAAAACTCGAACTATTACCAGATACCGAAACACTGCTACTAACGAGATGATATTCTGTGTATTGATTTCTTAAAAACTTTCCGTAGGCTGTTTGTGGAGCGTTTATATAGTAAGGTGACTCCCAATAAAAACTTATGGTTCCTATACTTAATGTACCTGGTGAAAGGTTGTATTTTGAGTTTTTTTGTATAACCCCATCAGATACTACAGTCTGGTACCAATTATCATAAAGATATGGGATAGGTTGTGGTTCTTGTCCTACACCTAACCAACCATAACCGGATTCAACTGGACCATAAAAAAGTGAAAAAGTAGGTGCGCTACCAATAAGTAAACTATTTTCACCTCGGTCTAGAGATAGGTTATCATTGAAGCTATAGCCACCTACTTGAAAATCCCTTCTGGAGTTAGTCGAGTCTTGTTTTTTTTCTAGCATAGTTTATTCTCTACCCAGTGAATGGTTAAATTTTGTGAGGATTTCAGACATGTAGAGTAAATCCATAGATGACATACTTAATCCAATGAATGCTGATTTTATAATTTGTGATGTTGGTATAGAAGTCGTGCCGTTAAGAGCGCCTATATAGATCGATGAGGTGAAATATGAGTTATTAAAGTCAACACCTATGTAGGCTCTTTTTCTACCAAAATAATTTTTAAGATCTGCCGTAATATCAGATTCGAAAGGATCGTACCATCTTGAGGTGTTTATCTGAACAATACCAGGTACTTGTAGACCTAAATAACTAACAGTTAATCCCAGTCTAGCCATAGCCCATAAACCACCTTTGTCGATAGGCCTTGAAAAATTCCAACCTGTCATTAGCTGTGAAGAGTATTGACCTCTCAGGGCTACTGGATCTGAATCCATGTAAACTAAAATAGGTAAACTCTGTGTATTTGATGGTTGAATCCATCTTATATCTTGTATTGAGATACTATGAAAAACTTGATTTTGAGCGAATTGATTTGAAGTTGTAAAAGATCCCATAAGATGACCAGTACTAAAGGTACCGTTGATCGGAAAAGAAGTTGATACAACTTGATCAGTATAAACACCCATAGCTAAGTCCACAGAGGATGGCCTTACTGGAAAACGTGTGTCTATAAAACTATATCCCGCACCATCTCTTTTTACTCCTTCTGCTGTATGAGAAAAAGTTCCAGAAAAAATAAGTGAATAAGTTGATGTATCTTTCAAGTTCCACCGGTGTGATTGTGAAGTGCCCCCCACAAAAGGATAAAGGCAAACAATTTTATCCCAAAGAAATTTAGATTTCAAATCGAGAACCAATCTAGTTATACAAGTTTTTATTTGGTCTCCTGACCTACTTTGTGTGATACCGACATCGGTGATAAATTTGTGAGCATGAAAATCCCAAAGTGCAGGACAGACAACAACAGTGCCTTTGAATAAAATTGTAAAATCATCAGTTGCCGTCCATGAAAGTCCAACTTGAGCATAGGTAAAGCATAAAAAGTCTTGCATATTTACTTTTGTAGTAAAAATTTGCAGATTTATATTATTCGCAGAGCTTATTAATGCGTGGTCTCTGAAGTCTGAATCCAGTGATGTGAATCCGTAGACTTGTAAATTTGATACTGTTGGATCATCATGTGGTCCATTAGTTACACCGAATCTTATCTTTTCTGCAAAACTATATGTTGCGGGGATATCTGCGAATCTTCCTATACCGACTGCTAGTAAATCATAAAAATACGTATTAGAAAAATTGAGTGGAATAGCAATTGCGTTTTGTCTTGTTAAGTGAAATAAAACATCACTATACGAACTATTATGCGCTCTACTTAAGCTACTCTCATAAGAATTTGACGGTATGTAAGCAGACATGTGTTTTTTTGATTATATTTTCTTATATATAATACGAATGATTATGCTCGTTCATAAAACCAGAAGAATATCTAAAAATTTGCAAATACGCAGCACAAATATATCTAAGCAGTGGAAGCTTCTTGATATCTTAGAGAGATTCCAAAAATAATATATACAAGAACTACATAGAGGTAGCGATAAAAAAAATAAGACACAGAAATGACTTTAAAAATAGAAGATACGAAACTTGATATCTTCGGTTCAGATAATAACTCTAGTTCTGAAAAACCTCGTTTGAAGATTTTATATTTCACAAGCAGTGGATGTTTGGAAAAACCCCAAACAGAAGGTGAATGGCAGCAGTTATTAAATTGTACTATACAAGCCAAGAAAGAATTTGATTCAGAAATAAAAATTTATTTTATAAACTCAGAAAATGAAAGATTGGATAGATCTTCCGTTGAGAAGATAAGACGTAAAGATATAGGCCAGATCATACCAGTTGAACCTAACTCAGAAATACTCAATGAAATAAAAAAAGATTTATCTAGCAGATTGAAAAGGAACATAACCTCATTTCAATGTGGTCAAGTGGTTTTATATCTAGATTATCAAAATAAGACAAGTTTAGTACATAATGGCGGGATTACTTTTTCAAAAAATCTACATGGTTTACTTAACGATTTAATCCTCTACCAACTGCATAAAGAATCAAAAAACAATTCGTACATTTTTACATTTGAAAGATTTTGTGAAGAAGTAGGAACAAAAAAACCCCATCTTTCTCAAGATAGGGCTTTGTGAAAAGTGGATAAAAATCTTAGTAATCCATCGGCATTTGGCCACCTGGACTAGCAGAATCTTTTTCTTCTTTGATGTCAACTAGAGCACACTCTGTTGTTAAGATCATCGAAGCTGCAGATGATGCGTTTTGTAGAGCTACTCTAGATACCTTTGTAGGATCGATAACTCCAGCTAGAATAAGATTTTCATAAACCTCTGTTCTTGCGTTATATCCCCAGTCACCTGTGCCAGATTTGATAGCGTTGATTACAACAGAAGGCTCACCACCAGCGTTCAGAACAATTTGACGAAGTGGTTCTTCAAGTGCTCTACGAATAATTTGAACACCGGTGTTTTGATCCGAGTTTTCAAGTTCAAGACCATCAAGTGAAGAAATAGAACGAATATAGGCTACTCCACCACCAGGAACAATACCTTCTTCAACAGCTGCTCTTGTTGCGTGTAGTGCATCATCTACTCTATCCTTAATCTCTTTCATTTCTACTTCAGTGGCTGCTCCGATGTAGATAACACCTACACCACCGGTTAGTTTAGCTAGTCTTTCTTGAAGTTTTTCACGATCATAATCAGAAGTGGCATCCATGATCTGAGCTTTAATCTGATTAATTCTTACACGGATTTCTTCTTGGCTACCAAGGCCACCTACAATAATAGTAGAATCTTTATCGACAGCTACTTTTTCACATCTACCAAAATCACTCTGTGAAATAGAATCCAGCTTAAAACCACGCTCTTCTGAGATAACTTGTGCATCGGTTAAGATAGCTATATCTTCGAGCATCTGCTTTCTACGATCACCAAATCCCGGAGCTTTTACCGCTACAACTTTCAGTGAACCACGTAGTTTATTTACTACTAGAGCCGCGAGAGCTTCACCATCAATATCATCGGCAATAATAAGAAGTGGTTTTCCTGCTCCTAGAGAAAGTTCAAGTGCTGGCACTAAATCTTTCATATTAGAGATTTTTCTGTCAGTGACAAGAATGAAAGGATTGTCTAGTTCGGCTACCATTTTGTCAGAGTTTGTGACAAAATAAGGAGATAGATAACCTCTATCGAACTGCATACCTTCTACTACTTTAACTTCGGTTTGTGTGCCTTTAGCTTCTTCAACGGTAATAACACCTTCTTTTCCTACTTTTTGCATAACATCAGCGATAAGCTTTCCGATAACTTCATCGTTGTTTGCTGAAATAGAAGCTACTTGTTGAATTTTGTTGGGATCTTCTCCAACGGGTGTTGAAAGAGATTCTAAGGTATTAACTACTACTTCAACTGCTCTGTCCATACCTCTTTTCAGATCGATGGGATTTGCTCCAGCTGCTACGTTTTTTAGACCAGAACTTACCATAGAATGTGCTAGAACAGTAGCTGTTGTAGTTCCATCACCTGCTTGTTCTGAAGTTTTCGAAGCAGCTTCACGAATAAGCCCTGCTCCCATATTTTCAATTGGATCTTGAAGTTGTACTTCTTTTGCTACGGTAACTCCATCTTTTGTAACATGTGGAGAACCATATTTTTTCTCGATAACTACATTACGACCTTTAGGTCCTAGTGTTACCCTAACAGCGTTTGCTAGCTGCTCTACACCTCTTTTGAGGCCATCTCGTGCTTGTGTGTTAAATTCAATTCTTTTTCCCATAATTTTTTTTATTTTTTTTTTTAGATAGTTGCAAAGATTTCAGATTCTTTCATAATGAGGTAGTTTTTACCTTCAAATTTAAATTCTGTACCCGAGTATTTGTTGAATACTACCGTATCACCAACAACTAGTGTCATAGGCTCATCCTTTTTACCAGGTCCAACCGCTACTACGCGTCCGGTTGTAGGTTTTTCTTTTGCGGTGTCTGGTATAAAAAGACCACCCGCAGTTTTTTCTTCTTGTTGGTTGGGTTCTACTAGGACCCTATCACCAATAGGTTTAAAGTTCATTTGTTCCATATAATTTATTTTTTTTATTTTTTGTCTATCAAATTCTGTGCCAAATAGATTAATGATATAGTTTTTTTCATAGAAGGTTTTAAAAATTAAAAAATCAATATATAAAGATATTATGGGAGCAGTAAAACAGGATAGTACGAACTCACTTAGGCTTCGTAAGAGCGGTCAATTTTATAGACAGGGATTTACTTTTAGTTCAAGATCCTATAGTATAGGTCAAGATATTTATAACACAGGTACTCAATCTTTTGTTTATGGTAGATCGGTAAGAAATGTTGATTTTACCAATGGTATAATATCAGGTGTTCGAATATTTGATACTAGTTTATTTAATAAAGATTACTTTTTAAGAGGAATGGACCTATCCAGATCTAGTTATTTTGCTCTTAAATCAGGTTCATCTCTAACTGCCTCACTCTCGGATTATTATGGTAGTCTTCCGCGTGCTAGTCATAATACTAATTTCACTTGGTTTGGTGAAATTTTACTTATAGGTACAGTTCCTAGAAAATCAACAGAATCTAAAGAATTTTTTATTACATACGGTTTTTTAGGATTATCACATAGTTGGAACGCAACTGCTATTCAAACTATTGGTGGAATAGCTACCAGCGAAAGTTTAAGAATGAGAAGAGGTGGTACCAATATTTTTCTTGGACCGGTAACAAAATGGGTTACTTCCTCTGGCTTCTCGTGGGATCTAGCTAATGACGGATATGTTAACGCAAAAGTTGCTATTTGTGATCCTTTTCATTTTCCGGGTAGCTTACCTCTAACGGGTGGTGCTACAGCACAATCAAATGAAAATGATTTTAGTAGTCTTAAAGATGATAATTTCAAAAATGTTGGTGAAAATCCATCTGAAAATCAAACGATTTCATATGGTGCCAGTCTCAACTATCAAATGGAGAGAGGCTTTGATCAGGGTAGAATATTAAATTTTAGAAATTCACTCGTACAAGGAACAAATTTAAACATTGATTTTTATCCAGGTGGAATGAGTAACTCCGTAATATCGGGATATCGGTATCCATCTGTTCGTGAAGGGTTGGGTACCAATGATTTTTGGGGAGATGATATGTATTCTGAGTTTAATAGTTATAATTGTTCACATTTATCTTATGGTACAAGACCACCTACCGGATACAAAATCCCAGAAATAGTGAGTATGACTAAGACCAGTGGTCAAGTTTATAGCAGTTTTAGTTTTTCTGTATCTGGTTACAGAAACTATCCTTTCTGTGGTAGAGTGAGATAGGTTGTTGTATTTCTGATAAAAGAAAAAAAAGTTCTCAGATCCTGCAATGTTAATTTGATTTCTAAAATTTAATATATAGAAAAAAAACCTATTATGTCATACAGCAGAAGCATACCCAATCAAATTTTACATTATACTGCCTCATCGGCTGGTTATCCATCTCACGCCATTCGTGTTGGCAATTTTGCAATATCAGATGCTGGCAACGCACCAACGGGCTCTTACGGTGAGTTTCTAGGTGGGTTAAATCCATATGCGTTCAAGACAAGTGAAGCATCACGCATCGCTGATTTTGAGAACCAAACCTATACGGTTTATATGCAAAAAAACCAATGTGTTGGCCCTGCTTGTTATCTTATCAATGATGAAAAAATTGTACCAAATCCAGGAACAGACTATCCAGGTGGTATAACTCCTCCACAAAATCCATGGTATAACCTTCTAAAATTTACTCAATATATAGTTGGGTCTCAATCTGGTAGTATAACTTCACAAATAGGATACTATGGAGAAAATACATCAAATGTCTTATCAAATTCTATCGCACCGCTAAGAACAACTTTTCAGTGGTATATGGATCAAAGATCAACTGGAGATTTCAATAACTATCCAGGAGGAACTTACGGTAATCGTGTAGTAGTTAATAAGTTTTATGCGCCTTTGAACTTTTCTGGATATAAAAAACTTATAGATGTTTCTTATACACCTTGTTGTATACCAGTGGATGACACAACGTGGTATCTTAAAGATTTAGTTGGTACTTATACATCTTCAATAAGTTTATATAATTATGAATGGGATTTTGAGGGTGGATATGTTTGGTTAGAACAAAACACTCTTACAGGATTCACTCTCTCACACCACACTGGTTTCGGATTAGACCAGACTGGTAGTGATGGATGGACTATACATTCATATATTTATACCGGACCCTTTACACATAACGACACAGGTAGTTTTTATTTCAGTTGGGGAGATCCAACTTCTACACCATTTTTTGGTGTTGGTTTTGAGGATAGCGTACAAAAAAGATTGTTCTACATAAATGGTGGAAATACCTATTATTTTGCCACAGTAAATACCGGACAGTGGTATTGGCTAACTGTTACCTATAAAGTGAGTACGTCAGACCTTAGATTTTGGTTAAATGGTAAGCAAGTAGCACAGTATGGTAGCCTTGTAGGGACTTTCACTAATGTACCTTGCAATCTTCTCAGAACTGCAACAGCTCGGATAGGGTTACAATTTTTTGCTTTTGAACTAGGTGAGCCAAACCCAAATGGTCTATACATTCGGGAAACTTTTTTAAGATATGCGTTGAATACTAAAATAAAAATATCCTCAGATTATAGCCTCTATCTATTGGATGGAATTAAAGTAAAACTAGCACTAGATACCGGAACAAAAGCCTCACATAAAGGTACTTCTCAGTGGTTAGATATTTCAGGAAGTGACCTACATGGTGTAACTGCTAGTTTTGCATGGGTTGATCACAAACCAGGATACACCGCGACTAATTTCGGGATCACACATTCATCGGCTCTGGATAATATGTTTGTTAATCCTTACACACTATCATTATGGGTTGATTTTACTCAAACAAACTCTGATGTAAACATATTTAAAAAAGGAAGAAATGAAATAAAAATGCAGAATGGTGGTCAAATATTAGTCACTTTTGGGGATGGGACTAATAATAGAACATACAGCTCTTCCGCACTTACAAGTAATAAATGGTACAATATCATATTGACTGGAAAAAATCCTAACCAAGCTAATCTATACATATTTTCACATACTGGATCCGATCAGGATGCTTTACCGATCATTACCACTAGTGGATCCATAAACGTCACCGTAGATGATATATCCAATATTTTAGTTGGTGATTCTAATGGAAAAGCACGTATAGCTAGTGTTATTTATTTTAGTGATGTTTTCTCTCAAGCTCTAGCCAATGATTTCTTCGCTATACAAAAAGGAAGATTCGGATATGATAGTAATGAAAATAGAATAGCCGATTTAGGTGATTGTTTGAATGAATAGGTAAATGTATTTAATATATATCTCTGATGAAAACAAAATACCAAGACTTCACCAGATACCTACTTTTAGAATCAATACTTGAGGTCGATCCCGAGTTTCGCAAAATCCTCGGATCTCTTAACTCTAAGAGTGGAATAGAAGCCTCACTTATAGATTGGATTGATAGTGAAAAGGATATTAAAACAAACTACAACTACCTATCAGCGGGCACTTCTAGTGATAAAATATCATATCTACAAGATCCGCAGTATCAAAGATACAAATCACAAGGAGAAGATCTCCCATCAAGAACAAAAACCGAGGCTAATATTGGAAGATTCGCTAGAAGTATCTTATCTGATAACAAAATTCAGTTTACTGAGCCTGATATTGAAGATTTTGTAAATAGTTACAAATCTGTATGGAACTCAAAATATAACCCCAGAGAATTTTCTATAGTTCGTGGTAGGGATATTAATTTTTGGTATTTAGAGAAGAATTATTTTGGTGGTGGACAATCCCAGCTCGGAAAGTCCTGTATGAAGGGATCGTCGGTAAACTCAAGAATGAACATCTATAGTGATAATCCCGATAAAGTTTCTATGATGATCTTAACAGACATAAATAGTTCAGGAGAAAAAAAACTAATCTCACGAGCTCTTCTTTGGAAAGTTGGTGATTCAACTTATATAGATAGGATATATTCTAACTCTGATGATATCTCAGCAGAATCCGTA
>Ga0194131_10006439_pt1 | contig 16331 bp, 16 predicted proteins | sample TA2KigO120mmetaG_FD_148631 | JGI IMG/M metagenome (GOLD analysis project Ga0194131, IMG submission 148631) | Freshwater microbial communities from Lake Tanganyika, Tanzania - TA2015053 Kigoma Offshore 120m | ecosystem: Environmental > Aquatic > Freshwater > Lake | place: Tanzania: Lake... | reverse complement strand
ATCGGGCATCTCGCTGGTCGGAGTACTGAGCTGACGAAGAGTAACCGTTCGACGAAGCGCGTGGCTGACCCCGCCGCGAGAGCGCGCTACTTCTCGTCGGGATGGTCGCGCTCGAGATCGAGGATGGCGGTGCGGAAGGGGTTCGCGGCGAGCCGCTGCTGAGTGTCCTGCTGCTCGAGGGTCTGCTGCCAGTTGACCGGCGCGAGCTCGAGCACCCGACTCCTGTGCCAGGAGGGGAGCAGGCACAGCAGGTCGCGCAGGTACCTCCACGGCTCGATGCCGTGCATGCCACAGCTCGCGAGCAGCGAGACGAAGGTGGTGTTCACCTCCGCTGCCTCGTCCGAGCCGACAAACAGCCAGTTTTTCCGCCCGAGCACCTGGCGCCTGAGTTGCAACTCGCTCCAGTTGTTGTGCATCGGCAGCCGCCCGTCCTCCAGGAAGCGCTCGAAGGCGCCACGGTGGTTCCGGGCGTAGCCCAGCGCCTTGGCGAGCGGCGTCTCGTCGAGCACCGCCGGCGCAAGCTCGTCGCGCCACGCGAAGAAGCGCGTGACGATCGGCTGCGACTTCTCCTGGCGGACCTTGAGCCGTTCTGTCGGTGGAGCACGGTCCACCGTGCGCTCGATCGCAAACAGCTCGCCAATCAGCGCGAGTGCCTCGCGCGCTCGCTCGGGCTCGGAGCCCAGCGTCTTGAAGAAGTACCTCCGGAGGTGCGACCAGCACCCGACCTCGATCACCTTGCCGCTTCTGTACAGGTGGTCGTAGACCGCGTGCGCGTCGGCGACGAGGTAGCCCTCGTAGCCGGCGAGCAACTGGTCGACACCGGCGCTGTCGTGGCGCGCCGTGTAGTCGAAGAGCACGTGCCGACCGGGCGCCACCAGCACCCAGAAATGCCCGTTGCGACACTTCTGCGGCGCCCGCACGAGCACGCCCGTCGCATCGGTGCAGAGGTAGGGCTGCGTGAGCGCGTCCTGGCGCATCGCATCGACGACCGGCCGGGCAAGATCCGCGAGCTCCCGGTGCCAGCCGCAGATCGTCGAGCGCGCGAGCTCGACCCCGTCGCGCGCGAAGATCTGCTCGAGTCGGTGCAGCGGCTGGTGGTCCTGCCAGCGCCGCACGATCGTGTCGGCCAGCAGCCCGGGGCCCGCGAGCCCACGCTGGATCGGCAGCTCGGGCACGTCGGCGATCAGCACCTGCGTCGGCCCGTGCCGCAGCCGGTCCTTGCGCGCAAACTTCGGCCGCCGCGTCACCACCACCACCGTCGACGACGGCCGGCGCTCGAGTGTCTCCGACACCTCCTCGCCGATGCGGTCGAACTTCTCGAGGCCCTCCTGCTGCACGTCGAGCGGGATCAGCTCGACCTCGACCCTTGCGAGGTGCTCGGGCAGCGGCTTGCGCCCGGTCGGCTTCTTGCGCTCGTGCGCACGGACCTGCTCGACCTGCGGCACCTCGGGCTCCGTCTTCTTGCCGAGCAGCATCTCGAGGATCGACAGCGAGAGCTGGCGATCGTTCGGGTCGAGCCGCTCCGCCTTCTGGCCGAGGAGCCCGAGCTTGAGCTTCTCGTTCTGCTCGCGCAGCAGCAGGAAGAGCTTCTTGTACTCGTCGCGCTCCGCCTCGAGGCGCGCGACGAGCTCGCGCAGTGCGGCCAGCTCTGCCTCGACCAGGTGATCGCTGAGGGCTCCTACCGCATCCGTCGCCACGGACCGCCTCGTAGCGGACGCAGCCCGCGCTGTCAAGATCTTATTTACTGGAGCGTGCCGAATCTCCGCTCGCGCACCTCCTCGCCGCGCCGTTGTGGTCGGTCGACACCCGCGAGTAGCGTGCCAAGTCCAGCGCCGTCGATCTGTACTGCGCTCGCATCGCCGTCTCTCGGCAGATGGAACAGCGCGCGGTGCAGGCGCTTGTAGAGCAGGCAGTAGCCGTTGCGGTCGAACCACAGAATCTTCAGGCGGTTCGAGCGCTTGTTCGCGAACACGAAAAGGCCACCCTCCTGCGGGTCCTTGCCAAGCCGCTCGCGCGCCGCGAGCGCGAGCCCGTCGAACGAGCGCCGCATGTCGACCGGCTCGGTGCACACGAAGATCCGCACGTGCGACGGGATCATCGCCGCGCCTCGAGGATGTCGAGCAACTCGACGAGCGTGCCGCGCTCGAAGCCGCCGGCGACGCGCACCCGGTAGCCGATCGGCAGCACGACCTCGATCGGCGTCGATCGCGTCTCGCCCGACGACAGCGCTCCTCTGGGCGCGACGAGCTCGACGAATGCGACTCGCTCTTCGGTCCGGCGCGCGGACCTCGTCGCTACGGGCGCCGCGCCCTCGCGCTTCAGGCGCCACTTCCAGAACGCGAGCGTCCGCGCGTTGACGCCCTCCTCCTCGGCGAAGCGATCTGCTGTCAGGCCGCTACGCCGCCAGCGCTCCACGCGCCGTGCCCATGCTGCTCTTCCCTCTCGTGCCATCGCGCACAGGTGTACGCGGCGCGCGCCACGGTGTCAGCCACGCGGTTCGCTGAACAGATACGGTGTACGCGGCGTGCGCTCCGGTGTCAGCCACGCGGTTCGCTGAACTGATACGAGCTTCGGCGCGTGGGGCGACGTCTTCGGCGACCGCGTGATCGCCACCGCGATCCTCGATCGCGTGCTGCATCACGCGACGACGATCAATGTCCGGGGCAACTCGTACCGGCTGAAGGACAAGCTGAAAGCCGGACTCGTCCGGCCCGACGAGCACGGCGCATGAACACGAGGGTGGGGACTCTTCGCTGCCCCGAGGTAGGGAGATTTGGATGCCCGTTGACAGCCTCCATCGGCTGAGCAGGGAGTCCGCACGACGCGACTCACTCGTCGGGCTCGGGGGACGGCTGTGCCTACGCCGACCGTCGGACGCCCGTCGCTGCGTCAGCCGTGTTTCCCTACCGACGTAGTCTTCGGCTCTCGGGCCTTGGGGAGTACACTCTACGAAAAAACAGGATTGGCTTGGTCCCCGTGGGGGGCGATAGTCAGGCTAGTCTTGGAGGTGCCCCCAGTGAAGAGCCTGTCGCCCATCGTCGTTGCCCTCGCAACCGCGATCGTCATTGTGCCGCTAGCGCCCTCTTCTGCGTGGGCAACTACCGACGCAGATCTGTGTTTGGCTGCCAAGGAAAGCGCTGCGGCCGCCTACGCAAATTGTCGGCTCATGGCGCAGTCGCGCTTTGCCAAGACGAGCGATAGCGATCGCCTGTCCGCAACGCTCGCAAAGTGTTCGGCAAAGCTTTTCAAGGGTTTTCAGGTGGCGGAGGAGCGTTACGGCACATCGTGCAGTGCCATCGGAGATGTGACGACCACTCAGACGTTCCTTGGAGGAGCATCCGATCGCTTAGTTGCGTTTCTCGCAAGCGGCTCGCCGGGGCCGGGTGAACGCTACTGTGATCTCGGGACAACGAACGATCCCGTCACGCTGCGCTGTGCAGCCGACTGGCTTGTCCTCGATGCACCTTCTGCCCCAAGTGGGTACGTGTTCCGGGCCGATAGGGGCTCTTGGTCGGAGCGTACGCCCGCCCCGAGGGGACGTTATGAGGCTGGCGTTGCGGTGGTCGACGGGAAGATCTTCACGATCGCTACGACGGTATCTCGTACGCGGGCGGCAAGCCGTACGAGGCGCATGCTCGCGCGGTACGGGGAGGTCTCTGACAGTCCGGGACGTGCGTTGCGAGGCGAGGCTCGTGCCTGACTGTGGAGCGGGGGTTAGTACGAGGCGAGGACGCTGGGGCGCTCGCAGTACGGGCCGTCGTCAATGACCTAAGCCTTTGCTGATCGCAATCCGAACAGGGGGGAGTCGTGAGTTACCGAACTGAACGTTTGTATGTGGCCATGTGCGCCGCGATTGTCATCCTCCATCTTGGCGCGGTGGCCGTTAATGGGGCGCTCGCGGCGGGTTCCGAGGCATCGCTACAAGCCGCGTTGGAGAACCCGCAGGCCTTCAGTGCCCAAAGCGGCATAGGCCTCGTCTCTGGCTGGGTCTGTTCTGCTGACCGGGTGACGTTCCAAGTGGATTCCGGGCCCGTGGCGGAAGCGGCTTACGGTACGTCCCGCGCGGATACTGTCGCTGTCTGTGGTGATGCGAACAACGGGTTCGGGGCGCTGCTGAACTGGAACCTGCTCGGAGATGGCGCGCACACGCTGCGCGCGTTTGCCGACGGTGTGGAATTTGGATCGGCCACGTTCACCGTAACCACCGTGGGAGGATCGTTCCTTCGCGGGGCAAGTGGGCAGTATCTTCTGAGCGACTTCCCGTCCAGTGGAAAGTCGGTGGTGGTGCGGTGGCAGGAAGCTGCCCAAAACTTCGTTATTGGGGCGGCGAGCGAGGGGGCTAGCGAGGCGGTTGGGGCGGAGCCTCGGGAAGCGGCCGCTGTCTCGGGGGTTCTTGAGAACCCAGCACCGTCCTCCTATCAGAGTGGAATCGGTGTAATCTCGGGTTGGGTATGCAGCGCTGACGCTGTCACGATCAAGATCGACAATCGTACCCCCATTGATGCTGCCTACGGAACATCTAGGAACGATACCGCGTCTATCTGTGGAGACTCGAACAATGGGTTTGGCGTGTTGTTAAACTGGAATCTGCTCGGTGACGGTGTCCACACGATCGTAGCGATGGCGGATGGTGCAGAACTCGGAAGGTCAACCTTTACTGTGACAACGCTCGGCAAACCCTTCTTGCAGGGCCTTCAGGCGCGCTATGAGTTGCCGAACTTTCCGGGGGAAGGGCAGAGTGTTGTCGTTGATTGGAGCACTGCGGCGCAGAACTTCGTCATAACGGAAATGCGCACTGAAGACCCTGTTTGTGGCGATGGCCGTCGCGAAGGTGACGAAGAGTGTGACGGGACCGACTTTGGCGGGCTGTCGTGTCAGGACTACGATCCTACAGCACTAGGTGGCGCATTGTCCTGCTCTCTGGGGTGTAAGGTAACCCTTGGGCAGTGCGTATTTAACATCTGCGGTGACGGCATCTTGCAACCACCGTATGAGCAATGTGATGGCTCGATCTGCCCGGACTTGAACAATGCGCAGGCCGTCGACTTCAGCTGTACTTGTGAGTGCATCAATAACTGTCAAACGCAGATTATTTCGTGTGAGATCTAGTGGGCAGGGCTGCGTGTGGCCGAGCGCCGGGCTGCGATCGCTGGAGCTTACGGTTGCGGGGGTGCCGTTGTGTTTGGGTGTAGTGACGATGTGATGTCGGTGTGGGCTTGATGTCGAGGGGGCGAGTGGGTGTCGAGCGCAAAGCCGGTAGGGAGCCCCGGCCCACTTGCTACCTGAGAGTCAAACTGGAGGGGCCAGTCGCCGACGTACCAGACTCGTGGCCGTAGTGGTGCCGCAGGCCTGCTGGGACGTGAATCTAGGGCGGGGCAGCCCAATGTGTCGGTAGACCGGGAACCGTTCCCGGTTTGACGGGTTTTCATGGGCCAAACCGGGATAGTGACGAGGCTAGGCGAAGCCATGCGTCCGTCCGCGAAACACGAGTAGAGTTCGGAGCGTACGCCGAAAAACGTCAAGCACTAAGGCACGTCCCATGCCAGCTTCCCAAGCTGGACGTCGCCGGTTCGATCCCGGTCGCCCGCTCGCTTCCGAAACCCCCGGCCGACGGGGGTTTCGTCGTTTCGCACGTCAGTACTCGTCGAGGTGCTCGCGAACGATGACCTTGAGCATCGTCTGGTAGCCCAGACCGCGCTTCGCACCGAGGACGCGAAGCCGGTCGACGAGGTCGGGCTCGAGGACGATCGACGTGGGGCGCGCACGCCGCAGCACGCGGGCCGTGGCAGGGATGTCCGATCCGAGATCGCGGCGCTGGAACTCGGCAACCTGTCGATCCGCTACGCGTCGGCGAGCCGTCTTAGGCTTGGCGGCAGGCTTCTTCATAGACCGATCTCTCCTTGCGCCGCATGGGGCGGCCGCTGATCGGGCGCAGCCTCTCGCCGTGATGAGTGAGGATTGCCGAGAGAACTCCGTCCGGCGTCAGTGGTCCCGGCACGAGCCGGCGCAGCAGTGCACGACAGAACTAACCGGCCAGTGCGCGCTTGACGGCGGCAGGCTCGCGGTCGATGACGCGAAGGAAGGCCTGAGTCGCGGCGTCGGGGATACGGCGGCCTTGCTCCCAATCCTGCAGGGTGCGTCGCGGCACTCCGAACGCACGCGCAAACTCGGCTTGCGACAACCCCTTGCGGAGACGGATCGCCTTCGCATCGATCTCGTCGGGAAGGTGCACACGGTAGGCCTTCGGGTCCGCCTCACCGCTGGCGATGGCCTTCGCCTGCCGGGCAGCGCGGACGAGTCGCGCCCCTAGTGCCGGGCGGCGACGATCTACCTTCTTCGTCGGCATGGTCACTTCTCCGTTCTCCGGTAGCTGTCGGCCAATCCCGACAGCGCCTTGCGCATTTCGTTGCGCTCACGCTGCGACAGGTCCTGTCGCTCACCTTTGTCGACGAGCGCGAGCAGGAACACGGGTACGTCCTCGCCCGCGTAGAAGGTCACCACGCGGTAGCCGCCACTCTTCCCCTTGCCGCGTCCTGCGATGCGCACCTTGCGTGCGCCGCCGGTTCCCGGGATGACGACCCCAGCCGTCGAGTGCTCGGAGAGGTAGGCAACGATGGCGTCCCGCTCGGCCTCGGTGAGCCCTGCCGCTCTTGCGTCGGCGAGATACTCGGGGGTCTCGATGACAGCGTGCCGCACCTCCGTTCCTGATACGGCAACGCCGTATGGATTCAAGTCCCGGCTTTCGCATGAGGGAGGGACCGGGACGGAGCCGGAACCGTTCCGGCTCTAACGGGTCGAAATGGGTTGGAACGGGATTCGACCGCAGTGCCGCGCCGGCTCCGGATCTGTGTCCGCCGCGGCTGCGACGGCAGCTCCGTGCGGCACGGTGCGGAAGTGCGGCAGCTCCCCAAGCTGGACGTCGCCGGTTCGATCCCGGTCGCCCGCTCGCTTCCGAAACCCCCGGCCGACGGGGGCTTCGTCGTTTCGGGGGCTCAGGATCCGCTCCTCGTTGCTTCGGGGGCGGGCCTGCCCATTGATCTCTCGCACCGCAGCTTCGGTCAGATCCCGTTGTGGAAGTGCGCGTGGCATCGTAGGTTACATGTAACCGATCGAGCCGAGGAGGACCGCCCATGCCGTCCGCGAAGCCGACGTCGCGCAGCCGAAAGGCCGTCACGTCGCGACAGAAGGTGCAGGCACACCGCGAGCGTTTGCGTGCGCAGGGTCTGCGCCCGATCCAGATCTGGGTGCCCGATACGCGTTCGGCGAGATTTGCCGATCAGGCGTCGCGACAGTCGCGGCTCGTCGCAGCGAGCCGCTTCGCGTCCGAGGATCAGGCGTTCATCGACGCGCTGTCCTCGAAGGAATGAGTGGCTCGCGGCGAGATTTGGACCGCTGCCGGTGGCACGGACTACGCGGGCAAGCCGCGCCCCGTCGTGATCGTGCAGGACGATCGGTTCGATGCGACCAGCTCGATCACGATCTGCGCGTTCACGAGCGATCCAACCGACGCCCCGCTGTTCCGTCTCGTCATCGAGCCGAGTGAGGCGAACGGGCTCGAGACGACCTCGCGGGTGATGGTCGACAAGTTGACGACGGTATCGAAGGCCAAGCTCGGCCGGCGCATCGGCAGACTCGCGGACGACGACATGGTCCGGCTCAATCGCGCGCTCATGATTTTCCTCGGCCTGGCCGGGTGAGAGCGGACGCCGTTCTCTGTGCTGGAGGGGGAGATCAAGAGTTGCCCCATTCGCGATGTCGCCGGGAACCATTTGTCCCGGGGGTCGTCCGACGGTGCAGGTGATCGATCCGCAGATCGTGAGCAAGGCTGAGGCCGCACCGCTGGTGACGTCCGCCGGATCTTGTACCGCGTTCATCCGTACGACGAGGCGGCGTTGGTGGTGACGGCCCGCTAGTCGTCCGGGCGATCCGATGGCTTCCGCTGGCCCGAATCGGGAGCCTGATCTCGGTCTGCGATGCTTCCCCGGAAGTCGGCCACCGACGCCTGGAATCGCGCGATCGACACGACTGGACAGCCGAGCAGAGACGCGACCTCGACCGCCCTCCGGCGTCGAATGGCCAGTATCATTCGAAAGAGGCGGGTGGATTTCGGCGAACCGCGCGGTCCGAGTCTGCATGCCGGCATCCTGCCCTGGTGATCGAGCGCGACGAGGTCGTGGCCAACGCTTCCCGGCTCGCAACGGTGAACAAGCCCGACCTCGATAGCTGGTCGGAAGTCTGCCAGCCCCCGTCAAGTCGAGCATGCACGAAGGATTGCGCTGGTTCCTCTCGCTCGAATCCGCGTGGGCGATCGCCGAGCGTCGTCTCCGTGCGCTCGCGGGCTCGCTCGAGCACGACCACCTTCTTCGACCGACGGCGCGCGTCGCGTGCCGTCGGCTGCGTGCGACGTTCGCGGCGCCTCTCGCGCCGAGAGGCGCGTGGCGTCGCGCGGCGATCCGTACCGACGGCGTTCGTGACGCCGACGTGAAGAATCCGCGCGACGCGCGATTCTCCGGAAAACTTCGTCGCGCGCCATTGCCCCATCCCCCTCGGTCGCTGTACAAGTGAACTGGATGGGCGGTGAGGGCGGCGACGTCGGCACGCGCGTCGGCGGTGGGTCGATCGGGGCTCGGGACAGGGCTGAGAAGCTCTTCGTTCTCGACACCAACGTCATTCTGCACGACGCCCGCTGCATCCAGAGCTTCTGCGAGCACGACGTCGCGATCCCGATCACGGTCCTCGAGGAGCTCGACCGCTTCAAGCGCGGCAGCAACGACCTGAACGCGCAGGCGCGCGAGTTCCTGCGGCGCCTCGACGGCATCACCGGCGACGTGCTGGGTGCCGAGGGGACCATGCTCGGCGAAGGGCTGGGGCGCGTGCAGGTGGTGCTCGAGACCGCGCCATCGGAACGGCTGCGCGCCGCGTTCCTCAGCGACTCGCCCGATCACCGCATCCTCGCGACCGCTCTCTGGTTGCGCGACCAGCGGCCCGATCGCGTCGTCATCCTGGTCTCGAAGGACACGAACCTCCGGCTCAAGGCCAAGTCGTTCGGCCTCGTCGCGCAGGACTACACCAGCGACAAGGTCGACCGCGTCGATCGCCTCTACACCGGCAAGCGGACCGTCGAGAACATGCCTTCGGAGCTGATCGGCCAGTTCTACGTGAACGGCGGCATGGTCCCGCTGGCCGAGGTGCCGTGGGTCGAGAAGCCGCTGCCGAACGAGAACTTCGTCCTGCGCAACGGGTCGAAGTCGGTGCTCGCGACCTATCGTGCGGGGCAGCAGGCGTTCGCTCGCGTGGAGAAGAGCCCCGCGTATGGCGTCGTGCCGCGCAACGCCGAGCAGTCGTTCGCGCTCGACCTTCTGACCAACGACGACGTGAAGCTGGTCACGCTCGCCGGCAAGGCCGGCACGGGCAAGACGCTGCTGGCGCTCGCCGCAGCGCTGCACGCGCGCTCGCGCTACCGGCAGATCCTGCTGGCGCGTCCGGTCGTCGCGCTCAGCAACCGCGACCTCGGCTATCTGCCGGGCGACGTCAACGCGAAGCTCGACCCGTACATGCAGCCGCTGTTCGACAACCTCACGGTCATCCGGCACATGTACAAGGAGTCGGACCCGAACGGGCAGCGCGTCCAGGACATGCTCGACGGCGGCAAGCTCGTCATCACGCCGCTGTCGTACATTCGTGGCCGCACCCTGCAGCACGTCTTCTTCATCGTCGACGAGGCGCAGAACCTGACGCCGCACGAGATCAAGACGATCATCACGCGGGCGGGCGAGGGCACGAAGATCGTCTTCACCGGCGACATCCACCAGATCGACCAGCCGTACCTCGACGACTCGTCGAATGGCCTCAGCTACCTCATCAGCCGCCTCATGGGTCACGCGATCTACGCACACATCACGCTGGTGAAGGGCGAGCGCTCGGCGCTGGCGGATCTGGCGAGCGACCTGCTGTAGCCTCATCTCCCGCGCGGCCGTGCCAGCGCGTCGAGCACGACCTGCACGCGCCGGGGCAGGTGGCGGCGGCTCGGGTAGAGCACGTGCATCGGCAGGCGCGCGACCGTCGTGCGCGGCAGGACGCGGGTCAACGCGCCGCGCGCGATGCCGTCGCGCGCGACGTAGTCCGGCAGGAATGCGACGCCCGCACTTTCCTCCGCCAGCGTCGCGAGCGCGACGAGATCGTTGACGCGGATGCGCGGTGCGAGATCGAGGCGCCGGCCGTCGCGTGAGCGCAGCCGCGACAGGTCCGACGCGGGACCGGACGCGGGGACGGCCAGCACGTCGTGGCGGACGAGGTCGTCGAGCGTGCGCGGCGTGCCGCGCCTCGCGAGATACGCAGGCGACGCGCAGACGACCACCTCGACGTCGGGCAGCCGGCGCGCCGTCAGCGACGAGTCGTCGAGCGCGCCCTCGCGGATCGCCAGGTCGATCTCGTCGTCCACGAAGTCGAGCCGGTTGGCGCTCAGCACGACGTCGAGCTCGAGCCGGGGGTACTCGGCGGCGAGGCGTGCGAGGATCGGCATCAGGCAGACGCGCCCGAAGGCGCGCGTCGCCGAGATGCGCACGCGTCCCGCCACGTCTTCCCGGCGATCGCGGATCGCGCCCACCGCGTCGTCCAGCGACTCGAGCAGCGGGCGCGCGCCCTCGGCGAGCTCGCGTCCCGCCGCCGTTGGGCGGAGCCGGCGCGTGGTGCGCTCGAGCAGGCGCACGCCGAGCGCGTCCTCGAGGCGCGACAGCTGCTTGCTGGCGGCGGACGGGGTGAGCCCGAGGTGGCTCGCGGCAGCGGTCAGGCTGCCGTGCTCGACCGCGAGGGCGAGCGTGCGCAGCCCGCCGAGCTGGGCGGTGTCGATTCGTGCCATAAAGGCACGAGTATCATGAAACAAACGCGATTGTTGAACCTTGTGAACCGGCGTATCCCGGCGGACATGCACACCACCACGCTGTCCCCGTCGTCCCGCACGGCCACGCAGCGCGAGGAGCGCGTGCCGCCATCGATCCGCCTGCTGCGGCGCTGCAACGGGCTGATCCGCGCCACGCTGCGCTCGCCGCTGCACGGGCTCCTGAGCCGCGACCTGCTGGTGCTCGAGTACACCGGTGCGAAGACGCGGCAGCGCCGCGTCCTCCCGCTGTCGTACGTCGAGCACGGGGGCCGGCTCTACCTGTGCACGCGCACGTCGGTCTGGTGGCGGAACCTGCGCACGGAGCCGGAGGTGACGGTCTGGCTGCGCGGGCGCCGCGTCGCCGCGACGGCGCGCGTCGTCGAGCCGGAGTCCGCAGAGGCGCGCGACGCGCTACGTGCGTTCGTGACCCGCAACCCGCGCACGGGCGAGATCCTCTACGAAGTGAAGCGTGTGGACGGACGCCCGAGCGAGGAGGGCGTCGTGCGCGAGGCGCCGAGGTCCGTCGTCGTGCACCTGCAGCTCGCGTCCTGACTGCGGGCGACGGCTCCACGAGGGCGTGCGCCTTTCCCTGCCGCGCGCTCTGGTGCAATGCAGTGGGGAGCGCGAGCATCGCCGGTTCGAGCCGGCGGCTGCCGTGACGTTCGACTCCGGACTTCAGCCCGGCGTCGGCAGGCCGTAGGCGACGAGGTGCCCGTCCGCCGTGCCCGCAATCACGGTGCCGTCGACCGCGATCGGTCCCGCAACGATCGCACCGCCGCCGAGGTCCGCGTCGAGCAGCGGATCGCACGCCGGGCCGGTGCAGCCGCCCGCAGGGAACGCGACGATGCGGCCGTCCTTCGTGCCCGCGTAGAGCACGTCGCCCGCCACCACGGGCTGTCCCGTCGCCGGCGAGCCGAGGCGGAAGCGCTCGACGGGTGCGCATGTGGCGGCACCGCAGCCGCGGCTGTCGAACGCGACCAGGACGCCGCGCTCGGTCGGCACGAAGATGCGCCGCCGCGCGACCGCCGGGGCGTACCCGATTCCCGCGCCGACCGTTGCCGACCACGAGAGGTCGCCGTTCGCGGCGTCGTAGACGTGCAGGGAGCCGTCCCGGGCCGCGACCGCCACGCTGCTGCGGAACGCGACCGGCGTCAGCACCTGCTCTGGCAGGCTCTTGGTCCACAGCGGCCGGCACCAGCCCGGAGAGGGGATGGGATCGGGACACGAGGTCAGATCGAACGTCCGCAACGCGGTCCCGACTGCGACGAAGGCTCGGGCGCCGCGCACGGCAGGCCCGGAAAGGGGCCCGGAGGAGACGAAGTCGGAGTCGACCAGCCCGGGGTACGGCGCCAGGAGGTAGATGAACGGACCTCCCGAGCCGTAGAAGAACCGAATCGAGAAGACGGTACCACCGTGCACCGCCCGGTTGATGTCGCCGCCGTGGAAGGTCACGTCGTAGGTGAACACGCCGGTCGCGGGGTCGAACACGGCCGTGCCGCCGCCGCCGATCCACCCGACCTCTGCGGTCACCATGCCGTCGGGCGTCAGCACCGGATCGTACAGTCCGCAGCACTCTCCCGGCGACAGCGGCAGCGACTCGCGCCACAGCTCCGCGCCGTCGTCGAGCGCGAGCGCGATCATCTCGTCGCCGTTGGCGACGAACACGCGACCGTTCGCGACCACCGGCGAGCCCTTCGTGAACACGCCGGCGACGCGCCAGCGCTCGACCAGGCTCGCGACGTTGCCTGCGTCGATCGTCGTCTCGCGCGGGTTGAACGAGCTGCGGCTCGCCGAGAACGCCGGCTGCTTCCAGGAGGCCGCCAGGGCAGGGCTCGACGCGACGTGCAGTGCGGCGCCTGGCGAGAGCAGCAGGGGCAGGGCGAGTGCCGCAAAGACGCTGCGGCTTGGCCGGGTGCGTTCGCGAGCGGACATCGGGGCGCCCTCCGTGCTTCGGCGGCCGGATGGCTCGCCGACTCGAATCCTGTTCATCACGAAGTGTGCTCCGTGTCGAGCGGAATCTTCGACGGCGGCGGTCGCGCCCGACGTCGTGCCGGGGACGGCGGCGGCGGCGGTGGCGGCGTGCGGGCCAACGCCCGTCATGGACAGGGCGCGTCTTTCGCGGCACAAGGATGCGATGCGCACGCGGCCCGTCGCGGCCGCCCCGCGTCCCGAGCATCAGGAGCCAAGCGCCATGACCATGCAGCCGGCCGCCCGCGGCCCCGCCCGCCGCAGGCGGTCCGACCAGGGCTTCGCGGAGCGCGTTCGCGTGGCGAGCTTCGCCCGCCGCGAGCCCCGGAACCGCGGCGCCGCGTGAGCGTGATGGACGACGCCATCGTCGTCGGCTCGGGCCCGAACGGGCTCGCCGCCGCGGTCGAGCTCGCGCGCTCGGGGCTGTCGGTCCGTGTGCTCGAGGCGCGTGACACGATCGGCGGCGGGCTGCGCACGGCGGAGCTGACGCTGCCGGGGTTCCTGCACGACGTCTGCTCGGGCTGCCACCCGACCGGCATCCTGTCGCCGTACCTCCGCACGCTGCCGCTCGACCGGCACGGCCTGAAGTGGCTGCATTCGAGCATCTCCGCGGCGCACCCGCTCGACGACCAGCCCGCGGTGCTGCTGCGCCGCTCGCTCGAGGAGACCGCGCGCGAGCTCGGCGAGGACGCGCGCCGCTACGAGAAGATGTTCCGCCCGTTCCTCGACGACCCGCACGGGTTGCTCGCGGACCTCATGGGCCCGCTGCGCATCCCGAAGCACCCGATCCGCATGGCGCGCTTCGGGCTCGCCGGGCTCTTCCCGGCGACGACGCTGCTGCGCGGCGGCTTTCGCGGCGAGCGCGCGCGTGCGCTGCTCGCGGGCTGTGCGGCGCACTCGATCCTGCCGCTCGAGAGCCTGCTCACCGGTGCGGTCGCGATGATCTTCGCGCTCACCGGGCACGTCGCGGACTGGCCGGTCGCGTCCGGCGGCTCGCGCGCGATCGGCGACGCGCTGGCGTCGTACCTGACGGAGCTCGGCGGGCGCATCGAGACGTCGCGGCCGGTGCATTCGCTCGCCGACCTGCCGCCGGCGCGCGTCGTGCTGTTCGACACGAGCCCGGCGCAGCTCGCGCGGATCGCGGGTTCCATACTGCCCGACGACTACTTGCGACGCCTCGATCGCTACGTCTACGGCCCCGGCGTCTTCAAGCTCGACTGGGCGCTCGCGGGCTCGATCCCGTGGCGCGACGCGCGCGTGCGCGAGGCGTCGACGGTGCACGTCGGCGGCACGCTCGACGAGATCGCGGCCGCCGAGCGCGCGGTGTGGCGCGGCGAGCACCCCGAGCGCCCGTTCGTGATGGTGGTGCAGCAGAGCGAGCTCGACCCGTCGCGCGCGCCGGCGGGGAAGCACACGGGCTACGCGTACTGCCACGTGCCGCCGGGCTCGGACGTCGACTTGACGGATGTCGTCGAGCGGCAGATCGAGCGCTTCGCGCCCGGCTTCCGTGACCTGATCCTCGCGCGGCACGTGATGCGCACCCGCGACCTCGAGGCGGAGAACGCGAACTACGTCGGCGGTGCGATCACCGGCGGCGCCGCGGACGTGACGCAGTTCTTCACGCGTCCCGTCACGCGCCTCGACCCGTACGCGACGCCGAACCCGCGGGTGCTCCTGTGCTCCGCGTCGACGCCGCCGGGCGGCGGCGTGCACGGCATGTGCGGCTACTTCGCGGCGCGCAGCGCGCTCGCGAAGCTGCGGCGGCTGCCGTCGCGGCTCGAGCCGCTGCACGAGGTGCGGCTTCGGTGAGCGAATCGACGACGCTCCCGCCCGATCGATCGCCGGAGCTGCCTGCCGGCGCGGAGCCAGCTACCGGCCAGGCCCCGGCTGCCGCCCCGGGGCGGCAGCGTCATCCGCTGCGCGGCGGTGCACGCGCCGGCCGGCGGCCGCGCGTGCTGTCGGCGGCCCTCGCCCTTCTCCCGTTCCGCCGCGCGCTGCTGCGCGCCGCGAAGGCGGTGCGACGCGCGCTGGTCTTCGCGCAGCGTCCGCCGGACGCGGCGCTTGCCGGCGGCGACCAGCTGTTCTGCGACCGCCCGTTCCGCTGGCTCGAGGTGAGCGGCGTGCGCCTGCGCGGCGAGGCGCACCTCTGCTGTCCGAGCTGGCTCGACGTGCCGGTCGGCGACCTGTCGCGGCAGACGGTCGACGACGTCTGGAACGGCGAGCCCGCGCAGCGCATCCGCGCCTCGATCCTCGACGGCTCGTTCCGCTACTGCGACGCGTCGCGCTGCCCGTTCCTCGCGTCGAAGGTGGCGCCGGTGCGCCGGCGCTCCGCGATCGACGACCCCGAGCTGCGCCGCGTGATCGACGAGGGCTTGACGGTGCTGCCGTGGGGACCGCGCGAGATCAACTGCGCCTTCGACCGCTCGTGCAACCTGTCGTGTCCGTCGTGTCGTACGGACCTGATCGTCGAGAAGGGCGCGGCCGGCGACGAGATCCGCGCGATCGGTGAGCGCCTGCGTCGCGAAGCGCTGCCCGGCGCGCGCGTGCTGTACGTCACCGGGTCCGGCGACCCGTTCGGCAGCCCCTTCTTCCGCGGCTGGCTGCAGGACATGACCGAGGCCGACGTCGGTGGGCTCGAGCGCATCCACCTGCACACCAACGCCCAGCTGTGGACGCGGCGCGCGTGGGAGCGCCTGCCCGCGTGCGTGCGCGAGCGCGTGCACACCACCGAGATCTCGGTCGACGCGGCGTCGGCCGCGACCTACGCGGAGAACCGGCGCGGCGGCAGCTTCGCGACGCTGCTCGAGAACCTCGAGCTGGTGGCGGAGCTGCGCCGTGCGGGCCCGCTCGAATGGGTGGGGCTCAGCTTCGTCGTGCAGGACAACAACTTCCACGAGATGCCGGCGTTCGTGGCGCTCGCGAAGCGCTTCGGCTTCGACCTGGTGATGTTCAACAAGATCCTCAACTGGGGCACCTTCGGCGCGAGCGAGTATCGCGCGCGCGCCGTGCACCTGGCGGATCATCCGCGCCACGGCGAGCTGCGCGAGCTGCTGCGCGATCCGTCGCTGGCCGATCCCGTCGTGCACCTCGGCAACCTCGGGGTCTTCCGCGAGGCGGGCGACGCGGGTGTGGCATGCGCACCGCTCGAGGCGTAGGCCCGGTTCGCACGCCGCGCGTCGTCGTCATGGCACGGCGCCGACCGCGATCTGGTATGCCGTCGTCGCCTGCCCGAGCCGTCGTAGGGACAGGACGACGAACTCCGGCCCGAGATCCATGACCTTCGCGGGATCGTAGAACGCGACCAGGCGCAGGTACGCTGCGTCGACGTCCGCGCGCGTCGCGGTCGGACCGACGCCGAGCAGCGTGCGCGCGCGGTCGAGGTCGAAGCCGTCGGCGGGACGCTCGCGTACGTGCAGCTGCTCTGACCCGCGCGGCGCCGCCGGACGCTCGGGCGTGCGCGGTGCCGCGGGCGCAGGGGCACGAG
>Ga0194131_10006437_pt1 | contig 16338 bp, 13 predicted proteins | sample TA2KigO120mmetaG_FD_148631 | JGI IMG/M metagenome (GOLD analysis project Ga0194131, IMG submission 148631) | Freshwater microbial communities from Lake Tanganyika, Tanzania - TA2015053 Kigoma Offshore 120m | ecosystem: Environmental > Aquatic > Freshwater > Lake | place: Tanzania: Lake... | reverse complement strand
CTTCGCTGCCCCAGTCGAGTTGGTCCGCCATGGTTCGCCCTCACGCCTTCCAGTCGTAGAAACCCTTGCCCGACTTCTTGCCGAGCTCGCCGCGCGCCACCTTGTCCCGCAGGACCTGCGGCGGCGCGAAATTCGGCCCCACTTCCTTGGTGAGGTACTCCGCGATCGAGAGCCGCACATCCAAGCCGACGAGGTCGGTGAGCTTGAGCGGCCCCATCGGGAAGCCGTAGCCGAGCACCATCGCCTTGTCGATGTCCTCCGCGCTCGCGACGCCCGACTCGAGCATGCGCATCGCCTCGAGGCCGATCACCAGGCCGAGGCGACTCGAAGCGAAGCCCGGCGAGTCCTTCACATCGATGGGATCCTTGCCCATGCGGCGCGAGAGCTCGAGCGCGAGCGTCGCGATCTCCGGCGCGGTCTGCTCCGCGCGCACGACCTCGACGAGCTTCATGATGTGCACGGGGTTGAAGAAGTGCATGCCGAGCACGCGTTCAGGGCGCTTGCAGGCCTCCGCGATGCGCGTGATCGAGAGCGACGAGGTGTTCGTCGCGAGCAGCGCGTCCGCTCGGCAGGCCGCGCCGAGCTTGGCGAAGATCGCGCGCTTGAGCTCGAGCTTCTCCGGCACGGCCTCGATCACGACCTCGGCGCCGCGCGCGGCCGCCTCCATGTCGCTCGAGCCCGAGAGCAAGGCGAGCGTCGCGTCGCGCTGCTCCGCCGTGACCTTCTGCTTCTCGACGCCCACATCGAGGTTCTTCTTCACCGCCGCGAGCCCCTTCTGCAGCGCCCCCGCGTCGAGGTCGACCAGCGTGGTCGCGATGCCGCACTGCGCCAACGCTTGTGCGATGCCGTGGCCCATGGTGCCCGCGCCGAGCACTGCCGCCGTCTGAATCTCTCCCGCTCGCTTCAAGTCTTGCTCCTCTGTCGGTAAAGGGCGCCCGCGGCGAAGTTTCGACCGCGCGGCACAATCTAGCTCAAGCCTGGGACCAGCACGATCTTTCCGGCCACCTTGCGCGCCTCGAGCAGCTCGTGCGCCTCGCGCGCGGCCGCGAGCGGCAGCACGCGGTCGACCACCGGCCGAAAGCGGCCCGCGGCGACATGCTCGAAGATTTCCGGCAGCGCGCTGCGCGGCCCCATCGTCGAGCCGAGGAAAGTGAGATTCTTGATGAACATGTGCGGCAGGAGCAGCGAGACCTTCGCTCCGGTCGTGCCGCCGCAGGTGACAAGCCGCCCGCAGCGCGCCATGCAGCGCACGGACGCGTCCCATGTCGCCGGCCCGACATGCTCGAACACGAGGTCGACGCCGCGGCCGCCGGTGAGCTTGCGCACGCCCTTGTCCCAGCCCTCGCGCGAGTGGTCGACCACTTCATCCGCGCCCAGTGAGCGCGCCAGCGCCAGCTTCCCCTCGCTGCCCGCCGTCGCGATCACGCGCGCTCCGCGCTGCTTGGCGATCTGGATGCCGGCCGAGCCGACTCCGCTCGTGCCCGCGATCACGAGCACCGTCTCCCCTGCCGCGAGCTTGGCGCGCGTGACGAGCATGCCCCACGCAGTCAAGAAGACGAGCGGCACGGCCGCGGCCTGAACAGGGTCGAGGCCAGCCGGCAGCGGAAGCACATAGCGCGCGGGCAGCGCAACATACTCGGCGTCGAAGCCGTCCCCGTGCTCGCCGCGGATCGAGTAGTCGGCCGCGAGCTGGTCGTTGCCCGCGAGATCTTCGGGCGAGTGTCCCGACGAGTAGCCCGGCTCGAGCACGACCTTCGTACCGACCGCCGGCCCGCTCACGCCGGGTCCGAGCGCGGCGATCTCGCCGGTGCCGTCGCAGCCGAGAATGCGCGGAAATGCGACGGGAAAGCCCGGCATCCCGCGGCGCACCCACAAGTCGAGGTGGTTGATCGAGGCCGCCAGCACGCGCACGAGCACCTCGCCCTCGCGCGGCTCCGGACGCGGAATCTCGTCGATGGACAGGACCTCGGGCCCGCCGTGAGCGTGGATGCGCAACGCCTGCATGGCTTCACTTCCCCTGGAACTGCGCCGGGCGCTTCTCGATGTAGGCCGCGATGCCTTCCTTCGCGTCGAGCGAAGCGAACAGCTTGGCCTGCAGCTCGCGCTCGAGCGCGAGCCCGGCGTCGAGCGGCAAGTCGACGCCGCCGTGCACCGCCGCCTTGATGTGACCCACGCTCATCGCCGCGCGCCCCGGCGTCGTGAAGCTCTTGGCGTGCGAGAGCACCAGCTCGAGGAAACTCGCGTCGTCGGCCGCGTCGCGCACCTCGGTCACGACGCCGAGTGCGAGCGCCTCGTCGTAGTCGAATGTGCGGCCGCTCGTCATGAGCTCGATCGCCTTCGCGCGTCCGAGCAGGCGCGCGAGCCGCTGCGTGCCGCCCGTTCCCGGCAACACGCCGAGCGCGACCTCGGGCAGACCGCACTTGCCCGACCCGCGCCGCGCAAGGCGCAGGTCCGCCGCGAGCGCGATCTCGAGCCCGCCACCGACGCAGTGCCCCGAGAGCGCCGCGATCACGAGCTTCGGCGTGCGCTCCAGCCGCTGCAGTGTCTCGTTGGCATGCAGGCAGAAGTGGTACTTCTGCGTCGGCGTCAGGCGGCTCAACATCGCGATGTCCGCCCCCGCGCAGAAGAACTTCTCGCCCGCGCCCGCGAGCACGATCACCTGCACCGAGTCGTCGAAGCGCGCGCGCAGGATCGCGGCGTCGAGGTCGCTCATCATCTCGTGCGAGTAGCCGTTGGCAGGGGGATTCACGAGCGTGAGCAGCGCGACGCCCGCGCCCGAGCGATAGTGGACCTTGCCGTGGGGAAGCGCCTCGGACGCGGAGAGTGTGTCGATCGGGCTCATGGGGCGGAGATTCTCCCCTTTGGCACGGCGCTGGCAAGCGCGCGCGCGCAACCGCGGCCTCGGGGAGCCCCTAGCGGTCCTGCGACAGGCTCGCGCGATGGCTCTCGTACAGCGCGGAGAGCTCGCCCGCGCCGACTTCCCTGTAGATGTCGATCAGGAGCTGCCAGTCGCGCGACGCCTTGAGCGCCCAACGACCGCCCATGAGCTTGCCCGTCCCTGGCGCCCGTGCATCGAGCGCCGACATCGCCGCCGCATCCGCGAGCAGCGTGTCGACGGCGAATGTCCCGTCGTAGCCGATCACCCACTGGCCCGCACCGTCGAGCACCAAAGACTGCGGCAGCAAGGCGCGCGAGGAATTGCCGAGCACTTCGAGGTACAGAACCTGCAGCCGCTGCGTCCACGCGCCATCCGCTGCGCCGCCGAGGTGCAGCAGCCCGCGCTCTTGCAGCCAGCGGCGCGCCGCCGCGAGCTTCGGCCCGTCGTCCACGCACAGGAGCGAAAGTCGGACCGCCGCAACATCGAGCTCGGGCAGCCGCAGGGCGAGCGACTCGAGCTGCGCGCGCGAGTTCGCGTCGTCCACGGACCACAGCACGATCACCGGCAACGAGCCCGCGAGCGAGGCGACGCGTGGTGCCGCTCCATCGAAACGCGGCAGCGTGAACTCGCGCATGGGAAGCTTCTCGACGAGCACGAAGCGCTCGACGCGCGCGGTCGAGGGCGCGAGCGGCGCGGGGTCGAGTCCTTCGAAGGTGGGGAGCTTGCGCGGTGCGCGCACGCGCGGCGCGGGCTCGCCTTGGACGAGCTCGTAGCGCGCGTCCGCGTCGAGCGGGCCAAAGCGCTGCACGCTTCCATCCGGCCAGTGGACCGCGATCGAATCGACGCGCGTCTCCGCGCCGAGACCAAAGTGCAGGCGCCGCGAAGACTGGGAGAGATAGCCCTCGCCCGCGTGCACGGTCCTGCGCACGAGCTTGCCGCCCGCTGCGAGCTCGACGCGCGCCCCGATCGCGTCCATGTTGAGGCCGCTGCCCGCGAGACTGAGCGACACGAAGTGATTCGCGCTCGCATCCTGATTGCGCAAGAAGCGCAGGCGCGGCGCCGTGCGGCTGCGCACGATCGCGTCCTCGCGCCCATCGTCGTCCCAGTCGACTCGCGCGACCGAGTGGAAGTCGTCGAGCGTGTCGAAGCCGACCAGCGCGCTCGCATCGACCAGACGCCGACCGCCGAGGTTGCGGAACGCCGTGTTGCGCTCCCAGCCGTTGTAGGACGCGTCCTCGTCCATGACGATCTGCTGCATGCTGGCCCACGCGCGGCGATAGTCCTCGTCGACGCTCGCGTCCGGCGGGCTCTGGCTGATGACGCGACGCCAGAAGAAGCTCTCGACATCCCGCGTGTGCGACGCGCTGATGAAGCCATTGGGCACGAGCAAGTCCGCGTAGCGATCGTTGTCGAAGTCGAGGAACAGACCGCCCCACGACCAGCCCGCGCGCGCACCGCCGACCGACTCGGTCACATCCTCGAAGCGACCGCCGCCGAGCCCGCGCAGGAGCGTGTTGCCGCGCGCATGCCGCCGGAAGTGGTGGTGCAGCTCGCGATGTTCGCCGTCGAGAAAACGCTCGGGATGCGCGGTCATGCGCAGGCCGGCGGCGCTGTACATGTTCGATGTGTACAGGTCCGGCTCGCCGTCGAGGTCGAAGTCCGCGCTCGTGACGCCCATGCCGGCCGCCATGTCGTCCGCACCGCGCGCGAGCGCCTCGTCGCGGAACTTGCCGCCCTCGTTGACGAACAGGTTGTTGCGGCCGAAGTCGTTGACGACATACAGGTCGAGATCGCCGTCGAGGTCGAGGTCCTGCCACAGGGCCGCGAGGCTGTAGCGGTCGTTGGCCGCGCCGAAACCAACCTCGTCCGTGGCGTTGCGGAAGCGTCGAGCGCCTTCGTTGCGCCAGTACAGGTTCGTCGCGCCGCCGTGGGCGTCGTGGTACGGCCGCGGCACGCCGGAGATCATTCCGCCCTTCACATAGCGGCAGCAGTAGAGGTCGAGGTCGCCGTCGCGATCGGGATCGCCGGCGACGATCGAGAAGATGTCCTCTTCGCCGAGGTCGGGACTGCCGAGCAGCTGCTGCTCGCCGAATACGCCGCTGCCATCGTTGTAGGCCACCCACAAGTAAGGTCCGACGCCTGCCACGAGATCGCGGTGGCGGTCGCCGTCGAGATCGATGATCAGTGCGGAGCGCGTCGTGTCGAGCAGCGCGACCTTGGCCTCGCTGGTGCCGTCGCGCAGCGTGCCGTCTTGCTGCTGCAACAGCAGGCGATTGGGCGTGCCCCCCGCCGTGCACAGAAAGATGTCGTCGAGACCGTCGCCGTTTGCGTCCCCCACCGCCAGCCCGTGGCCGCCGAGCAAGTGGTTGCCCGTCAGCTTGTCCTGCTTGAAGTACGACTCGCCCAAGCCGCGCAAGAACTCGCGTTCGAGCCACGGCGGCGATCCGATCCAGCGCGCGGTGTGATCACCGAACGAGCGACGCTTTGCGAGCAGCTCTTCGAATTCGAGCACCTCGAGCGACTGCGTGCGCGGCGCGCTTGCATCGACACCGGGGCTCCAGCGTGTGCGCCAGCGCGCGTTGTGCTGCACGACGCCGCTCCCGAGCTGGGCGGAGGCGCAGATACGCGCATCGACGACGACGAACGCGCCTTCCGCCTGCACATCCTCGATCCACACCTGCAGCGTGGGACGCACGCCTGCGAAGGGCACGCGCAGCGCCGCGCAGGCCGCCTGCCAGTCGCCGACGGGAGCGGGCCTGCGCTCCGCAGGCGCGAGCACGGCCACGGAAAACTGCCCATCGTCGCGCAGCACCTCGAGCTCGCCGCGCAGCGCCGTCGCTCCCGCGAAGTCACCGGCGAGCAGCTCCTCGATCGCGGCCGGATCGCTCCCCCATGCGCGCTCGGCCAGCGCGACCAGCCGCGGCCGCACGAGATCATGGACGGCCTCGAGCGGCCAGCCGTCGACTCGCGGATCCATGCGCGCGTGGTTCTCCGCATTCCACGCGTCTTTCGACACCTCGGGCTCCGAGAAGAGCAGCTTGGGCTCTGCCGCGAGCGGCGGAGCAGGCTGCGCGACGGGGATTGCTCGCTGCGCGCTGGCCCAAGGCGTCGGCGTCGGTGCGCTCGAGGTCGCGCCCGAGGGTTCGGTGGCGGTGTCGGGCTCGCGACCGCAGGCGGCGAGCAAGGCGGCAGCGAGCAGCAGGCGAGCGCAGCGCATGAGCGCCAAGAAGATACCCCAGCGCACGGCCACAGCCGAAGCTCGAGCGAGCACGGAGCTGCGCGAGCGGTTCAGCGCAGCTCGATCTGGACCATGCGGCCGCCGCTCCCCCCGCACATCTCGTCCCATTCGCGCACCAATCGCCCGCTGGCATCCGCGAGCACCGCGTCGAGTTCGACCCGTCGAAAGCGATTCTGCTCGGCGAAGAGCTGCTTCATGAGCCCCAAGTTCCAGCGCCGTCCGCCCGAGGGCGCGCCGTCGGAGAGCACGACCAGCGTGTCGACCGCGGGGTCAGCGAGCGCGAGTTGCAGCGCACCCCACAGGTCCCCAGTGCCGGTGTCCTTGCGCCCCACGAACCACTCGAGGGCCTTGGCGATGTTCTTGCGCTCTGCCGGCACGAGCGACTTCTGCCACGGCACCGGTGCCGCGGTGTACGGGATCACATTGAAGCGCGTGCTCTCCGGCAGGGCCTCGAGCGCCTTGCGCAGCTCCTCGTCGACAAGCTCCTTGCGGGTGCGGCCATCGGCGCGCTTCTGCCAGATCGAACCCGAGAGGTCGATCAGGAAGCACACGCGCTCGGAGCGGATCGGCAGACCCGCAAACGACACGCTGCGTTCCTCGTCCGCGCGCTCCGCCTTCCGAGGCTCCGGAAGCGGACCGTCGGCGAGCGCGGCGGCCCAGACTTTCCACGGCCGCGGATCGAGCCGGTGCTGCAGTCCGGAGAGCTGCCGCAGCAGCTCGACTGTATGCCAGCGACCGCGCAGCTCCTTCTCCGCCTCGAGCCACTCGACGAGCGCGCGCGCTCCGCGAGCATCGCGCCCCGCGGCGAGACTTTCCGCGGCGACGAGGCGCACTCCCAGCGCGCCATCCTTGGCTGCCGCGCTGGCGCGCGCGTAGGCCGCGTCCGCGTCAAGGGCGCGCGCCGCGAGCACGACCGCCGCGCGCAGCTCCGCATCGCCATCGCCCGCGAGCGCGGCGAGGGACTCGGCCGTCTCCCCGCGCAGCAATGCGTTCGCGACGAGCGCCGCGCCGCGTACGCCACCGTCCTTGTCCTTGCGCGCCAGCTCGCCGAGCGTCGGCGTCGACGCGCTCCACTTGCCCGCGATCGCGAGCCTCTCGATCGACCAGCACAGCGTGCGTCGCACTCTCACATCCTTGTCCGCGAGCGCGTTGAGCACCGGCGCCGCGTCGGGCGTCTCCGAGAGGCGCCCGAGCACCTCGGCCGCGCGCAGCCGCACGAACTCGTCCTTCGAGGCGAGCGCGTCCTTGCTGTAGAGCAGCGCGAGCTCGGCCCGTCCGGCGAGTCCCGCGAGCTGGAGCTGCGCCTCGTCCGCGACCTCTGGCTTGGGATCGCGCAGCCCCGAGAGCACCTTGTCCCACGCCTGCGGCGTGTCGAGCTTCGCCAGCCCGATCACCGCGTCGCGCCGCACGCGCGCATCCTTGTCGACGAGCTTCTGCGCCAGCTCGTCGAAGCCCTGCGGCGCGAGGAGCGCGGCGCACAGCGCGAAGGCAGCAATCACGGCTGCGACTCCGCGACGATGCGCGCTTCGAGCTGCGGCTCGATGCGGCCCGCGCCAACGAACGCCGCTTCCGCAAGCTCCCTCAACAGGATCGGATCCTGCGCGAGCTTGCGCGAGCGCGCGAACTCCTTGTAGCCATCGCCACCGCCCGCGAGGAACGAATTGAGCGCAACCTTGTACGTCTTCTGCGGATCGAGCGGCAGGCCGCCAATTTCGATGCGCACGAACTCGAGGCGGGTCGCGCCATCCTCCTTGCGCGAGCGCACGAACACGCGCAGGCCACTGTAGTCGAGGCCCGAGTGCACGGTGCCCTCGATCGCGCCGCGCACGACATTCTCGAGATCGGCCCCGAGCACTTCGAGCAGCACGACATCGTTGTCGAAGGGCAGCATCTCGAACACTTCGCGCACGGTCACCGGCCCCGCGTCGATCTCCGCGCGCGTGCCGCCGCGGTTGTGGATCCCGACTTCCGCTCCCATGCGCTCGCGCACGAGATCGGCCACCCAGTTGCCCGCCAGCGTCGAGAACGGGCCACGACCAGCCTTGAGCGGCGTCGCCAGTTCCCCGACCTCGCGCTGCATGTCGACCTCCGCCCGCCGCACGAGCTCCGCACAGCGGCGCTCGACCTCCGCATCGCGATCCTGATCCGCGGGCTCCACGAGCAAGTCGACGAGCATCGAGCGGACCGAAGTGACCACCGCGCTCGGCCCATCGATCTCGAGCTCGACCCGACCGACCGCCGAAGCCTTCGCGCCCGCCTGCACGACGAGGCCTCCGCCGTCCCGCTTGCCTTCCTTGAGGAAGGTGTGCGAGTGGCCGGTGACGAAGAGCGGCAAGTCGGGATGCGCCTTCGCGGTAGCGAGCGCCTCTTCGACGCCCATGTGCGAAACCGGCAAGATCAAGTCGCAACGCCCCGCGAGCTCGCGCTTCACGGTGGCGAGCTCGAGCGCCGGATCCACGAAGGTGAGCGCGCGCGTGTCGGGGTGCGAGATCGAGGGCGTTTCCGGCGTGAGCAGGCCGACGAGCGCGATGCGCAGGCCGCCGCACTCGACGATGCGCCATGGCTCGATCCAGGGCGCACGCTCTCCGCTCGCGGGATCGCGCAGGTTCGCGCACACCGCGCGCCCGCCCGTGGCTACGAGCAGCCGCTGCAGGTTCGCCGTCGAGTGGTCGAACTCGTGATTGCCGATCACGAGCGCATCGAAGTCGATCGCCGCCAGCGCCTCGACGAAGGGCAGGCCGCGCTCCAGTCCGCCCTCCGGCGTACCTTGGTACCAGTCGCCTCCATCGAGCACGAGCAGTTCCGTGCCGCTGCCCGCGAGCTCGCGCCGCACGGCGTTCACATAGCCCGCGACGCGCGGCAGGCCGCCGATCTGCGGCGGCGCCTGTCGGTCGATCCAGGTCGCCTTGCGCGTCAGGACCTGCCCGTGGATGTCGTTGGTGTGCAGCACCACGAGCCGCACCGTGCCCTGCGGCCGCTGCCACGCCGCGCCGCCCGTCGCCGCGCACGCGCCGAGCGGCAGCGCCAGCAACAGCCCCAACACCGCCCGCCGCCCCAGCCCCATGTTTCGGTGCACATTCATCGCTTACGAGCCTACGCGCCGCTGTGCGGATTTGCACCGTGATCGAGGCTCGGCGCACGCCTCGCCTGTTAGCCTCTACCCCATGCGCACCATCGCTCTCGCCTCGCTGCTCCTGCTGCCGCTCGTGCAGGGGTGCCTCCTCACTCGCGACACCGTCAACCAGCCGCTCGATGAAGCGCGCGTCGTGAAGCTCGCGCGTCATATGAGTGCGAGCGATGTGCTCGAGCTGCTCGGCGGTCCGATGGAGGTCGTGCAGCTCGGTCGGCGTTCGGCGTGGCGCTATGACCACCAGCGCACGAAGCGCACGGGGCTCACGCTGTTCGTCGTCACGGCGCTCAACACCGACACGCAGGAAGACCGCTTGTGGCTGTTCTTCGACGATCAGGACCGCCTCGCGGCCTTCGGCTCCACCCTGCAGGCCTCGAGTTCGGAGTGGGTACTGCCGTGGGTCGACTCGCACGAGTGAGCGCCGCGCTCGGGCTCGCGTTGCTCGCGAGTTCTTGCGTGAAGGCGCAGTACGAGCGCCACATCGTGCTGCAGCCGGTCGCGGCGGACGGGCTGCAGCATCTCGCTCCCGGCGAGAGCGATCTCGAGCACTGCCTCGCAGTTCTCGGCGCTCCCAACTTCGTGTGGGAGCGGCGCGGTGACGCCATCGCGATCGCGTACGGCGCGTACCGGCACCAAGGCTGGCAAGTGGGCGCGAGCGTGAACGTGACCCGCGGCGTCAACGCCTCGTTCGACTACGGTGAGCTCGAGGCACTCTCGCGCGGCTACGTGCTGTTGTTCGACGAGCATTGGAAGCTCGAGAACATCAGCGGGGGACTGCTGCGCGACCTGTCGGCCGAGTTCGAGCGCACGCCGCCGCAGTCCGTCGAGTGAGCGCCGTGGAGTACGAACAGGACTACGCGACGCTCGATCGAGCGTGGGAAGCACTCGACGCGGGCGATGCAGAGGCAGCACTCGAGCTCGCGCGCGCCGTGAGCGATGAACTCGCGGAGATGTGGGTGCTGCGCGCGACGGCGCAGCTCGCACTCGATGATCTCGATGCGGCGCGCGCCTCCGCGGAGCAGGCGGCGCAGCGCGAGGATGCCAGCGAAGACATGGAGCTCGCGCTCGTGCGCGCCGAGATCGCGCTGCGGCTGTGGGACTTCGAGGCCGCCCGCGATGAGCTCGCGCGCGCACAGGCACTCGGAGAGAGTCCGGTGGTGCTCGCGAAGCTCGCGCTGCTCGCGGACCTCGAGGGCGACTTCGGCCGCGCGGATCGCCTGCTGCGCGACGCCCAGCGCCTCGACCCGCAGGGTTTTTCCGCGCCGCAGCGGCTCTCCGAGTCCGAGTTCGATCGCGTGCTCCAGCAGTCGATCGCGCGACTGCCCGACGAGTTCCGCGCAGCCCTCGAGCACGTGCCCGTGATCGTCGAACCCATGCCCGCGCGCGCGCTGTGCGGCGACGACCCGCGCGAGACCCCGCCGGATCTGCTCGGGCTCTTCACGGGCGCCTCGCTGGCCGAGCGCGAGCCCGAGTCCACGCCGGAACTGCCGCCCACGATCCACCTCTTCCAGCGCAACCTCGAGCGCGCCTGCGGCTCACGCCGCGAGCTCGCGGAGCAGGTGGAAGTGACGCTTTACCACGAGCTGGGCCACTATCTGGGCTTCGACGAGGACGGTGTGGCCGAGTTGGGGCTCGAGTAGCCGGAATTTCGAAACCGAGTTAGTGTTGAGAGATGCCTCAGAGCTATGCCAGTGCCTATGAAGCCCCAGATCGCGGTCCTGTTCCTGCCCCTCGCGCTGCTCCTGTCCCTGCAGGCCCGCGCCGATGTCGCCACACTCACCTCGAGCAAGGACGCGACGATCTACAACGACACCGTCGGCAACCGCACGGACTCGAAAGGCCCGACGATGTACGCGGGTCAGGCGGGCGCTAACTCGATGTGGCCGACGCGGCGCGCGCTAGTGGCCTTCGACACGAGCGCGATCCCGACCGGCTCGACCGTCACGGCGGTCCAGCTCAAGCTCTACATGTCGAAGACCGTGGTGGGCGCCAAGGCGTTCACGATCCACAAGCTGACGCGCGGCTGGAACGAAGGGCCGACGAGCGGCTTCTCCGGCAACGGCAACACGGCGCAGGTCGGCGACCCCACGTGGCTGCACACGTTTTTCAACAACCAGTTCTGGACGACCCCCGGCGGTGACTTCGCGGCGACGGCGAGCGCCACGGTGAGCGTCGGCTCGACCTACATGTTCTACACCTGGGGCTCGACCGCCCAGATGGTCTCCGATGTGCAATCGTGGGTCGACAACCCCGGCCAGAACTCCGGCTGGATCGTGCGCGGGCCCGAAGGCGGCACCAAGTCCGCCAAGCAGTTCGAGACCCGCGAGAGTCTGGCCCAGTACCACCCACAGCTGATCGTCACCTACACGCTGCCGGGGCCGACGCCCTACTGCACGGCGAAGACCAACAGCCTGGGCTGCGTGCCGACGATCAACTCGATCGGGAGCCCCGACTTCAACGCCGGCTCCGGCTTCTTGGTCACGCTCTCGAACACGCTCAACCAGAAGTCGGGCCTGCTCTTCTACGGCCTTTTGGGTCCGGCCTCGTCGCCGTTCCAGGGCGGCACCATGTGCGTGCAGTCGCCTGTGCTGCGCACGCTCGCCCAGAACTCCGGCGGCAACGCCACGCCCGCCAACGACTGCAGCGGCAGCTACAGCTACGACTTCAATGTGCACATCGCCTCCGGTGTCGACCCGCTGCTCACGGTCGGGCGCCTCGTGTGCGCCCAGTACTGGAGCCGCGATCCCGCCGCGACTTTCACGACCAACCTCTCCAACGCCCTGCGTTTCTACATCTACCCCTAGCTCGCACCATGTTCCGCATCGCCCACCTCGGAGCGCTCGTCGCCCTCGCCGGGGCGGCGCGCGCCGATGTCCTCTCCCTCACGGCGGTGCGCGACACGACGCTTTGGAACGACGCCACTGGCTCGGTGGCGAACGGATCCGGCCCTGTGATGATCGTCGGCCGCGCGGGCGGAAACTCGACGGCTCCGATCCGACGCGGCCTCGTGCGCTTCGACATCGCGGCGCTCGTGCCCGCGGGCTCGGTGGTGAACTCGGTGCAACTCGTGCTCGCCAACCCGAGCGGCAACATCGGCCCGCGCAATGTGCGCGTGCATCGCGTTCTCAACGATTGGGGTGAGGGCGCATCGAGCACATCGAGCGGTCAGGGCGCTGCGGCGCAAGCGGACGACGCCACATGGCTGCACCGCTTCTACCCGAGCCAGAATTGGACGACGAGCGGCGGAGACTTCGCCGCGAGCGCGAGCACCGTGCTGGCCGTCGACCAGCTCGGCATCCACACATGGCCATCCACCGCCACCGCGGTCGCCGACGTGCAGGGCTGGCTCGACGCTCCCACCAGCAACTTCGGCTGGCTGCTCAAGCTCGATGTCGAGAACATCTCGCAGACCACGAAGGTGTTCGGGACGCGCGAATCCGCGGATCCGGCCGAGCGGCCGACGCTCGTCGTCGACTTCACACCACCGCTGGTAGGCAGCTACTGCAGCGCGCGCGCTACGAGCAGCGGCTGCTCGCCCCGTATCGGCTGGAGCGGAACACCGAGTGCGAGCTCGGGTTCGGGCTTCGTCGTGTCGCTGGATCAGGCGAGCGCAGCGCGCGCCACTTCGCTCGTCTACACGCTCTCAGGCCCCGCTGCGACGCCGTTCTTCGGCGGCACGTTGTGTCTCGCGACACCTCTCACCCGCTCGGCCGTGCAAATCACCGCAGGCTCGGGTCCCGCCGGCTGCGGCGCGACCGCGGCGCTCGACTTCAACGCGCGCATCGCAGCGGGCATCGACGCGCGCCTCGTCGCCGGCGCGGTCGTCCACGCCCAGTGGCACCTGCGCGACCCGCTCAACCCCGCAGGCTCGTTCGCGGCGAGCGATGCGCTGCGCTTCGCACTCCTGCCCTGACGCGATCCCGCCCCGCCGCGCGCGAGCAAGGAACTTCGTAGCAGCGCCGCGGGCGCCGCATGGACTACAGTCTCCTCTCCCCGCGGAGCGGGCGCAGGAGCAATTCCATGACGAAGAAGCAGCAGTACAAGGTCACGACCCGCCTCGTCCACGGCCCCGAGCACTCGGCCAAGTGGGATTTCTCGCACCATGTCACGCCGCCGCTCTCGAGCTCGACCACATACCGACTCGACAGCGCCAAGCGCGGCGCGCGCGGCTTTCAGGAGTTCGGCCAGCTCGTCACGGACGCCGGCGAGACGCCCGTCTACATCTACGACCGCCTCGACGAGCCCACGCGCTCGATCCTCGAGGGCGAGCTCGCGGAGATCGAGCAGGGCGAGAGCTGCGTGAGCTTCGCCTCGGGCATGGCGGCGATCTCCGCAGCGCTCGGCTGCACATTGAAGAGCGGCGACGAAGTGATCGCGCACTCGGTGCTCTACGGCTGCACCCACTCGCTCTTCGAGAACTGGTATCCGCGTCAAGGCATCGGCGTGAAGCGCGTCGACATGAATGCGCTCGCCGCCGTGCGTGCCGCCGTCAATGAACACACGCGCGTGCTGTACTTCGAGTCGCCGGTGAACCCGTCGCTCGAGCTCATCGACATACGCGCGCTCCGCAAGCTCGTCGACGAACTGAACGCCGGCCGCGCGGATGACCGCAGGCTGCTCATCTTCATCGACAGCACCTTCGCCACGCCCTTCGGCCAACGTCCGCTCGGGCTCGGCGCTGATGTCGTGCTGCACTCGCTGACCAAGAACCTCGGCGGCTTCGGGACAGAGCTCGGCGGCGCGGTGATCTGCCCGAAGTCGATGCACGCGCGTCTCTTGCTCTATCGCAAGGACTTCGGCGGCATTCTCTCCTCGAAGGCGGCTTGGGCCATCCTCGTGTACGGGCTGCCGACGCTGCCGCTGCGCCTCAAGCGCCAGCAGTTCACGGCGCGCAAGGTGGCGGCGTGGCTCGAAAAGCACAGCTGCGTCGCACGCGTGATGTACCCGGGCCTGCCGAGCTTCCCCCAGCGCGAGCTCGCCCAGCACCAGCTGGTCGATTTCGACGGCGACTTCGCGCCCGGCAACATGATCTACTTCGAGCTCGACAGCGCGCGCGCCGAGCCCGAGGCGTTCATCGACGCGCTCGCGCACTCGGCCTACTCGGTGACGCTCGCAGTCTCGCTCGGCCACACGAAGACGCTGATCGAGCTTCCGTCGACCATGACGCACAGCTCCTACGGCAAGCGCGGCGGCGCCGTGCGCCTCTCGATCGGCCTCGAGAGTCCGAGCGACATCATCAACGACCTCAAGGCCGCGCTCGCCGCAGTCGCCAAGTCCGAGAAGAAACCCGCGAAGTCCCCTACGCCGCGGGCGAACGGCGCCAAGGCGCGCTCCTCGCCCTGAAGCGCGCGAGGCCGCTCGCGGGCAGCGCGCGAGCCGCCCCAATGTCGCGCGCTCAGCGGCAGAGCGACGGATACTGCGCATTGAGCTTGTTGCGCAGCACTTGCAGGGCGCGTTGGGCGCGCGCGGAGAGCGGCAAGCCCGAAGCGAGCAAGTCGTTCTCCTCGAACCAGTCGGGCGTCGTCGCGCCCGTCACCGGATCCGGCACACCGCCTTGGAGCAGGTCGTAGAGCTGCTCGGTGACCGTGACGGTGCTGCCCATGTTCTGGTCGCGGTCGGTTCTTCGAATCAGCTTGAAGCGCTGCTCGCGGATGGCCTGCATGTGGCGATTGGTCACATAGCTCGCCGGCGGACCACCCGTCACGGGATCGGGCTGGAAGTTCGGGAAGAAGCTCTCGCTGTAGACGAACTTGCGCAGGCTGCCTTGGAATCCGGCGATGTACGGGAGCATCGAGACCGAGTCCGTGCCGATCCCGGACGGCACCGGCGCTCCGGCGATGGCAGCCACCGTGGCCAAGATGTCCGTCGAGCTGACCAGCGCGCGCGAGACGCGTCCGGGAGTGCCCGCGCCCTGCAGGGGCGCGCGGATGATCATCGGCACGCGAATGCCGCCCTCCTTGACCGTCCCCTTGGCCGAGGATCGGTCATGGGGCGCAAGCAGCCCGTTGGGATCCGTGCCGTTGTCGCTGATCAGGATCACCGTCGTGTCGGTCGCGTCGACCGAGCACAGCAGCCGCCCGATTTGGTTGTCGAGCTCCTCGACCATGCAGCGCAGTCGCGAGGCGAAGGTCGGGTTCGCCCCCGAATCGCACGGGCTGTCGTTGGGCAGGTAGTTGCCACACGCGGTGGAAGGCAGGTCGCTTGGGATGTCATGGACCGGCGAGTGCGCGGCGTTGTAGGCGACATACAAGAACCACGGCTCTGTCAGCGTCGCCACCATGAAGAGCGCGTCCTCGGTCGTGTCGACCGTGGCGTAGTTCGCCGCAGGCGGCGCGAACTTCAGCACATCGCAGGGCAGCGCACCGTTCGGGCACGGCGCCACATTGGGGTCGAGGAACGAGCAGTAGGTCTTGATCCAGCTCGAGTAGGTATTGACCCCGCTGCCAAGCTGCGGGTTCTGCAGGTTGAACATCGCACCGGCGTAGCGATCGAACCAGGTTCCCGACGGCGAGCCGAGCGGGTGGGCCGGAATCAGGGTCCGCATCGGCGTGTCGACGAGGTGCCACTTCCCGAGCGCGACCGAGGTGTACGACGAGGGCCCCGCGCGCAGGAGCTGGGGCAGGATCACCTCCGTCGTCTGCAGGCCCGGATTGAGGTAGCCGAAAGTCTCGGTCTCCTTCAGGACTGCGCCGATGCCGCTGCGCATCCCGTACTTGCCCGTGAGCAGGCGGGCCCGGCTCGGCGTGCACATCGGCGCGGTCCAGCACTCCGTGAACAGGATCCCCTGCGCGGCTAGCAGCGAGTCGATGGCCGGGGTGTGGGCGGGCTGCCCCGGCGGACGCCCCTGAGCCACATACCAAGTTTCGTAGGCACCGATCAGGTCGACGCCGATATCGTCGAGCGTGATCACGAGCACATTGCTGGGCAGGGCAAGCGACGCCGCCTCAAGCCCGAGCGCGTCCGCAGGCGGGGCTCCCGATGGCGCGAGGAGCGGCAAGCACGCCGCACCGACCCCAAGCTGAGCAACGAACATCATCAAGAGATCCTAGCACCGGCTCGCCGGGCCTGGGGAACGCCCATAATAAAGCGAGG
>Ga0194131_10006434_pt1 | contig 16342 bp, 15 predicted proteins | sample TA2KigO120mmetaG_FD_148631 | JGI IMG/M metagenome (GOLD analysis project Ga0194131, IMG submission 148631) | Freshwater microbial communities from Lake Tanganyika, Tanzania - TA2015053 Kigoma Offshore 120m | ecosystem: Environmental > Aquatic > Freshwater > Lake | place: Tanzania: Lake... | reverse complement strand
GAGCAGCACGTTGTGGGGCTTGACGTCGCGGTGCAGCACACCGCGCCCGTGGGCGTGCTCGAGCGCGAGCGCGATCTGCCGGGCGATGCGCAGCGCGACCTCGCTCCAGTCGCCGCGCTCGGCATCAGGCGGCGGCGCGCGCCGCGCCGGCGGCACGACTTCCAGCCGCTCGGCGTGGCGGCGCACGACCCCGAAGAGCGCCGCGGGCTCGAGACGCGCTCCGGAAGCGCGCAGCTCGGCGAGTGCGGTGCCGACCGAGCAGCCGCGCACGAGCTCCATCGCATAGTACGGCACGCCACCCTCGTTGCCGACGGAGTGGACTTGCAGGATCGCGGGATGGTGCAACTGCGCGATCGCCTCGACCTCGCGCTGGAATCGAACGCGCGAGCCGGCGAAGTGCAGCTGATCGGGCCTCACGACCTTGAGCGCGACCCTGCGCTTGAGCGAGAGCTGCTCTGCCAGCCACACGACTCCCATCCCGCCCTCGCCGAGCTTGCGCAGCAGCTGGTAGTCCCCGATCGACGCGGAGGCCCCGCCTTGCTCGCTCTCGAGCAGGCCGGCATCCTCCAGCGTCGCGATGCGCGAACGCAACCGCGTGGCGTGGGCGGGGTACTCGGCGCAGATGCGCTCGAGGGCCCGTGAATCGCTTTCCAGCGCGTCGAGCGTCCGCAGCACGAGTTCCTCGAGCTCCGGCTGGGGACCCGCGGAATCCCCGTCCGAGGGGGCTTGGCCGGGCTCTGTCGACATATACTGGGTTCAGGAAACCGAGCGGTTCGCCACGCGTTACGAAAAAAATCTAACGCAGCCGCCGCTCCTGAACATGGAAGCTCCGACTCGCATCCTGGTCGAGAACGCAGCGCAGGGCGACCGGCAGGCGGTGGAAACCCTGCTGCAGCGCTACCTCCCGGGCCTGCACGCCTTCGTGCGGTTGCGCGCCGGGCAGGTGGTCGGCTCCAAGGAGTCCAGCTCGGATCTCGTGCAGTCGGTCTGCCGCGAAGTCCTCGAGCACATCGAGACGTTCAAGTATCCGAGCGAGGGTGCGTTCAAGCACTGGCTCTACACGACGGCACTGCGAAAGATCCTGCACAAGCACGAGTACTACCGCGCGGAGAAGCGCGACGTGCTGCGCGAGGTGCCGCAGTCGAGCGCGTCGGGTTCCAGCGGCCAGGCCGGGATCCTCGACGCGTATCGCTCGTTCTCCTCGCCCAGCGGCCAGGCCATCGTGCGCGAGGAACTCGAACGCATCGAGCGAGCCTTCGCGCAGCTTCCGGACGAATATCGCGACGTGATCGTGCTGGCGAAGGTGGTCGGCTTGTCGCGCGCGGAAATCGGCGAACGCCTGGGCAAGAGCGAGGGAGCCGTGCGCATCCTGCTGCATCGCGCCCTGGCGCGCCTCGCACAGGTGCTGGAGACCCCGCCAGGAGAGACCGGCTGACGCCCGCCGCGCGTCCTTGTCGCTCCTGAAAGCAAGGGGGCAGAGGAGCCTCTTCCCAGCCGCCGCGGTCGTTCATGGAACGGGCGCGGCGGCCCTGTTTCCGCGCTCCATGCTTCAGATCGGCGGCGCCATGCCCGATGCTCTGGCCTCCGCGCAGCAACCCTTGGGATGAGTCGATCCGCTGAATTCCTGGAGCCCCGCGCCGCGCGCGTCGCACGGCTTCGCGAGCGCGAGTTCGACGTGCTCGTCGTCGGCGGCGGCATCACCGGCGCCGGAGTGGCTCTGGATCTCTCGCTGCGCGGGCTCTCGGTCGCTCTCGTCGAGCGCGGTGATTGGGGCGGCGCGACCTCGAGCGCTTCCTCGCGGCTGATTCACGGCGGCCTGCGCTACCTGGAAACCGGCGAGCTCGCGCTGGTGCGCGAGTCCTGCCTGGAGCGAGCGTTGTTGCTGCGCAACGCGGCCGGCCTGGTGTGGCCCGAGCGATTCCTGTTTCCCGTGCATCAGGGCGCGCGCGTCGGCCGCCTGAAATTGAGCGCGGGCCTCTGGCTGTACACGGGGCTGTCCATTCCACGCGCGTTGGGGCGTCCTGGTTGGCTGTCCGTCCCCCAGGCACTGGCGGCGGTGCCGGCGCTGCGAGCGCAGGGACTGCGCGGGGCCGGCACGTACCTCGACGGCGCGACGCACGACGCGCGGCTCGTGCTCGCCGTCATGGCGAGCGCCGCGCGCGCGGGCGCAACCTGCGTCTCGCGTTGCGAGCTTGCGAACCTCGCGAGCGGCACGAGTGGTGTCGAGGCCGGACTGCTCGACCTCATCGACGGCTCCTCCTCGAGCCTGCGCGCGCGCGCTTGCGTGCTCGCGGGCGGCCCCTTCACGACCGAGCTGCGCGCGCGCGCCGGCCTGAGCGGCGAATGGATGGCCTCCACGCGCGGCACGCACATCACTGTCTCGCGCCGGCGCCTGCCGACGGACGGCGCGGTGATCTTCACTTCGGGCATCGACGGTCGCGTGATGTTCCTGATTCCCTGGCCGCGTCACACGGTGATCGGCACGACCGACGTGGACGCCGACCCGTCGGCTCCGGTCGCGCCGAGTGAAGCGGAGATCGGCTACCTCTTGGCATCGGCGAACGAGCTGGCGCCCGCGGCGAACCTGCGCCGCGCCGATGTCGTCTCCGCCTGGGCCGGTCTGCGGCCGCTGCTGCGCCCGCAGCAGGCGCAGGCGCCGTCGGCGCGCTCGCGCGAGGAGCGCGTGGAACGGGAGGGCCGGCTGTACACGCTCGCCGGGGGAAAATTGACCGGCTATCGCGCGATGGCCGAGCGGCTCGGCGCGCGCATCGCACGCGATCTGGCGCGCGGAGACGCGAGCGCGCGCTCGCCGACGCGCGCGCATCGGCTGGTCGGCGCGCTCCAGAACCCCGTCTCGCGACCGGCTTGGTCCCGGCTCGGCCCCGACGGCACGCCGGCGCCGGTCGACATCGATGCGGCCTTGAGCAGCCGCTACGGCTCGCGGGCCGCGGCGGTGCGCGCGCACTGTCGCGGACTCGAGCGCGGCGAGGAACTCTTGGCGCCGGACGTGCTGCGCGGCGAGCACCAGTGGGCGCGCGACCACGAGGACGCCTGCACGCCCGAGGACTTCCTGCGCCGCCGCACGAGCCTCGCGTTCACCGATCCCTCGGTGGGTCCCGACGCGCTCTGAAACCCCGCCCGGTCAGCAGCCGAGTTCGCGCGCGAGTTCGTCGAGCAGCGCCGGAACCACGTCGATCGCCCGACCGGGCCGGAAATCGTCCTCGGCCGCGAGGTTCTCGGGCTCGTCGAGGCTGTTGACGATCGTGCGCGCGCCGCTTGCGCGCGCCGCGGCCAGGAAGCCGGCCGCCGGGTGGACGATGCCGCTCGTCCCGATCGAGACGAGCACGGTGCATGTGTCGAGCTCGCGCTCGATCTCGTCGAGAAAGTACGGGAGCTCGCCGAACCAGACGACGTCCGGCCGCAGCCTTGCCGCGCCGCAGGCCGAACAGGGAACGAAGCGCTCGGGGTCGACGTGCTCGAGGTCGAGCACGATCCGCGCGCAGGCTTCGCAGCGCAGGCGCGCGAGCTCGCCGTGCATGTGCAGCGGACGCGAGCCGGCGCGTTCGTGCAGGTCGTCGACGTTCTGCGTGACCAGTCGCACCGCGTGCCCCGCGACGCTCGCTCGCCTCTCGAAGTTGCATATCGCGCGATGCGCGGCATTGGGCTCGTGGCGGCGCAGCGCGGCACGGCGCTCCTGGTAGAAACGCCACACCAACGCCGGATCGGCGCGCCAGGCGCGCGGGGTCGCGACCTCCTCGACACGCCGGCCTTCCCACAATCCGCCTGCGCCTCGAAACGTGGGGATCCCCGAATCCGCCGAGACTCCAGCTCCCGTCAGGAACAGGATGCTGGAAGCTCGCGCGCCGCTCGGAGTCATCGCCGCCACTGTAGTGCGCTTGGAAAACACCCGAAAGACGGCCAAGCTCTGACCACGGAGTCCCAACGACGATGACCTGGATCGTGATCGCTGCCTTGCTGTGCGTCGCCTGGATGCTCGCCTATTTCGGGCGCGGTGCGTGGGCCTGGATCGCCCCGTGCGGTCTGGGACTCGCCTACTGGGCATGGCACCTGTACGACCGGGGCCTCCTGGAAGAGTGGCTCGGCGGTCGCGATGGAGAGACGATCGCATTCTGGGTGCTCGCGGCGGTCTGGTTGGCGGCCGCGCTACTGCTCGGCCCGACGCCGCTGCGTTCGGGGCTGCTCGGCCCGCTCGCCTACAAGCTGGTTGCGCCGATCCTCCCGCGCATGAGCGAGACCGAGCGCATCGCGCTCGAGGCGGGAACGGTCTGGTTCGACCGCGATCTGTTCTCCGGCGCGCCGAATTGGAAACACCTGCTCGACTTCCGGTGCAAGCCGTTGTCCGCCGAGGAGCGCGCCTTCCTCGACGGGCCCTGCGAGGAGCTGTGCCGAGTGATCACCGACCACGAAGTCGCGCAGCTCGGCGACCTGCCCGGCCCGGTCTGGGACCGGATCAAGCAGGGCCGCTTCATGGGAATGATCATCCCGAAGGAGTATGGCGGCCTCGGCTTCAGCGCGATCGCGCACTCGGCGGTGGTGACGAAGCTCTCGTCGCGCTGCGCCACGCTCGCGGTCAGCGTGATGGTGCCGAACTCGCTGGGTCCGGCCGAGCTGCTGCTCCACTACGGCACTGAGGAACAGAAGCGGCACTGGCTGCCGCGGCTGGCCGACGGCCGTGAAGTGCCGTGCTTCGCGCTCACCGAGCCCACCGCGGGATCGGACGCCGGCAGCATGCGGGCGCGCGGAATCGTGTGCCGCGGCAGCCACGGCGGTCGAGAGGTGCTCGGCATGCGTTTGAGCTGGAACAAGCGCTACATCACCTTGGCGCCGATCGCGACGGTGCTCGGCCTCGCCTTCGTGCTCGAGGATCCGGACCGCTTGCTGGGCGGCGAGGCGGATCTCGGCATCACGTGCGCGCTGATCCCCGCCGCGACCCCGGGCGTGGAGCTCGGCGAGCGACACGATCCGCTGGGCGTGCCGTTCCACAACGGACCGACCCGCGGACGCGATGTCTTCGTGCCGCTCGACTTCATCATCGGCGGGCCGAAGATGGCCGGACAGGGCTGGCGCATGCTGATGCAGTGCCTGGCTGCCGGGCGCGGCATTTCGCTGCCCTCGCTCTCGACGGGCGCGAGCCAGCTCACGCTGCGCGCGACATCGGCCTATGCGTCGGTGCGCGAGCAGTTCGGGTTGCCGATCGGGCGCTTCGAGGGCGTCGAGGAGCCGATCGCTCGGATTGCGAGCCTGACCTATGCCATCGATGCGACGCGCAGGCTGACGGCCGGCGCCGTGGATGCCGGCGAGCAACCTTCCGTGCTCTCGGCGATCGCCAAGCGCTGGACCACGGAGGGCATGCGCACGGTGATCAACGACGGCATGGACGTCATGGGCGGCGCGGCGATCTCGCGCGGCCCGCGCAACATCCTGGCGACCGCATACATGGCCACGCCGATCGGCATCACGGTCGAGGGCGCGAACATCTTGACGCGCTCGATGATCGTGTTCGGGCAGGGTGCGATTCGCTGCCACCCCTGGGCGCAGCGAGAGATGATGCTGGCCGCGGAACGCGACGTCGCGGGCTTCCAGCGCGCGTTCTTCTCGCACGTGGCCTTCGTGTTCCAGAGCGCGGCGCGCTCGGCTGCTCTGGGTCTGACGCGCGGGCGCCTCGCGCAGCCCCCCACACACGGTCCCAGCGCCACGTACCTGCGACGCTTGACCTATCTCAGTTCGGCCTTCGCGTTCAGCGCGGATCTCGCGATGGGAACGCTCGGCAGCGACCTCAAGCGCATGGAGAAGGTCACCGGGCGGCTGGCCGACTGCCTGGCCTGGATGTACCTCGCCTCGGCATCGATCAAACGCTGGCACGACGATGGCGAGCGCGCGAGCGACCTGCCGCTGATGCGCTGGTCGGTCGAGCACGCGCTGCACGAGGGGCAGGCGGCGCTGCGCGGGTTCCTCGACAATTTCCCGGTGCGCGCCGCGGCCCTGCTGGCGCGGCCGATCGTCCTGCCGCCCGGCTCCAAGCTGAACGCGCCCTCCGACCGGCTGGGCGCCGCGGCCGCGCGCTGCGTGCTCGAGGGCGGCCCCGCCAGGGACGGCATGACGGCGGACATCTTCCGCCCTGATTCGAGCGAGCTGGGGCTTGGAGCGCTCGAACGGGCGCTAGCGGCCGCTCTCGCGGCCCGCGAGCCCGAGCGCAAGCTCAAGGACGCGCTGCGCGCGCGCAAGATCGCGCGAGAACCGGCCCACAGCCTGGTCGAGCGCGCGGTCGATGCCGGAGTGCTCAGCGGCGCGGAGCGCACGGCGCTCGACAATGCCGAGCGCGAGCGCTGGGCCGCCGTGCAGGTCGATTCGTTCGCGCCGGCCGAGTTCGCGCGCCTGCGCTGAGCCGGCGGACGGAATTCGTTTCAGGGGCCGGGACCGGCGGAAACTCCGCTGCATTCCGCGCCGGGGGGCTAAAGACCGGGGTTGCTTGTGTTTGAAGAAACAATTTCGGAGATCCCCGGTGACAGCCATGCCAGAACAATTCGACACGAGCATCGAGCGTACGTTCGACGAGATGGGTCGCGCCTGCCGGTCGTTGCTCTCGCGCGCCCGCGCCCTGACCAAGATGACGGGTGAGGCCGGCATCCAGAATCCGTACCACTCGAAGGCGCGCTCGGCGGCCCACTTCCTCGAGTCGGCGCTGACCAGCCTGCAGCCTTCAGCGGGTCTGCGGCTGAACGAGGGGCGCGCCAGTGCGACTGCCAGCATGGTGCTCACGGTCGCGGATCACCTGATCGACGGGCTCGCGGCACGCGAGCCCAGCGAGATGGACCTCTACAAGAGCGGGGCCAAGGCCGCCTTCGAAGGCCAGGCTCCGGCGATCCCGATTCCCGAGCTGCTCGGGTTCCTGGCCACGTACAAGAAGACCGGCGTGCTCGAGATCACGTCGCTGACCGAGACCGTCGTGATGGGTCTGCGGGATGGCGCCGTGATTCACGCCTCCAGCGACAACACGCCGGCCGGAATGAGGCTGGGTGAGATCCTGCTGGCTCGCAAGGCGATCGAGGAGCGCGCCCTGTACTCGGTGCTCGCGAAGGCGCGCAGCATGCGCAACCTCAAGGTCGGTGAGCTACTCGAACGCGAGGGCAAGGTGCCCAAGGAGGAGCTGCGCATCGCGCTCGAGCTGCAGATCCAGAACCTGTTCAACCGGCTCTTCTCGATCCAGGACGCGCGCTTCGCATTCTACGAGCGGGAGAGCTCGAAGGTGGAGGGGCTGCTGTCGCTGAACGTCACGCACCTGCTGTTGGGCAGTGCGGCGCAGGCCGACGAGCGTCAGGCGACCCCGACCACCGGCGACACGACGGCGGACGCGGCCTGATTCGCGTCAGGGGCGCGCAGGCGTCCCGAACGATCCGAACGACGCGCTGTTCTCGTCGCGGCGCTCCAGCTCGATGCCGAGCGAAACGCAGGTCGCGGTCCAGGACTGGACGTGCCCGACTCTGCGCTCGTGCAGCAGTTCGAAGGGGGCGTACCAGACGTTGTAGGGCATTTTGCAGCACTCGCGGTTGGGCATGACGTCGCCTTGCAGCGTGCTGTGCTGCCCGGCCTGGACGCGGAAGCCCGCCTCGCCTACCTCCACCGCCAGCGCAACCGGCATCACGCCGCGCACCTCACCGAGCTGCGCGCCATGCGAGGCGAGCAGCCAACCCAGCAAGGCCGCCTGCCGGCGCGCGTCGAGCTGATCCGACACGAACACGATGCTGCGCCGGCGTGCAGGTGCCGCGGCGAGGTTCTCGTCGTCTCCGAGCGCGACGGCAACCGAGAGCCCGCCAAGGTCCACGCCGGCGTGCGAGCCGCGCTCGAAGCTCCACGCCAGCAACGCCTCGCGCCCCTGCGTCACGTACTCGGAGTTGTAGTGGCAAGCTCCCGCGTACACGCTCGCGCTGCGCACCTCGACGTAGCGGCCGGCGGGCTCGGTTCCGGTCGAAGTCGGATCGAGCAGCGCGGCGCCGGCGATCAGGCAGTTCAACAACGTCATGACGAAGGTCCTCCGAGCGGTTCGAAGCAGCTGCGGCCGGCGATGCACTCGTCGGGATGGACCATCCCGGCGTCGGGTCCGACCGCCTGCTTCGTGCGGTGACACCAGCAGTGCTGGCTGCCATCCAGGATATCCTCGGCGCACAAGGCCGGGCGGCCGAGCAGGAAGTACTTCTTGCTGCGCAGACGGCCGCAGATCGACCCCAGCGGCGCAACCGGGCCCGCGGCGTGCTCGGCGGGGCTCATGAACGGCCCCCGATCGCGCGCAGCGCCTTGACGATCAGCCCCTTGGTCAGCGGCACCTTGTAGGCGTTGCCGCTCAGCGGCTCGGCACCGGCGAGCGCTGCCTCGCCCGCTTCGCGCGCGGCCGAGTCGTCGATCGGGCGCCCGGCGAGCACACGCTCGGCCGCTTTCGAGCGCCACGGCACCGGCGCGACGCCGCCGAGCACGACGCGCGCTTCCGCGATCCTGGCGCCGTCGATGCGGGCGACCAGGGCGACGGCCGACAGGGCCCAGTCGAAAGAGCTGCGTTCCTTGAACTTCAGGTAGGTGCTGCGCCAGTTGCCCGCGGCGTGGGCCGGCACGTGCACGGCCACGACGAGCTCGCCGGGCGCGAGCACGTTCTCGCGCAACACATCGCCCTCGGCGGGCAACGTGAAGAAGGATGCCAGCGCGATGCGCCGGCGCGCGCCGCGCGGCTCGCGACTCGCGATCTCGATCTCGGCATCGAGCGCGACCAGCGCCGGCGCGAGATCCGAAGGGTGAACGATGTACGAGGGCCCGCCGCCGAGGATCGCGTTGTACTTGTTCATCCCGCCGTAGGCGAGGCACTCGGTGCCGCCCTTCTTGAGACAGGAGAGCGCCTCGTTGCGGTAGTACCAGCAGCGCGGTCGCTGGCACAGGTTCCCACCTACCGTGGCCTGGGATCGGATTTGTGCGCTGGCGATGCTGGTCGCGGCCTCGGTCAGCACGGGCCAGCGCCGCGCGAGCTCCGCATGCTTCTCCAACTCGGCCAGCGTGACTCCCGCCCCGATCGAGAGCGAACCGTCGGCGCGCAACTCGATCGCATCGGCGCCCTGGATACCGCTCAGATCCACGAGCGCGTCGGGTGTCGCGATGTGCTCTTTCAACTCGGTCAACAGGTCTTGGCCGCCCGCGAGCGCCGCGTGGCCGGGGCGCTCGAGCAAGGCAAGGGCCTCGTCGATCGTGCGAGGCAGGTGCAGTTCGAAGGTTTTCATCGGGTGTGCTCCGTTCTCAGGACTGCGTGCGCAGCTTCTCGAGGGCCATCAGGACCTTGTCCGACGTGAGCGGCAGGTCGCGCACGCGCACGCCGCAGGCGTTGTGCACCGCGTTCGCGATCGCCGAGTGGCCCGGGACGATCGCGGCCTCCGACATCCCGATCACGACTTGCCGCGTGTCTGCGTCGTCGATCAGCGGGACCAGCTCGGGCATCTCCAGCGTGCCGGCGAGCTTGTAACCTTCGAAGTCCGCGCTGAGCGCGGCGCCGAGCCAGGGTTCGAGGATGCGCTCCTCGAACAGCGCGTACGAGAGCGCCTGGATCATCCCGCCGTTGATCTGGCTCTCGAGCGCCAGGCGGTTGAGCGGGATGCCGCAGTCCTGCACGGCGACCATCTTCAAGACGCGCACGTGCCCGGTCAGCGTGTCGACCTCGACCTTGGCCGCCTGCGCGCCGTGCACGCCGCGTCCCTGGAACGCCTCTTTCCACTGGCCGTTGGTGCGCAGTCCCTCCGCGGGGAGCAGCGCGCAGGCCTGTTTCCAATCGAGGCGCCGGCCGCTGCCGGTGTCGAGCAGGCCGTCGACGCCGATGCGCAGCGATTCGGGTTGGGTCTGCAGCGCGGGCGCGAGCAGCTCGAACAGCCGTGCACGCGCTTGGAACGTCGCGTCGAGCACCGCAGGCGCCAGCGAAGCCACGGTCGTGCTGCCGCCGGAGGGATTCGCCGAGCCGTACTCCGAGGAGCCGATGCGCGCCTCGACGGCCGCGATGGGCAGTCCGAGCACTTCGGCCACGATCGCCGCCATGTACGTGCGCGTGCCGGTACCGAGATCCTGCGTTCCGCAACTCGTCGTGACGCTGCCGTCGCGCTGGATGCGGATCTCGACTTGGCAAGTGGGAGCGCCGCCGCCTCCCCAGGTCGCGACCGCGAAGCCGATGCCGACGGCTCGTTCCGCCTGGTGCGACCCGGGCCGCGAGCGGTGCGGATGTTCGAACCAACCGATCTCGCGGGCAGCTCGTTCGAGCTGGCGGTGATAGACCGTGTCCTCGAGGTTCTTCTTGCGCACCTCGAGCAGGTCGAGCCCGGCCGCGTAGGCGAGCTCGTCGATCAGCGACTCGATGCCGAAGGAGGCCTGCGGATGGCCGGGTGCCCGCATCGCGCGCGCGCTGTCGGTGTTCGTGTGCACGCGACTCACCGCGCAGTACGACTGCCCGACCTTGTAGACGTACGGCTGCATCGGGTACGAACCGCTGCCCACGCCGCCGAGCTTGTCGACCTCCGCGGACAGCCCGAGCAGCGTCCCGTCGGCCGCCATCCCACCGGCCAGCTTCTGTACGGCTCCGGAGCGATTGCCGGCGAACAGGAACTCGTCGGCGCGCGTGAGCAACAGGTGCACCGGACGCTTGAGGCGCTTGGAGAGCTCGCAGGCCCACTGCCCCTCGACACCCAGGCCGAACTTGCTGCCGAAGCCGCCGCCCATGTGCTGGACGTTCGCGCGCACGCTCGCGCCGGGCAGGCCGAGCGCTTCGGCCGCGTCGCCGTGGACGGTGAAGGTGCCCTGCGTCGATGCGTGCACGACGGCCTCCGTGCCGCCGCGGAAGTCGACCATCAGGCCGTGAGTCTCGAGACAGGCGTGGTGCTGCACCGGCAGCGAGTAGATCTGCTCCGTCCAGAAAGGCGCGGCCTCGACCGCCGCGCGCGACGCATCGCGATCGCCGCGCTTGCGCTCGGCGACGCGGTTGCTGGGAGACTCGCCTTCCTTCGGCTTCTTGTCGAAGACTTGCGGCGCGCCGTCAGCCAGCGCGCGCTCGTGCGTCAGCACCCAGCCGAGCTCCCCGTACTCGACGCGCAGCGCGCGCAGCGCGTCCTCGGCCGCATCGGGAGTCTCCGCGGCGACGACGGCGATCGGCTGCCCGAGATAGCTCGTCCGCTCGACGTTCAGTGAGTCCGCCGCGACCACGCGCGGCAACTTCAGCGCGTCCGCGGTGTCGATCGAGAGGATCTTCGCGGCCGGCTTCGGGCAGCGCAGGAAGCGCGCGTAGACCATGCCCGGCGCGCGCATGTCGTGCGCGTACTGCGCGGCGCCGGTGACCTTGGTCGGGCCGTCGACGCGCGGCAGCGCGTGATTCAGCAGGCGCATTTCGGAACGCGCGGGCCAGGTCTCAGTGGCAGCCGCGTCGACCTCGATCCACTTCTCGACCTCTTGGCCGTTCTCGGCAACCGTGACCTTCTGCCACTTCTTGCCCGGCGCGGGCGGTGTCTTCGGCTCGTCCTGCAGGAGCACGGGGAAGCGACTCATCGCGGACCTCCCTGTGCGCCGCGCGCGACGGCCAGCGCGGCCTCGAAGATGTGCGGGTAGGTGCCGCAGCGACACAGGTTGCCGGCGCAGGCGCGCTTGATCTCGTCGAGCGAGGCGCCCGGCTTCTGCTCGAGGCAGGCGGTGATCGACATCACGAAGCCGGGCGTGCAGAACCCGCACATCGAGGCGTCGTGCTCGCAGAAGGCCTGCTGCAGTTCGGACAGTTTCCCGTCCTTCGCGATGCCCTCGATCGTCCGGATCTTGCGGCCGCGCGCGCGCACGGCGAGCGTCATGCACGCATAGACCGGCTCGCCGTCCAAGAGCACCGTGCAGGCGCCGCAGTTGCCGTTGTCGCACACGAGCTTCGCGCCGGTCAGTGCCGGATCCATCCGGTCGCGCAGCGCCGACAGCAGCGTGGTGCGCGGCTCGACGGCGCACGTGCGCCGCGCGCCGTTCACGTCGAGCTCGATCTCGAGCTCGCCGGCGAGCTTCGCCGTTTCCTTCGGTGCCGCCGGCGCCTGCGCGGCCGCGCTCGCGGCCACCGCGGCGCCGAACGCGCCCGCGCCGGCCGCTCCGGCCGCTCCGGCCGCGCCGACGGTGCGCAGGAAAACTCTGCGAGACAGGGGTTCGGGCGAGGCGGCGGAGTCGTTCGATTCCATGGTCATCGGGGCGTCGGGAGGGTGTCGAGCGGAGGGCGGGATTCTAGCCCCACGAGCGACGGGATCCGGCGAATCCGCCCCGCTGTCGTGCGAATCACCTACGATGCCCGTTCCAAGGAGTGCTGTTCCAAGGAGTGCCCTCGTGAAGACCGCCCCACTCATCGCGTTCGCCCTCGTCGCTCTCGGAGCCGTCGCCTGGTTCGCCGCTCCGGGCTGTTCGCGCGCCAAGGTGCTGCCGCCGCCGCCGGCGGCGCCGGCCGAGAGCGCCGACCAGGCCGCGCTGGTGCTGCACCGCGGTCTGGGCCAGCGCGATCTCGGCAAGGTCTGGGACGGCTTGCCGCCGGCCTGGCAGAAGGACGTGGCGAAGCTCGCGGCGGATTTCGCCGCAGGCATGGATCCGCAGGTGTGGAACCGCACCGCGGCAACCGCTCGCAAGGCGGCCCAAGTGCTGAAGGACAAGCGAACGTTCGTGCTCGACGGGCCTGCGATCGGGATGGCGCTCGACCTCGTCGACGACAAGCGCGCGCCGGTCGCCTACGACGCGCTCGTCGAGGGCTTCGACGCGCTCGTCAACAGCGAGCTCGCCGACCTGCGGCGCCTCGAGCAGTTCGACGGCCGCGCCTTCGCCTCGGGGGCCGGGGCCAAGCTCCTCGCGAGCGCGGCCAAGCTCTCCGGACTGAGCGAGGACCAGGGCCTGCACGCGTGGCTCGAGCGCGGAAGCGGGGCGAGCGCGAAGCTGCTCGCCGACGGCGCCGAGCGGGCCATCGTCGCACTGACCCTCGGCGACGATGCGCCGGTCGAGCAGGTCTGGATCAAGGTCGACGGGCGCTGGGTGCCGCAGGCGCTGGCGGAGCGCTGGCCGGAACTGGTCAAGCAGGCGCGTGACATCGTCGACGCGCTGTCCGCTCCGGAGGCGCCCAAACTGAAGGGCACGCTGATCCAGGCGCTGCCGGTGCTCGACGGTTTTCTCGACCGGCTGGCGGCGGCCAATACGCAGGAGGAGTTCGACGGCGCGGTTCGCGGCGGCTCGCTGACGCTCGCCGCGACGTTCACCGGCATGATGCTCGACGCGGGCGTGCAGTTCTTCGGCGACTGATCAGCTCACGAACCCGATCGACATCGGATAGCGGTAGTCCTTCCCATCGTTCGCCTTGACCGCGGCGATGATGCACAGCACGAGGTTGAGGAACCCGAGCAGCCAGCACAGGAAGATCCCGATGACGACGAGCACGAGCACGAGGCTCACGATCCAGGCGATCAGCATCGTGAGCTGAAAGTTGAGCGCCTCGGCCGCCTGCCTGCGCATCCAGGGGCTCTCGTCCTTCTTCATGAAGTAGATGATCAAGGGCGGCAGGAACCAGAAGAAGATCCCGGACAGGTGCATCAGCAGCGCCAACGTGCGGTCGGACGAAGGGACTTCCTGGGACGCGGTCTCCTGCATGGAACTCTCCGGCGAGGCGCGGAGGAGATTCTCCGCGCTCGGAACGCCGCGCGGAGTATACGCCCGGATTGCTACGCTGCGCGCGAGTCGTGCGCATCCTCTTCCTCGCCCAGCGCGTCCCCTATCCACCCAACCGCGGGGACAAGATCACGACCTGGCGGCTGGTCGAGCGCATGCGCCGCCGCCACGAGGTCCGTGTCGTCGCCTTCGCCCACGGAGAGGACGATCTGGCTGCGGCGCGCGAGCTCGCGGCCAAGGGCATCCCGACGACCGCGATCCCCTACGACCGCTCCCGAGCGCTCGTGCGCTCGTGGCCGGCGCTGTTGAAGGGCGATCCGATCACCTTGCACGCGTATGGGTCGCGGCAGTTGCAGCGCGCGGTCGACGAGGAGCTCGCGCGCGGCATCGAGCTCGCCTACGCGTACAGCTCCTCGATGGGCGCCTTCCTGCTCCCGCATGCCGGACAGCCCTGGGTCATGCACTTCGCGGAGCTCGACAGTGACAAGTGGGCGCAGTACGCGCAGCAGAAGCGCTGGCCGGCCAGCTGGATCTACGCGCGTGAGAGCCGCCTGCTGCTCGAGTTCGAGCGTCGCATCGCGGCCGTCAGCCGCGCAAACGTGTTCTGCACCGGACTGGAGCAGTCGATCTTCCGCGAGCGCATTCCGGGGCGCGATTCGTGCGTGCTGCGCAACGGAGTCGACCTCGAGCACTTCCGGCCGGCGCCAGAGCTCGCCGAGCCCGGCCACATCGTGTTCACGGGCGTGATGGACTACTTCCCCAACGTCGATGCCTGCGAGTTCTTCGCGCGGGAGGTGCTGCCCTCCATCCGCCGCGAGCACCCGGAGGCGCGCTTCTCGATCGTCGGATCGCATCCGACGGCCGAGGTTCGGGCCTTGGGGAACTTGCCCGGCGTGACCGTCACCGGCTTCGTGCAGGACACGCGCGACTGGTTGGCGCGCGCGTCGGTCGCCGTGGCGCCGCTGCGCATCGCGCGCGGTATCCAGAACAAGGTCCTGGAAGCCTGCGCAATGGGGCTGCCGGTCGTCGGCAGCACCTGCGCGACGCAGGGCGTCGAGTGGCGCGCGGAACAGGGCGCGGCACCGTTCGTGGTCGCTGACGGAGCCGCGGCCACGACGGCCGCCGTGCTCGCGCTGTTGAAGGATCGCGCGGCGGCGGAGAAACTGGGCCGCTCGGCGCGGACTTTCGTCGAGTCGCGCTACGCCTGGGAGCGCTGCCTCGACGAGCTCGACGCGCTCTTGGCGCGCTGCGCGCCGACTGCCTGATCCCGAACCACTCCGATGAGCCAGCCGACCCGTCACGAGATCGTTGCCGCCACTTTCGACAGCTGGGCCGAGGCCGGCCGCGCGGCGGGCATGGAACGCGGGCATTCGGACGTGGTCGTGCAGGTGATCGAGCGCATGGAAGTGCGCCCGGGGCAACGCATCCTCGACCTCGGCTGCGGCAGCGGCTGGAGCACGCGACTGCTCGCGCAGGCCGCGCCGGGTGCCACGGCCGTGGGCATCGACGTGTCCCCGGCCATGATCGCGCGCGCCGAGGCCGCCCACTCGAACACGATTCGCGCGCGCTACGACCTCGGATCCTTCGAGAAGCTGGAGTTCCGCGATCTGAGCTTCGATCGGGCCTTCTCGATGGAAGCGCTGTATTACGCCGTCGATCTCGATCGGGCGCTAACGGAGGTCGCGCGCGTGCTCAAGCCGGGCGGGCGCGTCGATTTCGTGCTCGACTTCTATCGCGAGAGCCCGCGGACTGCGCAGTGGGCGGAGCTCGTCGGACTCCCGATGCACTATCTCGCGATCGACGAGTGGTGCGCGCGACTCGCCCGCGCAGGCTTCCCCGGAGCGCGCGCGGAACGCGTCGTCGATCGGCGCGGACCGGCGCGCGGCTCGCCGGACCCGAGCGGCGATCCGCACCTGTCGGAAGAGCTGCACCGCGCCGGCAGCCTGTGGCTGTGCGCGAACAAGCCGGCCTGAGCCCCGGGCGTGCGCCGTTGCCGTTCCGGCACCCGAATGTCCGACGCGGTCCTCCGTAGCCGCCGAGCTATAGAATCCGCCGTCCGGGAATTCGCCGTTCGAAACGCATCGCCGCTTGGGCTCCTTCTTCCATCTGCCCTGGGGTCTGCTGGCCCTGCTCGCCGTGCCGGCGATCCTCGCGCTGCACTTGTTCCGGCGGCGCTTCCAGCCGCGCGTGGTGAGCGCGCTCTTCCTGTGGGCGCCCGACGATCACGTCGTGGTCGCGGGCCGCAAGCGCGAGCCGCTGCGCCAGTCGGTCTCGCTGTGGAGCGAGCTCCTCGCCGCAGCCTGCCTCGCGCTGGCGCTGGCCGGCCCGCGCTCGTGCGGGCAGGAGAGCGCGGAGCACCTGGTGGTCGTGCTCGACGGCTCCGCCTCGATGGCCGCCACGGGCACCGACGGCTGATCCGCCCCCCGAATCCGGATCCACCCACAACGTTAGGATCCCGGACTCAGGAGGCCCCAGTTGGGACGCAAGAAGCACACTGCAGAACAGATCATCCAGAAGCTACGTGAGGCGGAGATCGTTTTGGCGCAGGGACAGCCGGTCGGTGCTGCCTGCAAGAAGATCGAGGTGACGGAGCAGACGTACTACCGCTGGCGCAAGGAGTACGGCGGTCTGAAGCTCGACCAGGCGCGTC
>Ga0194131_10006431_pt1 | contig 16348 bp, 14 predicted proteins | sample TA2KigO120mmetaG_FD_148631 | JGI IMG/M metagenome (GOLD analysis project Ga0194131, IMG submission 148631) | Freshwater microbial communities from Lake Tanganyika, Tanzania - TA2015053 Kigoma Offshore 120m | ecosystem: Environmental > Aquatic > Freshwater > Lake | place: Tanzania: Lake... | reverse complement strand
CGACCTCGACTACGGTTCATCCAGCGGCTGGGGCGCGGGCACTTCCCTCGGCGACACGATCGGCGAGGTCGACGCGGCGATCACCACGCTCGACATCAGCGTGAGCGCCAGCGGGGTGGGTTTCGACGCGGTGTCGGCTTCCCTCGGCGCGCAGGAGTGCGAGCAGGGGCTGTTGACCGAGGAGGCGGGCCTTCGTGGCGTGGCAGGCGACGTGGGTCGCCCGGAGGACTTCGCCTGGTGGGACATGATCTCCAACTTCGACGACGGCAACATCGCAGACGGGAGCGCGTCGGCCGACGCGGGCAGCACCGGGCTCACCGAGAACGGGTGGGAGATGCTGCTGCCCTGGGGCTCGCTCTACCCCGCGGGCATCCCCGCCTCCGGTGCCACGGTGGCGCTGGTGGTGCTCCTCGCCGACGACGACGGCAGCTACATCAGCAACCAGTCGCTGCCGCCCTTGACCTCGGCCACCGAGCCCGGCAACGACGCGGTGAGCATCGAGTCGGTGGTCACCATCAGCATCGACGCCACGGGCGCGGTCACGACGGCGGCGGCGGTGGTACCCTAGGGCGCCGCTACTCCGTCCCGTCGCACTCGCCGCTGCCCTCGATGGCGGCGGCGCCCGACCAGCCGTGGAACGGGCGCGCCTGCTTCACGAAGAGCGCGGGCGTGCCCGGGGTGTTCTTGTCGTCGAACTTCCACTCCACGTCCATCGCCCACCAGGAGCCGTCGGCGGATCCGTAGGCCGGGTAGAAGTAGGTGTTGATCGCGTCGAGCGCGTCGCCGAGCGATTGTGACTGGTCGCGCGTGAGCACGGTCTCCCCGTCCTCGAGGAAACTCGAGTGGAGGATGTACACGATGGGGGAGCCGGTCTGGTAGTAGTAGTGGATGTAGGCGTCGGGAACCACGCCCTCGTCGGGCAGCACCACGTCGTAGTCGAGGTACTGCGCGTTGACGTAGAACCCGGGCTCCAGGCCGGTGGCGTCGTAGATGTTGCCGCTGATCGCCACGCCGTTGGCTTCTTCTTCCTCGAAGTTGGGGTGCACGAGCAGCGCCATGCCCACGTCGAGGTGGTTCATCGAGTAGTACTCCCGCTCCTCGTAGGCGCGCGGGTTCCATACCTCGCTCCACACCTTCTTCACCGCCCACTCGATGCTGTCTTCCTCGGGATTCTCGATGGCGGGGTCGCCGGTCTCGCTGTTGTAGAGGCCGGCCCCGGTGAAGTCGCCGAGGTCTTCGGCGTTGGTGCTCGAACGGAAGCGGGCCTTCTCGCCATCGGTGTACATGCTGGTGAATTGCTCGGTGATGAGGGTCACCACCTCGGACCGCATCGGCAACTCGCGCATGTGGTCCTTGAAGTCTTCCAGCTCGCTCTCCCGGTAGTCGGGGTCGGCCCACTCGTCGCTGGCCATCATCGTTTCCATCTCGGCCCAGAGGCCATGGTCTTCCATGAACTGGTTGTAGTAGTACATGGGGATGGCGAAGCCGTCTTGCACCGGCACCGCCTCGCCGATCTGGCGCAACCCGCCGTAGTTGGTGGCCTTGGCGCCGAAGGCGGGGATGTTGGCGGTGATCGAGTCGGCCAGGTTCTCGGTGTCGACGATCTCGTCGACGTCGCGCAGGTCGGTGACCGAGATGTCGATCGGGTTGACGGTGATCGGCTCGGGCTTGTGCGCCTCCCAGTAGGCCCCGGCCTCGGCCTCGGAGATCTCCTCGATTGCCCAGTCGTCGGAGGTGACGGTGAGCGACACCCACTTGCCCTCGAGGGCCCGGAGCGTGGCATTCTCACTCGCGCCGCGCAGCGCCATGTTGGGGGTGCCGCGGTTGACGCTCAGCACGTTGATGTGGGCCAGCGGCGTCTGGAACTCGGCGGTGATGATGCCGGCCACGATGCTGATGTCGTTGGGCACCTTGTCGAGCACCACGAGCTCTCGGAAGGGCGTGTAGCTGCCGTCCACGTCTTCGGCGGCGTAAAATCGCAAGATGCCGGTGGTCGTCCCGGTGTTGAGCGGCTGGTAGTCGATGCCCTCGAAGAGCTCGCCGGTGGTGACGATCTTGACGCTCGAGGGCAGTTCCTCCGCCAGCGCCTCCTGGTCGACGCTGGCGGGATGAAACGCCAGGTCGCCGCCGAAGTACGCGGCGGACTGGATGAGTTGGTAGGCGGTGGTCACCATGTCGGCGTCGGCGGTGTCGTAGGGAGCCAGCTCGTAGGCCCAGGCCCCCGGGCCGGAGTAGTAGTTGACGCTGCCGAGCAAGAAACGCCGGTCGGGACTGTAGTACTCGATGGTGTTGAACAGCGACAGGTCGCCTACCGGAGGCAGGCCGTTGCCACTCAGGAACGCCGACGCGAAGTCCCAGTGGATGGGGTAGCAGCGGCTGTTGGTGAAGTACAGGCGATTGTCGTCGTAGCGGTCGACCAGCGTCTTGACCGACTGTGCGCCGGGAATGCTGGCGTCGAGCGGCAGGGAGGCGAGCTTGTCGTAGTCCCCCCAGCACCCTAGCTCGTTGGCATAGTCGGGGACGGCCTCCTCGATGGTGCACCCGGGCTCGGGGGTGGGTTCGGCGTCGGGGGCGCAGGCGAGCAGGGCGATCAGCACGGCGCGACCATAGCCGCGCGGGCCCTACACCTGCACCTTGACGATCCGGCGAATCATGGTGCCGCCGATGACTTGCAGCGTGAGCATCAGGAAGATCAGCGCCCAGCCGAGGGCCGTGGTCCACAGGCGCGAGATGAGCACCGGGTCCATCGTCCACAGCGCGAAGGCGAGCACGAAGGGCATGCACACGATGATCACGCCCTGGGCCACCCCCTGGGCGGTGAGGCTCCGCACCTTGCCCTCCACCTTCTTGCGCTCGCGAATAGTGCTGGCCACCGTGTCGAAAGTCTCGGCGAGGTTGCCGCCCGACTGGCGCAGGATGTTGATCGAGGTGACCACGATCTGGATGTCCTCGGTTCCGATGCGCCGCTCCAAGTTCAAGAGCGCGTCTTCCAGCGGCACGCCGAGGCGCTGCTCGTTGAGCGTGAGCGCGAATTCCTCGGAGATGGGGTTGGGGAGCTCCGCGCGCACCATGTCCATCGATTGCAATAGCGACAATCCAGACTTGAGCCCGTTCGCCATGAACGCGAGCGCGTCGAGCATCTGGTCTTCGAAGTCGAGGATTCGTTTCTCCCACATCCGGGTAACGACGAAACGTGGCAGGTTGAAGCCGACGGGCATGCCGAAGGGGCCCACGGCGAGGATGCCCACCACCAGCGCGCGGATCACGTGGTAGGCCGGCGACCAGGGGATGCCGCTGGTGAGCAGGAATCCAAGCGTCACGAACAGGGCGACAGATACGGCGATCGACGCGGTGCACCACCATCGGGGCACCTCGATGAACATGCGGTCGAGCTCCGATATCATCCAGTCTACGTAGCCATTGGTGGATGTTTGCCACCACCGCCAGAGGATGGGCGCGAGGTTCCACCCCACCCAGGCCCAGGCGAGCGCGGAGAAGGAGAGCGCCACCAGCCGGACGCCGGTTCGGAAGTCCCAGATCAATGGGAATAGATCCATGGCCCTCACCCGGCCTTCGGCCACCCTCGCCCGCGAGAGGGAGAGGGGAACGTGGGGATCATGCGCGCCCCCTCGGCACGTTGGCGGCCGCCTGCTGCGGCGTGCCGAAGACGCCGCGCGGCACGGCGATGCCGAGCTCCGTCAGCCTCGAAACGAACTTGGGCACGAAGCCGGTGGCGCCGAAGGTGCCCACCACCTTGCGGTCCTGCGTGACGCCGGTCTGCTTGAAGGCGAAGATCTCCTGCAGCGTGATGGTCTGAGCCTCCATGCCCACCAGCTCCGCCACCGAGATCACCCGGCGACTGCCGTCGGACAGTCGCGACACCTGAATGATGACGTTGATGGCGCTCGCGATCTGCTCGCGGATGGCGCGGGAGGGGAGGTCGAGGCCGGCGAACATCACCAGCGTTTCCAGGCGGGCCAGCGCGTCGCGCGTGGTGTTGGCGTGTACCGTGGTGAGCGAACCGTCGTGGCCGGTGTTCATCGCCTGCAACATGTCGACGGCCTCGGCGCCTCGACACTCGCCCACCACGATGCGGTCGGGACGCATGCGGAGGCTGTTCTTCACGAGGTCGCGGATCTTCACCTCGCCCACCCCCTCGATGTTCGCCGGTCGCGACTCGAGGCGCACGACGTGCGGCTGCCGCAGTTGTAGCTCCGCCGCGTCCTCGATGGTGACGATGCGGTCGTCCACCGGGATGAAGCTCGACAGCACGTTGAGCAGCGTGGTCTTGCCCGAGCCGGTACCGCCGGAAATGACGATGTTGAGGCGGGCCTGCACGCAGGCGCGCAACAGGTCGGCGAGCTCGTGGGTGAGCGAGCCGTAGCGCACGAGATCGTCGACCTGGAGCGGGTCTTTCGCGAACTTGCGGACGGTGATCGAGGGGCCGTCGATGGCGAGCGGCGGGATGATCGCGTTCACCCGGGATCCGTCGGCGAGGCGCGCGTCGACCATCGGCGACTTCTCGTCGATGCGCCGGCCGAGCGGGGTGACGATGCGCTCGATCACCCCGAGAAGTTGCTGGTCGTCGGTGAAGGACAGGTCGGTCTTCTGGAGCTTGCCCGAGAGCTCGACGAACACGTTGTCGCGACCGTTCACCATGACTTCCGTCACCCGGTCGTCGGCGAGGAGATCTTCCAGGGGGCCGAGTCCCAGCGCCTCGTCGCACACTTCCTTCACGATGCGCTTGCGCGCCGCCCGGTCGGCCACGCCCGTGCCTTCCTCGTCGAGGATCTTCGCCACGGCGGCCTCGGCCTTCTCGCGCAGGAGCTTGTCGCGGTCGGAACGATTCCCGATCTCGCGGTCTACCCGCTTCAGGTCGAGCTGCTCGGGCAGGCGCTTGTGGATGAGCATCTTGAGCTTGGTGCGCGGGTCGAGTTCCTTGCTCCCCTTGCCGCGAGGCCCCCCCCGCGCCTTGAGGAAGCCCTCGAGCGCCTTCTCCTGCTCCTGCGTCACGTCCACGTCGCGACGCCCCTCCACGGCCTGTCCCTTGCCCCGCGCCACGGCGGCGAGCTGGTCGAAGATGCCCTTCTCCACGCACTGCCGCGTGAACTCGTCGTACACCCGCGACAGGGTGGCCCGGGGCTGGTCGAGCACGAAAGGATTGCCCTTGTTGATCGCCTCGCCGCAGAGCTTGTCGTCTTTCGGCAAAACCACCAGCGCCGCGCGGCCTAGCCGGTTGGCCACCGCTTCCTTGCTGAACAGATTCTCGTCGTGAGCGCTGACCACGAACTTCACCAGTTGCTGCGGGAAGTGCAGGGCCTGGAGCCGGTCGGCGAAGCGCCGGGCCGCCGAGAGCGCGGTGGGGGAGGCCGAGGTGACGAGCAGGATGCCGGCGGCCCTTTCCAGCGCCGCGATGTTCACCGGGTCGCAACCGCTCCCCGCATCCACCACCACGTAGTCGCAGATGGCCCCGAGCAGATCGAGGGCCTTGCGCACCGCGTCGGGCGAGCTTTTCAGCGCCCCCTCCAGGTTGGCCGCGATGGGGAGGAAGCCGAGCCCCGTGGGGTGCGCAGCGAGGTAGGGCCCGAAGGCTTGCGGCGTGAGCTGGGCCAGGTAGGGCGTGAAGTCGACCAGCGTGCGCGCCTCGGCGAGCCCGATCATGGCGGCGGTGTCGCCGATGCCGTTGGGGTCGAGGTCGACGATCAGCACGCGGCCGCGGGTTTCCTTGAGCAAGGAGAACGCGAGGTTGACGACGAAGGTGCTGCGGCCCTGCCCGTCGCGAGCGCCCCCGCACACGATCACCTTGGCGGGCATTACTGCCGGACCTCCAGCAAGTTGAACTTGTCCTGGATCTCGCGGTTGGCGGTGCTCGACGACTCGTGGACCTGCGGCGTGATGAACACCAGGAACTGCGACTTCGACTTCTTGTAGTCCTTCGACCGGTAGAGCGTGAAGATGCCCTCGGCGTTGAGGTCGGCTCCGCTCGGGAGCTTGTTGTAGTTCACGCGGTCGCTGAGGCGTTCGAGGCCGCCGATGACGATGCTCTCGCCCGCGCGACAGAACTGTGACGTGGCGATCTCCGAGACGTCGATGGACTGGTAGCCACTGGCGGCCACCTCGCCGAGGGCGCTCACCTCGACGCCGATGTTTAGGTCGACGCTCGCCCCGGCCGCGTAGGGCGTCACGTCGAGGTTGATCCCCACGTCGATGAATTCCACCACCTTGGTGCCGTTGTCCATGTAGACGACCGGTACCTTCGTTCCGGAGAAGATGTGCGCGGTGTCGCCGCTCTTCACGGAGACCGTCGGGTTTTCCAGCACGCGCACGTAGCCGGTGCTGCGCAGGGCCTCCAGGCGAGGGAGGAGCATCGACACGTTGGCGGTGGCCGTCCCGGTGACGTCGGACCAGCCGCTGCCGTCGTTCGACGAGGAGAGTTCGAACTCCACGCCCGTTCCCGAGAGCGGCGTCCACTGGATGCCCCACTCGTCGGTCAGCGTCTTGGTGAGCTCGACGAAGTGCACCACCAGCACGATCGTCTCCGCCTGGCCCGGCACTCGCTCCACCTCGCGGATCTCGAGCACGTTGACCACGTCGGGGTAGTAGGCCTTGGCGATGGCCTCGGCGCGGGCGCTGGCGGCGTCGCTATGGACCGTGCCCTCGAGCATGATCTTCCGTCCCACGAGGCGCACGTTCACCCCCGGCGTGCCGATCTCCTTCTGGATCAGCGACGCGAGCAGGCGTTGCGACACGGGCGAGAGCGTGACCATCGACTCCACGAGGTTTTCCTTCTCGTCGAGGTCTTGCACCCGGCGCAGCTCGTCGTCGAGTGACACCTCGCCCTGGATGTAGATCCGGTCATTGACGATCTTGAAGGAGAGACCCTCGATGTCGTCGAGCAGCACCTGGACGTTCTTCATCACCTTGGCGAGGTTGGCGGGGATGACCGTCACCTCGAACTCGTCGCGACGCACGCCGCGGGTGTCGAAGATGATCACGTTGGTGGTGCCCACCTCGCGACCGGCAAGCAACAACTGCTTCTCGTCTCGCAGGGGGACGACCTTCACCACCTCGCCGCTGCCCACGCTGATGTCGCCGAAGGCGTAGGGCACGTCGATCGCCACCTGGCTGCTGATCACCACCACCTGGTCGGGGACGGCTTCCTCGGCGGCCTGCACGTAGGCGCTGAGCGCGATCAGGGGGAACATCACAGGCCTCCCTCGATCAGGCGATAGGCCGGCCGCGTGCGGGATCGCACCTGCTCGGGCATGCCGAGCACGGTCTGCACGGTGGCCGGGGTGAGCTCCACCTTCGTCTCGCTCTCCCACAGCGAGCGCAGTACCACACCGAGGCGGCCGATTTCCTGCGCCATCGACAGGCGCTGCGCGTCGGCGGGGGTGACGGCGATGGTGATGGTGGCTTGCGACTGCAACAACTCCGACGGGCCCGGCGGCGGCTCGTAGCGCTCGGGGTTCTCCGGGTCGGGGGGCGGCACCACCTCGCGCGCGGTGATGGCGCCGATGTCGTCGACCACCGACAGCACCCATACGTCTTGCTGCAGGGTGACGGTGCGCAGGTCGGACTTCTCGCCGCTGCCGAAGTCGAAACTCCCGAGGATGTCGACGTGGTTGCCGGGGCGGATGTGCCCCCCCACCGCGTTGTACACGTCCACCGCGATGGCGAGCGCGCGGTAGCCCTTGGGCACGTAGAACGCGAGGCCGGCGTCTTCCACCGTCACGAGCTTGGTGGCGACGACCTGCTCGCCCTGGAAGATGGGAACGCTCGAGATCTGCCCGATCACCGCGTCCATCGACGAGAGCGCCTTGGGCTGCTGCCACTTCCGAGGTACGTCGACGAGCTGCACCATCGTCTCGTCGAGGCGCACCTTGGCGGGGATGTCGACGGTCGCCACGAGCGTTCGGAGGGGCTCGCTGTCGTAGAGCAACACCTGTTCGCGGCTGTGGACGTAGCGGCACTGCGCGAAGGTGGCGACGAGCGCCACGATAAACGACAGGAGGAGGGCGCGGACGTTTTTCATGGGTGCGGGAGTCTACCGCGTTCGCGGTCGGCGCTACCGGAAGTCTCGGCGGCCGTCGCGCTCGCCCTCGCCGAAGAGGTGGCCGATGCTGGACTCCAGCTGATCGACACCCTGCGAGAACCCTGGAAGAAAGGCGTACGCTGCGGCAACGAGGCCCACGGTGACCATCGCCACGAGGAGCATCCATTCGACGGTGGACTGGCCGCGGCGCATGCTCCTTTCTACCACAGCTCGGGCCAGGGCTGGAGCCGCGCGACGAGGATGCCGGCCGCCACCACCGGCGCGTGAATGGCCTCGGTGGGCTCCACCTTCTCGCGCTTGATGAACATCCGGTAGAGGTTGCCCAATCGTCCCCGGTGGGCGAGGACGGCGATACCGGCGGGGAAACCTAGAATATAGGTGAACAAGACCGCGCGGATGGCCGCCTCGGGGCCGAGGAGCGCCCCGGCCGCCATGAGCATCTTGACGTCGCCAGCGTGCAGCGCGTGGCCGAGACGCCACGCGGGGATGGCGAGGGCCATCGCGGCCACGAGGCCGAGCGCGCCGTCAAACCACCGGTGCTGCGTGTACGGCGCCATCGCGATGCCCACCGCCATCACCGGGAAGGTGAGCACGTTGCGGATCTTCTTCGTCGTGATGTCGGTATAGACGGCACCGGCGATCAGGACGGCGAGCGCAACGTCGGCTGGGTTCACGGATACGGCATCTGCAGGGTCGTTCGCACGCTGTGGAAGCCGCCGCGCACGCCCGCGGCGAAAACCCCCCACGCGGCCGCGAGGGCCACCACCAGTACCGCCACGGCGAGCATGTACTCCACCACCGACTGTCCTCGGCGATTCATGCGCCCTCCAAGATTGTGCGCACCCGGTCGAAGCCCTCGCTGGTCTCGAGGTACGCGGCCACTCGCTGCGTCAGCGCCACCACGTCGTCGACGCGCCAGTAGCAGAGGCCCACGGCCACGAGGATCGCTGCGCTGAACACAAGCATGGGCTCCACGGAGGACTGGCCTCGGCGCATTGGAGAGTCTACCACGGCGCTCCGGTTCCCCAGTCGATGCCGAGGCGGAGCAGGCCGGAGGCGGCGAGGTGGAGCATGCGCCGTGCGCCGGCAACTGCCGTGCCAGCGGTTCCGGGCTTCTCTCATGCGAGCGTTCGGCAGGCGTACGTCACCAGGCGCCGCGCGTCCACCGCCCGTCCACCCGGCGCAGGTCGTAGGCAGGCCAGTAGTCCAGGTCGAGGCGCAGCGTCACCACGCGGGTTCGCCCGTCGAGGTCGACGACCCGCAGGCGCACAGGGTCGCGGTCGGCCCGCCCTGCCACGGCGGCCTTGAATGCGTCGAGGTCGGCCACCGGCACGTCATCGACCGCCTCGATGCGCCAGGTGGGATCGAGGTCGTACTTGTCGCTCGGGCTGCCGAACCAGCGCCACGACACGTACACGCCGCTGGGCGCCACGCCCTGTTGCAGGACCATCGGCCGGTGCGGCGCGTGCAGGATCGCGCCCGCCCACACCAGCGCGCGATCGATGTCGGTCGTCGTCACGCGCTGGGGCTCCACGGTCTCCATCACGCGCTTTCCGTCTCGCCATAGCGCCAGGGTCAACGGGGCGTGCAGCGCGGTCTCGATCGTCCGCCAGGACGAGGTGGGGCGCCCGTTCACCGACAGCAGCAGGTCGCCGGGCTGGAGGCGCCGCGCGGCGGGGGCGTCGGGCGCCACGTACGTCACGGCGAGGATGCGTCGCGACCTGGCGACGGTGGCCATCGTGGCTGCCTCGTCGGCCGACAGCCCGCGATCCTGCGCCGCGGACAGGGGGATGGGCTTCCAGGCCACGCCGAGCGTGGCGGCGGGCGCGGGCCGTCCCTCGGCGAGGGCCTGCGCCGCCTCGGCGAAGGTGTCGACGGGAAGGCCGATGAACTTGGCGGACTGGCCCTTGCCGCTGCCATCGACGAATGAGCCGAGGAAAGCACGCACCTTGCCCCTGAGGTCGACGATGACGCCGCCCTTGTCGAGCGGCGTGTCGACCGTCGCGACGAGATCGACGTTGTACTCGCGATACTGCGGGACGGTGGGGCTGATCAGGGTGAAGGGCTGGAACCCCTCGACGGAGGTCTCGCTCCACACCAGTTCCTGCCGCGAGTTGAGGCCCACCTGCCAGGCGTGGTCGCCGGTGACGGGCCGCGCCGTCTCGATGGGCGCATCCTGGAGGGGGGTGTCGCCGAGGAGCGACGGGTCGTACTGGATGATCGCAAAATTGTGCTCGGGATGGAAGTACACCGGCGTGGCTGGCACGCGCAGGGTGCCGCCCACCACCACCGTCACGTCGGCGAGCATCTGGGGGACGGTGTCGCGGTCGACGAGCACCAGTCCCCGGGCGGCGTCGAGCACCAGGCCCACGCCTGTGTAAAAGTCACCGTTATTCCCAGCGAGTACCAGAGGGAGGCGAGTTTCCACGTACACCAGCGACCGGCCCACCTTGCCCGGGGCACCCCTCGGCGGTGCCTGCAGGGCGGCGGTGGCGCCGAGCACGGGCGCGGCAGGCGGCGCGGCGGGGGCATCCACGCAGGGCCAGCGACCAGTGGCGTCGTCTCGGGTGCAGCGGCGCATGGGGAAGAAGGTGCGATCCACGAGGAGCGCCGCCACCTGCTGCCGCCGCGCCTCCGACATCGCGGTGTAGCGCACCTCCACGCGCGCGTGCTCGGGAAGGGCCTGCAACACGCGCCACAGCGTGTCGACGTCGGGCACGGGCGTGCCGCCGACGCTGTCGATGCGCACGCCCTCGGGCACGCCGCCATGCTTGAGGCTGTAGCCGGTGCTCGCCACGTACACGCCCTGCGCGGGCACGTTGTAGTTGCGCGCCTGCTGGTAGCTGAGCGCGTGGAGGATGTCGCCGCCGAACTCCACGTACTCGCTCGGCGCGGTGGCATGCAGGTCGCTCACGGTGAGGTCGACGTCCATCGCCTTGCCGCCGCGCTCGATCCCGAACTTCACCGAGCGCCCCACGTTGTCGTCGAGGGCGGCCTCCACCGGGATGAAGGCGTCGACGGGCGTGCCGTTGACGCTCACCAGCACGTCGCCGACCATCAGCCGGCCGTCGGCGGGACCGCCCGGCAGCACCTCCCGCACCACGAGGAGGCCCTTGCCCTCGGGGTTCCGCTGGCGCGCGGCGGCCTCGGTCGCGTCGCTCAGGCCGAGGCGGCCGAGCTCGTCGTAGGCGGTGTAGCCGAGCACGGCCTGGATGTTGCCCCTGGGCACGGGCTCACCCCGGCGCACATAGTCGAGCGCCCGCACCACGCGGTCGAGCGGGAGGTAGAAGCTCGCGGCGCTGTCGCGACGCGCCCCCGCGTTGAGGGCGACCACGGCGCCGTCGATGTCGAGCACCGGCGAGCCGGAGGACCCGCCCGTCGTGCCGGCGGCGGCCTGGATGTAGAAGGTGTTGAAGTCGTTGTAGCCGGTGGAGGAGTAGCGGGGCGCGTCGCGGTCGAGCCGGGCGATCGTGCCGGTGTGGATGGAGAGTTTCTCGCCCGCGTTGTTGCCCAGCACGCGGATCTCGGTCCCCACCCTGGCTCGCGTGGGGTCGAGCGTGAGGGCGACGAGCTTCATGTACTTCAGATCAGCCGGGTTGAACTGGTAGAAGCCGAAGTCGTGGACCGGGTCGCGGTAGATTGCCCGCAGCGGGACGACCTCCTGGTCAGAAAAGATCGCCTCGCTACGCACGGGCCCCGGCTCCACCACGTGACGGTTCGTCAGGATGATGCCGCGGTCCGCGTCGACCACGAAGCCGGTGGCGTAGCTGTGCGAGGCGCGCTCGCTGTCGAATGCACGGGTGCTCACGACGTCGATCGAGACGACGGCCGGCGTGGTCTTCTCGATCATCGCCGACCAGGGGTCGATCGCGGCGGCGGGCAGCTTCGACGGCGCGGCGAGGGCCGGGAAGGCGGCAGCGAGAAGGGTGAGCAGGAACCAGCGCATCTGCCAAGCTATACGACGGCGGTGATGGCTGACCGCCGCCCTCGGCTCCCCGGCGACTGGCTCGAGGCCCTCGGCCCCGAGTTCGAGCGCCCGTACATGCAAGAACTGCGCGCTTTCCTCGTTGAGGAAAAGCGTCGCCACCGCGTGTTCCCCCCCGGGGCCGAGATCTTCGCGGCGATGAACCACGCGCCGCTCGGCAAGGTGCGCGTGGTGATCCTCGGCCAGGACCCCTACCACGGGGCGGGGCAGGCCCACGGGCTGTGTTTCTCGGTGCGCGAGGGGGTCGACATCCCGCCGTCGCTGGCCAACATCTACAAGGAGCTCCACGCCGACCTCGGCATCCCGCCGGCCTCGCATGGCAACCTCAGTCGCTGGGCCGACCAGGGCGTGCTGTTGCTCAACGCCACGCTGACGGTGCGCGAGAACCAGGCCAACAGCCACAAGGGGCATGGTTGGGAGAGCTTCACCGACGCGGTGGTGAGCGCCGTCGCCACCCGTCGCGAGGGCATCGCCTTCGTGCTCTGGGGACGATCCGCCGCCGACAAGGCTGCAAAGGTCGACCTGTCGCGACACTTCGTGGTCAAGTCGCCCCACCCGTCGCCGCTGTCGGCCCACGCTGGCTTCCTCGGCTCGCGTCCGTTCTCGCGGGTGAACGCGCACCTGCGCGGGCGAGGGGAGCCGGAGATCGACTGGCGGGTGGACGCATCGCACACCGTCGTGCTCAACGGCGATGGTCCGGCGCGCCCGAGGAACTAGGACTCAGCTGCCTCGACTGGCAGGCCCGTCGTGCGAGGGCGGCGCGAGCGAACCCGACCTCGCGGGCGAGCGCTTCAGTCCCGCAGGTTGGTCTTCCCGGGCTCGGCCCCGGGGTTGGTCTGGTCCCAGCCTTCCACGCCCTCGCTGTCGGTGCCCTGGAGGTACCAGGGCTTGTCGGCGGCCTCGGGCGCGGCCACCGGGGCGGGGGGAGCACCGACGCTCGGCGCCGGCGGCGCGGAGGCCGCTGGCTTCGGCGAGGAGGGGCCTCCGCCCCCGGTGAGCGCCTTCTGGACCACGCCGCGGATCTTGTCGCGCAACCCCATGGTTACTGGCTGATCATCTTCTTGAGGTTGCCGTACTGCTTCACCTTGAACCAGGTGAGCTCGCCGCGGCGCCAGTACTGGAAGCCCACGTGCGCCATGCGCAGGTAGTTGGTGCCCCAGGCCAGGTAGAACACCTTGTCGACGTTCTCGGGCTTCTTCCAGTGCTCGCGCTCGTCGATGAGCTTGCGGATGAACCACTTGGGCACGAAGTTCTTCGAGGCGAGACAGTAGATCGCCAGGTAGAAACGGTCTTCATCGGAGCGCGGCCAGTCCATCGACACGCGGAACTGCTTCCACGACTTGGTGGCGCGGCCCTCCACCTCGTTGGGGTCGAGCAGGCCGTCGGCCAGCATCTTGCGGGTGAGCGAGGTGTGGGGGAAGTAGTTGAGCGAGTAGAAGTAGATCGAGTATGGCCGCGGCAGCTCGAGGAGGAACTCGGCAGTCTCGAGCTTCATCTCCTCGGTGGCGTAGGGGTTGTCGATGATGACGTCGTAGACGATGTCCATCTGGAGCTTCTTGTTGAACTCTCCAAACTTGAGGATGGCCTGGTTGCCCGGGGAGCGGTTGTGGATCTCCTTCGATTCCTTTGAGCTTCCCGACTCGATGCCCGTCTGCACGCGGATGAGGCCCGCTTCCTTGAGCTTCCACAGCATGTCCTCGCGCAACATGGGCGGGATGAGCAGGCACTCGAAGGGGATCCCCACTCGGGAGGGGTACTTCTCGAGGAACTCGTCCATCCACTGCTGGCCGAAGGCGAAGCTGGTGTCGTCGTCCACCTTGATGCGTGCCACCTTCGGGAAGGTCTGCTTCATGTGCTCGAGCTCGCCGAGGATGTGCTCCACGGAGCGTGCCCGGTAGAACTCCTTGCCCTTCTCGTCGTAGACGTCGCGCAGGATGCTGACGTAGCAATAGGAGCAGTTGTAGGGGCAGCCACGGCTGAAGTAGATGCGATACTCGGCGCCGCGCTTCCACGGCTCCTCGATCGTCATCTTATCGGCCTCGATGTAGTACTTGTTCTCGTCGCGCGTGTCGGGGTAGGGGAGCCAGTCCATGTCCTTGATGAGTGGACGCGGCGGGTTGACGTGGATCTTCCCGTTCTTATTGGCGTAGATATTGGCGATGTTGGTATCGTCGCCGCCGTCGCGCAGGCGGGTGCAGAGCTCGATGGCAGCTTCCTCGCCCTCGCCCACGCACACGTAGTCCACGTTCTGGATGCACTCCTCCGGGCAGGAGGTGGGATGGATGCCGCCCCACACGATCGGCGTGCCCGGGAAGGCATCCTTGATGCGGCGGGTGACCTCCTTGGCCATCGGGAACAGCGACGACATGAAGCCCACGCCCACGAGGTCGGCCTGCTTGTCGCGGATCACGCCGAGCGCCATCTGGATTTCTTTCTCGGTGGGCATCTCGAGCATGTTGTGGCGCCAGTCGCGCAGGAACACGACGTGGGTGTCGATGCCCTCGCGCGCGAGCGCGGCGGAGACGTAGCGGATGCCGGCGTTCTCCACCGAGTAGATCGTCATCAACACGACGGTGAAGCGCTTCTGGCCCGGCTTCGGGCCTGGCGAGACGCTCTCGGGGGTTGCGACCATGGACGGGACCTCGTTCGACCGGGGGGCTTAAGCCACGAGCATGCGGAGGCCAGCGCTGGCCTTGCGCATGAAATCGCGGGGGGACTGGATCTGGGTGATGTTGCGCGCCACGAACTTCGGGCGCCAGTAGAACTTCTTGTAGGCGATATCAAGCATCTCGCGCAGCTCAGCGCGGTTGAAGTGCTCGTCCCACACCTGGGCCTTGAAGTCTTCCCTGGGGTTCTTCATGAACTCGGTCCACGGGTTCAGGTCGAGCACCCCGTCGCGCATTCCTTCGTCGTAGAGCGTCGTGCCGGGGAAGGGGGTGAGCACGTTGAACATCACGAAGTCGGGATCGAGCTTGATGCTGTAGGCGATGGTGTCCATCACGTCGTCGCGGTTGCGCTCCACCGGGGTGCCGATCATGAAGTAGGCCACGGTGTTGATGCCCACCTCGCGGCAGAGGCGGAAGGCGCTCTCAATCTCGCGGACCGTCACGTCTTTCTTGAGGCGCAACAGGCCCTCCTCGGTGCCCTGCTCCACGCCGAACTGGATCCGCTGGCAACCGGCCAGCTTCATCTTCTCTAGCAGCTCGCGGGTGACGCCCTTCACGCGGAAGCGCACCGTCCACCGCAACTTCAGGCCTCGCTTGAGGATCTCGTCGCAGAGGTCGAGCACGCGCTGGTTGGTGATGTTGAAGGTGTCGTCGACGAAGTAGAACTCCTCGATGCCGAGGTCGAGGCAGGCCTTGATCTCCTCGCACACCCGGCCGGGGCTCGACACGCGGTAGCGGTGGCGCGGCGTGTTGCAGAAGGTGCAACGATATGGACAGCCGCGCGAGCTGATGAGGGTGGTGAAGATGCCGCCCTTGCCCATCACGTCGTAGTAGCGCTTGTAATCGACCAAGGTGCGGTCGATGACCGGGTAGTCGTCGAGGTTGTTGGAGAAGTACACGTCCTGCTCGGGGACGGGATCGTCGGGGTGCGCCATCGTGCCGGCGATGCCCTTGGCGGTGTCGCCGCGCGCCCAGGCGTCGCACAGGTCGAGCATCGGTTTTTGTCCCTCGCCCTTCACCACCGCGTCGACCCCGGGCAGCCCCACGCACTCGCGCGGGAAGTCCGACACGTGGGGGCCGCCGACAACGGCATACTTCGCCCCGGCCTTTTTCGCGGTCTGCACCGTCCTGAGGACGTCGACCAGCTGGACGGTAAACGCGGTGACGCCGACGACATCGGGCTTCCATTCCCGGATTTTCGCCTCCAGCACGTCGTAGTCGAGGTCGTCGAGTTGGGCGTCGAGGATGGTCACCTCGTGCTCGGAGAAGTCGCGTAGCACCTGGGCGATCGCCATCAGCGCCAGAGGCGGATAGCTCAGGTTCTCCGCGGAGACGGCCTCGGGTACCTCGGATTCCACGGTGTGTTTCGCAGGCGGCCTGATCAGCATCACGCGCATCGACAGAGTCCTCGACGCTGGCATCTTGTCGCGCGCGCGGGCCGGTGCGCAAGGGGCTGGACGCTCGACTGCCGGGGTGAGGGGTTCCGCGATACAGATTCGCTCACCAACACGGAGAGTTGCCATGGGCATACCCGTTCCTGTCGTCGTCGCGAGTCGTCCGCCGCGCCGGCGGTGATCGAGGCCGTGCTGAGCGACGCGGCGGTGCCCGGGATGATGCCGGGGATGATGGGTGGCGCCGTGG
>Ga0194131_10006430_pt1 | contig 16352 bp, 26 predicted proteins | sample TA2KigO120mmetaG_FD_148631 | JGI IMG/M metagenome (GOLD analysis project Ga0194131, IMG submission 148631) | Freshwater microbial communities from Lake Tanganyika, Tanzania - TA2015053 Kigoma Offshore 120m | ecosystem: Environmental > Aquatic > Freshwater > Lake | place: Tanzania: Lake... | reverse complement strand
GACGACATCATCGACATTCTGAAGAAGTACGGGCTCGCCGGTCTGCTCGGCGGCGGAACCGCCGCGGACCTCGGCCGGGCGCCCCCGGAATAAAAACCTGCTTGTGCGAAGTGTCGATTTATGAGACATTCACGGAACTGACGGATCGCGACGATGCCACTCGGTGACGCATTCGGTGCCGCCGCAGAGCGGACGCGGCACGCGGTTCGGCCGCCCGCCGGGCGGCAGGAAGGCGGGCTGACCCGTTTTCTGGACGCGCTCGGTTCGATTCCCGGCCAGATGGTCGGCAACGTCAAGACCATGATGGATGCAGCCTACGCGCACCCGCCGGGCGTGAGCGTGAAGGACAACCCGCAACTTACCGGGCTTGTCGCCGACACCGCGCTGAACATGGTGGGAATGCCTGCACTGACCGGCGGCGTGCCGGGGTTCGGCTCCGGCGTCGGCAAAGGCATCCGCGCCTATCACGGCAGCCCGCACGATTTCGACCGTTTCGACATGAGCAAGATTGGCACTGGCGAGGGCGCGCAGGCTTATGGGCATGGGTTGTATTTTGCGGAGAATCCGAAGGTTGCACAGGAATATCGAGATACGCTCACTAGAAATTCTGTTTGGGATTATAAGCCGGGGTTTGAGATAGATAATTCAACACTCGGAGATGGGCGAGTATTGGTTACTAGCTATCAAAAATATAACCCGTTCGGCGGTGGTGGGACAAGAAGGGAAGCGTGGCCCGTGAAGGGGCTTCAAGATGAATACCCAAGCGTGGAAGCGGCTCTTGCGGACTTGAAGCGTCAAGGAAAAGTCCCTGAGGGCGCGGTTACATGGACTGATGAAAACGGTCATTTGCACGCGACCTCCGTTCCAGGCCGCATGTACGAAGTCAACATCAACGCGAAGCCCGAGCAGTTCCTGGATTGGGATAAGTCGCTGAGCCAGCAGCCGCTTGGCGAAACGCTGGCGCGCCTGGCGGAACAGACGCCGGTCAGCCCCGCCGCAGTCTACAGTTTGCGCGATGCTCGCAAGGCGATAGACGCTGGCGCGCTAGGAAAAGTGAGCGGGTCCGACGCCTACAATCTTATCGGCGGCACGACCGGACGCCATTCTAGCGGGCCTCGGCACCAGAACGCTTCCGATATTCTGCGTGATGCCGGCATCCCCGGCATCAAGTACCTCGATCAAGGCTCGCGCGGCATCATTGAAAAGCCTTTTGCCGTCCAACATAAGTCTCGTGATCCAGCTAAGCGAAGCACCTTCAGGACTATCGAAGATGCAACAAGGCATATGGAGGGTCATAATAGAGCCTATCCATACCAAAAGGGTGACTATTTTATTGAACAACTAGAAGGCACCAACAACTACGTCCTGTTCCGCGACGACATCATCGACATTCTGAAGAAGTACGGGCTTGCCGGTCTGCTCGGCGGCGGAACCGCCGCGGACCTCGGCCGGGCGCCCCCGGAATAAAAACCTACTTGCGCGAAGTGTCGATTTATGAGACATTCGTAGACCTGACGGAAAGATACAATGCAGATCAGCCCCGCCGGCCTTGCTCTGATTCGCGCGCACGAAGGGTTCCGCGCCAAGGCGTACTATTGCCCTGCGGGCGTGCTGACCATCGGCTATGGCCACACCAACCTCGACGGCTCGCCGCCTCGCGTCACGCCCGGCCTGACGATCACCAAGGCCGAAGCCGAGCGCGTGCTGACCGATACGGTCAACCGGGTATACGGCGCGGCGGTCACGCGGTTGGTCAAAGTGCCGCTTAATCAGAACCAGTTCGACGCGCTGACTTCGCTGGTTTTCAACATCGGCGAATCCAACTTCGCCGGGTCGACTCTGCTGCGTCGGCTGAATCGCAGCGACTATGACGGTGCGGCTTCGGCTTTCGCCGCGTGGAACCGGGCGACCGTCAACGGCGTCAAGCAGGCTTTGCCGGGACTGACCCGGAGACGGGCAGAGGAAGCCGCGCTTTTTCGCCGCGGCGAAATCGTGCCGACCCGGCCGGTCGAGGAAGCCGAAGTTGTGCCCGACGCGGAGCCGATGCCGCAGGACGTGGCCCCGCCCAAATCGCCGCTTCAGACCGCGTCCGAGATCGGCGCGGCGGCCTCGCCCTTCGCCGCGTTCCTCGCCTACCTGACCGACTGGCGGGTGGTCGCAGTGCTGTGCGCCGCGGCGCTGATCGGCGCCGGACTCTGGCTGTGGAGTCGCCGATGATCGAGACCGCCGCCATCGCCGCGACGTGCCTGTTCTGCGCCGCGCTGTTCGGTCTCGGGTTCCCGCCGGACGACCTCGACGGAGGGTCGCCGCAATGGTGATCGCCCAACTGAAGATCGCCGCGATCGGCGGGCTCGTCGCGCTGCTGGTTGGATTCGGTGCCGGCTGGAAAACCAAGACTGCGTTCTGCGACGCCGCGGCTACCCGCGCGCAGTCCGCGCACGACGCGCGCCAGCACAACGCCCGCGACGCCGCCGACGCGAGCGAGGCGCAGCTTTTCCCGGAACAGGAACGCGACCTGTCCGCACTGAAGGAGCCCACCGATGCGATTTCCGGTAAAATCTCTGTTGGCGAGTGCTTTGCTGCTGGCGACGTTGACCGGTTGCGCGAGCTCTGGCGCGGCCCGTGACGGCCGGATCAGGCTCGCCGCGATCCCGCAGGACATCCGCACCTGCATCGCCCGTGAAGTACCGGCGCCGCTGCCCGGCTCGATGTCGCGAGCGCAAGCCGCATCGCTGATCGCGGCGTTCCGCAAATCCGACTTGGCCAAGACGCACTGCGGCAAGCGCCTGGTCGCCTGGTACGACGCGCAAGCCCGCGCGCTGCGCCGTTGACGAAGGCCGCACCATGAACCCCTGGCAAATCCTGCTCGCAGCCGTGGCCGCCCTCGGGTTCTCCGCGACGCCAGCCCGCGCCAACGAGTGCATGACCCGCGAAGCCGCGATCATGCAAGCCGCAGGGTTGAGCGAGTCCTTCATCGCGCACCGCGAACTGACCGCCGCCCAAGTCGCCGCCGGCGCCGAGAAGATCGGAATGACCGGCGTGCCGGAAACCGCCGCGATCGCTCACGGGCTGCTGCTATTCCGGGTCGATATGGTTGCCGTGCTGATGGTCTGGCAGATCGACGGCGAGTGCGGCCACGCCTTTCTGCCGCCGGGGCTTGCCGCCGCGTTCGTCGAGGCGTTGGACGGCCGCGGCGCGTGACCCTGCCGCTGACCCCGGCGGTCCTTCGTGCGGCCTACGACTACCTCGCCACGACCCCGCCGTTCGACAAGTGGAACTTGCCGGACGGCGACGACGTGACGTTCCGCGTCGCCCGCGACCCGCAACTGTTCGGCTGGTGCGACCGCAAGCGCGGGCGCTGGCTGATCGCGATCTCGGAGACGACGGTCGGGCACACCGCGACCCTGCTCGAAACCATGGCGCATGAGATCGTGCATATGCACGAGGACGGGACCGGCGCCGGCCGCGGCAAAGGGCAGCACAGCGCGGCGTTCAAGAAATGGGCGGCGCAGGTCAGCCAGATTCACGGGTTTGACCCCAAGCGGTTCTAGGTCGCTTTTTGTCTATTATACGCTTGACATATTCCGCGGACAGGGCGTAGGGTGGCCTCGACGATGGGCAACCGCACGTCGCCTGCCTAGCATTATACGCCATTTCGTGCGCCAATTTTCTCTGTGTAAAACAATATACGCCCGTAAGTCTTTGAAATCGTTGGCGCTCCCACGGGGAATCGAACCCCGGTTTCAGCCTTGAGAGGGCGGGTGCATACTGATAAGACCGCGTATATTGGGTGTTTTCGGCTGGTTTTTCGGGTCTAACTACTAGATGTAGAATTTGTCGCTGTCGACAATGGCGCATATAGTGCGCCGGGTCGTGCGCCGTTGCGCACCGAGAACAGCGGCGGGTCAGACGGCACTTCCACGACTCGCACTCCGGCCTCTCGGGCGATCTCGACCATGGAGCGGGTGCCGCGCCCGCCAGGGAACGCAACGACAATATCCGGGCGGCCTTCGGCGAGCATCCGCCGATTCCGCGTCGGCCCTGCGCTCTTGCCGAGACGGCGCCAGTCGGCGCGGTATGTCGTCAGCAGCACGCCGCGGCGGCCCGCCCATTCGGAAGCGAGCAGATCAGCCCCGCCTGCGCCGCCCTGGATCACGAGACTGAAATTCAGCTTCCGGTGGCCGGCGTCCAAGACCTCGGCAACCCGCTTCCGATTCCAGTAGTTTCGGCCGCCACAGACGAGGACGCGAGTCACCGCTTCTTCTCCATCAAATACTCGACCGAATGATGGCCGTAGACCCGCTCGACGGTCTGCACGCTGTCGCCGAGCAGCCTCGCCACCTTGTAGATCGACTCGCCGGCCATGAGCATGTGCGTCGCCCGGCTGTGCCGCAGCACATGCGGGTTGGCGCGATCCGCGTAGCCGAGTTCCGTGCAGAGCCGGTTGAACGGCCGGTAGAAGTCCGCGCTTTCGGCGCCGAACAGATAACCGTTCCCGGCGCGGGCTCGCTCGACCAGCCAAGCGAGGTTGCCGGCGATCTGCGGGAACACGGGGGCCATGACCCGGCGCTTGTTCGTAACCCGCTCGCCCTTCTTGTACGGATTGACCCGGCCGGTCTCGAAGTTGACCTGGTCGACGTGCAACCGCTCGACCCATCCGCGCCGCGCGCCCCACCAGTACACCAGCTTGCAGAAGTGGTGCAGCGGTCCTTCGGCCGCGAGCAGAAGCGTATGCACCGCAGCGCGGTCGAGGAACAGAACCTCGTCGCCGGTCGCGGTCTCGTCGGGGAGCTCGAACGTCGGCATCGCGGTCGGCGGCACGGCGGCCGGGCCGAGCCGCTTCCAGCGCGCGGCGTGGTTCGCCGCGGCGCGCAGCACGACCAGTTCACGCCGGACGGTCGAATTGCCGCCTCTCTTGCGATCGCCCGAAACCCGCGCCCCGCCGCCGATCGACCCTGCGCGCCGCGCCTTGGCGTACTCGCGGCACGCCGGGATATCGACATCGGGGAACGGCATGTCGCCGAAGAAAGACTTGAGATGCCGGATCGCGTACTCAGCCCGCGCCGGGTCGGAGTCGTGCTCGGAGACGTGTTCGCGGTAATACTGGTCGAGCGCGGCAGCCACGCTCAGCCGATCAGGTCCGCCAGCCCCGGCAGCGAACGCCTGGCCTTCCGTGAGGAACGCAGCGAAGCGAGCCTTCGCTGTCTCAGGGTCTCGCGTACGAAGACCGAGGCGCTTGGTTCGCGCGCCAGCGACGATCTGTCCCGCGGCGTCGCGGATCGCGGGCTCGGTCCAGACGACGTTGTAGACGCCGTCACGCTGGACGAGCCGGGGCACATCGGCCTCGGGATGCGCGGGTCTCTTGCTCATGGTTCTGCCCCTCCGGTGTCGTCATGTGTCGCGCAGACAATTAAAGCGTCCGGCCCTTTCCGTCAACATTTATGTTAAATTTCCGTTATATACCTGTCATTTCACGGTGATTAACTACTTGCGGTAGCGCGGCCCCTCCCATGCCTCGGCGGCGATCGGCAGTCCCGCAGCCCACGCCGGCGGCTCCGCGACAATCTTCCCGAACTCCGCGACCGAGCCAAAGGTTGCATCGTTCTCCGCGACCAGTTCGTCGTGAATTGTGATGACGATCTCGTAGCCTGCGGCCTCGGCGCGCAGCATGGCGTCCGCCATCACGTCGCGCGCAACCGCCTGGGTGACGTTCTCGGTGCCGAGCCCGCCGTAGAAGTCGTACCGCTCCCATTTCTTCGTGACGCCGTCTACGCCCATGCAGGTGAGCGCCGGCACGACCTTGCCCCATGGCGTCGTCTTGTCGGCGATCTGCGGGTAGGCGTAGGCCAGCGCGCGGCCGGACGGCAAGCGGCAGAACAGCCACGATCCGGCCTTGCGGAATCGGATGTACTCGCCGGCCGCCGTGATCCGGCCGGGTTCGCGCACCGCGTCGATCGCGGCGTTATTGATGTCCGACCAGAACTGCTTGATACGGGGGTTTTGGCCGCGCCACGTCAGCTTAATCAGTTCGGCGGCCAGCCACTTGCGCTGCGACATGCCGCTGCGCTTGCCGCGAGACTTCCAAGCTTCGGTCGCGGATTCGCGGTAGGCATCGGAGGACAATTCCCACATCGGTTCGAACACCGCCGCCAAGTCGACGTGATAGTTCTTCGCCATCTTGGCCAGGGCGCCGGGACCACCTTCAAACCCAAGCGCGAGGATTGTCACCTTGCCGACGTTGTATTCGGGCGAGCCGTCCTTGATCTGGCCGACCGGCCGATTGTAAACCTGCGAGGCCGCCAAGTTGTAGAGCTTCGGGCCGCGCCTCTCGTCGTACGCGAGCGCGGCGTCGAGCACTGTCTGCTCGCCGGCGAGCCACGCCACGGCGCGGGCCTCGATCATGGAGAAGTCGGCGGCGCGGATGATCCGGCCTTTCGGCGCGGCGATCATCGAGCGGATGCAGTCGGACACCACCGACAACGCGGGGCCGTGCATGACCTCGATGTAGTCGGCGTCGGCCAGCATGAGATCGTCGACGACCTTCGCCAGATCGCCTTTGAGGCTCGGACGCGGAAGGTTCTGAAGCTGCGCGCCGCGGGCGGCCCACCGGCCTGTCGACGCGCCGTGGTATTGCAAGTTGCCGCGCATCCGGCCGTCCACCTGGCGGCGCGCGAGCATGGCGTTGATCTTGGCCGTGCTGGTCTTCGAGCCCTCCTGGCGGATTTCCAGGGCTCGGCGGACGTTCGGAGGCAGGTCGTCGCGGACCAGCAATTCGAGGATCTGGTCTTTGGCCACGCTGTCGGCGTCAATGCCGTGCTTGCGGACGAACCCGATCAGGTCGGCGACGTTGGATACGCCGCGCACCGCGTAGTCCGTGACCTTGCACATCTCGGCGTCGAGCCGCTGTTGCGTCTGCTTGACCACCTTGTTCGCGGCGTCGCAGAGTTTCTTGTCGACGTAGACGCCGCGGTCGTTGATCCGCTGGTCGAGAAACCAGACCTGCAATTCCTTGTCGCTGAGCGGCAGCAGCCGCTTGTAGCAGGCGATCTCGGCGCGTACGTCCTGTTTGCAGTATTCGCCGAGGCGATGTAACCGCTCGGTGTCATTCCACCAGACGAACGTCTGAATCCGGTCTATAAACTGCTCGGACCTCGGCCTCGCCATCTGCATCATTAGCCGATAGCCGGCGGCGTCCTTCTGCTCGGGCAGGCCGAGCGCGCCGGCGGCGTCGTCGAGCGCGCCGGGCAGCCCCATGGCGTAAGCCTGCGCCATGACGCAGCGGTATTGTTCGAGCCGCGGCACCGGCCAGCCGTGCTTGGGGCCGAGGATCGCGCGCCACGCCAGCCGCTCGAAGTTGGCGTTCCAGGCTGCGGTCAGGCCGCCTTTAGTTACGTGGTCGGCTAATTCAAGCGGACACGGCTCGCCCGGCCACCACAGCTTCGGCTCCTCGTCGCAGAAGCTGTAGGCCGCGCACCAGACGCCGGTCGACGGATCGTCGAAATAGGCGTGCGCGCCGACCTTCTTCAAATCGGCGGCGCTGCGGGTCTCCAAGTCGATATGGAGGAGCGCGGTCATCCAAAGCCCAACCACAGAGGCCCGAGTATCGCTGCGGCCAGTGCTATCGCCAGAAGCAAATCACACACCCAGGCGTAGCGGCGTAACGGAGGCGGGGGCGCCCATAGGCTGCGGCGCGTGGGCGGCGAAGGCGGGCCAGGAAAGGTCAGAGGCACCCACATCGATCCCGTCATCCTATTAGGTCGTCAGATGTATCCGCCGGAGCCCACCACGTTCCGCGCAGTCCGCAACTACGCAGAATCTCGGCGTCTCTCTCTCCGTAAGCGATCAGGCACGACGGAGCGCCGCCGTTGGCGACGCCGGGTTTGCCCCCGGCGTCACAGAAATTCAGTCGGCCGTGTAAAAAGAGGACGCCATGAGCAGCGTTCCAGATATAGTCGATAAACCATCTGGTCTCGGTGCGCGCGAACGTCAACGCCGTCCCACGGCCATGCTGCGCCATCTTACGTAGCCACTTGACGGCCCCGCGGCTGTAAGGCGGGTTCAACCACACCCGACCGAACCACGGTTGCACCAGACCGTCGTCCACGGCCGTGTACTGCTTCGCCGCAGTAGCCCACGGCATGACAGGGGGACAGCACGGGTCCAAATCGAACGGGCCGAGCGCCGCCAAGATGTGGGGCGGCGTTAGCCATGTGTCCGATTTCATTTTAGACGACTGATGCGTATGGATCGCCACGGGTCATCCGATCAGGTCGTCAGCCGATAACGATCGGGGCAATTCGCGGATCGTAAAGCGGAGGACCAGATGCCGATGCCGGCGAAGAAGTGGCATTGGGCATAGCCTCGGATATCTGAAGGGGTAACGTCACGGATGTCCCTCGTGTCGATGTCGCCAGGTGCAATCAGGTTCTGCTGCATGAGATTATACAGCCAGTGAGCGCAGCGCGGGTCGTTCTCATTGTAGTAGACGGCCATCCGATCCCCGATTTGGGTACGAACATCCCCAAATCGGGGATCAGTCGATCAGCGACATGCCGAGCGCGTGCATGTACGTGTCGAGGATTTGCGCGTGCTCTTGGCGTTCGCCCGGGTCCTGCTTGCGCAGCCGGATCACTTCCCGCAGCGCCTTCACGTCGAATCCGTTCGCCTTCGACTCGGCGTAGACATCGCGGATGTCGTCCGCGATGGCTTTCTTCTCCTCCTCAAGCCGCTCGATCCGTTCGACGAATGCCTTGAGATGGTCCTTAGCGATGCGGGGTTTGCCCGCATCGCTGTTGTGGCCGATAGCCGGCGATGTCATACGTCCGTTTCTCCGTTAAATTTCCATGCCTCGTCTTGCCGCGCCGAACCTAGCCCGGCCGCGCCGCGCCTCGCCCGGCCCATCCATGCCATGCCTAGCCCGGCCCGGCCGCGCCGTGCCTGACCGAGCCCGGCCCTGCCACGCCTGATCTACTCAAACCTGACAACTCCGAACCGGCCGAAGGTCGGGCGAAAATCGCCGACGCCGACCAAGCGGCCCGCCTGTTCCGTCGTTTCGCGAAGCAGTTGCCGGTCGATATATTCCGGCAGGTTCACCGCCAGGTCGAAAGTCGCGCGCCATCCGGCTTTGAGCGCGGGCCGCGTGCGGTTGATACCGTTGCGCTGAATCGTGACGCGGCGCGTATCAAGATAATCCCATTCGGATTTTCCGAGCGAGGCAAGCGGCGTCAAACAAACGACGCCCGCTTTGAACAGGTCCATTGCCGATTTGCGCGGAGAACGCGGGTCTTGACGGAACTTCGCTGCATGAATGAGCGCTTGGCGAACGTACTCGCCCGGCAGCGCCAGCGTTCCGTCGTCGCATCGGTAGACATACGACTCTACGTCGTCCGATTTCTTCGCGCGGCTGTTCTTCCCCGCCACGGCCTTAGCCTCAACCGCTTCGCAATTCCAGCGATGGAAAAGCAAGTCGGCGGCACCTTCGATCGTCAACGTCACCGCGTAGGGCGCGCTGACCTCGATCGCCTTCCTGCCGCCGTTTGTCTTCTCGTTAACCTCAGTCGCAACCAGCATGTTTCGTCCCTCCTGATGTGTTCCTTGCCAAACCACGCTTCGCCACGTCGGGCCGCGCCAAGGCTCAGATCGCCTCGCCGCACCGAAGCCGCGATCTATTCAAAAAGGCTGTCACTGCTCTTTGCCCCCGCGCCGCCCGCGACCTCGACCTGCTGGAACTCCTCGTCGGCGGCCGGACGCACCGCGGCCAACGGCTCGGCGTGATCGAGAAGCTGCACATTCTGTAGGCCGAGCGAGACGCCCTTGCCGCCGGTCTTGTGGTCGTAGGCGTACGGCCGCACCGAAATGCGCGCCCACCGTCCGGCGTAGACCTCGTCCTGCTGGTCCTCGCCGACCACCGACTTGTCGGCGCGCACGATCTGCGGCCGGGTCGGCGAGTTGGTGCGGATCAGCACCGGGAACTCCGCCGCCTCGACGCCGATCTTGGGGTGATCCTCGGTCTTGAGGAACGGCTTGCGGACCTTGAACTTCTTCTTGTAGTCCGGCCCCCACTTCTCGACGCACACCGCCTCGACGGCTTCGGCGAGCAACGCCAGGTCGGCGTCGGTCGGGAACACGACGGACGCCTGAAACCGCTTCTTGGCCTCGTCGGTCTCGCCCTGCGGCAGCACGGCTTTGAACAGGTTCGGGTAGCAGAGCCGCCCCTTGGCCGTGATGACGTTGCCGCTCTTGGACTTCTCGCACTTGGTCAGGTCAACCACTCTTGGTTCTCCTCGGGTTGTCGAACGACAGAATGCCGTTCTTTCTACGATCCGGTCAGCCGATCAGGTCGGCAGCCGGCGCGAGACGCATCCGCGTGCGCTGCGCGATGTACTGGTACTTGAGATCGCCGAGCCGCCGTTGCACCAGGGCAACGAGCCCATGGCCGCTGGCGCGCATCGCCGCCTTGCCGACCGTATCGGCGAGGCGCTGGTCCGCGGTCTGCGGCGGGTTGCCGCCCCCACGGTCGTTGTAGAGATAGCCTTCGTGGTAGACGACACTCTGCCCGCGCTTGGCGCGAGCGAGCCACTTGTCGAATTCAGATGCGTTCATGTGCTCTCCTGTTTCAGATCGCGATCATCGCGTACGGCAGCCAGCGGGGATCGAAACTCACGCAACCTCCCCGAACTCGCTCGCGTCCGCCTGCGCGGCGGGCCGCGGATCGCTCTCCAGCGCCAACACGGTGCCGGACGATTCCTTGCTGACGTAGTCGGCCAAGGCGGCAGCGCGGGCGGCTTTGTTCTTGCCCGGCATCATCGGCTCGATCTGCGCCGGCGACTTCAGCTTGCGCGGCTGGTAGATGTCCTCGATGCCGAACGCCTCGGCCAGCGCCCACTCGACCGTCGACTCGTCAGTCCACTTCCGCGTCGCGCGCTTCGCGACCAGCTTCCAGCCCGGCGGCGTGCGGCCGTGCGCGGCTTCGAGATGCGCGTGGTCCTTGACCCGGCGGCAGAAGTCCTCGATCTCACCGACATGGCCGAGCAGCGCCGACAGCCGCTCGCCGGAGAGCTCGGCGACCACGGGCAACGTCATGTCGCCAACTGCGCTGAACTCGGCTTGCGCCAAGGCGAGCGCGTGGTTGCGCCGCTCGGGGCAGACCGCGCCCGCCGGGCAGAACTTGCACCACTCGCCGGCCTTCAGCGGGGCCTCGGGATCGAACGTCGCCAGCGCCCGCGTCTTCAGCTCGGCCTCGAAGTCAAGCAGGTCAAGCACGTCGGCTTCCCAGGTCCGCACCGGGCCGCCGGGGTGCGGGCACCGCGGCTGCACCACCGTCAGCCGCAGCTTGGCGAGGCCGCGGTTCGAGTAGCGGCGGATAGCGCCGAGCGCGTAACACAGCAGTTGGGTGTTGCGCTGCGGATCGACCGGCACGCCGCGGCCGTATTTGAAATCGACCAGTTCGAGCGATTTTTCGTTCGGATCGTAGGCGGCGAAGTCGGCGGTGCCGCCGTCCAGCCCGGCGACGCCGAGATAGGTCAGGTCGACGAACTGTTCGCAGTCGTATTCGATCCCGCCCGCGAACCCGTTGCGAGGCCGTGCGGCGATCTCGCGCACCAGGTCGAGGTAGACCTGCACGCCCTCGACCGTCTCGTCGTCGATCGGAAACGAGCGGTCTCCGATCTCGCTCTTGTCTATCCGGCGGCCGTCCGCGGCGTCGAGGTTGACGAACTCGCCGGCGAAGCGGTCAGCGTCGAAGCCCTTCTCGAAGCAGTATTGCGCGAGCTCGTGCGCTGCCGTGCCTTCGTCGGCGTAGACGCTGCTGGTCCGCGCGATCCCGGCCGACATGCGGATCGAACCGGGGCAGTTCCACCAGCGCCAAGAAGCAGAGGGGGCCAACCGCGCGTGGGCACGGGCACCGTGGTCGATGGCGGTCACAGCACGACTCCCTGGTTGACGACCCACAGCCCGGCGGCCGTCAAGCCGACCGAGGCGAAGAACGCCGCGAACGGGCGGCGCTCCATCAGCGCCACGCCGAGCCCGTAGCCCGCCGCGACGAGGAGGACGCCAAAGAACAGCGCGATCACTTATTGCCTCCGGCCGCCTTACGGTCGAGCAGCAAGCCTTGCAACGCGGCGGCGTCCTTCACGCCCGCCTTCTTGCAGACCGACGCCGCGAAGGCGTCGAACGCCTTCTGCTCAAGCGCGGCGACCGACCGGCACTGCGCGATATACCCACCGTACTGCGCGGGTTTCAGGTCGGGGACCAGCGTGATCCCGTGTTCGTAGTTGACCAGTGCCAGCCCCGGCATCCCGTAGACCGCGACCAAGGCGCGGGCACCGTCCTTGGCGTCGTCGACGGTCAGCGTCGTCTCGGGTTCGGCCGCGGGGATGTCCGCCGTCTCGCCGGGCAACTCGTGCGCCGGCATGTCGTCGGTCGGCGGCTCCGGTTCGGGCGTCGGCTCGTCGGCCTTCTTGGTGCTGCGCTTCGGCTTGACGGGCGCCTCAGGCTCCGACTTCGGCGGCTCGACGGGTTCGGTCTTCGCCTGCTCGGTCGCGGTGTTCGCCCTGGCGGCGGCCTGCGCCGCTTGCAGCGCGCGAACGCTGACGTAGCCCATCGTCTTCGCGACGGTGTCGAAGTTGGCCATGAACGCCGTCATGTCGGCGCCGGAAACGTGCATGTGGATTGCGGTGTCGTTCGGCATTCAGTCTTTCCTTTCGACATTGGATCCGAGAAACTTCAGGCGGTAGCCCGCCCCGTAGAGACCTTGGATGTCGAGCCGCAACGGTTCGAGTTTGCGCCGCAGATGCGACACCACCGTACGTATACTCAGCGCGGGATTCTCCGGTTCGTCGGCGCCCCACAGCCGCGCCGTCAAGTGATCGAACGTGGCCGCGCGCGGGTAGCACTCGACCAGCGCAAACAGAAACTCCGCCTGCTGCTGAGTCAGCACGGCCGCTTGCCCGCGGTAGGCGACCGTGTTCGTGTCGAGCGATACCAGCACCCGCGGCGGCTGGACTGGCGCTCCGCAGCACGGGCAAGCGTTCTTCGGCACGACGTTGTTCCGGCCCATCCCTTACCCCAAAAGCGACACGGCGCCGGTCGCCGGCGGTTGGTGATTCGCGCGATACCGTGAGTCCTCGACCGTCCATGTCGAGCAGACGTGCTCGCAGAACGCGGTGATTTCCGCGGCGCTGAGACTGGCGATCGAACGCTGGATGTTGAGGCTTGACTGCAACCACTTCGCCGCCGACTTGGCGACCGCCGCCCGCACATGGCCGAGCCGCTGGTCGTCCGGGCTCGGTGCTTTGGGGGCGGGCTTTGTCGGCATGTGTCGAAAACTCATGTTTAGGCAACACGCCCAATAGCAGACATCTCGGGCAGCGTCAAGCCGAGCAGGCGTTCCATGTCGTCAGCGTAGTAGGCGTACGCGGTCTCGGCGCTCCATTTCCAGATCGGCTCCGCGTACGGCGCGACATGCTCGTAGCCCCACGGCATCGGCGCTTCGCGATGCAGGTCGCGCTTCTCGGTCACGATCATGCGCGCGTCGACGACATGAATCGTGTCCTCGATCTCCTGCGGGACCGGCCACGTCAGGCCCGCGGCGCGGTAGATCGCCGAGTCGATACCGTGCTTCAACCGCCGGATTGCGGCTTTGACGATCAGCCCGCCCTCGCCGAATTCGAGATCGGCCGCCCCGGCGAGAGCTCGCTGCATCGGCGTAATCAGGTCGTTGGTCGCGAACTCGTGAGCGTCGTGCAGCAGCCAGTACGGTTGCCAGTCGCGCGGCAGTTCCTCGACCGGCCAAGAGCAGTGCTGCGCCACGCTGTAGCCGCCAGCCGCTCCGCCGAAGCGGTTGATGTGCGCCAAGTGATACGCCACGTCCGGCCAATGCACCTCGCCGGGATCCGGGTCGTTCAACGGAAACGCGCGGCCGGAGACGGTCTGCATCCATGGGCGTTCGGTCATGTTCGCGTCCATTCGACGTACTCGCTATCTAAATCCCGTTGCTGTAGCGGCGGTACTTCCACTTGCTCCAGCCGAGCGTAACGCCGACCTCAGACCAGCTCGCGCTCGGGTCGGTATAGTTGACGTACATGGGGCCGATCCAGACCGGGACCAGATCGTAAGAATCTCGTTTTGCTTTCCATCCGAACAGGATGCAGATCGAGCATTTGACGCGGAGCCGAAAACCCCACCAACCCCAAGCCGGGGAGCCCTGCGGGTATTCGGTGTGGTCGCCCTCCCAAATTTCTGCAATTTCGTAGAATCTTTTCAGCATCGTCGTGCTCGTTGCTCCGCCGTTATTGGTCAGCGCCGCTTCTGACGCGCGGCAAGCATCGCATCTGCGTACCGATAGGCGAGTACCGCGCCGATTTCTTCGCGGGTCAGCCCTCCTAGATCCCCAAAAAGGTTTTCCAGTTCGTATTGCGGAAGCCTGCTGCCCCTTTCCAAAGCAGAGGTCATGTACTGGCCGGCGAAGTAGTCCCGTAGCGTCATGCCCTCCCACGCTTCATGAAAGTGTGCCGGCATTGCCCATGTACATGCAGGGCCGCCAGCTTTTGTGATTTCGTCGGCTTCAAACATTGGGATGCCCTCTGTGTTGGGTTGAACGGTTTGCAGATGTCTGCGATGCGGCGCGTTCCAGCGCCTCGACCTCGCGGCGTCTCAGGTCGCGGTCCTCTTGCTCTCGACGCCATGCGATGAACTCGGTATCGCGCTTCATCTGCGCGCGGGTTTCAAGGGCTTGGATGATTTCGGCGATCATGCTCGTTGACTCCTTATCAGCGGCTCTCCGCCACCTTCAGGTGAAACAGACAGACCGCGTCGGCCTCGTTGTCGTCGTCGGTGTCGGTGCCGAAGCCACGCGCCGCCGCGATCATCGCCTTCTTGTCGGCGTTGCCCTTGCCGGTTGCGAATTTCTTGATCGTGCCGACCCCGGCGCCTTCGTAGGTGACGCCGTTCTCCTCGCACCAGGTTTGCAGCGTGCCGAGCAGCCCGCCGTAGACGTGCGCCGCGTCGGTGCCGGCGTGCCGGCGAACTTCCTCGAACACGATATGCGAGAACCCGTAAGCCCGGTGCATCTCGGCCAGCTTCGTGCGAAGCTTGACGAAGCGCATCCCGGCGCTTTCGAACCGGGTCGGCTTCAGGTTCCAGATGCCGGAGACGTTGTGTTCGGGCGTGCCGCACATGAAGCCGGTCACGGTGCCGAGGTCGAGGGCGAGGAGCGGGGTCATTGCGCGCCCTCCTTGACGATTTCAAGAGCGTCGCGCGTGCAGTACCAACGGCTGCGCCCGGCGCCCGGCCGGCCGCCGCTGTGCCCGCCCGGCCACGGCGTTTTGAAGTCGACTAAATAGGGCGCGCGCTCGCGGCCCTCGAACTGCACCACTTCCCCTTCCGCCCCGACCGGCGGCCCGTCCTCCATAGTGCAGCCGCCGTCCGGCTTCGTCGTCCGCACCCGGTCGCCGACCGCGATCTCGCGCTTCGCGGCGGCGCACTCCCGCGCGATGTCCTTCGACAGATCGCCCGGCCCCGGCAACGCGATCTCGGCCTGACAAAGCGCGTAGCCGACGATGTCGACATAGCTGTCGCGGTGGTCCGGCGTCTCGGCAAGGCGCGCTTCCTTGATAAGCCGGCACATCGCCGCCACGTCGGCGGCAGTGATGAACTTGCCGGTCACGCGGTCGATAATCGCGCGGTTCTGAAGGTGCGCGTTCCAGAGCCGCGCGACCCGTTCGAAGTTGCGCTCCGGCCGGCCATAGGCCGCGCGCCGCGCGCCGTTGACGATCTTCAGCGCCTCGTCGGCAACCGACTGTTTTATGTCCATACTGCTGACCTTTTGTCTGCGTTACAGGAAAGCCTATCGTTCGACACTCAGCCCACTACCGCACGAAACTGGATGTAGTCAAGCACCCTCCGCAGCGTCGAGACGTGGAAGCCGCGCCCTGCGCGCATGTGCCGCACGAAGTTGCGGGAGCCGGCCGCCAGTTCGCCGAACTCTGTCTGCCGCTGGCCGCTGGCGCGCAGGTACGCTTCGACGATATCGCGGAACCCCGCGAGCGACTGCGACGCGCGATGCGCGTCGGCGGCGATGTCGTCGAGCGTCACTTGCCTACTCCACCACCATCCGCTCGACCGTATAGACCCGCTTCGCCATCACGCCGCCTCCGTGAGATGCAGCCATTGGCAGCCCGGCGCCTTCATGTCGATCAGGATTTGCACGACAGCCTCCGCGTATCTGGCCAGATTCTCGTCACGCACCGCTGCGCGTTTCTTGGCGTCGGCGGCGGCGTAGGAGACGGCGTCGGCGGCGGCGGCGGCGGCGTAGGCGGCGTCGGCGTCGGCGGCGGCGGCGGCGGCGTCGGCGG
>Ga0194131_10006429_pt1 | contig 16354 bp, 16 predicted proteins | sample TA2KigO120mmetaG_FD_148631 | JGI IMG/M metagenome (GOLD analysis project Ga0194131, IMG submission 148631) | Freshwater microbial communities from Lake Tanganyika, Tanzania - TA2015053 Kigoma Offshore 120m | ecosystem: Environmental > Aquatic > Freshwater > Lake | place: Tanzania: Lake... | reverse complement strand
CCGTGGTAACACGCAGAGCACACCGATTAGCGTCATGCCGTAGGTCGATCGCGTAGTTTCCACGGAATCTCGCACCATATCTGCACTTATCCATTTAATCGACAGCAGAACCTCAGAAAAATCAATGAAAATAGGCAAGCGTTGGCGGTCGTGTAGTCTTTGCGGACCTGCGAGTGGACATACGACCATTTGGTGACTCTTCCGCGCGTGCGGCAAGCTTTTGAAAAAAATGACATTCACGGCGCAAGTTCGCCAGGCCGTTGCGTTGTTACCGTGTAAGTTGCAGCGATGCCGTTTTCCATCGCTGTGCACGTCGGTTTCGCTCACCGACCCCAACCATGGCACCAACTCTTCCCCAATAGAAGGCGCCCGGGGGCGTTCCCCGGGCGTGCTTCTTTTTTCGTTGGCTCAAATTGATCTCGACGCGACTTGTCGCGATTTCGTACACTACGCCGCATCACCATGGACCTGGTCAGGGAGGACCGAAATGTCCGAACAACAAAAACCGGATGCCAACGAAAGCACCCTGGGAACCTGGGCGAAGGCGGCAGCCACGAGCGTTGTCGGTTTGGTCGCGGGCGCCTTTTTCATGTACCTCACCCCGCTCGTCAATAGCGCTATCAAGCCCCCCAAACCCGTGTCCAATTTCGCCGCTCAGGCCGCTGGCCTGACGGTCGAATTCAGCAATCGCTCCACCGGCGGCGTCCAAGGCTGGTGGGACTTCGGCGACGGCACTGCGCTCGAACCCTTCGACCCGAAAGTCGAAACCGTCAAGCACACGTATCCCAAGTCCGGAACCTACAACGTCAAGCTCACCCTTGCCAACTTGCTCGGTGAGGAAAGCGATCGCACCGCCCCCGTCAGCGTCGACGTCGGCGCTGCCGGACCTCTCGCCACGGCGCCGGCGATCGAACAGTTCGAATTGAAACCGCTCGACAAACGCGAGTTGGCGCCGGCTATTTACGAATTCACCACCAAGGCCAGCAATGCGGGATTCTGCATCCTCTCGTGCGGCGACAACAAGCCGATGGAGATCATCGACGCCGGCGCGGTTCAGAAGCGCTATATCAGCTTCGAAGAGATGGGCTCCTACACCATTCGCCTTGCGGCAGTGAACGGCAAGCAGCTCGTCGAGCAAACCAAAACCGTCTATGTCGGCGCCAGCGACAACTCCGCGCCGATGGCCCGATTGCTCGTCTCCTACCAAGCGATCCGCGTTGATCGCCTCGACAAGGTCGCTCGCATCTACTGCGGCTGGCAGGGGGATACCAAGGCGACCACATCGCCGTTTCGCAAGGAATGGCTGGCCGAGCCGGGGTTCTCCATCCTCAGCGCAGCACTGGTGAACAAGGACGACAAGAATTCGCCGGTGCGCAACGTCAAGTACGAGGTCGTCGCCGACAAGGCGAAGGTCACGCTGTCGGGCGAGTTGGTTCGGCCGACCAGCATCCTGGCCAAGGGAACGCCCCCGCACTGGGTCGCTGAGCTGAAGCTGGCTCAGGAACGCCGATCGCAGCCTTTGACCATCGATCGCGGCATCGTGTCGATGGCGGTCAACCTCAATAGCTCCGTGAAGATTCCGATGCAGCCGATCGAGCCGGGCTACGAAGTGGTCCGCAAGACCGTCACGTTGCAACTTTGGGACGGCCCGCGCAAGATCTGGGAAGGCAACGCCGGCGGGAGCAACGTTCCTGTCCGCATCGCCAACCAGGCATGTCAGATGAATGCGATCCCGCAAGCCGACGGGGTTGTCGTGTCGATTGCCCCGGTCGGCCCGGTCATCCAAACCGGCGGTTTTTCCTTGTTCCCGAAGAAGGGGAACTGATCCGTGTACTTTTTTTCGTTTAGCGCCCGCAGTGCGCCACGCGTTCGCATGGCGCACTGCGGGCGCTAAACGAAAACACCTCCCGTCGCTATAATTCTCTTCGTGAACCGAATGCGGAACGAAGGGCTTGTCATGGCTGTCTCCACGCTGCGCCCTGTCGCGCTGAAGAAAGAGGGCGAGGACCGGCTCATCATTGAATGGAACGATGGGCATCGCAGCGAATACCTCTGGACCCACCTGCGCGTGCAATGCCCGTGTGCCGGTTGCCGGGAGGAACGCGAGCAGCCGCCCGATCCGTTTCGGATCTTGAAGCCAGGCGAGTTGGTCCCGCTCAAGCCGGTTTCGATAAGCCCGATCGGTCATTACGCCTACAAGATCGTCTGGAGCGACGGCCACGACTCCGGCCTGTTCACGCTGGAACACCTTCGCCGAATCTGCCAATGTCCGCAATGCTCGAAGCAATGAACCCCTCATCGTTTAGCGCCCGCCCGATGCCGCGCGATCGCTAACCGAAAAAAGGAGCACGACCATGCCTCCGCCAGAAGCGCACCAACCTCAGCAAAAAATCGCCATGCCCGGCGTCAAATCGGTCGTCGCGGTCGCCAGCGGCAAGGGGGGCGTCGGCAAGTCGACCGTCGCCACCAACCTCGCTCTCGCCCTGCACATGCTCGGCCGGCGCGTCGGGCTCCTCGATGCCGACATCTACGGCCCCAGCATCCCGATCATGATGGGTGTCAAGGAAACGTTCGACGCCAATACAACGCCGTTTCCTCTGACACGCCATGGTCTGAAGCTCATGTCGATGGGTTTTCTCGTCAAGCCGGAAACCGCCATGATTTGGCGCGGCCCCATGGTGCACAAATACCTCACGGCATTCCTGGCGCAAATCGATTGGGGCGTTCTCGATTACCTCGTCATCGACCTGCCCCCCGGCACCGGCGATGCGCAACTCACCCTCACCCAAACCGCGCCGCTCTCCGGCGCCGTCATCGTCACCACGCCGCAAGAGGTCAGCCTGATCGATGCCCGCAAGGGACTCGAAATGTTCAACCAGGTTCGCGTCCCGGTTCTCGGCATTATCGAGAACATGAGCTATTTCGTCGGCGCCGACGGCAAACGCTACGAACCGTTCGGTCGTGGCGGCGGCATTAAGCTCGCCAAGGAAGCCGGCGTCCCCTTCCTCGGCGAAATCCCCATCGACCCGCGCGTCGCCGAGTGCGGCGACGGCGGCGACCCCATCGTCCACAAATACCCCGACACCGACGTCGCCAAGACGTATCTCAACCTTGCCAACGTGGTCATCCAGCAAGTTGTCAGGATGACCGACGCCACCGAAGAACTGCCGACGCTGCAGTTGTAACTCACCATCGTCCGTTCCTCGGCGCCGGCGAAGGGCCAATCGGAAACGCCGTGGCTCGAACGATGCAAACACCCAGACATGAGGCGGCCGAAACTTATTTCGTTCTGACCCAAGCCAAGAAATCCTCGCGGCGGATGGGCGTCTTCATCCACGAGGTGTCAGGCAGCGGCAATGTCATGGCGGCGCGGACGGGTTTCCATCCGCCCGGCAGCGCTTGCGTGCGGCGCATGCCTTTCTGAGTGATCCACGAAAACGCATTTTTCCGATCGCCGGTGGCAGCGATCTCCAGCGTCATGCGAACGTCCTGGGCGACATAATCCAGCACTTGGTCGTGACATCCCTTGGCCCAGAGCGCCGGCGCATCGCTGCCCGAAAGGCCCCCCGCTTTGCGCGCCAGCGACATCCCCTCGGCCACTTTGTCCATGCCAATGGGAAAACCGAGAAGGCACACGACGTGGAACATCATGTCGACATGATCGTGAACGAGGCCGGTGCACTCAGTGTGGCCGCCCGATTCTTCCGCCAGAATGTCGAAGTCGAAACCGGCGCCGTTCCAGGTGACTAGGGTGTACCCAGCCTCTGCCATGGCGAGCAAGTGGTCAAGGAGTAAGCGCGTGTCGCCCGGCGCCATCTTACCGGCCGGCGCGCCCCCAGCCGATTTTGAGTGCCAAAGGACCGGCTCGCCGTCGCTGGCGCACGTTGCCGCACAACAGATGCCGAGCGGACGATGCTTGCGCCAGTTCGAGAAATCGCCAGGCGTTTGTTTGGCGGTTTCGATGTCGAACGCAAGATACTTCCGGGCGCCTGGCGTCTTTTCCTTTGCCATCACTTTCTCCTTTCTGCACGGCGCGAAAGCCCTGTCTCCCACTGATCATAATGCGGGCATAGCCGTGGCACACTCTTTTTCTTGAAAAGTTTTGTTTTCCTGTCCGCTTATTATTGTCCTTGGCAATCTCATGGTGTGAACAACAACGAACCCTTCAACCGGAGATAGTCATGAAACTTTTCCTCACAAACCTTGTGTCTTCCCTGCGTCGCGGCCTTGTGATTGCCGCTTTGCTCCTCGGTCTGATGCTGCCAAGCCTGGCGGCTGCTCAGAACGCGAATCTGAACATGGTGGCCGTCGGCGTCAACCGTTATCGCACCCCCGGCAACGACCTTAGCTGGTGCGTCGCCGACGCTCAGGACATGATCCGAGCGATGAGCTCGAACTCAATGTTCGCTCGCAAAGATGTCAACATCCTGCTCGACCAGCAAGCCACTGCCGCGAACATCATGCGAGCCGTTGACCTTCTGGCCCAGCGTGCGACGCCCAACTCGTACACAGTGCTCTATCTGTCCGGCCACGGCACGCGCGACCGCAACGGCCACTGGCTCTTCTGCCCGCACGATTACGATGCCCGGACCAGTGTCTCTGGCGAAGTGCTGTATGCCCGGCTCAAGAACATCCCTGGGCGAGTGTTCTTGATCATCGACTCGTGCCACTCAGGCGCCACGGGGTTTACGAAGACCCATTTGGTTCGGCCGAATCCGTCAAATCAGACGGTGGTGATCAGCTCAAGCCTGTCGCGTGAAACCAGCGCGGAACTTGCTCAATTCCGCAACGGCGCTTTCACGCAAGCGTTCTTGGAAGCCATGAGCGGCCGAGCCGACGCCAATCGGGACGGGATCATCACGCTGCAAGAGATGCACAACTACGTGTACACGCGAGTAGGCCAGCGCACGCAAGGCAAGCAGCACACCATCGTCTACTCGACCAACGGCGGCATGCCGATCGGACGTTCCTCGACGGGTGGCGGTGGTGGTGGCGGCGGGACCACGGCCGGAGCGGTCGTGTGGCAGGGACGCGAAAACCTGCAGGGGTTCGGCAACCTGAGCTTCGCCTTCCAGAACGGCGGCAGGGTAGTTATGACGGACACACGTGGCCAGACCGCGGGAACCTGGAGTTCGCAAGGCGACGTCGTCACCCTGCGGTTTAACGGCGGACGAACGGTCTACACCGGTCGCATGGTCGGCAACACGATCTCCGGTACCGCTCGCGGCCAATCAAGCCATTGGAGTTTCAGCGTGACACGCCGCTAACGCAAAGTGAAAATCGTCCACGAGGGGACAGGCTTTCGAGCCTGTCCTCTTTTTTTGTGCTGCTGCCATAACATGAATTCGGTGACGCATTCCATGACCATGCTTCTAGGAGAACCCATGCCGAGCCGAGCCGCCACTGAGTACCGTTATGAGAAACTGACCTGGCCTGAGATCAATGACGCCGTCGACATGGGCAAGGTATGCATCGTGCCATGCGGCGCCGTCGAGCAGCATGGACCGCATTTGCCGCTTGACGTCGATCTCGTCTGTCCGGGCGGCATCGCCAAGGGCGCCGGCCAGGCGCTTGCCGACAAGATTCTGGTGCTGCCGATCGTCGCCTATGGCTACACCGGGCACGTCATGGACTTCCCCGGCACGATCAACAACGATTTCGAGCACTTCATGCACCATGTACTCGACATCACCAAGTCGCTCTCCTACCACGGCTTCAAGAAGATCATCCTGCTCAACGGCCATGGCTCAAATTGGCCGAACCTCGATCTTGTCGCTCGCCGCACCAACCTTGAAACCGATGCCGAGTGCGTGCCGATCTGCTGGTGGCAGCTCTTGATGGTCGACAAGAACTTCATGCCGAGTTGGCGGCAGAGCAAGTTCCCCGGCGGCTGCGCCCATGCCTGCGAGCTCGAAACGTCGCTCTATCTCTATCTTGACGGCGACAACGTTCGCAAGGACCTGATCAAGAATGGGGACATCAGCTTCAACAACGACAACAGCCCGTTCAACTGGGTCGATCTGATGGGCGCCGGTCCCGCGACGTGCATCAGTTGGACCAGCAGCTACTCCGACACCGGCGTCCTCGGCGAGGCGGAACTCGCGACGGCAGAAAAAGGCGAACGCGCCTACAAGGAAGCGGTCACGCAGCTTTGCCGATTCGTGCAGTACTTCCACCCGCGCAAAAAGGACGCTCGCAAAGACCGCCACCGCAAGCCGCCGACCATGCCGATCCCGTGGGGCCAACGGCCGGTATCGTGATACCAGGAGAGATTGCCGATTGCAGATCCGGGACGGAAGGCCGCAGGTGAGCGCAGCGAACCTGCGGGGTAGGTCCGACAGGAGCCAGCGTGATGTGGGAAGACGAAAAGCAACAGCGCTTTAAGGATCTCGAAGCTCGCAAAGGCCAGTTAACGGATGCGGAGCGCGAAGAACATTTCGTGGTTAACATTCCCGGTTAGGGAATAATTCCTAACGGGTCGGACCCATTCGACGTGCCGAGGGCGCGCCAGGTGTTAATATCGATGCCGTTGCTGATGAAGCGAACGGATCCATCACAGAAGGCGACATTGACGCCGCCTCCGGCATGGCGGCTGCGGGCGCCCTGGCGACGGCCCAGGGGGCTCGGCGGGGCTGCCGACGCCGTTGTGCAAGGTGCGTTCATCGGGTCGCGGGCGTTGCACCAGGCGCCCGTCATGATGTCCGGGTCGGGAGCGTTCGGGCCTATAAACGTGACGAATCCGGTCGCGCCTCCCCACCAGGCGAATCCCCGCGCGTCCAGGCCACGGCCCTGGTTGACTTCGGAAAGCATGAGTGTGTTGCTGAGGCCGTCCTTGATTTCTTCCATGCGCACCGGTATTCCGTACTCGCGGGGCCAGGTGAGCGCGGCAGCGGCAGAAGGGGGCCCGTCGTCTGATGTCGAGCCTGGATAGCAACGGAACGGAGCGCCGCCGAATGGAACAAACACGCCGGCCACATTCACATTGGCCTGGAAGAAATTGGTGTTACCGAAGTTCACCACGTAGTTGAGGTTGGGAATGCCTGATGTCGGCGACGTCTCGATATCGGCGGGGCAAGTAAACACGGGGAGGCGCTTGGTTGTCACATTGGTCAAATTCGTGCCGGCGGCGTAGCGAATGCCGGTGGCGTCGTTGCCTCCGAAATTCGAGTATTGCTTCCACATCGGTTCTTGTTCGATGAACGGAAGGATCGCCATCACCCAGGTTCCCCAACAGCACCCGTACTTCCCCACGCCGGGGATGAGCGTTTTTCGTGTGTTTTCGTAGTTGTGGATGCCCAGCCCCAGTTGCTTCAGATTGTTTTGACACTGAGACCGGGCGGCGGCGTCACGCACTTTTTGCACTGCCGGCAATAGCAGCCCAATCAAGATCGCGATGATGGCAATCACGACCAACAGTTCAATGAGCGTGAACCCTCGACGTTTCGATCGCATGGCACCCCTCCTCAGAATGAAGGAAAATAAAACCCCTGCGCCGGGAGTCGAACGCTAGGGGATTGTGAAATCAAAGGTATTAGGCCCGGATGCGGTTACTTCGATCGTGATCTTGCTATCCCGTTCGAACTCAGGCGGAATGCGTTCCTTCGAGGCAAAGTTTCCGCTCGGGCCGGGCGCTGCGTTGGGATCAACCGGTGTCGCGCCGTCAGGGCTGCTTATCGAGACGCGGTACTTGCCTGGACTCAGGCCTTGCTCCTGGGGAATCTGATATTTGCCGTCGGTGATTGTCGCGCCGCCCTGGGTTCCGGTGTCAATGGGATAGAAGGTGATGATGCCGTTCTTGAGCGCCTGTTTCTGAAACGTGATATGGCCCGAAACGGCGTATCGCTCCGGTCCGCGGTCACAGCCGTGCAGAGCAGCCAATAGCACGCTGAAAAACAAACAGGTGCAACTTTTTCGAACCATGTGCCGGCTCCGCGGCGGACGAAGGGCCCCGTTGATTTCGCTGGGATGAACGGCAATTATGCCATCCAATGCCAGCGCAATGCAAGCAGATTCTGAGGATTAACTCATTATTTCATAAGGCTATGCCCGCGCCCATGTGTCGGCCAGGCGCGATCCAGAAATGCAGACCGGGCAGACGCAGCCTATTCGCGATGTGCGGTTGCTTGCCTCACGTTGCCGCGGACGAGTCGGCCGTTTCCACCGGTTCAGGCTCGGCAGGCTCGTGCTTGGCCTTCAGCGGCAGGAAGTAGAACGGCAGTCCGATCAGGAGAATCCCCACGCCAAACAGTGTCTCGATCCGCTCCTTCTGAAAATCCCTCAACACGGTGCCGATCACGATGTAGGCGCACGTCGCGCAGAAGATAATTGGCAAGAGGGGATAGAAGGGTACGCGAAAAGGCCTCGGCGTGTCGGGATCACGCTCGCGCAACAGGACCAGCGCGACGCCGGTAAAGCAAAAGAAGGTCCAGAACACGACCACGGTGACCTGCACGGTGCGATCGAAGTTCGTGTAATCGGGATCGCCTTTGCCGATCCACCAGACTCCAAGGATGATCGCGACCGTAAAGAGGCACTGGATCGCCAGCGCGCGCACTGGCGTTTGCATGCGCGTGCTCCAATGGCTCAGAAGCTTGAAGATGCGATGGTCCTTGCCGAACTCCGAATAGATGCGCCCGGTGGTGAAGATCATGCCGTTGATGGCGCCGAGTGAGGAGACCATGATAAGCACTTCCATGAATCGAGCGCCGTAGCCGGGCCAGACCAAGTCCAACAGCTGCTCGGCGATGTTTTCCCGGCTCGCTCCCTCGAAACCGAACGCATGCAAGAAGGCAAAGTTGATCAGCACATAGATCACCGTGACGATGGTGGTGCCGAGCATGAGGGCGAGAGGGATGTTGCGCGTGTGGTTCTTTGCTTCGGCAACGATGTAAGCGGCTTCATGCCAGCCGGAGTAGGTCCAAAGAACGAAGATCATGCCGTAGAGCACCCACATGTCCTCTCGCTGCGCAATTTGCCCGCCAGCCGGCGGCTCGCCTTTTCCCCAGACGAAGCCCGCGACGATCAACAGCGTCAGGCCGAGCACCTTGGCGACCGTTAGAATGTTCTGCGTCGCCGTCCCCATGCGCACGCCGAGAATGTTGACGATCGTGAGACCGGCCACGGCGCCACCGGCAAGGGCAAAGCTGGCGCCATCGGTCATGCCGAAGAGCGAGGATGCGGTTTCGCCGAAGATATAGGCCATGCCCGCAATGTTGCCCGAGCGAGTGACCGTGAGTTGCGACCAGGCAAACAAGAAGCCGGCAAATGGACCGAACGCTCGCGTGATATAGACGTATTCGCCGCCCGAACGCGGGTAGGCGGCGGCCAGCTCGGCAAAGCAGAGCGCGCCGATGAGCGCGAACAATCCGCCGAGAATCCACAGACCTATCGCGATGGACGCGCTCGGCGCCGACGCAAAAATTCGCGGCGGCGTCCAGAAGATGCCGACGCCGATGATGATCCCAACGACTATGCTGACGGCGTCCCACAGCTCGAGCTTGGGTTCGATAGTCTCGGCGGGCTTATCGTTGGTGTCCATGCCGCGGCCTCGGGAGGTGTTTGCTCGCCTTGCCGTTTCCTTGCCGACCCCTTTCATGTTATCCTTCAGGGGTCGCGATTAGCCAGGGCCAGGGCAAAATATTTGGGCTGCCCTCCAAGCCGCGACCGTCCGGGAGCGATTGACATCCGGGGCACTCCCTCGCGGTCGCGGCTCAGAAGCGGACCGATCGTCACGGGCCAAGAAGTGACTGAATACCTCGATCGTTGGTTCGCTTTTTCCGAACGTGGAAGTTCGCTGCGCCTGGAGATTCTCGGCGGCGCCACCACGTTTGCCACCATGGCGTACATCATCGTGGTCAATCCGGCCATTCTCGCCAACGCGAACATCCCGATCGGTCCCAGCACGATCGCCACGATACTGGCGTCCGCATTCGGCTGTCTGCTCATGGGGCTGTACGCGAATCGGCCGATTGCCGTCGCGCCGTACATGGGCGAAAACGCGTTCATTGCCTTCAGCATGGCAGCTGTCATCACGTGGCAACAGCGCCTGGGTTCCGTCTTTATCGCCGGCGCGATCTTCCTTGCTCTCACGCTGCTGCGTGCGCGGTCGTGGCTGGCCGAAGCCATCGCGCCCAATCTCAAGCACAGCTTCGCCATCGGCATCGGCTTGTTCATGCTGCTCATCGGCATGTACGAGACCGGCATCGTCGTTCGGGCGCCATCACCGGCCACCCCGCTCAAGATCGGCGAAATCCGCGACATGAAAGTCCTGCTTGCGATCGCCGGTTTTTTCCTGATGGCTGTCCTGACCTACTGGAATGTGCGCGGCGCGATCCTCATCGGCATTGCTGTCATCGCCGCAATTGGATTCCTCCTTGGCCTTGGCGAAGCGCCCGATGCCGTACTCGCCTGGCCGGGCGATTACCATGCCGAGCACGTCGCCGGGCAGCTCGACATCCTGGGCTGCCTGCGTTTCGACTTCGCCGGCATCTTGCTCACGCTCTTTCTTATCAGCTTTCTCGACACCATCGGCACCATCTACGCACTCGGCTCGGCGGTCGGCATGGTCGATGAAAAAGGCTATCTGCAGGACGTTGAGAAGCCAATGATCGTCGATTCGATTTCGTGCATGTTCAGCGCCCTTGTCGGCACGTCCACGAGCGGCGCCTACATCGAATCGGCGACCGGCATCCGCGAAGGCGCCCGCACCGGACTCGCCGCGGTCGTCACCGGGCTTCTGTTCGCGGCCGCTCTGTTTTTCGTTCCGCTCGTGCAGCCATTGCAATCGTTGAAGTTCGCGTACTACCCGGCTCTGATGATCGTCGGCGCCATGATGTTCATGGCGGTGCGGCGCCTCGACACCGAGGACCTGACCGAGTTTCTGCCCGCGCTGGTGACCATAGTGATGATGGTGTTCTCCTACAACATCGCGAACGGCTTGACCGCGGGGCTCGTGCTGCACCCGGCACTGAAGCTCGTATCGTGGCGCTGGCGCGAGATTCACCCCGGCGCCGCCTTGCTCGGCGGACTATGCCTCGTGTACTATGTGTTTGGCGAGGTGCATTGATACAATGCAATTATCTCGCTCCCAGGCAGAACCTGGATCGCAGGATTTGAACTCATGCGTTTCACCAAGATGCAAGGCTGTGGCAACGATTATGTCTACGTCGATTGCTTTGCCCAGAAGCCGCCGACCAATCCAGCCGCCTTAAGCATCAAAATCGCCGATCGGCATTTCGGCGTCGGCGGCGACGGACTGATCCTCATCTGCCCCTCCGAGCGAGCCGACGCGCGCATGCGCATGTTTAACGCCGACGGCAGCGAATCGGAGATGTGCGGCAACGGCATCCGCTGCGTCGCCAAGTACGTCTACGACCACGGCATCGCCAGGAAACCGACCCTCAAGATCGAGACAGGCCGCGGTATCCTCACACTGGACCTCGAAATTCGCGGCGACAAAGTACAGCAAGTCCGCGTTGACATGGGTGAGCCGATCCTGGAAGCCGCCAAGATTCCGACGACGCTCCCTGGCGATCCGCCGATCGAAGTGGCACTCCCCTCTTCGCTTACGCTTCAGGCTCTGAAGGGGACGTGTGTGTCGATGGGCAATCCGCATTGCGTTGTCTTCGTCGATGCGATCACCGATGACCTCGTACATCGCGTTGGCCCGAAACTCGAGACGGCAGAGATCTTTCCGCGAAAAACGAATGTCGAGTTCGTCATGGTCAATCGCAACGACGATCTCACGATGCGTGTCTGGGAACGTGGCTCCGGCGAAACATTGGCCTGCGGCACCGGCGCCTCGGCGGTCTGCGTTGCCGGCGTTCTTACGGGAAGATCGGCACGCAAGGTAACGATCCACCTGCGCGGCGGCGATCTTCAGTTGCACTGGGCTGAGGCCGGCAATCATGTCTACATGACCGGTCCGGCCGTCGAAGTCTTCAGCGGCGAGTGGATTGGAGATTGATTTGTTTAGCGTTCGCGCGGCGCCCGGCGGGCGCTGAACGAGATCAAACAAGGACGTTTTCGCCATGAAGCTGCGCAATCCCACGCTCATCAAATGGGTCGCCTTTTTTGTCGCGATCCTCATTCGTGTCTGGATCGGCACTCTTTCTTATCGCTACTACACCTTCGGCCCGCGCCTCGATCCAACGGCGGAAGGCTTCGAAGGACATTATCTCTACCTTTTCTGGCACGAGAACATCCTGGTTCCGTGCTATCAGCACGCTCAACGAAATATCCTTGTCTTGATCAGCCAACACGCCGACGGCGAACTGATCGCGCAGGTGTGCAAGCACATAGGCTTCGGCACGGTACGCGGCTCCTCGACGCGCGGCGGCATGAAGGCGCTGCGCGAGATGATGCGCGCCGCCGAAACGTGCCATATCGCCGTCATGCCCGATGGTCCGCGCGGACCGCGCCGCCATGTCGAGCCCGGCGTAATTTTTTTGGCTGCCAAGACTGGATTGCCGATCGTCGTGATGGGATTCGGCCATGATCGCCCTTGGCGCCTTGACACCTGGGATCAGTTCGTGCTGCCGCGTCCATTCAGCAAGGCCGTCATGGTCTCGTTGGAGCCAATCTACATTCCGGAGAACGCGACGAAAGCGGAACTCGAGCTATACCGGCAACAGGTTGAAAAGGCATTGAATGACGCCAGCGACCTTGCTGAACATTTAGCCTCGCGCTGAACCTCATCTCATGTACAATATCCATGATGATCGGCAGTGCGCGCCTCGCGCGTAAGCGAGCCTCCCGCGCTAGCGAGCCTCCCGCGTAAGCGTGGGGAGCGATTGCCCTTGCAAAAAAGATGTCCTCACGCTATTCACTCCCCGTCCAAAACGCTATGGCCACTGAAGAAAAAGCTGTCGATCTGACTCCGGATGCTGTCGAGGAGGATTCGGTAGACGAGGCAACGCCGTTGCACCGGTGGATTCGCATCTTTTTGATGGTTTTGACAGTTCCATGGATCGCGGTGTTCGCTGTGGCGTGCACGCTGGATCCTTATGAAAATGGTGAAGCCAGGCGATTGGGGACGCATCGCCAAATCCGCGTGCCGGGGATGGACGAGGGATTGCCTGACTGCAATTTCAAGGTGCTCACCGGTGTGCCTTGCCCGTCGTGCGGGATGACGACGAGCTTCGCGCTCCTGATTCACGCGGACGTGTGGAACTCGGTGCAAGCGAACTTTGCGGGGACGGCCTTGGCGACCTTCGGGCTCTTGTTCGTCCCCTGGGCGTTCGCCAGCGCCTTCTTCGGACGCTTTGTGCTTGTGCGCTCGATGGAACTACTGATTTTCCGGCTCGCCGTGGTGTTCCTGTTTCTGCTATTTGGACGCTGGGCGCTGGTGCTGATTTGGGAGCTGTTCTTCAAGTAGCCGACGCATTCGCAGGACGGGTATAGAACCCGTGCTACGGTCTCACGGAGGAGAAGCGATGGAAAAGCAAACCACCTCGGCCGGGTCGCGCGTTGGCTGGCGCTGGATCGTCGTCCTCGTGTTCGGCGCGGCGTGGCTGTCCATCGGCTGCAGCCCGCAAACGCTCTCCATGTTTTTGATGCCGTTCACCGACAACAACATTCCTCCCGAATACAAGCTGTTCGCCGACAGCAAAGAAATCACGCTGGCCGTCCTATGCAACTTTGGCAAGCTGGAAGCGCGGACCGACGCGCACGGTTCCGAAGTTGAGTTGGCCGACTTGACGATGAAAGCCATCAAAAAACGCTGCGAAGAAAACAAGCACCGGATCAAGTTCGTTCCCGACGCCCAGGTGCGCAGCCAGATCGCCAAGTTGCGTCAGCAAACCGGCGGCGAACCTGCCGCCGTCGAGCTCGGCAAGAGCCTCAAAGCCGACTACGTTCTCGACGTGACGATCGAATCGTTCGGCCTTTACGAGAAGAGCACGTTCCCGCCGATGTACCGTGGGCGAGCCAACCTCATGATCGGGCTGTACAAGACGGAAAGCAAGGACGGCTTGCACAAGGTCTTCGACAAGGAATACGCCCGCGTCCATCCGCGCGACACCAGCCCGCTCGACGCCAGCAGCATGAGCGTCACCATGTACCGCAACTTGTTTCTCATGGCGATTGCCAACGATTTGTCGAAGACGTTCGTCAGTTACCCGCCGGAGGAACGACGGAAACTGGAGTAGTCCGCCATTCCCGTTTACCGTTCGCCCGACGCTACGGGAACGCTAAGGCTCCTTGTGAAGAAGCCCTTCCCGATGAGAGAACCGTGGCCGGGGTCACGGTACTCCGTGACCCCGGCGAGCCAGGATTCGGACTGTCCATCCGGGGTCCGGAGTACCGTGACCCCGGCCACGGCTCCAATCGACGATTCGGGAAGTCATTGGTCCAAACGTTTCTAAACGAACTGCCTATACATCAATTCCCTGTCCCGGCTGCAAAACGACCGGCGTCGCGCTCGTCTCCGCTCTTACCTTGGCCGCCCACGCATTCGCGTCCTGGGCAATGATCGGGAACGTGTCGTAATGGATCGGGATCACTTTCTTCGGCTGGATGAACTTGACAGCTCGCACGGCGTCGTCAGGCCCCATCGTGTAGTTGTCGCCGATGGGCAGGACGGCCAGGTCGATCCCCTCTTCGCCGATGAGTCGCATGTCGCCAAAAAGACCGGTGTCGGCAGCGTGATAGATTTTCTTGCCGTCCTTCAGGTAGATGAGGAACCCGCATGGGTTGCCGCCGTTCGATCCATCGGGCAGTGCGGAGCCGTGAAACGCCAGCGTGAGCTTGACCCGGCCAAAAGGATGATTGAACCCGCCGCCGTGCTGCTGGCCGTGCGTTTTCTTGATCCCCTGGTTTTCGAGCCAAACGCTGATCTCGTAATTGCTGATGATGGTCGCGCCGGTGCGTTGAGCGATGGCGATGCTGTCGCCGACGTGATCGCCGTGTCCATGCGAGATCAAGATAAAGTCGGCATGAACCTTGTCGGCCGTGATCGCTGCTTTGGGGTTGCCCGTCAGAAAGGGATCGACCAGGACGTGAACCCCTGCCGTTTCGATCGCCATCGCGGCGTGTCCGAGCCACCGGACGTGTGTGGTCATGATGGTTCTCCCAAGCCCTTGGTTCGTTTACCCGTTATCAGGAAGGCGCTGGCCTTTGCAATCGCGGCCCGTCCTCCCGCCGCGAATGCCAGAAATTTTCGGCCGGCGCCATTGCGAGGCGAGCGGCAGATAGTGCACCGACTGGGCACCCAACGAAATCAACAAAGAAAAAAACCGCCGAGACGCTTGAGGCGCTCGGCGGTTGAAAGTCGGTTGCGTCGATCCTGGGGAACTCAGTGGACCGCGTTGGGGGTGGACTTCGGGGAGGATCTCGTAGAGGGTTGTCCAGCGGCTCGGGGCAGCATGGCACGATCATGGCAACCGGATGCCAAACGATGGAGCCAACCGGGGGCGTCGGCCACACCTTCGAGAGGCGGGGTTCGCCACGCCGTTCCCCTCCTTGAACGCACGCGGCGCATCCTCTCGACGGCCCGCCGGCCCTGTCCTTGGCCGACGGCTTCTTTCTGCCTAACTTATCGACGTGCCTCGCAAAACTCTTGAGCGCCCAGCCCGCTTTTTGCCCACCAGGCCGCGCAACGTGTGAAGATTTATCACGTCCATGTCTTCGTCGTTCGGTCCCTCTTTCGGCGTCTCCATGATCATCGGAACCTTTTCGAATCGCGGGTCGTTCACAAGCAGCCGAAATGGTTCAAGCCCGAGATGTCCCTGGCCGATGTGCTCGTGCCGATCGACCCGGCTTCCGAGCGGCTTTTTACTGTCGTTCATGTGAAAGACCTTGATCCGTTTTAGTCCGATCAGCGAGTCGAATTCGTGCAGGGTCCTCTCGTATTCGTCAACGGGCGCGAGCGGATAGCCGGCAGCAAAGACGTGGCACGTATCGACACAGACGCCGAGCCGCTTGCTTTCTTGGACGCCATCTAGAATCGTCGCTAGATGCTCGAAGCGCCAGCCCAGGCTCTTGCCCTGGCCGGCAGTAGCCTCCAACAGGATCATGACGCGGCAGTCATGGCATCGTTGGTGCACTTCGTCGAACGCCGAAATAATCCTCTTCAGCCCGGCGGCATCGTCTCCATCGGTCGGCGTGCCGGGATGCATGACGAGATACGAAAGTCCCAGCGCGTCTGCTCGCTGCACTTCGATGACGAACGCTTCGAGAGACTTTCGATAGAGCACCGGATCAGGCGAGGCCAGGTTGATCAGGTACGAATCGTGCGCTGTCGGAAACTGTAAGTTGGATGCTTTGAGCGTGTCGTGAAAAGCCCTCAGTTCATCGTTGGTCAGATCCTTGGCATTCCACTGGTTGTTGTTCTTGGTCAAGGACTTTCCATCTCGGT
>Ga0194131_10006427_pt1 | contig 16356 bp, 10 predicted proteins | sample TA2KigO120mmetaG_FD_148631 | JGI IMG/M metagenome (GOLD analysis project Ga0194131, IMG submission 148631) | Freshwater microbial communities from Lake Tanganyika, Tanzania - TA2015053 Kigoma Offshore 120m | ecosystem: Environmental > Aquatic > Freshwater > Lake | place: Tanzania: Lake... | reverse complement strand
CATGAGGCGTGGATTCGCCTCGCCGGCTCGGAGCATCAGCAATGGCGCGACAAATCCCACTTCTTCGGCGCCGCCGCCGAGGCGATGCGCCGCATTCTCATCGACCGCGCCCGCCGCAAACAGGCCGTCCGCCACGTGGGCCTCGACCCTCGGATCAGCAATTACGTACTGCTGGCGCCCGGCGAGCATCTTGATCTTCTCGTGTGCCGAGACTGCGGGAGCGTCAGTGAGGTGGAGGACGCCGCCGCCGTTCGAGAACTGGAGCAGTGCATCGCCGCGCGTTCCGGGTTCTCGGTGCTTTATCACGAGCTTGAGTTCTACGGCACCTGCCCAGGCTGCCAGAGATCCAAATCCGCTCCACCGCGACTGCAATCCTCCCAGTCCGCCTGAGCCATGTTGAAACTTCTTCCCATCGAAGACGGCACGGAGTATTTCGCTGATCCAGCGGGAAGCAATGCCCAGCCCGACTGGACGCAACGCCCCACCCAAAACCCCGTGGAAGTCGGACCGCCGTGATCAACCGTCTGCATATGAGGCGCGGGAATTAAGTGCAACGTGCAGGTTGACTTGGTTTTCCCATTGATGCTTTCCCGCGATTGGCAAAGAATCGGGTGATGTCCGATTTGATTTCTATCTGCTGAGAAACGTTGCCATGCGCCGAAGGTTTTTGTTGTCTCCGCTACTGCTGATTTTGCTTTCGCTCCTTTTCGCGAGCATCGTCGCCCTCGCCCAAGGCTACGCGCCCGACGAAGCGCCCAAGCACATGACGATGCAGCCGGAACTGCAAGTCCAGCTCGTCGCCGGAGAACCGATGATCGTGCAACCCGTGTGCATCGAGTCCGACGACCGCGGGCGGCTCTGGGTGATGCAATACATCCAGTACCCGAATCCCGCCGACTTGAAGCGCGCCACGGTGGATCGCTGGTCGCGCACGATTTACGACCGCGTTCCCGAGCCGCCGCCGCGCGGGCCGAAGGGCAGCGACCGAATCACAATTCTCGAAGACACGAACGGCGACGGTCGCGCGGACAAGGCGCACGATTTTGTCAACAACCTCAATCTCGCCACGGGTATCGCTTTCGGGCACGGCGGCGTGTTCGTCCTGAATGTTCCCTACCTCTTGTTCTATCCCGACCGCAATCAGGATGATGTTCCCGATGGCGACCCGGAAGTGTGCCTGACCGGCTTCGGCATGGAGGACGCGCACTCGGTGGCGAACTCGCTCACGTGGGGGCCGGACGGCTGGCTCTACGGCAATCAAGGCAGCACGGTCACAGCGCACATTCGTGGTCTTGAATTCCAACAGGGGCTGTGGCGTTATCACCCGGTCACCCGCGAGTTCGAGTTGTTCCTCGAGGGCGGCGGCAACGATTGGGGGATGGATTTCGACGACGAGGGCGAGTTGCTTTTCAGCACGAACGTCGGCGGATACCGCAACTGGCACGGCGTGCAGGGCGGTTACTACTGGAAGAGTTTCGGCAAGCACGGCGCGCTGCATAATCCCTACGCGTTCGGTTTTTTCGAACACGTGCCGCACACGAATTTCACTGGCGGCCACGTGACGGACGGCGGCGTCGTCTATCAAGGCACGAACCTCCCGCCGCGTTTTCACGGCCGTTACATCTGCGGCGACCTGCTCGGCCACGGGGTGCAGTGGCATGAAATGTATCGCCGGGGTTCGACCTTCACGTCCGCGCACGGCGGTTACCTCTGCGAGGCGAACGACAAATGGTGCGCACCCACGGACCTCACGATGTCGCCCGATGGTGCGATTTATTTCGCCGACTGGTTTGACCAACGCACGGCGCATCCCGACCCCGACGCAGAGTGGGATCGCAGCAACGGCCGTGTGTACCGCATCTCGGCCAAAGGCACGAAGCCGGACTACGGACCGAACTTTCAAGCTTTCACCACGCCGCAACTGATCGCACTGCTGGACAATCCCAACCGTTATTATGTGCGCCGCGCCCGCCGCGTATTGGCTGACCGCCGCGATTCCACCGCAATTCCGCCGTTGCGCAAACTCGTGCTCGAATCGAAGAAAGACCATCTCGCGCTTGAAGCCTTGTGGGCGCTCTACGTGAGCGGCGGATTCAACGAAGCCATTGCGGCGAAAACGCTCAATCATCGCTTCGGTGCGATTCGCAAATGGACGGTCCGTTTTCTTGGCGATGACAAGAAGGCGGTTGGGCCCAAGCTCGCGCGCACGTTGGTGGACATGGCGACGACTGACCCCGACGTTCGCGTCCGCAGCCAGCTCGCGGCGTCGGCTCAGCGGCTGCCGGCGAGTCAGGCTTTGCCGGTCATCGAGGCGTTGCTTGTGCGGGACGTTGATTGGGTCGATCCCTGCCTGCCACTTCAGTTGTGGTGGGCGGTCGAGCGCCACGCGGTGAGCGCGTTACCCGGCGTGGAAAAGTTCTTCACCTCGCCTGCGGCGTGGAAATCGAAACTTGCGCGCGAAGTGATTGAGGAGCGCCTGATGCGCCGCTGGATTGCTGAGGGGACTCCATCAACGTTCGATGCCGCCGCGCAATTGCTGGCGAGCGCACCTGGTGGGACGGGCGTCCCGCCCGTCCCACTACAGAAACTGCTCGTCGCTCTCGAACAAGGATTCCACGATCGCCCCGTCGGCGAGGTCAAGTTTGGCACGGGCGGCCTGTTTGCGAACGCGGAGGTCACCGCCATCAAGACCAACGCGGCCAAAGCTCCAATTGAGCGCATCACACCAGCACTGGCCGCGCAGCTTGATTCGATCTGGCGCGACGATACCACGAACGCAGCGCTCATCGGCTTCGGTATTCGCACTGGTCGCGCCGCCGCTGCCGCGCGCGCCCGCGCCTTGCTGACCGACGCCGCTGTCAGACCAGAACTGCGCCTGGCGATGATCCAGATGCTCGGCCGGCTCGGCGATCCCCCCGACGCCGAGCGCCTGCTCAGTCTTGTAGGAAACGCGCCGGAGTCGGTGCAGCTCGGCGCGCTCGACGGATTGCCTGCGTTCGATGTGCCAGCCCTTGCGAGTGAATTGCTCCAGCGTTACCCGAGACTTCCCGACCGCGTTCGCGGCCGGGTGCGCCAGGTGTTGTTGAGCCGCAAAGCGTGGGCGCAGACGGTTTTGCAGGAGGTTGAAACGGGTCGCTTGCCCGCGTCGGACTTCGGCATTGAGCAGGTTCGTGTCGTCGCGCTGCATCAGGACCAGGCGCTGGATGATTTGGTGCGCAAGCACTGGGGACGGTTGAATCCCGGCACGCCCGAGGAAAAACTCGCGGAGATGCGCCGGCTCAACAATGACCTGAACGTCGGTCAGGGTGATCCTGCGCGGGGCCGCGAGATTTACGCAAAGGTCTGCGGCGTTTGCCACACGATGTTTGGGGAGGGCGGCAAAGTCGGCCCCGACCTGACTGAGGCCAACCGCGCGGACCGGGAGTTTCTGCTGGCGAGCATCGTTGATCCCAGCGCTGCCGTCCGGAAGGAGTTCATTTCCTACGATGTGGAAACCAAGGATGACCGCATGTTGTCCGGCGTCATCCAGGATCAATCCGGAGGCAACCTCACCCTTGGCATCGCCACGGGCGAGCGCATCGTGATTCCGCGGACGCAGATCGTGTCGCTGCGCGAATCGCCGTTGTCCGTGATGCCCGAAGGCCTGGTCAAACCGCTCAAGCCGCAGGAGCTGCGCGATTTGTTTGGGTATCTCCAGAGCAAGAAATCGTCGGCTGCATTGAAATGATGAAGCAACCACCTGGTCAAGCCTGTGTTCTCCCTCACCCTGGCCGGCCCTCTCGCGCTGGAGAAGGTCAGGGTGAGTCGAGTTTTCTTTCCCAAGCCATGAAAACATCTTTGGTGACCGTCTGTTTGGGTCTTCTCCTGACCGCTTGCGTTGCTGCCGCCGACGCCCCGCGCACTTACGAGAACAAGCTCACCCCTATCAAGAATCCAAAGCCCCTGCTCGCCGATCACGCCGAATGGGTCGAGCCCATACGCGAAACCAACCGTTGGGAAGCGCCCGCCATCGTCAACGACGCGGTCGCCGACCTGCACGTGCGCGCGTGGCGCTGGAGTTACAACGCGCGCGGCATCATCGAAATGCCAAACCATCTGCGCGCCAGCGAGACTGCGATCATCATGGTTCATCCGTGGGGTATTGACGACGGGCAGGGCTGGGACACGCCCGAACCGGCGGGCGTGGCGGATTTTTGCACGCCGGAAAAAAATCATCTCGCCGCGAAACACACGCGTGGCGTGGTGAATCCGTTTCTCAAAGCGCTGCGTGGAAAAGTCGCTGCTGTCCTCTACAGTTTGCCGGGCACGAACGATCCGATCCGGCGTAAAATGTATCGTTCATTCACGCACAATCCTGACGCCGCGGAGCGGAAACAGGGCGCGGCGGAACTGGACGCGACACTTCGCGCGTTCAATTATCACGGCGAAGCTTTACCCGCGACGCTCAAGCTTTCGCAAGACAAGCCGGCCGTGGATTACTTCAGGCAATTTCCCGGCTTGGAGGCGTACCGCTACAACAACCCCGGGTTTTGGAATCTGCCAATTCCCGTCACGCGCGACATCGCAGTGTTCCCCGACGACGTGGTGATTTACGACGCCGAGGGTTACGAGAAGCTGCGGGAGTTTCTCCATCAGCAAGGTGTCCGGCACGTGTTGCTGACCGGTTACGCCACGGACATGTGTTACGCCCGCACCTGCGCCGGCTACGAGAATCTGTCGAAGGACTTCAACACGTTCCTGGTCGGGGACGCCACGCTGGCCACGTTTCCGGCACACGTGACGCCGAAATTCGCGACCAGCGCGCACATTGCCTTCGCCTCACTCAACCAACTCATCACCCAAATCTCTTGGATCAAATATGAACCGAGGAAGAAATGAACTCCCGGGCACACGCCGCGAATTTCTCCGAGCCATTTCGCTGGGCGGCGCCGCTGCGGGCCTCGGCGGCCTGAGTGCTATTGCTCAACCAGCTCCGCCGACCAAACGCGACAAGGCTCTCATCGCCATCACGCTCGACCTCGAAATGGCGCGCAATTTTCCCAAGTGGCACGACACAGAATGGGATTACATCAAGGGCAATCTCAACGACGAGGCCAAGCGCTACGCCGTCGAAGCCGCGCGGCGCGTGAGGGCGCGCGGCGCCATGATTCATTTCTTCGCCGTCGGTCGCACACTTGAACAGGAGAACGTGGACTGGCTGAAACAACTTCACGCGGACGGTCACCCCATTGGCAATCACACCTACGACCACGTGTATGTGCTGGCCACCACGCCGGACGACCTCCAATACCGTTTCAGACGCGCGCCGTGGTTGATCGCGGGCAAGCCGCCGGCGCAGGTTATTCGCGAGAATGTCCAGCTCTGCACGGACGCCATGCGGATGCGGCTCGGCTTCGGTCCGGACGGTTTTCGCGCACCTGGTGGTTTTGAGAACGGATTGACCGGCCGCACCGACGTGCAACAGATGTTGCTCGACTGTGGTTTCAAATGGGTGAGCGCCAAGTATCCGAAGCATCGCTACGGCAATCCTACCGAGCCGGCGACCAAGGCTGTGCTCGACGACATCGTCCGCGCCCAAGCCGACGCGCAACCGTTTGTCTATCCGACCGGATTGATTGATGTGCCGATGAGTCCGATCAGCGACATCGGCGCATTCCGCAACGCGCGTTGGAAGCTCGACGATTTCCTGCGCGCCATCCGACTCGGCGTCGAGTGGTCCATTGAGAATCGCGCCGTGTATGATTTTCTCGCGCATCCATCCGTGCTTTATCCCAACGACCCGGAGTTCAAGGCGATTGAATTGATTTGCGAACTGGTGAAGCAAGCTGGCGACCGCGCCGCGATTGTCAGCCTCGATACGATTGCCAAACAGCTAACACCCTCATCGCGCTGAACATGAAAACCAAGACTTCCCGCACCCACTCGCCAAACCGCCGAAAGTTTATCAGCGCCGGATTGATCGGGCTCGCCGGTGGCCTGCCGTCCATTGCCAAAGCGGCTGAAGGCGCGAAGACGGAGTCCAAGTCGAAAATTCAGGGAATGAATCCGCCCGACGCGCCGTCCGCCGATGTGGGTTACACGCCCGGCATCCTTGCCGAAGGTCAGCGGCTCGTGTTCATCTCCGGCCAGGGCCCGCGTGATTACAACGCGAACATGGAGACGCAATTCCGTCAGACGTTCGAACGCATCAAGCTGATTCTCGAGAAAGCCGGCGGCACGATGGCGAATATTGTGATTCTGCGCGCTTACTTCGTCCATTTCAGCCGCGACCTGCCGGTGTATCGCAAGGTCCGGAAGGAATTTCTCGTGAAGCCGTATCCCGCCTCGACCGCTGTGGGCGTGACCGAACTCGCGCCGGAAGGAAACCAAATCGAAATCGAGGCGGTGGCGGTGTTGTAGGACAGGCGTCGCGCCTGCGCCGAAACTTGGCGCAACCAATGTATGGTTATTTAGGGGACACAACACCAGCCCGTGAACGGTATCCTTAAGAATGGAGACGGGCGCGACGCCTGTCCTAGGCCGTCGGTCGCGCTTCGCCTGGCGGCCTGGCTGGTGCTGGCATTGCTCGTGACCTCTTGGGAAAGTTTTGCGTCAACCAACCTCGGCCATCCACGGCTTTATTTTTCCACAAATGATTTGTCCGTCTTGCGCGCTGCTCGCTTCTCGGGAACGCGGGTGTTGATCTGGGGCAATCTCGCCCAATCCGCGGATTGGTGTCTGACCCGCAAGCCGAGGGGGAAGTGGATCGCGCCGGTTTCGCCCGATCCAAATTACGAAAATCTCTACGACCGCTTCTACGCGATCATGGGCGACCTCGCGATCACCGAACATCTTTCGTTCGCCTACGCTTTGAGCGGCGAGGCGCGTTACGGAGAAGCGGCGAGGCTTTGGGTGCTGTCCAGTTGTCGCACGTGGCAACGCGAGGCGGATGACAAACCCGACAGCGGCAAGGCCTACGCCGTGTCGCGTTTGCTCAAAGGCGTGGCCGTTGGTTACGACGCGGCCTTTGATCGTTTCACGGAGGCGGAACGCATGGAGATTCGCGACACGCTCGCGCGCATCGGCCAAAAATATTTCGTGGACTGGTTCAACACGCCAACCGTCACCGGGCCGGGCTATCACAGCCATCACGCCATCGTGGAATGGGGCTCGTTCGGTGTGCTGGCGCTGGCGCTGCTCGGCGATGTTCCAGAAGCGCAGGAATGGTTGAACGTCACGACGCGAAAGTTCGAGGAACATCTTCTACCAAACGGATTGGCTCCGGACGGCGCGCAGACTGAGGGCGCGACTTTTTGGGCTTCGACCATGCATTATCGCCTGTTTTTCATGGACGCACTTCGTCGCGTGACGAGAAAGGATCTGTTTCAACCTTTCGCAAAACAGATGAATGCCGATATCGCGCTGGCCAGTGTGGCTTGTTGGAAACGGCCCGGTCTCGACCGCGATCAAGCGAACGTGGTGCTCGAACCTTCTTACGGTCAGCTCGATTACTACGCGCCGATTCTGCTCGCGTTGGCCCGCGAATATCGGCGGCCGACTTACCAGCACCTGGCGCGGTGGGACGAATCGCTCGGCAACCTGCAGCGCTCCCGTTATGTGACGCCGCACGGTGAAGAGTTGTTGTTCGAACTCGGCGGCTACGCCTTTCTGTGGTGCGACGATTCCGTGGCCGACCGGGCGGACGAAAAGAGACTGTCGTGGAGTTTCCCGTCCGTCAGCGAAGTGTATGCGCGGGCCTCGTGGAAGTCGGGCGATGTTTTGGTCGGTCTGCGCAAGGGCGAACTGGTGGTTCACGTCGGCGGTCACGCGGTGCTGGCTGGCGCTTGGGCGGAGCAGGGCTCGACCAATTTCGTTTGTAGGGTTTTATCGGACGACGGGCGGAAAGTGACGCTTGAATCGCGCGCCCAGAACGGCAGATCGTTGGTGGTGCGACTGGATCGCCCCAAGCAACAACTGCTAATCCACCGGAATTCGGACGGGGAATGGCATTGGTGGTGTCACGAGACGCCGGCCCGCAAAGGCAACATGCTTTCATGGAACTCCGGGGTGGCGCTGAGGTTCAAGGCTGGCAGGATCAGCAAGTTCGAGCCCGCTGGTTACGCACCGAAACTCTCCGTCGCCTTCGGCAAGCTCGACATGGTTGACCCGCTGGCGCGAGCGTATCCGCTCGTCGAAGTACTGGCCCCGGCGAAGGGAGAAACCATCATCGAGGTTAACTACAAACCGCGACCGGGGCGCACGGAGTGACGCGCCCTACCTGAATCAATCGAGCGACGCCGCCATGACTTCCCGAATCGTTTCGGTCGAAACTTTTGTCGCCCGCTATCCCATCCTTGGGCGGTTCAAGTTCTTTCCGCCGTCGGGCAGCGCGCGGGCGACGCGCGACACGGTGATGGTGAAGATTTGCGATGATGCCGGCAACGTCGGTTGGGGTCAGAGCGTGCCATCGCCGACGTGGAGTTACGAAACAATCGAGACGGTGCGCACGACCATTGACCGCCACCTCGCCTCGGCGCTGATCGGTTCGGACCCGTTTGATACCGACGGGGTATGGCGCGTCCTGAATCGCACCATTGCGCCGTCGTTTTCCACGGGACAGCCGATCAGCAAGGCGGGAATTGATCTGGCGTTGTTCGACCTCACCGGACGCGCGTTGCGAAAGACAGCGGCGGAACGCTGGAATCGCAGGAGGCGCGAAACCATCACGCTCAGTTGGACGGTGGACGCCAGGACGATTGAAGAAGGGGAGACGGCAGTCGCTGAGGGCAATCAACGCGGCTTCTGCAATTTCAACGTCAAGGCCGGTCCGGACGCGGACTTCGACGTACAACTGTGCGCCGCCATCCGGCGTCTCGCGCCGGATGCGTTCGTGTGGGTGGATGCGAACGGTGGATACGATGTGGAAACCGCACTCGCGGTTGCGCCGAAACTCGCGGACTTGGGGATCGCCGCGTTGGAGCAACCGCTGCCGGCAAATCGGTTGATCGGGTACCGCGAACTGCGCAAGCAACGCGCACTCCCGATTCTCATGGACGAAGGCATCGTCTCGGTGGCGGACCTCGAAACGTTCCACCAACTTGATCTCCTCGATGGCGTGGCGATGAAAGTCCCGCGTTGCGGCGGACTCACTGAGGCGCGACGCATCCTCGAGTACATGGAGCAGCACGGCTTGCTGTTTTTCGCGAGCGGCCTGACCGACCCCGATGTTTCGCTTGCCGCGACGCTGTTGCTTTACGGCGCGTTCAATCTCGAGCGACCCGCAGCGCTCAACGGACCGCAGTTCTTGAGTGGAACGTTTTTGGAGCAACCAGTTCGTGTCGAAGGCGATCGAGCCAGTGTGCCTTTGGGATTCGGCCTGGGCATCGAAGTGAACGAAACCCGTCTTCGCGCGAGCGAAATTGCGGAGTGAATTTGGAACGGATTGAAGTTTGAACTTGGGCGGCGGGGCGCGGTTTGGCTTTATCTGCGCCCCTTCGGCCTCCGTGAGAACGGCGGGCTTGCTCTCGAAATGCCGCCTTTGCAAATTGCTCCCATGCTTACACCGACCCAGATCGCCCGCGGCCTTGCGGGAATCGTCCTCTCCGTTCAGCTCACGCATTGCACCACCGGCCAGGGCGCTGTCTTGTCGCTCGACGGCACGCACGTCGTTCCCCACCTGCAGTCCACCGAGATACGCTACCGCAAGGCGCCCGACTTCAGCCTCGGCGCGCGGGTCGAAGTGTTCCTGCGCAACAAATCGGCGAACACCCTCACGATCCCGGCTTCGACGGACATCCGCCTGCGTGGACAAACGCCCGACGACCTGCTGAAAGGCGATGAATGGGCGTGGCACGACCTGCCGTCGGCCTGGGGTGGCGAGCCGCTGCGCCTGCCGCCCGGCGCGATGACGGTGTGGAGCTGGAACGGCAAACGCGCGTCCTGGGGCACGAACACCCAGGCGGAGCTGGCGGTTGCCCTGCCCGAAGCCGGTGAAGCGAGCCAGTTACCGGTGCGCATCGACGCTCCCAACGTCTGGCTGTCCGCAGTCACGTTCCTTGGCGCCACCAACGTGCAGCCGGACTCGATGATTTTTCATGTGGTTAATCGTTCTTCAAGCTCGCTGCGCCTGGAGGCGTGCCGGCTCTGGTTGCCGGAGAACAACGCCACGTGGCGCGCCCTGCTCCCTCAGCCGTGGATCAGCAAACGTCTCGATCGCTTTCCCGCGAATGGCGTGATCCCGGACAACGACCGCGGTGGGGCTCGCATCGCGACGGAGCCTCTGCCGTTGACCTATGCCGCGATTGAAGTGCGTCTCTCTGACCGCAGCGGAAAACCAGTCACCGTCTGGGCGCATCAACGCATCAAGCGCGAGGTGTTCGACATCAGCGGCGGCTGGGTGGCCTCGGGGCTTGGCTCCAGCAACACCCTGCACGTGGCACCTTATCTGCAAACACTGAGCCGCATGCACATCAACGCCGGCATGCACCAGCATGTCCCCGGCTATTCGGACACGCCGCTCTTCGAGAAGTATCCGCTCAAATACATGAACCGGCTGCAGCCCTTTGATCGATACGACACGGAGGCGATGCTCCCGCGCATCCACGCCGTCGAGTTCCTCGGGGAGCCGCAGTATGGCGGAGGAAAACCTGTGTCGCCGATGGACTGCTGGAAGGCGATGTCGGTCTATGCCCCGACCCGACTTCCCACCTCGCTCACGCACAGCGAGGAGCGAGTCTGGCGGTTTTACGCCGGTCTCACCGACTACCCTCATTACGATGCCTATCGTGTCACGGCGCCGTCGCCTGACGCGTGGGGCATGTATGATCGTTGGGATGGCCAGCGCATCCGCTGGGGATCTCCGTTGGAGACCATTGGTGAGATGTCACGCTCGCTCCGGGAACTGAACCGGCCCCGGCCCGTGGCCTATTGGTCCCAGGGTCCGCATCACGATTGGCAGGGCTACGGCGGTCGCCAGCGCGGTTCGCCGACGCCGGACGAGCTCCGACTTCAGGCTTATCACGCGCTCTCCAGCCGCATCACCTCGCTTTACTGGTTCAACCTCAGCCTGCGCTCACTGGTCACCTTTCCGGATCTCATCGAGCCGATGACCCGCGTCGGTCGCGAGATTCGGATGTTGGAAGACTACTACATCGAAGGCGACGCGGTGAGCCACGAAAGGGTGTTACGCCATGGCAAGCCCGACTGGGACCTCGATGTCGTCGCCAGCCCGCGGGGAGCTGTCCTGTTCGCCCTTGACCTGGCCTATGAAGCCGACCGCGAGGAGCGTGTGTTCAAGTTTGGAGAGCCGCGCAGCGCCACGTTCCACTTCCCGCTCCCTGCATACATCCGCAAGCCAGCCGAGGTCTTCCGTGTGGACGCGGACGGCGTGACGAAAGTGAAACACTCCTTCAGGCGCGGAGTGTTAACCATCCAGGACCAGGCAAGCCGGGTCGCGATCTATGTCGCCGCCACGACTCCCGGCGAGCGGGCGCGCATCGAGACGCGCCGCCAGGAGCTCGTGGCCATTGAGAAGACCAACGACTTCGACCCCGGCCGCAAGCCGGAGGATCTGGCAGTTTTGCGGGAAATGCTGGCCGCAAAGCGCAAGTGAAGACTGCCTCTCCACTCAAACCAGAACCAGTCTCCTTATGCTCAACCGTTCCGCCGGATCCTGCTTCGCGAATCGAGACCGCCGTCGCATCGACACATTTGCGCTGTGGACTTCACTCATGCTCGCGGCGATGGGATTGTTCACAGCGCTGTCCGCGGCCGAGGCTCCGTGGTTCAGTCGCTCCCGGGTCGGAGATGACGAGCAATGGCATTGCCGGGTTCCACCTCGGGATGTTCTACGTCGTGGATACCCAAGAAGCAGAAAAGTCTCGGCACGAAGGACCGCGCCGAAGCCCAATCCCTTCTTACTGTGCAGACCGTGGGATTGACGACAGATCCACCGGAGAACCGTAGCGCAGATTTTCAATCTGCTGTATCGCCGTGCCGACCGTGGCGCTGAAGGAAGCGGTGTCGCGCTATCAATTCCGCAGCCTCGGTCAGGCGACGAGTTGCCGCGTGAGCTTCCATGCCCTCACCGCCGAACGCCGCATCGCGCATCCGGCGGTGTCAGTCATCACGCACCATCCGCTATCTTAGCGGTATCGCCAAAACGTTATTTGTTCGTCCACGAAGCGATGCGGCGGCTGCCATTCCCGGATCAGCGTGCGCCAGCGCAGCGGCAGGCTGCGCACGCGGAGCTTGTAATCAATCAACGTCCCTTCGCGCATGACGATGGGGCCCGGGGTCACGATCTGAAAATTGAGCCACGGCGGCGTGATGGCGTCGAGGTTCGCGGCGTCGGCGAAGAAGGGGAACAATTCCTCCGGCGGCAGCGGCAACCAGAGTTCGGATTGAGATTCACGCACGCGCATCTTTCCATCACCGATTCACTTCCCCGCCTCCGTCCGCAGCATGACCTCGTTTCGACGCAGAAACGCCGGCGTCCACGGCGGATCGAAATAGCCATACACCGGCGACGACAACACGCTCAACCGCTCCGCATCCATCCACGCCTTCAACCGCGCCAGCGACTCCGCCTCCTTCTTCGCGTTGCGCCCGCCACTGTAACGCAGCACCGCAAACCGCCCCGCCGCCAGTTCGCGCACCGTCACTGTGCCATCCGACGGCTTGGGCACTTCGTCCGTCTTCATCTTGGCCGGCAGCACGAAGGCCATCGTCGTGTTCGCTTCGCTGCTCGACATGAACACCGGCGTGGTCATGGCGATCTTCTGCTTGCCCTCGTTGCCGCCGGTGATGAACCGGAACAACCGCATGAAACTTCCGTCGCTCCCTTCCCGGCTGCCGGCGGCCATCGGCGTCTCCACCACCGTGAGCGCCGGATAATCGCGCACCTGAAACTTCCCGTCCGACCGCACGACCGTGTAAGGCGCGGACTCGTAACCCGCGCGCGTGGCCTGGCAACCCGCGAGCGCGAGGCCAATCACCACCACCAGAATCAACAGCGGAATCCACATTTTCTTCACCGCGAGAATTTAGCAAAGCGGCCTCGGCAAGGCGACTGAAGAACGTCCGGCCCGGCGCTCGAAGAAGGTGACGGTGCGCCAGCACCTCCCAATCCGCCGTGAGCGAGCCTGGGGAAGTGCGAAGTGCGAGGTGCGAGGTGCGAAGTTCAGTCAGTTCGACAATCGAAAGCGGTCACTCGCACGTGGTCGGCTTCGACATTCGAAACTCGTCCTTCGACATTCGCCTCGCTGGCTGACCAGCAGGAAATCATTGTTCGCCGGCTGCTCCCAAGCGATGACGCGGACTCGCTCCGGCTTCTGTTCGGCGCAGCGCTTGGTCAAACCAACGCCTCGCTGCAAACGATCCGGGGAACTGGCCGCCCGGCGGCGTGGAGGTTTCGCCGGTCAATCCAGTCGCGCAAATTGTGCTGGTCGTAAATGCGCGCCAACGCCTTGTAGAGCGCGTCGCCTGTCACACCGTTGCGCCGGAGGATGATTGCCTCACGGTGGACGGCTCGCGTGATCGGACCACGGAAAGCCTTCTCCAAGACATTGATGTTCGCTTTAAGCTCCTCGTCTGCCGTCGCGCCGAACAGCACGCGCAACTCCCGCAAGACGTAATTCTGTCCGTGACTCAATGACAAGGTGTGCGCCCGCTCGGCCTGCCGGTGCTTCACTTCCTCCGCGAATTGGCGCTGCACTCGCATCACGGCTGCGTTGTAGTCGTTCGGCAATGGCTGGCTTCTCAGTTCCGGGCCGCATTTGATCGCGCCCAGAATCCTGGGGATGTCCTTCGAGACGACCTTGCCCTCGGAATCCAAAAGGAACAACTGCTGAAAGCCTTTGGCCGTCTCGCGTTCCGGCGAAGTCGCTTCGCAGAAAACGAATTGCCCCTTCAGTGTCGAAGTCTTGGCCGCACGGATGCCGTCTCGCAAATTCGCGATGCGCTCGTATTCCGCCGGATTCTCCTTCCGCAACTGCCGCAGGATTTCTTCCGCTTCGTTCAGGTCAAGGAACTCGTCCTCCTCATCCTCAAACAAGCTCAACTGCCCGCCGTTCTTCTGCTCGTAGATCGCATACATCGCCTCTTCGTTGAGCTTTTCCGTGCGGTCGAGAATTTCCGAGTCCTCACCAATGGTGTCGTGAATCTCCTGAATCCGACGATGCAGCTTGTCTTTCAAATCCAGATGCCGGTCGAGTCCGGTTTCCGGCAGGAAATTGAAACCATAGACGACATCGTGGTCGCTGCCGATGCGGTCAATGCGACCGAACCGCTGAATCAGCTTCACCGGATTCCAATGCAGGTCGTAATTGATGATGTTGTCGCAGTCCTGGAGGTTCAGACCTTCCGCCAGCACGTCCGTCGCGACCACCGTGAACAGTTCCTTTTCGCCCGCTGTGAACCTGTATTCAGGATTCGCCTTTGGCGCGAACCGACCCACCACCCGCGCCTTGCTCTTGTCGCCGCTGAAAATCACGTCAATGTCCTCGCGCTTGCCGCCGGGATTCAGATTGTCGTGCAAATACTTCGCCGTGTCCGCGTATTGGGTGAAGATCAGGCGCTTGCCTTCCTTCAACGGTTTCGCCGCGAGCCGTTCTTTGAGCTTCTGCAACTTGGCATCCTGCTCCGGGGTGATGGGCGCGACGAGTTGCAGAATCTTCCTGAGCAGTTCCAGATCGTGTTCAATGTCCGCCTTCAGCTTGCCGGAGTTGAAATCCTTGATGTCATATCGCTTGGAAACCTCGCGCAGCGCGTCCATCAAATCCTGCTCTTCCGCCGCGTTCGGCTCGTAGAGAATCGCCTGCGCGTCTTCGCCCGCCGGCACGAAGCCTTGCTTCAGCGCCTCCAGGAAACGCTCATGCACGACAATCAGCCGACGCACCGTTTCCTTGAACGCATACACCGATGACTCGAACCGCTTGAACAGCAAGATGCGAATCAACCCGCGCAACGTGTGGCCCGCCCGATGCAGGCTCGCGTAAGGCTCGCGCTTCTGCTTGGCGGCATCCACGTAGTGGAAAAGACCGTAGCGCGCGTAGGTCAATTCCTCCCCCGTGGCCTTGATCGTCCGGCCCTTCTTCGGCTTGCCGAGATAGCCCCGCAATTGCTGATAAAGCCCCCGATACGTGTCCTCGATGCTGTATTCAATCGTCTCCAGTTCGCGCTTGGGGAAGAACTGATGCCGCCCGCCGACGAACACATACGCCCGCTTTCGCCCGTCGAGGTAATCACGGAACTGAGACGGGTCAACGGGCTGGTGCGTGACCGAATCGAAGCCATACCAGCGCAGAATGTGATTCCGCGTGCGGCGGATGAGGATGTTCGCCAGCAAATCCGGCAGCTTCCGTTCGCCGTCCTCAATCAGCTTGAAGTATTGCTTCAAGTCCGGCGGATCAACCGGCAAATCCGTTTTGTCGTCCTGGTGGAACAGCTTGATTTGGGAATACACGTCCCAGGCGCTCTTGTTGCGCGGCGTGGCCGTGAGAAAACAGCAGCGCCGGCCCGTGCTCAAGAACGCCTCGACCACTTTGTAACGCTGCGTGTCGCGATGCCGGAGATTGTGGCTTTCGTCAATCAGCACGAAATCGCGGTCCTTGTAGAGCACGTCCTCCAGCAGCATGTTCACCGCGCCGTCATCATCCTCGCGCAACAGGCCCATCGAAAGCACCCGCGCGTTGAGCTGATACACCTCGTTGTAACGCTCCCACATCTCTACCAGCGGCGCAGGGCACAGGATGAGCGCCCGCGCGTGATCCGTGCGCTCGAAATGCTTCACGATGGCCGCGCCGATGTAGCTCTTGCCGAGGCCAACCACGTCCGCCACAAACGCCCCGCCGTAATCCTTCACCATCTGCACCGCCTGGCGCACCGCGACCTTTTGGAAATCCGCCAGCCGCCGCGTGATCTCGTCATCCCAGAGAATGTCCTTGTCATCCTCGCCCTCCAGGCGGTCGCGCACGAGCGCGTAGAGCGTTTTCATGTAAACGTCATACGGGCGCACTGCCGCCACCGCCCACGACTGCTTCATCTCCTGCATCAAAGCCTCGTCAAAGTCCTGCGACTCTTTCCAAAGCTCGTCGAACCACTTCGCCAGCTCCGCGTGGTTGTCGTTGCCCTGCACCAGCACGTTCAACTCCGTGTTGTGCGTCACACCGGACAACGTGAGGTTCGACGAGCCGACGATGGCGATGCCCTTCTCGTGCCGCTCCACCGCCTTGCCGCTGGCGTCAAACACCTTGCCGTAATCGAAGATGTATGCCTTCGCGTGCAAGCGGCCCTTGGTATAGACCTTCACCGCAAGCCGCTTCTCTTCGATCATTCGCACCAGCGCCGTCACGACCGCCTGCGCTTCATCCGTCTGGT
>Ga0194131_10006422_pt1 | contig 16372 bp, 10 predicted proteins | sample TA2KigO120mmetaG_FD_148631 | JGI IMG/M metagenome (GOLD analysis project Ga0194131, IMG submission 148631) | Freshwater microbial communities from Lake Tanganyika, Tanzania - TA2015053 Kigoma Offshore 120m | ecosystem: Environmental > Aquatic > Freshwater > Lake | place: Tanzania: Lake... | reverse complement strand
GAAAGATTGGCGAGCGTGCGCTTGACGATCTTTTTGCCTTGGCGGAAAGCGGTGCGGAGCAGAATCGCGGGAGGCGAGGAGCGGTTCGGCACGGTTTCCACGTACATGGTAACAGTATGCAACAATAGGCGCTACGTGTAAATACATATACGAGTATTTACATGGGTATACAGAACAAGGCAAAAAAACGCGCAACCCACGCTGTCTGAGAACCTTGCGGTGAAAACTACTGCTTATCGGCGGGGGAACTTCGGGTTAGACCAGGCGAAGCTGTACGACGAAGTGGTATCGGTGCCGAGAAGCGTGGCGCCGTTGTAGAACTCGACTTGAGTGATCGTGCCTTGCGTCGTGGCCGCCGTTGCGTCGATAGTCACGCTGGCCGGGGCGGTGAAGCTGGCATTGTTGACCGGCGAGGAGATTGATACGGTTGGCGCGACGGGGGCGCCGACGGTGAACGACACTGCGGCGGAAGACGACGCGCCGTTGGAATCGGTCGCAGTGGCGGTGATCGTGTAGGCGCCGGCGGGTAAGCTGGAGAGCGTCGTTGTGTAGGGCGCTACGGTAACGGTGGCTATGAGAGCCGCACCGTTGAAGAAGTCGACCTTAGCGATTGTGCCCGACGCCGGCGTGGCTGTCGCGGTGACGATGACGGTGGCTGGGGCGGAGAACGCCGCACCGTTGGCGGGCGCGGTGATGGCGACTGTTGGCGGCGTGGCGGGGGTGACGATGGAATAGCCGAGTCCGCCGGCGGCGAGGACGTCGGCGAAGGCCGGGAGCGGCGTCGCGCGACCGGTGGAGCCGACGGCGGGGACGAGCACGAACTCGTTGCCGGCGTTGAGAAGCGGGAGTTCGGGGTGATCGAAGGGGGCGCGTTCGAATTGGACTCGGGTGTCGAGAAGCGCGGTCTTGAGGAACGTAACCAGCGACTACTTTTCGATGGCGGTGAGGGCGAGCGGGCCGATATCGGGATGCGAGTTCGAACTATTGGGGCCGAAGCCCGTGGAGTCGCCACCGGCGATGGTGGTGGCGTCGCCGCCGCGATTGTAGAAGTCGACGACTTCTTCGAGGGTGGCGAGCGAACCGTTGTGGAAGTAGGGCCCGGTCAGTGAGACGTTTCGAAGCGACGGCGTCTTAAAAGCGCCGTCAACCGCATCGCGGCTGGTGGAGTTGAGCGGCAAGCAGGGCTCGACGGCGAAGGTGCAGGGGTCGATGGAGATGCCGTCAACATTGGCGCCGGCCTTGATTTGCCGAGTGATGGAGAGCGGGTTGCCGAACGGGTCGACACCGCCGATGCCGAGGTCCTCGGAGGTGGGCCGCACGCCGATGTTGTAGTATCCGATGTCGTAAGTCGCGGGCGAGCCGTTGCCCATGAGCATCTTCGAAATCAACGCGCCGAACGCGTTGGCTTCGCGGGCGGGAGTGGCGGCATTGGTCAACTGCGGGCCATGATGGCAACTCGCGCATCGGCCTTTGCCGTTGAAGACGTTCAGACCGGTGATTTGCTCGGGCGTAAGGGCCGAGGCGGTTTCGACGCTAGCCGACGGGTAAGGAGCAAAGTAGGTGTCGATCGGCGCCTGGTCGGAGACGAGGGTCGCCTGATAGAGCTGGAGAGCGAGTCCGAAGAAGAGGGAGAAGTTGGCCTGCGCCTGCGTGTAATTCGTTCCGCCGATATTGACGGCTGTGGGCGAGGTGTGGAGGTCGTCGGCGAAGGCGGCTTGGACGAGTTCGAGGTGAGTCTTGTTGAGGCCTTTCAAGGCGGCGCCGCGGGAGTATGATCCGAGGACCGAGTCAGTGGTCAGAACGTTTTGACGCGCGAGAGCGGAAGCGGCGAGAAGGCGCTTGGCGATTTCGGGCCAGGTGCGGCTGGCGCACGACATTTCCGAGCTGTTGAGAGGCGCGGCAACGGCTTGGGAAGCGAGGCTGGCGTTGTCGAGAGAGACCGCGAGCGCGACCGGGGGATTGCCGCGATAGATGCGGGCGTTTGTGTTGCGCGGGCCGAACGAGTCAACACCGTTGAAGATCGAATTGGCGCGGCCATCCCAGAAGTTGCGGACGTTGAAAATGGCATTGATGACGGGCGGTGTGTTGCGGCCCGTGGAGCGGCGCGCAGCGCCGAAAACAGGATCGGGCGTGGTGGCGCAGGCGTCGGCGATGGCGCCGGCGGTGGCGGAGGTGTAGTTGCGCAGGAACTGGCCGTGGGAGCCCATGACGTCCTTGCTCGTGTAGACGACGGCGGAGTTCGGGTTGGCGGGATCGGTGAGTAGGTGGCGGGGGAAATCACCGGAGACGGTGGTGTAGTTCGGACCGTTTGGTGAGCCGGCGCGGGAGTTATCGAACGTCATCGGCGGCGTGCCGGTCCGGAGCGTGCCGGGGTTCATCTGATTCTTGAGGCGAAGGTCGGCGCCGGCGTGGAAGTGGCAACTTGCGCAGGCGACGGCGCCGTCGCTCGAAACCTGCATGTCCCAGAAAAGCGCCTTGCCGAGCGCTACGGCGGCGGGCCGGTTTTTGATGTACGAGTTGATCGCGGCGGGATCGGGAACCGGAACGCCTCGGAGCGATTGGATCTGGCGATTGACAACGCGGATGGTAATGGCGTGGGTTGTGCTGAGACCGGGAAAGTCGGTGGCTCTGGCGCTGAAGGAGTATGTTCCGGCTGCGAGGTTGAGAACCGTGAAGGTGAAGGGAGCGGCGGTGAGTTCGCCGACTTTTACGGCGCCGTTAAAGAGTTCAACCTTTTGGAGGTTGTTATCGGGATCGGCGGCGGTGACATTAAATACGACGTCGGCGGCGGCGGTGAACATGGCGCCGCTGAGCCGGCTCACAATCGAGACCGTTGGCGCGGCATTACCGGCGGAGGTGACGGAGACGTTGACGGAGGCGTCGGTAAAAAGACCTTGGGTATCGATGGCTCGGGCGGTAATGGTGTAGTTGCCGGCGGCGATTCCGCTCCAGACGAAGCTATAGGGGGCGACGAGGTCTTCGCCGAGCTTGGTGGCGCCGTTATAGAACTCAACTTTGGAGAGATTGTTTTCCGGATCGGAGGCGTTAGCGGCGATTGTGAACGAGCCGGGCGCGGGAACCGACGTTCCCGGAGCGGGCGATGTAATCGACACCGAGGGTGGGTTGTTGGTGATGACGGTACCGATGGCCTCGAACTCGGCGAAGTTCAGCGCGGCAGTTCCTTCGAGTTGGACGCGGAGGTACCGCGCCGAGCGATTAACGGCGAGTGTCACCGTCGCGCCGGCGGTGCCGGAGTGAGGAATATCGGTTACACCGGCTTGTGCCTGCGACTGCGCGACGGTGGTTCCAGTGAACGGCTGGTCGGAAACGAAGACGTGGAAGTTGGTCAGATTGGCGGCGCAGCAGTCAGAGCGGTTCCAGATTTTTACGTTGGCGATCTGGGCTCGTGCACCGAGATCGACCTGCCAGTAGGGTTGCGACTGGCTGTTGGTTTGGATGACTGAGTTCTGCGAGAAGTCGCCGTTCGTGTTGCCATCGACAGCGCGGGCGGCGACACCGCCAGAAGCGGTCGAAGATTGTGTTGCGGACTTGCCGATGGCGAGATTCGTTTCGCCGCCGGCGCCGCCGGGCCAAGTTGCGGTTGTATAGACCTGAACGTTGTAGCCGATGGAAGGCGTACCGTTGGCATTCACGGCGAACAGCCAGTACCCGCCGGGGACAAGAACATCCTGACTGGAGTCAAGGGTGAGTGAGTAGCTGCCCGTGCCGGTTTTGGTGTGGGTGACAGGGACGTAGCGTTGGTCGGAATTGTAGCCGTGTGTGGTGGCTTGGAGGCGAATGAGGCGGAAGCCGGTAATATCGTCCGAACCGGTAACGCCGATGGTGAGACCGGGCTTGAGATCGTTGGGCGCGAGGTTTATCTGTGGGCGAGTGGCGGCGGAACCGTCGGCGTTGAATAGATATCCAGGCGAGTAGATTTGGCCGTTCAGGTGATCGGCGACGCAACCGCAAAGGCCGCCTCCGCCAGCCCAAACGCGGCCATCGCGAAGCAGGATGGCGAGGAAGTGATAACCGCGCGGTTCGGCCATAGACGGAAGTGTTCGCCAAAGACCCGTGGTGGGATTCCACATTTCCGCGGGGAGAATTCCGCCGGCATCGCTAAACTTTGTACCGGAGGAGTTGCCACCGGCGACGAAGACTTCGCCGTTGGGCAGCACGACGAGATTGTGAAACGCGCTAGAAAAGCTCATCGAGCCGGTCGCTGTCGTAACGGGCGTACCGCTGGTGGCGTCGATGACGACGGCGGTGTTGAAGACTTTCGGATTGTACCGGCCATCGAGTCCGCCGGCAAATAGGATTTTCCCAGGCAGGAACTGTACGGAGGCCGCAAGCTTGCGGTAGCGGTCGACGTCGGGAGTTCTGGTTCCAGCCAACTGCGTACTCCCGTTACCCGCCACATCAAGCCAGTACATTTGCTTCAACGGGCCGGGCAGCAGGATCTTGCCGTTTGGCATCCAATGCAGGTGTGGATAGCGATTGTTGGGTTCGTCGTTGCCATCTTCGACTTCGGCGGCGGGGTTCAGAGAGATACCGGATTTCGCCGTCCAGAGGTTCGTGGATTGACTGAATATTTCGGTGAGCGTGCCGCCGGAGCGGCCCCACATCGTGAGGATGTTGCCGTCGTTCATCGTGATCGACGAGTTGTACCAGCGGCCGTTGATCATGTCATTGAGGCGGGTCCAGCCGGATTGATTCCAGCGGGGCAACATGCCAAGAACGGAAGTCGTGCGAACGTCGGCGCCACCGCCGGAGAGAATAATGCGACCGTCGCCGGTAGTGGCCAAACCCGCACAAAACGTGTCGTGCTGGGTTTTGTTCATCGATGTGATCGTATTGGTGGCTGGGTCGTAAATGGCGGCGTGCGTGAAGGTCGCGCCGGCGGGGAATGTAGTGGTCTGCGTGGATGCCCAGCCAACAATTCGGCCGTCGGCGAGATGTGTGACGCCGATTGGTACAAAGGGCCAATTGACGATCGGCGCCCATTGGCCGGTTTGCTGCACTTGTGCAAAGGCGATTGCCGTGCCGGCGAGGCACAAGGCGGCGATGCCGATTATTCTTGTTCTAATCATCTGCTGGATCCAAACTTTTCATGGATCCTCTATTTTGCAGCAGCCTCCTTAGCTTGGAGCAGTGCAAATTGGCCCAGAACTGCCAAGGGTAAGTTCGGTACGGACCGCACGGCCTAGTACTGTACCTATGGTGCCATGAGGGTAGATAGCGCGGGCTGGGCGACGAGCAAATCGGGGTCGAAAAGAAGAGCCGTTTTCAGAGTGGCGCGCGCTGCCTTGGCATCGCCGGATTGATACTGAGCGACGGCGAGATTGACGCGCGCGGCCGTCAGGGCAGGGTTTTGCGCAAGCGCTTTGAGCCAGTGGGCCATGGCGGATTTGACGTCGCCGCGCTTTATGGCGTACGAACCAAGATTGATGCGGGCGGCCGTTTGGGTGGGGTCGAGATCGACGGCCCGGAGCGCGGCGCGTTCGGCCTTTTCTTCGAGACCGGCGCGGTCGTAGGCGAACGAGAGTTGGGCGGTGAGGAGGGCGTCACCCTCGTTTGAGGCAGCTTCCAACAGAGCGAGTGCGGTGGCGGGCGATGCGATGGCGTGGGCAAGGGCGAACTCACGCTTGGACGGTTGGCCCCAGAACGGCTTCAGGACAGGTGTTTCCGTTGGAGTCCCTCGCGCGGCGGGGTTGCGCGGAATAGAGTGATCGGTGAAGGGTAGATGCTGGCCGGATTCGGACTTGGGCATGTGGCACTGGACGCAGTCGCCTCCGCTGGCGTTCGGGCAAGTGTTTGGTGTGTGGCAGGTCTGGCACTTGGCGCGAGAGTCGGCGGCTTCGGTGTGGGGATCGTGGCAGGTCCCGCACCACAGCTTATCGCCGGCGTTGGTTTTGCAGGCGCTGTTGGCAAGGTCTTCGAAATGGCCAGTGGCGCGCGCTTTTTGCGGAGGCGCGGGATTCCAGACGAAGACGGCGACGGAGTCGCTCAGTTTGCGGCCGGGCTGATACGACGCGCGGCCGCCGCCGGCGGTAGCAACGCGGGCCGCGCCGGTGAGATGGCATTGGGCGCAGACGCTATCGCGGGCTTCGGCATTGAGCTTGGCCGGGTTGATCATTCGCCCTTTTCCAGCGGCGTGGGCCGAGCCGTCGCCGTGGCAGCGCTCGCAAGAAATTCCATCTTCGAGAAAGGGTCTGGCGGCGCTCTGCTGGACGCGGCTGGCGTGGCACTGCAAGCACGCGGGTTCGACGCGGCGAGTGAAATCCGCGGTGGGCTTGGACTCGTAACCGGGTGAGAGGCTCCAGGATTTCGACGCCGCGAAGTAGGACACGGGAGCCTGAAAGAGCATGCCGTCCGTTTCGAAGAGGTAGCTTCGGCCGAGTCTTCCCGAGCCGATGAACCATTGCAGTTGGCGAGAGGCCTTGGCGGCGTCGCGGGCGAAATCGAGGCGGAAGGTCGGCGAGATTTTGAACGACGCGCCGTTCGATTCGGAGGTAAAGGCGGCGTTCTTGAACGACTCTTTGTTGGGGGTTGCCGGAACACGGCCGCTGGAGCGAGCCATGCCGGTTTGCATGTACTTCTTGTAGATTTCGGCGTGACAGGGAGCGCAGGCGCGGCTGCCGGTTTCGGCATGCGCGGCGAAAGCGAACGCGAGCAGTGCGAAGCTACTTCTGCTTAAACTCATCGGGGCGGAGCACGCGGCGCGTGAAGCGGGCGGAGTGGATGGCGCCTTTGAAATAGTCTACGCGGTTGATGCGGACGCCGGCGGAGGTGCGGCCGGGGCCTTGCGGCGCGAGCTTCACTTCGGCCTTGCCCTGGAGAACGCCGTTGACGTAGTTGCTGAAGACAGCGCCGTCGTAGACGCTGGCGACGTGATGCCACTCGTCGCATTTATGCGTGAGCTCGGGGTCCATTAACGCTTTCGACCCGGTGGCGGTCGCGCCGAAGCTGTCGAGATACCAGGCGCCGCCGCCAACACGAGTTTCGAAGAGCAAGCGGTGCTGTGAGCCGTTTTCCTGCAGGTGAAAGAAGCGCTGCTCTTTCTTGCCGTCGCAGTCGGGCCGGAAGATGACTTCCCAAGTAAACGTTTCGGCGCCGGCGAGCGGGTGGACTTCGACGAAGAGCGCATCGCCATCGCCGTCGAAGGCGACGACTTTGCCGCGCGGCGAATTGACGACTTTCGGGTTGCCCTCGACGGTGGTCTTGTGTCCGCCGAGCTTGTTGAGGCGGTCGAACCGCCAGACTTCCTGCGAGTAGGCGGCGAGTGCGGAGAGTATGAGGAGGGTTTTCACTAGGGCGGTTATATCACATTTTGGTGTCTCCTCTTGACAATCGAGAGGAAGCGGCGTTACTCTCGTTTGTCGATAGAAGCCGATGGGAAAATCGAAAACCGAGATGCTGCAAGGCACGCTGGACCTGTTGATCCTGAAGACGCTGGAGCTGGAGCCGATGCACGGCTGGGGGATCACGCTGCGCATTCAAACGCTGTCGGAAAACGAACTACGCGTGAATCAGGGATCGCTGTATCCGGCACTACACCGGCTGGAAGAGAACGGCTTGATTCTGGCGAAGTGGCGGGCGACCGAGAACAACCGGCAGGCGCGCTACTACGAGTTAAGCGCGAAGGGCAGACGGAAGCTTGCGGCGGAAACCGAAAACTGGCTGCGGTTGTCCGGAGCGGTCGGCAGGATTCTGGGAGCGGTGTCATGATCCGGCGCATCGTCCGGGCGATTGGGGATCTGTTCGACCGCGACGGGCGCGATCGTGGCCTCGACGCGGAGTTGCGGTTTCACGTCGACAACGCCGCGGAACAGCTGCGCGCCGAGGGACACTCTCGCGAAGACGCCGAACGGCGAGCGCGCATGAACACGGGGAATCTGGACGCGGTAAAAGACGAATGCCGCGAGACCCGGTTGAGCCACACGATCGAAACATCTTGGCTCGATATGCGGCAGGGCGTACGGATGCTGACGCAGAACCCCGGCTTCACGCTGGCCGCATTGGGAACATTGGCGGTGGGGATCGGCGCGACGACGGCGATTTTCAGCCTCGTGTACGGCGTATTGTTGCGGCCGCTGCCGTACGGGCGCGGCGACGATTTGATCGTTCTACACCAGCAGGCGCAGGCGCGCAATCAGCGCGATTTGCGGTTTTCGGTGAAAGAGATCGAGGACTATCGCGGAGCGAAAAACACGCTCGACGCGGTGGTGGAGCATCACTCAATGGTGTTCCTGCTGCTGGGCGACAACTTCGCCGAGCGCGTACAGACGGCTGTGGTGTCGGCGAATTTCTTCGACTCGCTGGGCGTGAAGCCGGCGCTCGGACGCACGTTCGTCGAGTCCGACGATACGACCGAAGCCGATGGCGTGTTGGTGCTGAGTCACAAGTATTGGTCGTCGCGGCACGGCGCGGATCCGTCGATCGTGGGCCGTGTATTCGCGATGAACAATCGACCGCATAGGGTGATCGGCGTGCTGCCTCCGATTCCGCAGTATCCGATCGAAAGCGATGTGTACATGCCGACCTCGCATTGTCCGACGCGGTCGTCGCAGCGATTTCAAGCCAATCGCAACGCGCGAATGATGACCGTGTTCGCGCGAAAGAAACAGAACGCCACGATCGAACAGGCTCGGGCCGAATTGTCGTCGATCGCGGGACAACTTAGCCAGGCTTATCCGGAATCGTACCGGCCGGAGTTGGGTTACAAGATTGCCGCCGAGAGTTTGCACGAAGAGCTGACTTCAAGCGCGCCGCCGGCGCTGATGGTGTTGCTGGGGGCGGCTGGTTTTGTGCTGTTGATTGCCTGCGCGAACGTCGCGAACCTGTTGCTTGCACAGTTGCTCCGGCGCGGACGGGAGTTGGCGTTGCGAGCGGCCTTGGGCGCGAGCCGCGGGAGGTTGATCCGGCAACTGCTCGCGGAGGGAATCGTCCTTTCGCTGGCCGGCGGGTTGTTAGGCGTGGCGATGGCACCCTTATCGCTGCGGGTACTGCAACGTTTCGCCGAACGCTTCACACCACGCGCCGCCGAGGTGACTGTCGTTCTCGGAAACCTCATCTTGAGGTGTGATCGGGCAGGATCCACGGCCTTTGGGATGTTTGAAAGAGCTGCTTTGGACGTCACTCGCCCCACGCCGTCGGATGACAAGGCCTGTTGCAGCGCTTCACGAGCGCGGACCCAGTGACCGTTCATGAGCGCCCCACAAGCTCGGCGGGTTTGCACCAGAGCCCGCGGCGAATTCCGTCCGCGGAAAATGATGCAGCAGTTGATTGAACAGGCTTGCCGCCTGTACCATGTGGTTGCCCTCGTGGCGAATGCGTGTGGCGACGATCCGGCCAAGGAACGAGTCGCTCATGCCTGATTATAGGAGGGCTTTTCTGTTTCCAGCGTCAGGCAGAGCTGTTTTGGACAAGAGTGACATAAAACCGAATATAGTGGGGCAGATTCAGTTACCGATCTGATCGAGAATGATGCGGGTGAAGGACTTGACGAACGAGGTGCCCCGGTTCAGGAGGTTTTCACGGGTCATATAGTCGAGTTCGATGTCCGGACGCACGCCGATGTTCTCCACGTATGGTGCGGTCGGCAGGTCAGTGGTAACCACCGGCTCCCTCCGCGTCATGAGCGACTGAGTCACCCCTACGGTGACCTGCGAGTACGCCGTGCCGGCGAACTCGACCACATTTCCGCCCAGTCCCATGGTCCGGTAACCGACAACTTTGCCGCGGCCATTGTCCTGAATCACCGCCGGGAAAGCATCCGCGGACGAGCCCGAAAAGTCATCGACCAGCACGATGAGGGGCTTGCGGTACGTCACTGGCGAGGGCACCAGAATGAGGGATCCAGTTTTGTTCAACGAGATGGAGCCAGTGCTGCCTCCCTCGCGATTAGCCTGCAGAACGTCCTTGTAATTGTTTTCGAAATGCTGGACAATCCATGGTTCGACACCGAACAGGCGTGCCTGCGACAATTGGGCAGCAAAGCCTTGTACCCAGGAGTTGGTTGCGCGGAGTTCGAATCCGATCGTGCGAAAGGTGTTGGGAATCAGCCGTTGCAGCAGAGCCTCGTTGAAGGCCACTGAACCTCCCGGATTCCGCATCACATCGATTACTAGGCCGTTTGTATTCTCCTGCAGGAACGCGATTTCCCGTTCAAAGGTCTCGATGGCCTCTTCTTCGTTGGGCGGTGCAAAACTTGGAATACGGATCCAGCCTATCGTTTTGCCTTCGACAATGTAAGTGCCACTGGCAAAGAAGTCCGGCCCACCGGACAGACGTAGACGGAATCCGGCCGGGAAAGCATAGATTGGCGAGTCGCTACCGAAGTTAAGAACGGCTTCTGGATCGCGCGGCAACCGGGAATTCAGGAGTGGAGCGAGGGGTCGCATGTACGGGGGGAGCGAGTCGCAGTCGACCGCCGAAGGGCGGAAATCCTGCTTGGCGGTTGTCAGCGCTGTGGGCACGCGCCCGAGGTCGGTGAACGCAATGCCCGTTTTGGTCCAGGGGAGCGTGTACTTTTCAAGTGTGCCGCTGGCGGCGCGCCAAACTTCGACCTCTACTGTGTCGCCGAGCGATGCGGCGGCCGGAATCACTGCCTGCGGTCGGATTGTTAGCAGGCCGGCAGCTGAGCGTCGGGTGGCTCGGGGATTGCCCGTCATCTTATACTTGGCAAAGCGGTCCAGCAATTGGTTGACCGGAATGCCGTCCATCGACACCAACTCATCGCCGATAGCCGCGGGGAAACGACTCAGCGGCTGCTGTCTCCGACTGATGCTATCGATCAGGACCCTGCCGTCATATAGGTCGGCGGAGAAGCCCAGCGTGGCAACGAAGCTGGCCGGGAATGAAAGAGAAACGTGGCCATCTTGTAAGCTCGCCACATAATCAACAAGAATGTCCAGAAACTCGAGGTCGTCTTTGGTGGCCTCCACTTTGGCAAGCCACGGCTTTAGATTAAGAGCATCAATATTGAAGGCTCTCACTTTCCAGTGGTACGGCCCATAATTAGTGGCAAATGTTTGGGCTAAGACCGTAAAGTCAAAAATCTTCTGCTCCTTTGTGAGAGCCGCAAAAGTCGGGCAGACAAGGAGGAGATAAACTGCAACCAATCGTTTCATGCTTAAGAGTTTATATCACACTTGTCACGGCTCAGTCTTGTCTCATACAAGATGAGCCTGAAGGGAGAGTGTGATTCTCACACAAGATGAGCCTGAAGGAATCGAGGTAGCGGAATCTGGTGATTGATCATCACGATGCATGGCGGGGAGAAGTTGAGCCTGGACAACATCCGGGAACTGATGAGCGCGAGCGAGGATTTGGGCTCTGGTGCAAACCCGCCGAGCTTGTGGGACGCCCTTGACAGCGGCACGAACTGACCCTTGTAACATGGCGTAACGTTGCCGCGCTAGGGAGGAGCGACGCGCATCCAACGCATTGAATTCATGGGATGATGTGATTGTGTCTACACACACCAGGGAGAATCAAGTCATTCCGTGGACCTGGGATCCTGCGTATGGAGGCACTTAATAATGATTAAAGGCGCCTTGTTTGCGCTTGCCGCAGCGTCTCTCCTTTGGGCGCAAATTGAGACCGGCCTCATCGTGGGCACGATCGTGGACGCCTCCGGCGGCAAGGTCCCCGGAACCAAGATCTCCGTTACCAGCGGACGAACGGGCCGCGTGATCGAACTCGAGTCCAATGGCGAAGGTATCTTCCAGTCGCCGCCCCTCGTGCCCGGCACCTATAGCGTTGCCGCTGAGCGTACCGGTTTCAAGAAGGCGCTGTCGACAGTGCTCGTCGAAGTGAACCAGCGCGTTCCCGCGAACTTCCAACTCGAAGTCGGTGACATCTCCCAGCAGGTGGAGGTCACGGCCACAGCCGCCGGGCTGGAAACCGAAACCACCTCGCTGGGCAACATCCGCTCGGAAATGGCTGTCGCCGAACTGCCCCTGAACGCTCGCAACTACGCCTTTCTGATCGGCCTAGCGCCCGGTGCGGTGCAAACACAGGATCGCGCGCCTGGTGCGTTACCCGGCACTTCCCGCCGAGGTGTCAGCAACTTCGCGGTCAACGGCGTCCGCGGAACCAATGATTGGAACGGCATTCTCGTCGAAGGCGTCGACAACACGGAAAATCACAACGGACTCGGCAGTGTGATCTTCCCCCCCATTGACGCCATCCAGGAGTTTCGTGTGCAGACTAACAACGCCGATGCACAGTTCGGCCGCGCGGCTGGCGGCATCACGAATCTCGTTTTGAAATCCGGAGGCCGGGACTTCCACGGCTCGCTCTACGAGTTTCATCGCAACTTTCGGCTCGATGCGCTCAACTACTTTGCCAGGCCAGGCGACGATCAGAAGTTTATCCTGAACCAGTTCGGATTCACGCTCGGTGGTCCCGTGATGCTGGGCCGTTACAACAAGTCGCGGGACAAAACGTTCTTCTTCGCGTCCACCCAGTGGGACAAACGGCGCCAAGCTGTTCCCAACGTCAGCACCGTACCTACCGCGCGGATGCGCAATGGAGATTTCGGCGAGTCGCCGAATCGGATCTTCGATCCACTTTCGCTACGAACGGGCAACATCCGGGATCAGTTCCCGCTAAACGCCATCCCGGCGAGCCGCTTCAACTCCGCGGGCAAAAAGACCGCAGACCTCTATCCCCTGCCGAATTCCGCAGGACTCGTTAATAACTACACCGGTGCACCCGTGCGTCTTTATGACGGCTATCAGACGGACATCAAAGTGGACCACTACTTTGCTCCGATTCACTCGGCCGTCTTCCGCGCGAGCTTCGGCGATACGACAATCAACGACGGCCCAGTGCTGCCCCTTCCTGCAGCATCCAATATCGGGGCCACGCAGCAACCTGTCGGCCAGTATTCGATCATCGACCGCTTCAGTTTCGCGCCAAACAAACTGAACGAGTTCCGGTTCGGATTCACGCGCTTCAACTTAGGCCTTGTACAACCGAACGCCGGGCGCAATGTGGCGAACGATCTTGGGATCCCCGGAGTGAATACCGGCGATCTGCTCACCACTGGAATGCCTCGCATCACCGTGGCCGGCTTCCAAGCGTTGGGCGACGATCCTTTCAATCCAGGAGTTCTCGTCACCAACAATTTTCAGACCGAAGACAACTTCTTCTGGACGGTCTCGCGCCACTCTCTCCGCATGGGATTTCGCTATGACCGCCGCCAGTACAACGCGTTTCAAACCAGCGCGGTCCGCGGCGTGATGAGTTTCAGCGGCGTCTACAGCAACAACCCGGCAGCAACCGCGGGAACCGGCATCGGACTGGCCGATCTTCAGCTCGGTGCGCCGGTCTCCGGCAATATTAGCATTCTGAACGGCACACGCGGCTTTCGCCGGCGGGAACTCGGATTTTATCTGCAGGACGACTGGAAGGCCACCAATCGCCTCACACTGAACCTTGGCTTGCGCTACGAACTTTATCCGACCTATCCCTGGACCGAAGTCGGCAACCGCATGGCGCAGTTCGTGGCGGAACGCGGTGTGCTGGTACCGGTTGGCACCGATGGAGTGCCGGCCACCGGAGTGAAGGTCGACAAGAACAATTGGGCTCCGCGCATCGGTCTTGCCTACAAGCTGAATGACAAGACGGTCGTGCGCTCCGGGTTCGGAGTTTTCTACGCAGCCCCTCAGGCTGAGATCTCACGCAACTTGGCCGTGAATCCGCCCTTTGCTGGCGCCTTCGCCTTTGCGAACAATCAGCTCAACTTCTCAGGGGCGCGGCGCATCGACCAGGGATTCGATCGCAGCTTCCGAGCCGAAGGATCGACATTCAACGGCATCGATCCCAACTTGCGCATGCCTTATGTCCTGCAGTGGAACCTCAATGTGCAGCGCCTGTTACCATCTAACTTCCTGGTCACGGTGGCTTACGTGGGGACCAAAGGTGTGAAGCTTCGCGACGAGGTGAATATCAATCAGGCACGTCCAGGTGCTGGGGCGATTCCTCCCCGCCGTCCGTTCCCGATCTACAACGACATTGCGATGACGCAGTTTCGTGCCAACTCCAGTTACAACGCTCTCCAGACGACGATGGAACGGCGTTTTTCCAAGGGCTTGAATATGCTGTTTTCCTACACATGGTCTCACGCCATTGACGACGCTGGTCAGTTCGGCGGCGATCATCAGGAGGTTTTGAATCTGCGCGGCGACCGGGGCAACGCTCCGTTTGACGTGCGACAGGCCGCGATCGCCAGCTTCAACTACGAATTGCCTTCGCCTTCGTCGTTGTCGCACAAGGCGCTGCGTTGGATGGCGGGCGGTTGGCAGACCAACGGGATCCTGCGCCTGTCGGCGGGCTTGCCGCTTACGCCGACGATGGCGACCTCGACTCTGAATGGATCCGGTTTCCAGCGGGCCGACGTCGTGGCAGGTTGCGACTGGAAGCTGGACAATCCCACGCCGCTCCGTTGGTTCAACACATCTTGTTTCGCCTCACCTCCACAATTCACGTTCGGAAATGCGGGCCGCAACACCGTCACAGGACCAGGCACCAAACAGCTCGATTTCTCGCTCTTCAAGAACATGGCGTTGACCGAGCGAGTGCGCGCGCAGTTCCGCGCAGAGATGTTCAACATCACGAATACGCCGCAATTCAATAACCCGAACACAGCCATCGGCAATCCGCAGGCCAGCGTCATCAACTCGGCTGGCGCGCCGCCGTCGTTTCAGCGGACGTCACGGCAGATTCAACTGGCGCTGAAGTTCTATTTCTGAAGCCAGGTCAGCTTTTGGGGCCTTCCGGAGGCTCTGGTGCAAATTTCGAGTCGGGCCAAACTCGGTCGCTGCCGACGTCTCGATCGAACCCGACTCCGATCACGCGGCCAACGCGGCTCGCCAGATCTCCGGCATCGTCGCCCCTGCCCCGCCTAGTTTGCCAAATTTGAATTGCCCCTTCTTGATCTTCTCCGCAAGTTCGATGCCGCTGATCACAATGGTCGCCGACTCAAAACTCTTGAGTCCCAGCATCGGCCGCAACCGCTGTTTGATTCTCCGATGGTCTTGCTCGATCAAATTGTTCAAGTACTTGCTGCTGCGGACTACCAGTTCCTCTGGCAACTCGCCGGTTTTCTTCAGATCAGCTACCGCCCGATGGGAGGCCGCGTACACGTCCAGCGTCACCTTGGCCGGTGCCTCGTCGCCCCTTCATCGCTTTATGCAGAAACGCCTTAGCTGCATTGACATCCCGGTGTCGGCTCAAAAAGATATCCACCGTCTCGCCCGCTTTGTCGACCGCTCGGTAAAGGTACATCCATTCACCGCGTACCTTCACGTAGGTCTCATCCATCCGCCACGAGTCATCCTTGTGTGTAGACACAATCACATCATCCCATGAATTCAATGCGTTGGATGCGCGTCGCCCCTCCCTGGCGCGGCGACGTTACGCCATGTTACAAGGGTCAGTTCGTGCCGCTGTCAAGGACGGACCACAAGCTCGGCGGGTTTGCACCAGAGCCCATCTTATCAGCAACTTCGGAGTTTGCGAGAACCACAATCCGCCAATCTTCAACAACACCCGGCAACACCACATCACCCCCCTTGGCCCCTATTGTGCCGGCGCGCCAATGCACGAAACCCACCCGATACGGGTCATGGATGCAGCTGCAATCTGTCGTTACTAAATCAATTTTCACCCAACATCATTTGCGCACCTGTTGATACAATCCGAAGGCGAAATGGCAAAGGGACTGGTCTGGCCGTATCATACGCTTCTTTCTGTCGAGCCCCGATCACGTTGATCAACTTTTCCACTACAAACGCAGGCAATCGGATGTTGTCAAAGTACGCCTTCTCGACACTAAACGTCGCCATACCTCCTGTCGCATTGAGCCGGATGTCCACCCAAATTGCCTTTTTGCCCTGCAACGCAGGGCGCAGAATCGCCGGAATCGTACCCGGACGAATCCGCTCCACAAGATCAAAATCTACCACCGTGAACGTTGAGATGTAGTTGGCCGGAAAAAACTTCACCGACGTGCTTTCCAGCCCTGGCCGCGGGTTCACTTTTGCCGCATGCCGTAAGTATTCATTAACTTCGGCTTGGGTCAATTCAAACTTCACTTTCCGCCCGGTGGCCTGTGCCGCGTTTAATTCCTGAAACAGCGCCAACACTTTCCCGACGGCAGGACTTTCCATCGCCATCACCGACGTGATTGAAAGAATCAAGCAAGAAATCAGCCTCATGAGTATCTCTTCATGATGATAGCAAGCACAAAGGACCGCCTGGTCGCGGTTGCTGAGGAAGAGGAAACTTGAATCAACGGCTGGTAGACGTATGCCCACTACTGTCCAAAACGTTGGGTAAGCCACCGGCGGGAGTGGTAAGA
>Ga0194131_10006418_pt1 | contig 16379 bp, 17 predicted proteins | sample TA2KigO120mmetaG_FD_148631 | JGI IMG/M metagenome (GOLD analysis project Ga0194131, IMG submission 148631) | Freshwater microbial communities from Lake Tanganyika, Tanzania - TA2015053 Kigoma Offshore 120m | ecosystem: Environmental > Aquatic > Freshwater > Lake | place: Tanzania: Lake... | reverse complement strand
CGCTAATTCGTTTGCGTATCTGACGGAGCTGCAACGCCATGCGCGAGAGCTCGCGGACAATCCGGCGGAGTGGATGCCGTGGAACTACCGCCAGACGCTGGACCGCGTCGGCGTGGGATGAGACGACCGAAAACCATAGATTCCGGCCAGCTTCGGATACACTGCGGAAATGCCCGCCAAACGGAAGATTCCGGAGTCGAAATCGAAGAGGGTTTTTGGCCAGTCACGCAAACCGGTGAAAACGTTGCGGGCGGGGCTGTATGCGCGCGTCTCCACGCTCGATCAGCAGACGCTTCCCATGCAAATGCGGGCGTTGCGGGAGTACGCCGCAAGGCGCGGCTGGACCGTGGTCGAAGAGTGCAAGGAAGTGGGCTCTGGTGCGGTCGCGCGTGCGATGCGACAGCGGCTGATCGACTCCGCCCGGCGGCGGGACATTGATGTGGTTCTGGTTTGGCGATTGGATCGGTGGGGCCGGTCGGTCGCCGATCTGGTGTCGACGTTGCAGGAACTGACGGCGCTTGGCGTTGGATTCGTCTCGGTGACGGAGGCGCTGGATCTGACTACGCCGGCGGGCCGGGCGATGGCGGGGCTGCTTTCGGTTTTCGCGGAGTTTGAAAGGGACATTATGCGGGAGCGGGTGCGGGCGGGCTTGGCGCATGCGCGCATGGAAGGGAAACGGCTTGGGCGGCCGCCGACGGCTGCTGGCAAAGCGGAATCGGTCAGGGCGCTATCTCTCGCAGGCATCAGCAAATCGGAGATTGCGCGGCGGTTGAAAATCGGCAGAACGTCAGTCAGGCGCCTGCTGGAGGAAAAGAAATCCTGATCGGAACCGCCTACGCATGCTTGCCGAAAGGACACAAAGAATCTCGGCTAGGACACCGTCGTTCGACTTACCCAACTAACGCCGTTGGGCGACGATTGTTGTCAACGCCCGCAAATGTCAGGCTTCCTAATGTCCGTCACTGCATAGCGCGTCCTAGTGCCTCGCCCGCAATGCGCGCGAGGCTAAACGCGAAACCGGGTGGAATCATTCCCGACCGCACCAGCGATCGCTGTTTGACCCGCCCACGAGAATGTCCGTGCGGTTTCCACGGCGACCCGGAGCGGGAGTGCCGTTGCTTGATCGGATCGACCTGCATGTGGAAGTGCCGGCGGTGCCGTACAAGGAACTGCGGGCGAATGAGACGGGCGTGACCTCGGCGCAGATGCGCGAGCGCGTCAACGCCGCGCGCGTGGTGCAGGAAGCGCGTGGGTTTGTGAATGCGGCGATTCCGCCCGGCGTCATCCGCGAAGTGTGTGCGCTGGACGAGGCCGGGGAACGCACGCTGGAATTGGCGATGCGGAAGATGGGGCTGTCGGCGCGGGCGCACGACCGGCTGTTGAAGGTCGCGCGGACGGTGGCGGACCTGGATCGTGCCGAGCGAGTGCTGTCGAAGCACTTGGCCGAAGCGGTGCAGTATCGGAGCTTGGACCGGAGTTATTGGGGGTAGTTAGCGACCGGGGGAGCTAACGCTTCTTTTTCTTCGCCGGCGCGGCCTTCTTCTTGGCGACCGGTTTGGTTTTCGCGATCACCTTCTTGGCCGGCGCTTTCTTTGCTACCGTCTTTTTGGCCGCCGCCTTTTTCACCGCGGCTTTCTTAACGACAGCCTTCTTGGCCACTGCCTTCTTGACTACGGCTTTCTTGACTACCGCCTTCTTCGCCGCCGCCTTCTTGACCACGGCTTTTTTGAGCGCAGGTTTCTTTGCGGGGGCTTTCTTCGCGGCAGCCTTCTTGGCCACTGCCTTTTTGACTACTGCCTTCTTAGCCACAGCCTTCTTGACTACAGCTTTCTTGACTACCGCCTTCTTCGCCACAGCCTTCTTGACCACGGCTTTTTTGAGCACAGGCTTCTTTGCGGTGATTTTCTTCGCGGCAACCTTTTTCGCCACTGGGTTGGCGGGGGCTTTCTTCGCCGCAACCTTTTTGGCCGCAGGCTTAGCGGGGGCTTTCTTGGGCGCCGGTTTGTTGCTCTTAGCGACCGGCTTCGCCGGGACGGGAGGCGGCGCGACTGGCGGTGGCGTCGTCGCGGGCTTCTTTGGCGTAGTCCGGCGAACGACGGTCACCGGACCGACAACGGAACGGGAAGCCGCGGCGGCCGCGAGGATCGGCGCGCTGTCGATGATATCGGGGATTGGCTCGAGGTCCAGGTCGTCGGGAACGACCGCGACGGCCGCTACAGGCGCGGGCGGGGGAGGCGGGGGCTCGGCGATTACGACTTCGGCACGCTCCTGCGCATCGAGTTCATCGGTCTCGACGGAGTACTCCCTCAAATCGGACTCCAACTCCACGTACTCGGCGTCCATGAGGAAGTCGTCGTCTTCGTCGATAGGCGCCAGCAGATACCGCTGCTCAATCATTCCCACACTCCATGCATGTGTTAACCACGTGTCCTCGTCGTCGTTTTCTTCACCGATGCCGCCGCTTTCGAGGACGACTTCGCGGCCACAACCGGTTTTCGAGACGAAGTGGCCACGGCACGGCCAGCAGTGCTCCGCGCGGGTGCGCGTCTGGCGGAAACTACGGGCGCAGGGGCGACCGGGATCACTAAGAGAGTCCCTTCCTCGATTTCCGGGCCGATTGACGGATTGGCCGAGGCCAGCGCCGCCTGGGTCACGCGGTACCGCGTCGCGATCGCGGCGGCGGTTTCGCCGGGCGTCGCGCGGTAGACGCGCCAAGCCAGGCGGCGGTCCGAGGGCACGCGATCCAGGCCGGCCATCAACGTCTGGCCGGCGCCGCGCGGGATATGCATTTTATATCCGGCGGGTGCAACGTCTTTCAACAGGGCCGGATTCAAATCCTTCAATTCCGAAACGGGGCGGGCCAGGATATCGGCGACGAGATGAAGGCTCGTCATCGTGGGCATCTCGATGGTGTCGTAGACCAGCGGCTCTTCGGGAATCACGTCGGCGATGCCGTAGTTGTCCGGGTTCTTGGACATGATGGTCATCGCGAGGATGATCGGCACGTAGTTGGAGGTTTCCAGAGGCAGGGTGCCGCGGCCGCGCAATTCCCAAACGTCCGCGTAACCGGTTTTTTCGACAGCGCGCTCGACGTTGCCGGGGCCGCAGTTGTAGGCGGCGATCGCCAGGTACCAATCGCCGAACTGGTGGTAAAGATCGCGCAGATGGCGAGCCGCGGCGCGGGTGGCCATTTCGGGATCGAAGCGTTCGTCGACCCAGGTGTCCTGCTTGAGGCCGTATTCGGCGCCCCGGGAGCGAATAAACTGCCACATGCCGCCGGCGGCCATGTAGCTCATGGCGCGGGGCAGGAAACCGCTTTCGGCCTGTGCGAGGAAGATGAACTCCTGCGGTATGCCTTCTTCGTCGAGGATGCGGGCGATCATCGGCTTGTATTTACCGGCGCGGCGCAATCCAGCGATCAGGGTCCGTTTGCCGCGATCGCCATTGAAATAGTTGATGAAGCTCAACACCGCATAGCTGGCCTCCAACGGCAACTGGCTGACTGTCGCGGCCGCTTCGTCGCGCACCTTCAGCTTGAGTTTCGGATCGACGGGGAAGGTGAGAGGCAGGATTTCGTCGATCGGGGCCTTATCGAATGCAGGCTTTTCGGCCGAGAGGGTGTCGACGTCGATGCGATAGATTTTTTGCACCAGGGCGTCGAAACGGCGATCGAACGACCGATTGAGGGCTTCGACGCGGGTGTCGAGGATCAACTCGATGGCGGCGTCGAACTGCTTCCGGGCGCCGGCGCGGTCGCCAGCGACGTGGAGCTTGTAGCCGGCCTCGTACATTGATTCGGCCTGATTGAGCCGCTCGTCCCGCCAACTCGGCTTCGGGGGCATCGCCGACGCGTTCAACTGCGGGATTGCGGGAACTACGGGTGCGGTGGATATGGGGGCGGGGGCGCCGGCATTATCGGCCTCGGCGAGCGCGGCCAGCGCCAGCCGGGCCGGGACGACCTGCGCTGAAACAGCCGCCGCCGATAGGCCAGCCAGTGCGCCAGCCAGACGAACCAGCCGCCCGAATCCATGGATGTCCGTCATTGGTTCTCCAGGCTCACGGTGAATTTGAGGTTACATCGCAACTCTTTGACCTTACTATAAGCGACGCTCATGGTTCAACTCAGGGGGAACTGGGGGAACCGGCGGCGGGGCGGCGCCGAAAACAAAGTGGCCGCAACGGCCCACAACCCATCAATCAATGATGTACACTTTTGTTTTGGAGGTGGGACTTCCCTACTGGGTCGAACTCCGCTCTTGATGAACCGCGCATAGCGGACTCGCGCCGGCACGGCGCTGGAGGTCTGCGCGGCGCAGCTGGGAACCTGGCCGCGTTCCTGCTTAACACCGTCATCCCCGGTGAATGTAATTGGTGCAAGGGCGCGATTCGTCACGCGCGGCGGATTCCGTATTGCGACGAATGTCTGGCCTTGCCGCAGCCGCTCCATGCCGAGCATTATTGTTCGCGCTGCCGCAACCCGTTTCAGAACGATGCGACGCTCGACGCGCGGGGCGTTTGCCTGCGCTGCCGCAGCGGGCTGCCCGGGTTCGATTATGTCTACTCGTTCGGTTTCTTCGACGGCGTTCTGCGGTCGATGGTCCACGATCTAAAGTACTCCCGCGTTAGTCCGCTTGGCGGTTATCTGGGGGAGTTGATGGCGCGGGCGATTCCGCTCGACCTGGCGGTCGACGCAATCGTTCCCGTTCCGATTCATTGGACGCGCTGGATCAATCGCGGCTACAACCAGGCCGAACTGCTGGCCAGACCACTGGCCCGGCGCTTGCAGATTCCGATACTGTCTCCGCTTCGGCGAAAACGAACGACGAAGTCACAAGTTTCCTTGACAGTTTCCGAGCGCCGCAAGAACCTTGCCGGCGCTTTTTCGATTCGAGACCGGTCTTTGGTGGCGGATAAACGCGTTCTGTTGGTCGACGACGTGTTGACGACGGGCGCGACGATTGGATATTGCAGTCGGCTGCTGCGGGACGCGGGCGCGCGAAGCGTGACGGTGGTCACCCTGGCGCGCGTTGACCGCCGCCCATCGCCGGCGCGTGTTGTTCTGACGGCAAGCCAGGCAAGCGGAGGAATGAGCTGATCATGGGGAGTTTGGATCGACTGCATCAACCAGTGCTGGTGTTGAACGCCAGCTACGAGCCGATCAACGTTTGCGCGGCGCGCCGCGCGTTGATATTGATTCTAAAGGGCGTGGCGTCGGCCGAGGAGCATGCGCCTTCGGCGGTGCACTCGTTCAACCGCTCGCTGGCGCTGCCGAGCGTGATCCGGCTGCTGGAGTACCGGCGGATTCCGCAACAATCGCGGTCGTTGTCGCGGAAGAACATTCTGCTGCGCGACCGGTACACGTGCCAATATTGCCATCGGACGATGCCGTCGATCGAGTTGACGCTCGATCACGTCCAGCCGCGTTCGCGCGGGGGCGGGTCGAGTTGGGAGAATCTGGTGGCGTGCTGCCATCCGTGCAATAACAGAAAGGGCAATCGAACGCCGGACGAGGCGGGGATGAAGCTGCTTAAGATTCCGCGGCCGTTTTCGCTGCATACGTCGCGGCATCTGATGCGGATGCTGGGGAATGCGGACGCGCGGTGGCGGAAGTATTTGTTCTATTAGCGGCTCGCGGCGGACATCGCTCGCGCTATGATCGATGGGGCCGCTATGCTCCGTATTCTCCTTTCCCTCTTATTTGTTCTTCACGCCGCTGATACGCCGGAGGCCGACCGCGCGCAGATGCGTGAGGCGCTGCGACGGTACTTACTCGGGACCTACACCTGCAATATGGAGATGGCGCTGGAATCGGTGGCCAGCGAGCAGCACACCATGAACCCGCAGGCTAGAGGGCCGCGGCTCAGCAACTCCATCGCTTCCAACAAGTCGGCTTGCGCGGAGAAGAAGCCGATCTTCGCGCCGATGGTCATGCTGTATGGATTTCAGTCGATGACTCCGGACAGCGCCCTTGCCTCTGGAAATTTCCGCGGCCCCGGAACGGCGATCCAGTCATACGGGAACGTGTCGGTCACGTTCGTCCGGAGGGACTCCAAGTGGTTGGTCTTTGATGTATTCCGGTCGCCATCGCTAGCTTCTCCGACTAACCCGTTTCGCGTGCCGAAGCGGGAGGAGAACTTTAGCAAGCCGGGCCCGGACGGTTGGATCTCGCTTTTCGATGGCACATCGCTCGATGCGTTTACGGGTATCGGCGACGGCGGACTTCCCGCATCCTGGCAGATTGACGGGGACACCTTGCACCTTGTTTCCGGCATGGGCCAGCTTTCCATTCGGACGAAGGAGACGTTTCGGTCCTTCGAGCTTGCGTTTGAATGGAAAGCGCCCCCGAAGGGCAACTCCGGCGTGAAGTACAGGATTTTCGCGACGTACGTTTCTTCAGCCGGACCTACCGATGCGCTTGCTTTCGAGTATCAGTTAGCCGATGACGGCGGTGATCCTGGGGCGATCGCCAATCCGGATGAGCGCAGCGGGGCGCTTTACAATCAGATCGCGCCGTCGGCGAAGGTCGTGAAGCGAGTGGGCGAGTTCAATGAGAGCCGGATCGTCGTGCGCGGGCGGCGCATCGAGCACTGGCTGAACCGTACTAAGGTGGTCGACTACGAGGCCGAGACGGAGTCGCTGGACGGGCCGATTGTTTTCCAGAATCATCTGACGGAGTTCTGGTTTCGGAATGTCCGTATCAAACGGATCGATTAGTGCTTCTTGATCGGGCTGATGATGACGTGCGCGTTGCGGCCTTCCATGCGCGGGGAGCCGTCCATCTGGCCGTGATCGGCGAGATCGGCGACGAAGCGCTGTAGAAGTTTTTGCCCGAGATCGGTGTGCGCGATTTCGCGTCCGCGGAATTGAACGACGGCCTTGACGCGGTTGCCTTCGCCCAAGAACTTGACCGCGTGATTCTTTTTGAAGTTGTAGTCGTGATCGTCCGTGTTGGGACGGAACTTGAGTTCCTTGACGAGGATGATGTGCTGCTTCTTGCGCGCGTCATGCGACTTCTTCTTTTGCTCGTACTGCCACTGGCCGTAGTCCATGGCCTTGGCGACGGGAGGTTCCGCGGTTGGCGCGATGCAAATGAGATCGAGGCCGAGTTCCTTGGCCTTGCGGATGGCGGCGTCGGTCTTCATGATCTCGACAACGCCGTCGGGGAACACGGCTCTTACTTCCCTGGCCCGGATCGTTTCGTTGACGTTTTCGCGGATGCGCTTGGGGGCGCGGGGAGTGAAGGGTCTATTTGGATACATCGAGCTGGATGCCTATAGTGTAAACGAAATTGAAGCAATCGGGGTGGTTACGATTCCTGATGCTCCACGGGGCTCGATTTCGCGTTACATTATGGTTGGCGGAATCCCTATGCTCATTCGAAACGTTGGCATCCTGATCCTGGCGTTGGCGCTGCCGGTAACGGCGCAGAAAAAGCGCGTGGCCGTGGTCGATTTTGAATATGGCACGGTGCAAAGCGGCGCGGCGGCGATCTTCGGGCAAAACCTCGATGTCGGCCGCGGCATCGCCGATTTGCTTGTCGAACAACTGGTGCGAGACGGCACCTATTCGGTGATCGAGCGCAAGGCCATTCAAAAAATCATGACGGAGCAGAATTTTTCGAACAGCGATCGCGCCGATCCGAATTCGGCGGCGAAGATCGGTAAGCTGTTGGGCGTGGATGCGATCATCATGGGCAGCATCACGCAGTTCGGCCGCGACGATAAAAACGTAGGCGCGGGCGGCGGATTGATACGAGGCAGAGCGGCGCAGATCGGGCTTGGCAACATCGGGCTGCGGAGTTCGAAGGCGGTGGTCACGATCTCGGCTCGTGTCGTTTCGGTCGATACCGGGGAGATCCTTTCGATCTCGAATGGACGCGGCGAGTCGAAGCGGAGCGGCACTTCGCTTGGAGGAGCGGGCGGCAGCGGCGGTACGGCTGCCGGCGGTGCGATCAACATGAGTTCGACGAACTTCGCGAACACGATCATTGGCGAAGCGACGACCGAAGCGGTGGCGAACTTGCGCGGCGAACTTGTCGCTGGCGCGTCCAAGCTGCCGGAGAAGGTCGTCAACGTCGACGGATTGATCGCCGATGTAAGCGGCAACACGCTCGTTCTGAATGTCGGAACGCGCGCTGGGGTGCGCGTGGGCCAAGTGTTGCAGGTGCAGCAGGCTGGGCGCGAAATTCGCGATCCGGCGACGGGACGCGTGATCCGGCGGATGACAACGCCGATCGGCGAAATACGTATCACCGAGGCCGATGAACTATCGAGCGTCGGCACATTCAGTGGCGCGGGCAAGCCGAAGAACGGCGACTCCGTGAAGTCGATGCCCAAGTAAAAAGAGGACACCATGAGCCTGCAACCGGGAATGCAAGTCGGCGATTATCAGATCCTGCGCGAGTTGGGCGCGGGCGGCATGGGGAAAGTCTTCCAGGTCCGCAATGTAATTTCGGACCGCATCGAAGCGATGAAAGTGTTGTTGCCGGATCTGCTGAAAGATCAGGCGCTGGCGGATCGCTTCTTGCGCGAGATCAAGGTGCAGGCGGCGCTTGATCATCCGAATATCGCGGGGCTGCGCACGGCGATGCGCGAGGGGAATCAACTGCTGATGATCATGGAATACGTCGAAGGCCACACGGTCGACGCGTATATGGCGCAAGGGCCGATCCCGGTGCAGAATGCGGTCGAGACGTGTATGAAGACGCTGGAGGCGCTCGATTACGCGCATTCGCGCGGCATCGTGCATCGCGACATCAAGCCGTCGAACATCATGATTACGAACACGGGCGTTGTAAAGCTGATGGATTTCGGCATCGCGCGTGTGATGAACGATCCGAGTCTGACGCAGGCGAATCAGACGACGGGGTCGCTCTACTACATGTCGCCGGAGCAAATTAACGGCGCGCCGCTCGACGGACGGTCGGACTTGTACTCGCTGGCGATTTCGATGTATCAGATGATCACGGGGCAGCGGCCGTTCGATGGGACGAATACGTTTTCGATCATGGCGGCGCATTTGAATCTGCGGCCGGTGCCGCCGGTACAGCATGATCCGCGCATACCGGCTGCGTTGAGCGACGTGATTTTGCAGGCGTTGGCGAAAGATCCGAATCATCGATACGCGAATGCGCGGGAGTTTCATGCGGCGCTGGCGCAGTCGTTGCAGGCGCCTGCGGCGGCTCCGGCCGCGGCTGCGTATGCGGTTCCGCCGCCTTCTTCGAGTTCCTCGCGCGGCATCTATATGGTCGCGGGTTCGCTGGCGACGATCGCGGTGTTGGCGGGGCTGGCGATCTATGTGCCGAAGTTCTTGAAGGCGCGCGCGCAAGGGCAGGTGGAGCAGCCGGTGACGCCGCAACAGCAGGTGTCCGATCCTGCGCAACCGCCACCCACACAGCAGGCCGATCCGGGTGTGACAGCTGTTGTGCCGCCGCCGGCTACAACTGTGGCGCGACCGGGCGGAGCATTGCCGGAGAAACGACAGCAGCAGTCGACGGCTTCCACCGCGCAGTCTTCCGATCCCGTTCCGCCGCCGGTTACGGTTGTGCAGCCGCCCCCGCCGGTGCAGCAGCAGTCGTATCAGCCGCCCGCAAAGCCGGCGGTTGATCAGGCCGCGGTCGGGGAGTTGCGGACTCGCATGATCCAGATGGCGCAGCGTTATGCGACGGCGAAGACGGCGCTCGATTCGCTGCGGCAGAGCATGGCGCGGCAGGGGTTGAGTCCGCGCGCGGATCTGGGTAGTTCGTCGCAGCGAGTTGGATTCGAGATGGATCAGGCCGAATCGGCGCTGAACAGCGGCAATATCGACGGTGCGAAGCAGCATCTCGGGTACGCGGAGCGTGCGCTGGAGGCGATGGAGAAGGCGCTGAATTTGTAGGGTGGCCATGTGGTATGGTTCTTGGTATGGCGACTACCAAGATCACTATCACGGTGGACAACGCCCAACTCAAGGAGATCCGGGCGCTCGTCAAGGCCAAGCGGACCGCTAGCACCTCGGCCTTCGTCAAACACGCCATAGGCGTTGCGCTATTGGACGCCGTGGGTTGGGACGAAATGCTTGAGGCGGCGCTCCAGAGGACGGGTGGCCCGTTAACAAAGGAGGAACACGCTTGGACCGAAGAGATTCTAACGGCGAAGCCACGTAAGGCGGGCAAGGATAAGAAAGCGGCGTGAACGGAATCACGTTCGACGCAGGGGGACTGATCGCCCTTGACCGAGACGATCGCCGAGTTCTTTCCATGCTCGCGAAGGCGAAACAGCTTGGATTGAGAATTACTATCCCGGCGACTGCGCTGGCGCAGGCAATGCGTAATCCCGCGAGACAGGCTCAGTTGTCGCGGCGCCTTCGTCACGCCGGTACGGACCTCATCCCGCTTGATGGGCCTGACGCAACAGCGGTCGGCCGATTGCTGGCGCGCTCCAGGTCGGCGGATATTGTCGATGCTCACGTCGTCGTTTGCGCGGAGAGAGCTGGTGATGTCGTGGTGACCAGCGATCCGGTCGATATTCGGCGGCTCTCGGATTCGATCAAGTTGTTTGTCGTTTGACTGGGCGCCGCTACTCCTGGCGAAGCGCGCGCACGGGATCGATGCGAGCGGCGCGGGCGGCCGGAATGGCGGTGGCGAAAATCGCGACAAAAACGAGCACGCCGCTGACGGTGGCGAGGACGGTTGCGTCGAACGACTCAACGCCGAAGAGCATCGTCGTCAACAGACGCCCGAGCGCAAGCGTGGCGGCGAGGCCGATTACGAGGCCCATGGCGACGAGCTTTCCGCTTTGCGCGAGGACCATGCCGAGCACTTCCAGCGGAGTCGCGCCCACGGCCATTCGGATGCCGATTTCCTGCGCGCGCCGGCTGACCGCGTATGACATCACGCCGTAGATTCCGATGCTGGCCAGCAGTAGCGCGGCGAGCGCGAATAGTCCGGTGAGAAAGCCGCGGGCGCGCGCTTCGGACGCGGATTCGAGAACGACATCGTCCATTGGCCGGATGCGGTAGAGCGGGATGTCGCGGTCGAGTTCGCGCATGACCTGCTTCATCGCCGCCGCCATTCCATCGGCCCTTCCGCCGCGCCGCCGCACGACGATGTTGGCGATCGGATACGGCGATTGCGCGAATGGCAAATAGAACTCGATGCGCGGCGGCTGCGTGAGATTTTGGTGCCGCACGCCGCCGACGATCTCACCTTCGAACGCCACTTGCCCGCCGATGATCATCTGCAATCGCTGGCCGATTGGATTGCGCCCGGCGAAGTATTGGCGCGCCATCGGCTCGCTGATGATTGCGGCCTTAGCGCCGTCCTTGTTGTCGCGCGGTTCGAACAGGCGGCCCTGTTTCAGCGGAATTTCCATGGCTTCGAAGTAGCCGGGCGTGACCGAGGTTTGTCCGGCCATGGCGGGCGCGCCGGTAGCGGGATCGCCGGCGATGCGGAATTCGTAGTAGGCGTAGACCGACCCCATCGGCAGAGCAACGGCCGAGCCCGCGGCGGCGACTTGCGGTAGGGCGCGGATGCGTTGCAGATAGGAGTCGACGAACTGCGTGCAGCCGTCCAGCGAGCGGAACTTGCGCAAGGGCAGCGTCAGTTCGGTGGTTACAGCGCTCGTGGTTTGAAAGCCTGGATCGACGGCGAGCATGCGGCGCAGCGATTCGAGCAGCAAGCCCGCGCCCGACAGCAGTACGACGGCCATCGCGATCTCGGCAACAACGAGAATATTGCGCAGCTTCGCGCGGCCGGATCCTTCGCCGCCGCCGCGGGCGCCGGCGTCCTTCAGCGCTTCTAACTGATCCTCCTTCACCGCCTGCAGCGCGGGCGCGAGGCCGAACGCGAGCGCCGTGCCAAGGGAGATGAAGAGCGCGAAGAGCAGCGCGGCAGGATCGAGCGCGACTTCATCGACGCGCGGCAGTTGCGGCGGATTCCAGACGTGGAGGCCGCGGATAGCCCACCACGCGAAGAGGCTGCCGAGCAGTCCACCGGCGATGGACAACACGATATTTTCGACGAGTAGTTGCCGGATGATCGCCGCGGCGCTGGCGCCCATGGCGTGGCGAATGGCGACCTCGCGTTTGCGGCCCGTCGCGCGCGAGAGCAGAAGATTGGCGATGTTGGCGGCGGCGATCAGCAGCAGGAACGCCGTGATGCCGGCGAGCAAAAACAGTGTGCCGCGGACCTCGCCGGTAACCGCTTCGGCGAGCGGTGCGGTTTCGAATCGGTAGTCGTGATTCGAGGTTGGGTATGTCTCGCCGAGCCGCCGTGCGATGCCGTCGAGCTCCTGCGCGGCCATCGGCATGGAGCGGCCCGTTCCAACGCGGCCGATAGCGAGGAACGAGCGAGCCTCGCGGATCTTCGTCGACGCGGCTCCGTTCTGCACCGTGACCCAAACGGCGGCGCCGCGCGGAAACGCGAAGCTCTCGGGCATGACACCGACAATCTGATGCGAGATCGAGTTGAGAATGATCGTGCCGCCGACGGCGCCCGGATTTGCGCTAAAGCTCCGCGTCCAGAGCGCGTGGCTGAGGACCGCGACTCGCGGCCCGCCGAGGCGATCGTCGCCTTCGCGGAAGCCACGGCCGTGCGCGGGGGCGACCCCGAGAACGTCGAAGAAATTGGCCGTGACGCGCGAGCCGTCGATCTGCTCGGGCTCGCCGGCGCCGTTCATCACAAGCTTTTCGGACAGGAACGAATAGGCCGCGACGGCGTTCAGCGCGCGCGCTTGTTCGCGGACATCGAGGAGGTCGGGGATGGATACGCCGGCTTTCTCGGTGGTGCGCGCTTCTTTGCCGCCGATCTAGAGCAGGTGTTCGGGCGCGGTGAAGGGAAGCGGCTTCAATAGGACGCCGCGGACGAGACTGAATACGGCGGTGTTGGCGCCGATACCGAGAGCGAGCGTGATGAGTGCAAGCGCGGAAAAGCCGGGGTGCCGCCAGAGTAGGCGGAGCCCGAAGCGAACGTCATCCCCTATCGATCGCGTCGTCATCCTAGCCGAATGACTAGGATTGCATACCTGCCAGCACGCCGCGCATGTAGGCGAAACTCTTAATCATTCCGGGCAGCGGGTTCTTGAGATTGATTTCGTATTCGAGATTCACGCAGCCGGCGTATTTCATCTGGCGGAGTTGCTTGAAAATCGCGGCGACGGGCATCGCGCCTTCGCCGACGGCGACCTGCGAGTCCTTCTCCATCATTTTGGCGAGATCCTTCATGTGGATGTCGTGCAGGCGTTTCCCGGCTATCTTCAACGAGCCAACGACATCGACGCCCGTGCGCGCGGTGTGGCCGACGTCGATGCAGCAGCCCATGCGTTCGTCCATGCCCTTGACGGCGTCGAGTACCGACTGCGGCGTGGGGAAGTTCTTGTCCTCGGGGCCGTGGTTGTGGATCATCGCCTTGATGTTGTACTTCTTGGCGAACTTCTCAATACGCGGTAGCGTCTGCTTGTTGGGCGCCATGACGATGCCCTCGACGCCGAACGACTGCGCGTATTTGAAGTTGTGTTCGATCTCTTCGTCGGTATCGGTGGTCATGGTGATGTTGCCGACCGAAGCGACGCGAATGCCCGCGGCTTCGAGGTCTTTGCGAGCCTGGGTCCATTCGGCGGGATCGCCCTTGATCTTGGCGTGGAACTCTTTGAGGGACACGGTGTCGTTCTGGAGCTCTTTCAACATCTCGATGGCTTGCGGACGCACGAAACCGCGCAGGGAGTAGGTGGCGACGCCGAGGCGGAAGCCGGCGGAAGAGTCGATTTTGGGAGCGGCGGCAAGCGGCGCGAAGGCGGCGGCGGGGATGGTGGAGAGCAAGGTGCGGCGATTCATAACTGGGATCATCGTATCGCAACTTGCTACCTGGGGGCCAGAGCGATATGATGAAAGGACCGTATAACAACGCCGTCGGGGCGTGGCTCAGCCTGGCTAGAGCGCCTGGTTCGGGACCAGGAGGTCGGAGGTTCGAATCCTCTCGCCCCGACCATCTAACCCTTTACCAATCAATTAATTATCGACAGTGAAGCGCGTTCGTCCGCCGCTGGCTTTTCGGCATTGTGCCCATTTCTGTGCCCACCTTGAGCTTTTCGAGCGCGCTCGATGGCTTCCATGATGGTGTGGGCTTGCGGGTGAACGTAGCGCCGGGTGGTTGAAAAGTCACTGTGTCCCGCGAGGTATCCCAGCGTGTACGGGTCCATGTACGCCGCCCATCGCGTCAAGCACGTGTGGCGGAAAGTGTACAGCGGGAAGTCTGCCACCTTCGCCAGCTTGCAAGCTTTTGAGTGCTGCTTCTTGAGACTCGACTTCTCGATATGCCCGCTCCGGGTGGATGCCGGGAAGACCCACTCCCCCTTCACCACCGCGCGCCGCATCTCCAACTGAGCCGCCGCCCGTGCGGTCAACGGAATCGTCCGACGCGCGCTCTCCGTCTTCCCGAAGGGGACATGGACCGCGCCATCCCTGACGTACTCCCATCGAAGGCGGAAGCACTCTTCCGGCCTCAATCCGCAGTCGGTGAGGATGGTAGTCACGTCTCGCAACAGGAAAGGATCTTCGGGCCGGATCGGTTCTTCGCCCCTCATGGTGGCCCGGATACCCTCAAGCGCGCGCCTGTAGGACTCCAGGATCTGTTCCCCAATCGCAGTTGCCGCTTCGAGATATGCGGACTCTTCGGCTATCGTGAGGACTCGGTCCCGGTGCTTCTCTCCCGGCAGCATCTCAACTCTCGGCAGCACCTTCTCGACTTTGCCCCACTCCATCGCAAGCTTGAGCATACGCCGCAACACCTCCAATTGCCGGTTGATGCTGGAGACTTCCAATCCCGCTTCCCGCCGCTTCGCCACGAAGCCGCATATCTTCTCCGCGCTGATCTCGTCGAGTTTGGCATTGGCAAGAGGAACGTAGCCGTTCAGGTTCTTCAAGCCCGTTCGATAGTACTCCAACGTCTTCGGCTTGCTCGGAAAGCGCGCCTCAATGTACGGCTTGAAGTCCTGCTCTGCGAAGTCCTTCAGTGTCGGTACAGGCGCTTTGTCGCGGATGCCGACTTCACCCTTCGCTAACGCCGTCTTATGGGCGGACTCCATCTGTTCGGCAACCCGCTTATTCGTCTGCTTCGTGCTCTCCCGGATGAGTTCGCCGTTCCAGACGAACTTGTACCACCACTTCTTTCCGCGCTTGAAGACCGCCATGCTATTCGCTCACCTTTCCCGGTCCCTCGGAATCGAGTTCCCGCCTCAGTTGCTCTTGCCGGCCCTCCGGCAGTTTGTCCAATTCGGCTTTCAGTTCGGCCACCTTCCGCTCGAACCATGCCTGACCGTTGCCCGGTTTCATTGCCATCGAATCTTGCCGTTTTCCCCTCATGCCGTGCCTACAAAACCTTCAAAACCTATGCGGCCCTCAGTGCTTCCGCCACGTACTGAAACCGCCAAGCCGTCCCGCGCCGCGTGGTGAAGCCTTGCCGGTTCAGTTCGTCCGCAATACGCCGGGTGGTCTGGCCCGCCGCCCTCAACTCCCGAATGCGGGACAGGATGCCCTGCTCCGCCGCGTCTGCCTCAAGGTGCAAGCCGTCCGCCGCCGTGCGATAGCCGAAAGGGACCGTCCCCACTCGCTCACCGTTCGCGCGCTTGTGGCTCATGGCGTCCCGCGTCCGCTCTCCGATGGCTTCGCGCTCCCACTGGGAAACCGCCGTCATGATGTTGAGAAGCAACCGGCCCGCCGCCGTTGCGGTATCGAGCGATTCCGCCACGGCTACCAGCGCTACACCGCGCTTGTTGAACCGCTCCAGCAGTTCGGCCAAGTCCTTCACGCTCCGGGTGAGCCGGTCCAACTTCGCGATGATAACTGCATCTACAGCGCCGGAATCCACCAGGGACAGAAGGCGCGCCATCCCCGGACGGTTCAGGGACTTTGCTGATTCACCCGCGTCAACGATCACGTCCACCAGTTCCGCGCCCTGCACCACCGCCATAGCGCGGACCTTCTCCGATTGCGCTTCGAGCGATACGCCGAAGTCCGCCTGCTTCTCTGTGCTCACCCTGACGTAACGGATTGCCTTCATGACTTGATTATATCTAAGACCCCATGTTAGGTAAAGCTAAATATTGCTCTGAGCTAAAACCCCGTTTAAGATTGAGGGATGGCGAAAAAGAAACTTCCGCCAGAAGTGCTGGAGTTCTTCCGCAAGCAAGGCGCTAAGGGTGGCAAGATCGGCGGCAGTGCGGGCGGGAAGAAAGCCGCCGCATCCATGACGCCAGAAGAACGCTCCGCCCGCGCCAAGAAGGCGTCCGCCGCCGCCGTTGCCGCCCGGAAACGGAAGAAGAAGCAATCGGAAGGGTAGCCGCCGCCGGCTTGTCATTCAACCGACCCGTCACATGACAGCCCGGCCAACGTTTCACCGCAAGCGC
>Ga0194131_10006415_pt1 | contig 16381 bp, 11 predicted proteins | sample TA2KigO120mmetaG_FD_148631 | JGI IMG/M metagenome (GOLD analysis project Ga0194131, IMG submission 148631) | Freshwater microbial communities from Lake Tanganyika, Tanzania - TA2015053 Kigoma Offshore 120m | ecosystem: Environmental > Aquatic > Freshwater > Lake | place: Tanzania: Lake... | reverse complement strand
TCAATCAGCGGCCGGGCGACTCGACCGGATTCCAGGTCCTCGAGCGCGTGGTTGATCTGGTCCAGCCTGTAGGTCTTGGACAGCAAAGGTGAAAGACTGAGCCTCCCGCTGCTCAGCAGCTTCAAGTAACGAGGGAAATCCCGGTCCGGCCAATTATCGCCCCCCCATGTTCCCAGCAACCGCTTGCCCAGGTTCAGTTGCCTGGGATCGATCTGCAGATGCTCGCCATATCTCGCGTTGCCTATGATGACGGCTACTCCTCCCTGATTTCGAACGCTTAAGAGAGCATTGACCATGACCTCGGGCCGGCCGCTGGATTCGATGGCGAAATCGGCCCCGCCGGGACAGAGGCGATTGATTTCGTCGAGGCAGTCCGGCGCTCCGGCATCCAGACCGTGGGTCGCCCCCATGGCCTTCGCCAGGCCTAACTTCTGAGGGTTGATATCCACCGCGATGATCGGCATGCACCCGGCGATCGCCGCGCCCGCAATCGCGCAAAGGCCGACGCCACCTGCCCCGAACACCACAAGACTCTGTCCCGGCCTCGGTTGGGCGGTATTAAACACCGCCCCCACTCCAGTGGCGACGGCACAGCCGATCATCGCGCCGTCCAGCATGGAGATGCTTTCAGGTACTACCGTGAGGCGATTCTCGCTGATCACCGAATAGTGGCTGAACGTGGTAATGGCGCCGGCATTCACCCGGCGCTGGCCCCATTGATAGACGCTTCCGCTGACATCAGCCCCCGAGCCTTTGATCCACGAGAGCGAGACCCTGTCTCCGACCTTGACCTTGAGCACTCCGGGGCCGATGTCATGGACGGTTCCGCTGCCTTCATGACCCAGACAATGGGGAAGGAAATTGTCCTTGCCCCGATAGCCCCGGCACTCCAGAATTTGCGTGTGACACACCCCGCTCACGGCGATTTTGACCAACACCTGCCCCGGCTTCAGCGCCGGAACATCCAGCTCACCGAGCTCCAGCGGTCTTCCCGTTTCCACCAGAACTGCAGCTTGGGTTTTCATCGTGTCACGTCACATTTCCAAACGGGACGGTTCCAGATACATATCCAATACCCTCTGGGCAATCCTTGAGGCCGTGAGGCCGTAGAATTCGCGCGCATGGTCCTGTTCCCCGGCTTCATACATGAATCGGTCATCTGTACCGAAGCGAGAAAGACGGGCCTTCTGCACCGTCTGATCCGCGAGCCATTCGGCCACGCTTCCCCCCAGCCCTCCGAGAATGCTGTGCTCCTCCAGGGTGACCACGAGTTTGAATTTCGCGAACGCCTCTGCCAACATCTCAAGATCCAACGGCTTCACGGTGTGGAAGCTCACGACTTGCGCGGAGACTCCGCTTTTGCCGAGTTCTTTCGCGGCTTCGACCGCAACGGGCAAAATATTGCCCGTGCTGAGCAAACACACGTCGTCGCCCCGGCACACGACAATCCCCTTGCCGATAGTAAAGGCGGGAGCCTGCTGGTGCACCGCCGGCTCGCCTTTCTTCCCCAGGCGAAGATAGACGGGACCGTCGTGCTTCACCGCCGCGCGCAGCGCTTGCCGCACTTCATAGGCATCCCCCGGACAGACCACGGTCATGTTTGGCAGGACCCGGAGGAGGGCAATGTCTTCGCAGGAATGGTGGGTGGCATTGAGCGATGCATAGCACAACCCGCTTCCTATGCCGACAATGACGACAGGAAGGTTTTGGTAGCACAGGTCCACGCGAATTTGTTCAAGGCAGCGCGTCGTGATGAACGGCGTGATCGTATAGGTGATCGGCCGCAGGCCGCAGAGCGCCATGCCGGCAGCCATGCTGATCATGTTGGCTTCGGCCACGCCGCAGTTCATGAATCGAGTCGGGCATTGCGCTTGGTAGTCGTCGAACAGCCGATTTCCTATGTCGCTGCACAGCAGGACCAGCCGTGGATCGGCAGCAGCCAACGCCGTGACCTCGGCGGCAAATGCGTTTCTCATAGAAAACCCAGCTCCCGTTGAGCAGCTTTTGCCTCGTCCGCGCTCGGAATTCGATAGTGCCAGTTATTGTCGTCTTCCATGAACGAGACCCCCTTGCCCTTCACCGTATGGGCCACGATGGCCACCGGCTTGCCTGTGCCGTCAGGAACGGATCGAAGTATGGGAACCAAGGCCTTCAGATCGTGACCGTCGACCTCGTAGGTGCTCCAACCGAAGGCCTCCCATTTCTGCCTCAACGGGCCGAGCGCCATGACTTCATTGCTCCGACCTGTGGCCTGCCATTTGTTGTAATCAATCAGGACGGCTACACGCTCCAGCTTCTTGGCCGGCGCCAGCATTGCCGCTTCCCAGACCGACCCTTCGTTGCATTCGCCGTCGCTCATCACCACGAAGACCCGGTACGAGTGCCCCTGGATGCGGCCCGCGAGCGCCATGCCCAGTCCCAAGGACAAGCCATGCCCCAGGGAGCCGCTGGGCACCTCGATCCCGGGAGCGGACCGCGCCGCCGGGTGCTCGGCCAGAGGGCTTCCCGGCTCGGCATACGAGTCGAGCATGTCCTTGGAGATGAATCCCCGATGGGCCAGCGCGGCATAGAGCGTCGTCCCGGCGTGTCCCTTGCTGAGGATGAAGCGGTCCCGCTTCGGATCCGTCGGATTTCGGGGATCGATGGCCATGGCGCCCCAATACGCCGCGACGACCAGATCGACGCACGAAAGCGAGGACCCCAGATGCGGCGTGCGGGCCCGGTGCGACATGTCCACCAGCGAGCTGCGAACCAGTCTCGCGGCTGATTCAAGTTCGGCGTAGTTCATCGAACGATAGCCTTCCCGGAAGTTGAATGATCATCACGCAATCTTCCCGCCTCATGGATGGACCGCACAGCGCATCCCTGCTCACGCACCACCCTTCATGGGGTGCCGGTTTGGAGCGCGTAAACTAGCCCAGTACACCCCCCCGACTCCACCGAGCAAAAGCATGAACAGGCCACCAGACATCCAAAGCAGAGCCCAGAAGGTCGCTGGCGAAAAAATGAATTCGACCCGATGTTGACCGGCATCAACCACGACACCACGCAACGTCGTGTAGGTCCTGAGGATAGGCGTCTCCACGCTATCCACGAACGCATGCCAGCCGGGATAATAGACATCGGCGAGCGTCAAGATGCCGCCAGTTTCGGAGGCCACGTCGATCGTGACTAGGTCATGTCCACGGGTGACCTCGATCCTCGCGGGCCCGGGTTCGCTCTGGCGCTCCGCCGGCGCGGCCGTGTTGCAGAGATCGCGGGCGGCGACGTCGCTGGAGACGAGCACGGCGCGACGGACCAGTTTTTCGTAATCTGCCGCGTGGATCGCGGCGAGCGCCTCACCGTCGTTAGGCACACAGTGCCATCCGCGCGACAAAAACGCGAGTCCTACGTCCGGCCGGGCCAGGTAGATCACCTTCCCGGTCGGATCGTGTGTGCGCCATGGTACGTATCCCGCCATGTCGGCGTCGGCTGGAGCCAGCACGAACTTGACATCCAGAAGCTTGAGCGCCTCGAAATTTGTCTGGCGGTCGGCATGAATCTCAATCCAGCGAGTCGGCGCCGCCCGCACACCGTGGACACCCTGTGCAACAAATTCGTGATACCAGAGAGGAAAAATATTGCTGTACCCGACCGGAGTTCTGAGACCGGCCCAGGGGAGAGCCGTTCCAGCATATGTCGTCAGGACTCGCGCATAGGGACGAGTCAAATCCACGACCCGATCATCAGAAACGTTTATCGTCTTGAGAAGAGCAAGATCCTCCGGAACCGAGAACCGTTCGGCATAGGACATGATCGCTTCATCCTCGACCGTGCGGTTCGAATCGTCCATGCCCAGCCGTCCGGACCAAATTGCCAGCTGAAATACAAGTGACAGCACAAGCAACACCATAGACCGTGTTCGCAGAAGACCCGTCCAGCTGCGCAGACCTTTATAGATAATGACCAGCAGCGCGAGTGTCACCGCTGCATAAACGATCACGTAGACCTGGAGCAGCACATTCTGCGGATAGGTTGCGGTCGGCACTCTGGCGATTCGTGTGACCATGTACACACTCTGGGAGCAGACGAAGACGCCGGCAATCATCACAGCGACACGCAACCACGCAGATCGAGAAACGGAAAAACGCCATGAATCCGGACTGAACATGCTTCTATCCAAGATCATCCCGACCACAACAACGGCAAAAAATGGCGCAAACAGCTCAAAGCGTACCACATCGAACCCGCTCAAAACCGGTACGCCGCTCTTCGCAGCATTCGCCTGCCCGGCAAACACGGCAAGCACAAAGCAAGAGACGAATGCGATGGGGGAACACTTCAAGATCGCCTTAGCGATCGGCGGCTCTTGGCCAAATAACCGAGGCCGATCAACGAGCGAACACAGGACTCCCACCGCGATCGGTACGGTGATGCAATACAAACTGAACCACGGAGACCTCTTGCCCAGAACGGAAATAAACTGCTGACCGATCGCCGACAAATCAGAAAAGGCCGAGGGCATAAAGCCAGGAGCAACGCGTTGCGATACCCTGGCTGCATCCCACACTAGCCAGAGCCAGGGCGAATACAAGAGCAGTCCGACAGCTACGCCGAGCGCAACGCCGAGCGTCGTCCGGTCTAATCCGAACACCATGAGGCAATAGGCAAAGAGAACCACGAGAAGGACCGGCAGGATCTTGATCGTGGCCATCCCGGCAAAAAAGTATACCAGCAGTGCAATACCGGTCCATGACAAAAATGAACCCGCCCGCCTGCCGCTTTCCACGGCTGATTTGCTTTGATGTGTTGCAACGAGCAAGGCGGGAAGTGCGGCGGTCGCGGAGAAGTCATTAGCGCTCCCGGTCCAGGTCGACAGCACATACCCATTCGTCGCATACATCACCGCCGCGACGACAGCTCCTTCTCTCGTGAATCCCAGTATTGTCCGCACATACAGATACATTGCCGTGACGGTCAAGCCATACGCGAGGAGATGTGATAGCAAATCGAACCCGAATGGGGACAGCTGAAAGAGACGGGCTGCAAGGTTGCCAACCATGAACGGCGAGGTCGAGAGACTGATGACCCACGGGAGCCCGCTCAGAATATCATCGCGCCAGAGCGGTCCAAGCAGGCCGGCGTCCACGAACCGGGAAAACAATACGTGCGAACTCAACACCGAATGATATTTGTCTCCCCAAAACTGATAGTTGTCGGACCGAAAAATGAGCATGAATGAAAACAATATGCCAGGGCACACCAAATACAGAAGTGTCAGTGCGAGGGCCTGAATACGCCTCACGGACAAACGGGAAGGCTCGGCTGGGTGGATGTACAGTGGCTCAAATCTGCATTCTGCGATCTCAACAGCATCGCGTTGCCGCATAGAACAAAACTCTAGGGAATCTGTGTGGGAAGAGCAATCACTCTCATCAGGCAGGATTTAGATGTCCGATGGGAATCGGATCGCTGCGCTCGGTCGACATGCACTCACGGTCGCGGTCACCGCCTGACGATGCGCGGGTCTGGCAAGGGTACGATGAAGTCTCCCCTGAAACCCTTCTGCCTGAGTTTAGGAACCAACTCCTCGGTGATATGCCAGGACAGCAGCAGGGCATAGTCCGGCTTGTCCTCGAACAACTTGGATTCCTCGACGACGGGAATGAGCGTGCCAGGAATATACTTTCCGATCTTATGCGAGCCCTTTACTTCGAGCACGCATTCGACGATTCCGTCATCGAGCCCGACATAGTTGATGAGCGTACTGGCTCGGGATGGCGCACCGATTCCATAAATGCGCTGTCCTCGACTCTTGATATCGAATAACAGTCCGTGAAGACGAAGTTTTGAAAGAACCACCCGATCCTTGAATGCCCTCAGTTTTTTCGCGTCAAGGCCGGCGGCGGCTTCTTCCGCCAGGATGGCTCGGACGCTGTCTCGCACCTTATAGGAACCTGGTCTGGCCGCGTACACGCGAATGGAGCCGCCGTGCGTCGGGATGCGCTTGGCATGGATCACTTCCAGGCCATGCACTTTCAGCAAGTACTGGATGCTCTGGAGTGAGTAATACCGCAAGTGCTCGTGATAAATCGTGTCGTACTGCAAGGTCTCGATCAGCGACAGAAGGTAATGCGATTCGGAGATGAACACGCCATGGTCGTCCATGAGCAGGACAATGCCGTCGACGATCTCGTGAATGTTCTCCATATGCGCGAATACGTTCGTAGCGGTGACGACCTTCGCGGGGCCCTGCTGGTCTCGAACGGTCTTTGCGGCGTCTTTCCCGAAAAACGCGGTCAGTGTGGGAATGTTGCGCTCTTTGGCCAGATTGCCGATCAAGGTCGGCTCGATCCCCTGCACGCGATGGCCTCCGGCGGCAAAATTGCTCAGCAACGTGCCGTCGTTGGAACCGATATCCACCACTAGATCTTGGGGCGTCAGATCGACGATCGTTCGCGCTTCCCGGTACTGCTCGGCAAAGTTGTCGCGCAGGATCCTGGTGGTTCCGCTGGTGTATGGATACTCCGGCGGAAACAGGATGTTCGGATCGACGATCAGACCAAGCTGGACGAGCTGACAGTTGGGACAACGCAGCCACTGCGCCGGATAGGAAGCCTGCTCGCACGGCGGCTCGCCGATCTTCGGCATCAAATTGACGGGAGGAAGATAGCCCAGGAACAGGACTGGCTCCAAGTCGGGATTCTGACAAATCTGGCACTGCCTGACCACGACGCTCGAGCCGGTTCCCGCCGTCAAGCCGGGCTTCTCCTTGCTCATTGACATCTCCTTTCAATCCGCAGGTTTGGCGTCGGCATGTTGATCGTACCAGCGAGCGGTGCGGGCCACACCATCTTTGAGGGATACTCGCGGAGAATACCCCAACGCTACCAGCTTCGAGATATCCGGGCACCGCCGAAGCGTACTCCCCTCCGAGAGCTTTCCGGGAATGACAGCGATCTGTCTGCCAAAATACCGCCCGACCTCCTGGGCCACGGTTTCGATCCTGACTTCCTCCGAGGTCCCGATATTGTAGATACCCAGGGACTCCCCCTTTTCGAGGAGACGCATCAAGCCTTCGGAGAAATCGTCGACGAAGACGAAGGTCCGGGTTTCGCGTCCAGTCCCTTGAATCGGAAACGGGACCGGATCCACGGTCTGCCTGATCAATTCACGCATGCGCAGCACGAATTGCGGAATGACGTGCTCCCATCCCATGTCCGGTCCGTAGACATTGTGCGGACGGAAGATCACCACCCGCCGGAAATACGCCTTTCCGTAATTGATGGCCATGATCTCACTGATGATCTTCCCGGCGCCGTAGGAGAAACGAGGATTCAGCGGGTCGGGAATGGACAATGGCACTTTCTCGTCGGTCGGAACGACGGGCGGCGTCTGGTAGACCTCGGAACTGGAGGCCAGGAGCAGTTCCCCGACCCCCTCCTTGATGCAGGCATCGAGCACGTTGACCATGCCTTTGACGCCCACGTCCAAAACCAGCTCGGGCTTGCTGTAAAAAAACTGCGTGCCGTTGATGAACGCCATATGGCAAACTCCGTCCATACCCTTCGTCGCCCGCCGGACGGCGTCTGCATCGCGGATATCCGAGCTGACGAACTCGAATTCGCCCTTGATGTCACTGAGCCGCGAGACCGCTCCTCGTGATTCATTATCCAATACGCGAACCTTGAATCCGGCATGCACCAGGCGACGCACGAATGCGCTACCTAAAAAGCCGGCTCCGCCCGTGACCAGATAGGCTTTCGAACTCGTCATCGCCGCACTCGGCTCGTTACCTTCCTCAGCATCAGGACGTCATCATGCCATTCAGCTGGCTCGTCATCCTGACCGTCTTGGGTCCTCTAAACAGGAAGGTCGTGGCAAACGCATAGCTGCACCATCTCAGATAGCCGGGCAGCCACTTGAAGACCTTGAATCGGCTGACTCCCTTCTTCCGCTCGAACCACAAAGCAGGCACTTCCTCGATCTTCCATCCGAGACGATGACACTTTACCAGCAATTCGATGCTGTAGGTGAAGCCGATCGACGACTCGATCGGGATCAGATCCAGGAGCCGACGGGAAAACATCCGAAATCCGTTGCTGACGTCATGCGTCGGAAGACGGGCCACATGATAGAGGATAAAGGCGGACACGCGGACAAAGGAGGCCTTCAGCCAGGGGCAGCCGACCATGCACCCACCCTTCATGAACCGGCTGGGCGCCACGATATCACAGCCCTGTTTGATCCGCTCGACCATCACGTCGATGATCCCGGCATTGTACGTGTCATCAGCCGGGATGACGAGCACAGCGGGCGCGGTGCTCGTCTGAAAGCCTGTGACGATCGCGCCATGCGCCCCGCTCTTCCGGTTCTTCACCGGGACGATCTCGAACGGCGCATGTGGGTAGGTGCGGACTGACTGGAGGGTGTTATCGTCGTCGTGATCATAACAGATCAGCACGCGAACCCGGCTCTTGACCGACCGCTGAAAGGAGTCGAGGACTTCACGGATCGATTCTCCCTCGTTGTAGACGGGTATGATGATATCGACGTCAGCCATGGCTCCCCAGCAGAAGCAGGGTCACGAAGACCCGGAAGGGCCGGTCCGGTGACGGCAGCGGCTCACGTCTCTCCGTTCCCGGCCACTTCGATCCATTGCCTCGTCGCATGGCTTTGACGGGCCCAGTCCAGCAGACACTGCGCCCGGTAGCCAGCCTCAAAGGACGGCTCACCCACGGTCCCGGTGGTGATCCAGTCGACGAATCGGTCCACCAGCCGAGCCACCGGGAGAATCCGGTCATCCGGCACGTCGGGACCGGGAGTTGATCCGCCTACCCGGACCGGGCGCTTGCTCTCTCTGGTCCCGTGCCTCAGCTGAAAGACTGTGACGTATTCGGCCGTGCTGTTTTCCAGAACAAGGCTGCCCTCTTCCCCGTAGAACTCGACCCGATGCCCCGTTCCGAGATACGCACCATTGTTGACGGAGACGGCGACCGACACGCCGCTCGCCATCTCCAACCACAGCATCGCCACGGTTTCCCCGACCAGGCCTTCATGCTCCGTCGGGGAAAGGAGCCTGGCAGTCAGTCTCTGAATGGGACCTAGCAGCCACTCTATATAGTGGAAGACGTGCGATACGGCTGAATTCAACACGCCCCCCCCGGTCTCGGCCCCTCCCGTTTTCCAGGATCTCACTTTTTTTCTCACGGCATACGTTTCCACATGCCAGGTCACGCTGGCATGACGCAGGCGGCCCAACTGCCCCTGATCGAGTATCTCCTTGGCCCGCCGCCATTCGTCGAGAGCCACAAACTCGAAATCCACCATGTTCGCCAATCCGGACCGCCGCGCAGCTAGGAGCATCCCTCTCGCCTGCTCGCTCGTAGCCGCCATGGGCTTCTCACAGAAGACCGGCTTGCGCGCGGCGAAGGCCGCCAACACGATTGGAGGCTGCATCGGTGGAGGCGTCGCGACCGCCACGGCATCCACGGAAGGATCCGCGATCAGTTCGCGCCAGTCACCATGCGCGCCGGGCACCGCGAGCCGCTTCGCCACATCCCGGGCCCGATCTCGAGTGGTCGCGCACAGGGCCACGATCTCGCAGGCTTTGTTCATCCGGAAGGCGGGGACGTGAACCTGCTGACCGAATCCAATGCCGACGACCCCTACCCGGATCTTGCGCTCCCCCATCGCGCGCCTCAGTGGCTCCGATCGCCGGACAGGTCCGATGGGCTGAAAGGCAGCGCCTCACCGGCTCGCGAGCCGAGGCCTGCGTCGAGTGCGGCCTCCCTGCGCCTCTCCCACATCCAGACGGCCGCCATCGTCACCAGCATGACCAGCAGCAATCCCGCTGAGAGCCGGAGGAGGATCCAGAAGATCCTTGGCTCATAGACAAAGGTCACCCGATGATGCCCCGGTGCGATCCGGACCCCGCGGAAATTGACATAGGTGCGTATGATCGTTTCCTCCCGATCGTCCACGAAGACCCGCCACCCCGGGTAGTAGGTATCGGATAAAGTCACGATGCCGCCCGCACCGGAATCGACGTCGATGCTGACCTGATCATGCCCCCGTTGCGTACGGATCTGCACCTGATCGGTTCGAGCGGTCGCCATGAGTTCGCTGCGGCCGGCGCAGAGGGAGGCGGTTCCGGGATCATGGGCGACCAGAACGGCCTGTGCGGTGAGCTCACGGAAAGAAGCCGCATTGATGTGACGTAGCGCTTCCTCGTCGGTGGGAAAGCAGCGAATACCCGGAGACACAAATGCAGGGCCGAGACGGGCCTCCTCGGGAAGCGCATAGAGTGTTTTCCCCGCCGATTCGAACCCGACCACTGGCTGGTAAAAGGGAAGAGCCTGCTCCGGGCCGGCCAGGATATACTGCACGTCCAGAATGGCCAGCGCTTCGAAATTCGTCCGACCCGCATCCCGCACCTCGGTAATGTTCCGCATGCGAAATGCGAGCCCTCCAGCCCCCCCGTTGATGCCGTGGAGCATGAACTGCTCGGACCAGGCCGGCATGAGATTGTTATAGACTGACGGCGTCTTGAGGCCCGCCACAGGCAGCATGGCCAGGGCGTTCCCCTGCGGCGCTGTCCAGGTGGCCTCGGTCAATGGCCTGGTCAGATCCGCAACACGCCCATCCCGGACGTTCAACCGTTTCACGGCGGCGACATCCTCGGGGACGGCGTACCGCTGCGCGTAGGTCATGCTCGGCGGCGTCAGAATCCCGGCCCGATAGGCATGGACGGAGATGCCCAGCGACACGGACAAGACGATCAGTGCCGTCCCCCACAGCCGGGCGGTCTGCGTCTTGAAAATACCCGACGCCCCTTCCTGGTTAGAAATCCCCCGGTAGAGCCAGACAAGGAACGCGAAGGTGACCGCTGCATAGAGCACGAAGTAGCCGTTCAGGACGAGAGTCTGTGGATACACCTCTGAGGGAACCTGACGCATCCGTGTCAGCGAATAGGCGATTTGCAAGGCGGCGAGGAGTCCCAGTCCCGCCACGCCGACCCGCACGGCTCTCACCAGGCCTGGCGCCGGCGCCGTCTGACGTGGTCGGAACACGGACCGGTCCATCATCCACGCAGTCAGTGTCACGACGCCGAAGAAAGAGAAAAAGGAAAACCGCCGGATGTCCCACCCGCCGAAAAACGGAACGCCGCGCTTGGCATAGTTGATCCAGTCCTGCAGGAATTCATTGAGGAAGGTCGCCGCCGTGACTCCGGCGGCGAACAGCACGACTCGCCGGATGCGGAGCGGCTCGTCCTGCCACCGGCTGCCCAGACACCACCACACGAGCAGGACCGCGAGCACCGCCACGTAGATGCCGAACCGGTTGTGCCCGACGGCGACCTCGAGCGCCAGGTTTTTCGCCCGCGTCAACCAGAGGTCGAGATCCACGCCCGAGCGCGGAAAATGCGCAGCGCCCATGAAGCGATGCGACAGCCTGGAGGCTTCCACCATGGCCCAGAGAAACGGGGCATACAAGACCAATCCCATTCCCAAGGCGGCCACGGTCCATAGGCTGGACCACCAGGATCGGTAGATGACCCATGCATAGACGACGACCAGGACGAGCGCGGCAGGCAAGGTCGCGAGCCCTCCGTGCAGGGCGCAGAGATAGACCAGCAGCGAAAGAACCGCGACCGGCACGATCAACGCAGTTTTGCGAGGGCTCACAGCGGCATCGTGCACCCGATGCACCATGGCGAGCAGGCCGGGCAACCAGACGATCGCCATCTGTTCAGCCGGACTGCCGGCCATGAACGTCGTGTCCTCCCAATACGCGGTGGCGGCGAACGGGACCGCCGCTGCCGTCGCGGCCTCGAGGCTGAGCTGCAGGGCCTGCCGCAGGAAGACAAACATCGAGACGACGGCTACGGCGTAGAGCGTGAGATTGCCCACCAACTCGATCCCCATGGGCGAGAGGTAAAACCACCGTCCTAACAGGCTGTCCAGCGCCAATGGGGAAGTCACCAAACTGACGATCCAGATGTTGCCGGTGAGCACGTCGTCTCGCCACAGAGGCTCCAACGCCGTCTTGGCCTGCAGATGAGCGAATACCGTCTTGTTCGTCAGGAAGTAGTGATATCGGTCGAACCAGATCTGATAGCTGTCGGACCCGAAGAGGACGACGAACGTGAACAGGATCCCGGGACTGAGGATCCCCATGAACGTGTAGCAAAGAAGTCGTGTACGCATCGCTTTCAACGCTTGCAGTAAAGCAAGAAAGTCATACCCATCGCGCCGCCAGAGCGCCTTGACGCGACCCATCAAGCCAGAATTCTGGCCGGAATATTTACTCAGTCAATTCGTGTGAGCAGACTCAGATAAAGTTCACGTGGGCTGATGGGTGTTGCAGATCCCACAAGTAGCGATTCACTTCGTCCATCCGGCAGTTCTTTCGACATTCCGAGATGTTGAGTTCATGGCGTACATGATGAAAACTCTTCTGCCGGACCTCCCCTTCCCAAATCTCGGTGAAGGACTTGTCGTTCAAATTTCCGTAACAGAATCGGGGGTCCTGCAGATAGGCACTACACCCATAGACCTCTCCGCTGGCCATGACGTAGGCCCAGAAAAAGGGGGTTGCCTGACAGACCGTATAGTGCCGGTCGCTCTCCAGCAGCTTCTCCATGGTCCGCCGTCGGAAGATCACCTTGAACCGATCATCCTCCATCGCACGCAACTCCTGCTCCATCGGGAAGATCTTGCTGTAATCGAAGTCCTTGTACTCCCTCTCCATCGTCGTCAGGCTCATCAAATGCTGGGAATAGGGTTTGATCACCACGTAGTCGGCCCCGGCATCCTTGGCTCTCCTGGCCAACGTCACGGCTTCATGCTGATTCTCCGGCAGCAAGACCATCTGGACCCCGATCGTACAGGCATACTGATTGGCCTGCTTTACCTCCGCGGCCTTAGTCAGATTGCGGAACACGCGGTCGAAATCATCAGCCTTGGTCTGATGGACCGCCGCATAGGTTTCTCTGGTGCCCGCATTCACGCTGGCTTTGATCCACGTGAGCGAAGCGAGCGCCTCGCGGATGAGAGGCTCGCTCAGCGCGACGGCGTTCGTCGTGAGCGCGACGTCAATGCCGGCCTTCTGGGTCTGGACCACGATCTCCCCGATATGTCTGTGGAGGAGCGGCTCCCCTTCTCCGGCATACATAATGCTTTTTACTCCTCGCTCGGCCATCTCCGACACCCGCCGGATCAGGAGGTTCTTATCTAGGTTTCTAGTCTTGTAGCCGATATAGTCCACCGCACAGAAGGTGCATCGGTGATTGCAGGCACCCGTCGGCGAAATCTCCACATACAAGGGGTAGACTGATTTGGCCTGCTCCCAGTTATCCCCCGCCGCCTGCCACTGGGCAATGCGGTCGGGGTGATACATGAGCTTGTGTGCATCTATGTGATAGAGATCCATCCTCCAGCCGCCCTCCTCACATTCCGTCTAAAAGAACCTCTCCCTAAGAGCCGGCTCAATGCCGTTGCAGTGACCGATCATCTCCCTCAGCCCTGCCTGGACAAACTGGCTATACTGGCCCAGGTAACGGATCGATCGGCAAGGAGGAATGCTACTCCCACTCCATTGATCGCCAGCCATTGGCTCCCGTGCAACAGAGTGGCATACGCGGCCGCCAACGTGGGCTCGGTTCCCGCCACCATTGCCAAACCAGCCACACAGAAGCCATGAAAGGTCCCCACGAAGCCGGGCGCAGATGGAATAGCAATGCCAAACAGAACGATCGCGAAAACCAACGTCACCTGCACAAGAGTCAGGGCCAAACCAAACCCCTGAGCCAAGACATAAAACGACACAATTCCGAGAGCCCAGATACCGAACGAAAGCCCGACGGTTACAGCTGTCTGCATCCGACCCCGGGGCACCCAGAGCCCCTCCAAAAAGCGGCGGCACAAGTCGATTCCCCGCAACGTCCATGCATGACGAGGCTGTGTCATCCAGCATTCCGTCATACGCAGGATAGGCGACTGGTACCGAATCGTGATCAACAGAGCCACTACGCCTGCGGTGCTCAGCAGGAATCCCACTATGCCGGCGTGGTGAAACGCGCTGGCATTTCCACCGGCCATGGGAGGTGACACCACGAGAGCCAGACCCAATATCCCCACAAGGGCTACCACGTCAAACAGGCGCTCAACCACAATGCTGGCCAGCACAGTTACTACCGGCGCCTGCTCGCGCCGGGCCAGCACCCAGGCGCGCACCCCTTCACCGAGTCTGGCCGGAAGCACGTTGTTCGCCATCATCCCGATAAACGTACTGGACAAGAGCGACCAGAACCCTATCCCGCTCCCACCGTGCAGCAGGAGGCGCCACCGCGCCGCCCGCAGTACGAGGCTGAAGAAGCATCCCGCCACGCTCGCCGCTACCCACCCGGCACCGACGCGCCCCACGTTGTGTGCGAGGACGCTCAGGCTCACACCCCGGAATGCATACCAGAGGCACACGCCGCTGAGCAGCATCCCGAGGAGAAGGCCAAGCGCCGCCTGTTTACGCACCACGCTCGATGATCGTATCCACGATGCAGTGACACACGGCAAGATGGGAGATTTCTATAAGCCCGTAGGATGAGGAAGGCGTATAAAAATTCACTGCCCCTAAGGCACGCAATGGATTATCCGGCTTGAAGCCGGACATGGTAATCAGGTGACAACCCTTCTGGATCGCGGTCCGGCCCGCCCGGATAATGTTCTCGGACTGGCCAGAGCTGCTGATCGCGATCAGTACGTCGCCGGGATCGGCGAACATTTCCACTGGCTTCTCGAACACGTGGCGGTAGCCGTAATCGTTGCTGATGCACGTGAGCAGCGAGCTGTCATTAAAGGAGACTGCGCGCATGCCGCCGTTCTTCCAGTAGTCCACAGCTTGGTGCGAGGCGATCGCGGCGCTGCCGCCGTTGCCGATAAAGATCACCTTATGGTTAGCGGCGGTTCGGGTCGTGATGATCTGGATGGCTTGCTCGAGCCCCTCATGCAAGGTCACTGGCCTGCCGCCACTCAGGGTGGCCTCTGCGGCTCGAAGGATCGCCGCGAGATCCTCAAGATAGCGTGCTGTGCGTTCCATTGGTCATCTCTTCAACTTGTCAGGAAGAGAAGGGCTTCCCTTCAGCAGCGCGGTGATGAACTTGTACAGCGGCACTGGTTCCACTGCCGAACGGTTGCAGACGATGCGGACCGCAAGGGCCCCGACCGCGTTGCCGATGAACCCAACGAGGTCCATGGGCATTCCGGCGGCCACGCAGGGGGCGGCAATCGAGAGGTAGGCATCACCGGCCCCAGTCCGATCCACAATCTTGCTGGAAAAGACCGGTATCTCAAAAAAGCCGTCCTCGACCGCATAGGTCATCGAGCCGCGGGGTCCCCAGGTGACGGCAGCCCGCCGGCTGCCCAGCTTGCACGCGATGGACGCAATCAGCTCGCGGAGATCATTGACCCGGTCGTGGCAGGCGAGGCGAATTTCCGGCTCGTCAATACAAATGAAGTCAGCCCTTGGGTATTTGGTGATCAGATTGTAGCCGGTGTTTGCGCTGTTGGTCTGTGTGTTAACCGCTAGAAATCGGGAGCCAGCGCACAGGAGCTTCACAATATCCGGTTTCATCAGCCCGTGCCCATAGTCCGCTACCAAGACCAAGTCGTAGTCGCCTAATACGCTCTTTAAATAGCGGTACAGCTCCTGTTCGACATCGCGTGGGATATCGCTGTCGTCTATAAAGGAGACCTCGAACATCTTGGCGAGGAATACAGGATCTACGTAGCGTCGCTTCACGATGGTGGACGCGTTATCCCGATAAAAAAACCGGGCGGTGATATTGGGTTTTAGATGCGCACGGATAAATGCCTCCCTGGATTGGTGTGAGCCCAGACAGGTCACCAGATGCACGTCCTGGCAGAACCCTGCCACATGGTTCGCACAGGCCAGCACTCCCCCTGCAAACACTTCCTCCCTGAGAAACTTAGTGGCGACGAGCAACTCTTTCGGCGATTTCCCCAGGGCCTGGCAGTAGTGATACTCGTCAATGATCGCCTCGCCAATCATCAACACTTTCAGCCCACGCAGTCGCTCGAGCTGCTTGATGACAGCGTCGTCTGAGTACCGCTGCCGCAACTCCTTGAGGAACATCTTCGCCGTTTCAGGATATACGTCAAAGTGATCGTTCAGAAGTTCGGTCGAGCTGAAGGTGATCTCGTTGGTGAAGTGGAGCCGTCCCCCGACGGCCTTGAGAGCCTCTTCCTCGTGGTCGATCATACCGGTGATGTCGTTCTCGGGCGCCGAATACTCGCTTCCTTTGACGTACACATGAGGCTTGAGTAATGTGATCACCTCCACCGCAGTCGGCCACTGGTTCACCGCCACGAAATCGACGATCTGG
>Ga0194131_10006413_pt1 | contig 16389 bp, 19 predicted proteins | sample TA2KigO120mmetaG_FD_148631 | JGI IMG/M metagenome (GOLD analysis project Ga0194131, IMG submission 148631) | Freshwater microbial communities from Lake Tanganyika, Tanzania - TA2015053 Kigoma Offshore 120m | ecosystem: Environmental > Aquatic > Freshwater > Lake | place: Tanzania: Lake... | reverse complement strand
CTCGGCGACCGTCGCCTCTTCCCGCAGCGCTTCCAAGGCGATCTTCGCCTTGAATGCCGCATCAAACTTCCGTCTTGTCTTCGCCATCGCTCCCTCCGTCACAATGACGGATCAGAACGCGGCTCCACTCAAGCCCCTGGTCCCAAAACCGGGGTCCACTTCTCTTGCCCTCGCCATACTCCCGATACCGCTTGCCGGTCCAAACAACGACGCTCATGAACCGAAGCGCGCCGTAGCCGTTATGGCGCTCCCGCAGTACCCGGGCGTTCTCCAACGCACCGACCGAAATTAGGCCAATCATCGACCATCGCCGTCCTAACCGCTGCACAATCTCGCCGTGACACTCTGCCGAACCGCACCAGTATGGGTTGGTCGTGGCCAGGATTAGCTCCTTTTCGCCGTCGGCGTTCAAATCGACAGCGGCGACAAGGAAGTCATGCTCGCGATCATGCCGCCGCCAATCGGCGGACTTCTCGGGATGGTCAGGCCGAATTCGGGTTGCGATGACGCGCCGTTCGCGGGCGGCTGGCCGGCGAAACCGCAACGGCTCGCCTGGCCAGTTGAAAGCCTCGTCGTTGAGTTGGGGAAGGTCCCAATAGCGATCGGGCCACCAGACCTGGATGGTCGGGACGCCATCCTGATGCGAGCGGTCAACGGCAGGCATATTGCCCAGGCGGCGATAACCGAAGTCACGGCCGTCATAGACGCGCACAATGTCGGGACTAGCGAGAAAGCTGCCGATAACTCGCCAACCGTCGCCCTGGCGCTGTAGCACGCGGACCGGACAGGCGTTGCTGACACAACCCTCGCCGTCCTCGCGAATGAGCAGCAGTTCCGGGCTGCCGTCCTAGTCGAGATCGAATTCCGCGGCCTTGATGGCGTCCGCGGACCGGCCTACCGGGTCATCCGCATCGGCGAAGGCCGCGACGGCAACCGAACGCCAGCGTTCGGGCAGATCGCCAAACGCCACCAGTTGCTCCGCTCGCACGGCGACGGCGCTGGCTAGCAGGTGCAGGCAAAGCCCCGCCGATAGCATCAGCCGCCGCGTTACGATCCAGCGTGCAACCGCTTGGCCACCATTGCTCATAGCGAACGTGCTCGGCTTCGCGCAATCGCGTTTCGATGGCGCGGAATTTCGTGCCAAGATCCGTTGGAAACGCTGTGCCGGGCGGATTATCCTTGCGAAACTGTAAGTACTGCCGCACGCGCCGGGCACCTTCACGATGCGCCTCGGCGGCACCCGCCGCCGCCAATTCGTCTCGCAACAGTTCGTCGAGCAGCGCCCTGGCCTGCTTGCGGAAAGGGCTGGGGTTCGCTGTCGCGGTCGGGTCGTTCACCATGTTTCGGCGCTCCGATATGTTCTTGTAATATTCTACAATATTCCTTGAACGGTTGTCAACCGCGCCCACGCCGCGCGTTGACAGCCGCCGACGCCCGCCCTATGGTCGCCGCCCTTGCCGGACCAGGCCAGCGGACGCGCCCCATGAAGATTACCAATTCCTTGAAAACCTTGAAGAAACGGCACCGCGACTGCCGCCTGGTCAGGCGCAAGGGCCGGGTCTATGTGATCAACAAGACGGTGCGCCGCTTCAAGGCCCGCCAAGGCTAACGCCAAGAGTGTCGGCTGGGTCCGGGAGCCGCTAACATCGTCTCGGCCACCGGGGTATGCCATGCCGCTCGCGATGCCAGAGCCCGAGAGCCGCGCTCTTGTCAATCGCGGGGCGCTGGCCGACGCCCTGCGCCGCTTCCTGCCGGCGGCGGCGGTGATCGACGACGCGCCTTCGCTGCGCGCCTATGAGAGCGACGCCTTCACGCTCTATCGCCAGCCGCCGATGCTGGCGGTGCTGCCGCAGACGACCGCGCAGGTCGCCCGCATCCTCAGGCTGTGCGGCGAGCTGGGCGTCAAGGTGGTGCCGCGCGGCGCCGGCACCTCGCTGTCGGGCGGCGCCCTGCCGCTGGCCGACGGCATCATCCTGGGCATGGCCCGCTTCAACCGCGTGCTGGAAGTGGACTACGCCAACCGCTGCGCCGTGGTGCAGCCGGGCGTCACCAACCTGGCCATCAGCCAGGCGGTGGCGGCGGCCGGCTTCCACTACGCGCCCGACCCCTCCAGCCAGATCGCCTGCACCATCGGCGGCAACGTGGCGGAGAATTCCGGCGGCGTGCATTGCCTGAAATACGGCCTCACCACCAACAACCTGCTGGGCCTGGAAGTCGTGCTGATGTCGGGCGATGTGGTGCGGCTTGGCGGCAAGCACCTGGACCCCGAGGGCTATGACCTGATGGGCGTGCTGACCGGCTCGGAGGGCCTCTTGGGCGTGGTCACCGAAGTGACCGTGCGCATCCTGCCGCGCCCCGCCAGCGCGCGGGCGCTGCTGATCGGTTTTGCCGGCAACGAGGCGGCGGGCGACTGCGTGGCCCGCATCATCGCCGCCGGCATCGTGCCGGGTGGGCTTGAGATGATGGACCGGCCGGCGATCCATGCCGCCGAAGCCTTCTGCCAGGCGGGCTATCCGCTGGATGCGGAGGCCATCCTGATCTGCGAACTGGACGGCCCGCCCGTCGAGGTCGATGACCTGGTCGTACGGGTCGAGGCGATCGCCCGGGCTGCCGGCGCCGTCAGCCTGAAGGCCAGCGCCAGCGAGGAGGAACGCTTGCGCTTCTGGGCCGGCCGCAAGGCGGCCTTCCCGGCCGTCGGCCGCATCAGTCCCGACTACATCTGCATGGACGGCACCATTCCACGCAAGGCGCTGCCGCAAGTATTGGCCCGCATGGCGGAATTGTCGGCCAAGCACGGCTTGCGGGTGGCCAACGTGTTCCATGCCGGCGACGGCAACCTGCATCCGCTCATCCTGTTCGATGCCAATGAGCCCGGCGAGGCCGAACGCGCGGAGGCGCTGGGCGCCGACATCCTCAGGCTCTGCGTCGAGGTGGGCGGCGTGCTGACCGGCGAGCATGGCGTCGGCGTCGAGAAACGCGATCTCATGGGCACGATGTTCAACGAGCACGACCTCGACCAGCAGATGCGCGTGAAATGCGCCTTCGATCCCGACGGTCGGCTCAACCCCGGCAAGGTGTTCCCGCAATTGCGGCGCTGCGCGGAACTGGGCCGTCTGCATGTCAGCGGCGGCCGCCTGCCGTTTCCGGACCTGCCGCGCTTCTGATGGCGCAAGGCCTGCGGCCCCGCGACGAAGGCGAGCTACAGGCGGCGCTGGCCTGGGCGCTGGCCGAGGGCCAGCCGCTGGCGCTGCGGGGCCAGGGCAGCAAGCTGGGCTTCGGCCGGCCGGTCGCCGCCGGTCAGGTGCTGGACTTGAGCGGCCTGGCCGGCATCGTTGTCTACGAACCCGAAGAATTGGTGCTGACGGCGGGCCCTGGCACGCCCCTGTCCGAGATCGAGGGCTTGCTGTCGCAGCACCGCCAGCAATTGGCCTTCGAGCCGGCGGACTACGGCGCGATCAGCGGCGGCCCGGCTGGCCGGCAGACGCTGGGCGGGGTGATCGCCTGCAACATTTCGGGTCCGCGCCGGGTAAAGGCCGGCGCTGCCCGCGACCACCTGCTGGGCTTCAAGGCCGTCAGCGGCCGGGCGGAAGCGTTCAAGTCCGGTGGCCGGGTGGTGAAGAACGTCACCGGCTACGACCTCTCCAAGCTGATGGCCGGCAGTCATGGCACGCTGGCCGCGCTGAGCGAAGTGACGCTGAAAGTGCTGCCGGCGCCCGAGGCGACGGCGACCGTCCTGCTGCTCGGCCAGGACGACCGCGCCGCCATTGCCGCGCTGGCCCAGGCGGCAGGCAGCCCGCATGAGGTCTCCGGCCTGGCCCATTTGCCGGCCGCGGCGGCGGCGCGCTCGCAGGCGGCCCAAGGGCGCGCCATGACCGCGGTCAGGCTCGAAGGCCCCACGCCCTCCGTCCGCCACCGCGCCGACGAATTGGTCAAGCTGCTGGCGCGCCAGGGCGCTACCCTGTTGCTCGACGCCCAGGCCTCGTTCGGCTTCTGGCAAGAGGTGCGCGACGTACAGTCGCTGTTGCCGGCCGACCGGCAGCTCTGGCGGCTGTCCCTGGCGCCCGGCGCAGGGCCGGCAGTGGTGGCGGAGCTGGCCAGACGGCTTCCGGCGCTGGATTACTATTACGACTGGGCGGGCGGCCTGGTCTGGCTCGCCTTGCCACCGACCGAGGATGCCTGGCATCCGGCAGTGCGCGGCGCCGTCGCCAGCGCGGGCCATGCGACCTTGCTGCGGGCGGAGGCGGGCGTGCGCGCCGCGGTGCCGGTGTTTCAGCCGCAGCCGCCGGCGCTCGCGGCCTTGAGCCAGCGGGTCAAGGCCAGCTTCGATCCCAAGGGCCTGCTCAATCCCGGCCGAATGCATCCCGGGCCCTGACTCATGCAGACCTCCTTTCAAGCAAGCCAGCTGGCCGACCCCGACACCCGCCATTCCGAGGCGATCCTGCGCAAATGCGTGCATTGCGGCTTCTGCACCGCGACCTGTCCGACCTATGTGCTGCTGGGTGACGAACTCGACAGCCCGCGCGGCCGCATCTACCTGATCAAGAACATGCTGGAGGAGGGCTCGCCGCCGACCGAAAAGGTGGTGCGGCACGTCGACCGCTGCCTTTCCTGTCTTGCCTGCATGACCACCTGCCCCTCCGGCGTCAACTACATGCATCTGGTCGATCACGCCCGCCGCCATATCGCGGAACATTACCGCCGGCCGCTGGCCGATCGGCTGTTGCGGCGGCTGCTGGGCTGGCTGCTGCCGCGACCATGGGCGTTCCGCCTGGCGCTGGTCGGGGCGTGGCTCGCACGGCCCGTGCGGAGCCTCTTGCCGGGTCGGCTCGCCGCCATGCTCGCCCTGGCGCCAGCGCGGCTGCCCGGGCCCTCGCCGGTTGACCGGCCGCAAGGCATCGCCGCCCGGGAGCCGCGGCTCTTCAGGGTGGCGCTGCTCAGCGGCTGCGCACAACAGGTGCTGGCGCCCGAGATCAACGAGGCCACCATCCGCTTGCTGACGCGCCATGGCGTGGAGGTGACGGTCGCCAGGAACAGCGGCTGTTGCGGGGCGCTGAACCACCATCTGGGCCAGCACGCCGCCGCCCTGGCGGCGGTCAGGGCCAATGTCGACGCCTGGAGCGCGCTGATCGAGGCCGGCGGGCTGGATGCGATCGTGATCAACGCATCCGGTTGCGGCACCACGGTCAAGGACTACGGCCACCTGTTGCGCGAGGAGCCCGCCTATGCCGCCAAGGCGGCGCGCATCGCCCAGCTTGCCTGCGACATTAGCGAATTGTTGTCGCGTCTGACCTTGCGCGCCAAGGCGCCGAGCGCCTTGCGGGTCGCCTATCATTCGGCCTGTTCGCTGCAGCATGGCCAAAAGGTGACCGCAGAGCCAAAGGCGCTGCTGGCTGCGGCGGGATTCCAGGTGCTGGAGGTGCCAGAGGGCCATCTCTGCTGCGGCTCGGCCGGCACCTATAACCTGTTGCAGCCCGAGCTCGCCGGCCGCCTGAAACAACGCAAGCTCGGCCATATCGAGGGCTTGCGACCCGATGTGATCGCCGCTGGCAACATCGGCTGTCTCACCCAACTGGCGAGCGGCACGGCCGTTCCGGTCGCGCATACCGTGGAACTGCTGGACTGGGCGACGGGCGGGCCCAAGCCAGCGGCACTGGCGGGCCGACTTTGAAATCCGGACCGGCGGCGCCTATTGTGTCTTGCATGTTGCGAAGGTTTCTCGTCTGCCTCGTTCTGGTGTTGGGACTCGGCGGCAACGTGGCGATGGTGGATCAAGGCGATCGACGGCTGGGCGACCTGTTCGGCAAGCTGAAGGAAGCGGCGCGGTCAGAGGATGCGCGACTGATCGAGCAGGCCATCTGGGCGGTCTGGCTGGAAAGCGGCAGTGCCACGGTCGACCTCTTGATGCAGCGCGGCCTGCAGGCGATGTCCAGTGGCGACTACCCGACCGGCTTGGTGTTGTTCAATTCCATCGTCGAGTTCGCGCCGAACTATGCGGAAGGTTGGAACAAGCGAGCGACACTCTACTATTTGATGGGCGAGTTCAGCGCCTCGATCGCCGACGTGGAACGCACGCTGGCACTGGAGCCGCGGCATTTCGGTGCGCTGTCGGGCCTGGGCCTGATTCACACCCAGCTTGGCGACGAGGCGAAGGCGCTGGACGCCTATGAGCGCGCGCTGGCGGTTCATCCGCATATCACGCTGGCGCGCAACGAGGTTGAGCGTTTGCGCAAGAAAGTTCGCGGCGAGCGCATCTGAAACGATAACCGCAGCACGATAGCGACGCGCTATGGCAGAAGAACGCAAAGGGCATTTTCGCAAGCACGCGCCGGCAGGCAAATTGACGCGCGGCAAGCCAGCGCGACGCGTCAAGGCTCCAGGGGCGGCCAAGACCCAACCGCCGATCGTTCAAGGGTCACCGACGGGAGCCGAAAAGATGGACAGCAAAGGCAAGGGCGGCGACAGTTTCCAGGGCGCGAAAGGCGCCGACTTCCGCAACCCGTTCAGCAACATGGCAAGTCCCGCCGAGCTCGACAAACTGGTCACCGTGCAGCGCCAGGGCATTGAGGCGCTGATGATGGCCAATCAACTGGTGCTGCGCTGCATGCAGCTGTTCGTGCGCAAGCAGATGGAACTGTTCGACGACAGTTCCCAGCGCATCGTGGATGCGGTCAAGAACCTCACCAGCCTGAAGGACGCGGCGCCGACCGCCGAACATGGCAGCGCCTACCAGACCGCCGTCGACCGCAGCATCGTGCAACTGCGCGATTTCTACGATCTGCTGGCGCGCACCAACAGCGAAACGGTGGAGGCGATCAACGCTTCGACCACGGATACGCTGGAACAGGTGCACCACCTGCTGCGCGCCGCCATGACTGATTTCAACAAGCCTCGGGCCTAGCGCGCTGCCGTCATGGCTGTCGGGCAATGGCTTCCGTTCCAACCGAACCTGCCGGTTCGTTTTGCACGGACATTGCCCTAGCCCTCCGCTTACGGCACCCAGGCGATCCGTAGCGTGTTGGTGGCGCCGGGCGTCCCGAACGGAACACCGGCCGTCACCACCAGGCGCTGCCCCGGCTCGGCGATGCCTTGCGCCTTGGCGATGGTATAGGCGCGCTCGATCATGTCGGTGAAATCGTGCGCGTCCTCGGTTTCAACGCAGTGCAGGCCCCAGACCAGTGCCAGCCGACGGGCGGTGTCGAGCCGCGGCGTCAGGACCAGGATCGGCACGCCCGGTCGCTCGCGCGCGGCGCGCAGGGCGGTCGAACCGGAGGTGGTGTAGCAGACGACCGCCGCAGCGCTGAGCGTTTCGGCCACCTGCCGGGCGGCGGCGGTGATGGCGTCGGCGGCGGTGGCCTCCGGGTCGGCGTGTTCGGCATCCATGATGCTGCGATAGAGCGGATCCAGCGCCACCTGCTCCGCCACCCGGTTCATCACCGCCACCGCCTCGACCGGGTGCGCGCCCGAGGCGGTCTCGGCCGACAGCATCACCGCGTCGGCGCCATCGTAGACCGCGGTGGCCACGTCCGAGACTTCGGCCCGGGTCGGCACCGGCGCCTGCACCATGCTTTCCAGCATCTGCGTCGCCACCACGACCGGCTTGCCCTGGCGGCGGGCTAGCCGGACCAGCCGTTTCTGCAGCGCCGGCACTTCCTCGACCGGAAGTTCCACCCCCAGGTCGCCGCGCGCCACCATGATCGCGTCCGACAGTTCGACGATCTCGCCGATCCGCTGGATCGCCGCCGGCTTCTCGATCTTGGCCATCAACAGCGCCCGGTTGCCGACCAGCTTGCGTGCCTCCGCCATGTCGTCCGGCCGCTGCACGAAACTGAGCGCCACCCAGTCGACGCCAGCCTCGAGCGCGAAGGCGAGGTCGGTGCGGTCCTTGTCGGTCATGGCGGCAAGCGGCAGGACGGCGGCCGGCACATTGACGCCCTTGCGGTCCTTCAACACGCCGCCCTCGACCACGCTGGTGACGATTTCGCTCTCGCTGGCCGCCTCCACCCGCAAACGGATGCGGCCGTCGTCCAGCATCAGGTCGATGCCCGGGCGCACCGTCTGGAACACCTCCGGGTGCGGCAGCGGCGCGCGGGAACCGCTGCCCTCGTCTTGCGCGCGATCGAGGCGGAAGGTCTGACCCACTTGCAGCCGCTGTTCGCCGCCCGCCATGCGGCCGATGCGGATCTTGGGCCCCTGCAGGTCGGCCAGCACGGCGATCGGCCGCCCGAAGTCGCGTTCGACCGCACGGATGGTCGCCAGGCGCTTGGCATGATCGTCGTGATTGCCGTGACTGAAATTCAGTCGGAAGGCATCCGCGCCCGCCTCGACCAGCCGGCCGATGGTCGGGGCGTCGGAGCTGGCGGGGCCGAGCGTGGCCAGGATCTTCGTGCTGCGGCGACGGCGCATCGGCGAACCTTACTGATGCAAGGTTACGGCTCTCAAGCCGGGTCGATCAGTATGGCGCGAAAATCGTTGACGTTGGTCAGCGTCGGGCCGGTAACCACCAGGTCGCCCAGCGGCTGGAAGAAGCCAAAGGAGTCGTTGGCGGCAAGCCGCTGGTCGGCCGACAGGCCGGCCGCGCCGGCGCGGGTCAGGCTATCGGGGGCAAGGACGGCGCCGGCATTGTTCTCGCTGCCGTCGATGCCGTCGGTATCGCAGGCAATCGCGTGGATGCCGGCCGCGCCGGCAAGCGCCCTGCACAGCCCCAGCAGGTATTCGCCGTTGCGGCCGCCGCGCCCCTTGCCGGCCAGCGTCACCGTGGTCTCGCCGCCCGACAGCAGGGCAACGCGCCGCCCTGCCCGCCGCCACTCCAGCGCCAGGCCGGCATGCTGGGCGCCCAGGTCGCGCGCCTCGCCCTGCAGCGCATCGCCCAGGATCTCGACGGAATAGCCGGCGGCCGTGGCCAGCGCCGCCGCCGCCCGCAACGCCTGCGCGGGTGTCGCGATCAATCGGTACTCCGCCCGGGCAAGGCGCGGATCGCCAGGCTTGGGCGTCTCGTCGGCGGCGCGCGCCAGATGTGCCGTCACCGCCGCCGGCGGCACGATGGCGAAGCGGGCCAGCACCGCCCGGGCTTCTGCGTGGCTCGTCGGATCGGCCACCGTTGGCCCGGAACCGATCACCGCCGGATCGTCGCCCGGCACATCGGAAATGGCCAGCGTCAGCACGCGGGCCGGATAGGCCGCTGCCGCCAGCCGGCCGCCCTTGATGGCGGACAGGTGCTTGCGCAGGCAGTTCATGGCATCGATCGGCGCCCCGCAAGCGAGCAACGCCCGGTTGACCTGGCGCTTGTCCTGCAACGAGAGGCCCGGCGCCGGAAGCGTCAGCAGGGCGGAGGCGCCGCCCGACAGCAGGCAGACCACCAGGTCGTCCGGCCCCAGGCCCGCCACCCGGGCGAGCACCCGTGAGGCCGCCGCCACGCCGGCGGCGTCGGGCACCGGATGCGCCGCCTCCAGCACCGCGATCCGGCGCGTCGGCTGGCCATGGCCATAGCGGGTGACAACCAAGCCGTCGAGCGGCGCCGGCCAGGCGGCCTCGAAACTGGCGGCCATGGCGGCCGCGGCCTTGCCGGCGCCGACCACCAGGGTGCGGCCAGCGGGCGGCTTCGGCAGGTGCGGCGGCAGGCAGAGCGCCGGCTGCGCCGAGGCGACGGCGGCCTCGAACATCGCCAGCAGCAGCGCGCGCGCGTTCACCTGGACCTACTCGCCGCGTTGCCGGCAGTAGGTTTCCGGCACGAAACGCAAGACCACCAATCCGATCACCGACAGGCATGGCATCAGCATCAGCCCGGCGCGATAGGCCTCAGCCGGATAGAGCCTGGCACCGTTCGCCATCGCGCCTTCCCAGAAGCGGTCCAGCATGTAACCCATCACCACCTGCAATGCGGCCGTCAGTACCATCATGCCCGCCGTCAGCAGGCTGGTCACCGTCGCGCCCTGGCTCGGCGGGCAGACTTCTTTCGCCACCGCGAAGACGCAGATCACCGCGCCGGTGCAGCAGCCGCCCAACAGCAACGCGGCATAGGCGCCCGCCAGCGGCAGGCCCGGCCAGAGCAGCAGGCCCATGCTGGCCGCGACGCCAAGCGGCCCCAGCAACAGGATCGGCTTGCGCCGGCCCAGGCGCTCGGAGATCGGCGCCAGGATCGGTCCGCCGATGCCCCAACCCAGAAGGCCGATGGAGGCGAGCGTGCCCGCCGTCGGCCGGTCGAGGCCATAGGCCGCCATGCCATAGGGCACCGCCCAGAGCACGCAGAACGAAATGATCGGCGAGGCGGTGCAGACGGTGAACAAGACGATCAGCCAAATCTGCCGGCGCGCCAGTAGCCGCAGCAGGTCGCGCCAGGGACTGACCGCGAACGGGCGCGGCGTCGGACCGGTTCGCGTCGGCATGCGCGTCGCCATCAGCATGAGCGCCAGCAAGGCGCCCATCGCCGCCGCAGCGAGCATGGCGTTGCGCCAGCCGATCGCCTGCACCACCAGCGCCAGCGGCGCCTGCGCCGACATGGCGCCCGCCATGCCGACCAGGTTGGTCAAGCCGGCGACCAGGGCATAGCGGCCGACCGGCAGATAGAGCATCGCCAGTTTCAGCGTGCCGATCCAGGCGGTGGCGCAGCCGGCGCCGATCAGCAGGCGGCTGGCATAGGCGGCGGGCAAACCCTCGGCTAGCGCGAAGAACAGCGTGCCGCCCGCCGCGACGGCGATGCCGCAGACCAGGATGCGCCGCGCATCCAGCCGATCGATGGCCAGGCCGAGCGGCAATTGCAGACAGGCGTAGACATAGAAATAGGCGGCGCCGAGATTGCCGAGCGCCAGCGCCGAAACGTCGAACGCCCGCATCAGGTCCTCGATCATCGCGCTGGGCGCCACGCGCAGGAAATAGGCGTAACCGAAGAAACTGGCGCCGAGCGCGCACGGCAGCCACGCAGCGGCGCCCGTTGCGCGGGCGCGCGAATCCCGGGCCTCTTTCATGGCGCGAGCTTATATCAGCGCCGAGGCGCCTTTCGCCGTCGCGCTGGCCGCAGGCCTGCATTGCCGCCGGCCGACCGCGGCGGCTTTGTTATAGTCCCGGCCCATGTTCGACGATTCCACCGCCTTCGAAGTCGTCAACCCGGCCGGCCGCCGGCCGGTGCTGATCCTTTGCGACCATGCCAGCCGTCATGTGCCGGACGAATTCCGCAATCTCGGGCTGGAGGAAAGCCAGCTCCGCCGTCATATCGGCTGGGACATCGGCGCCGCCGACGTCAGCCGGCGTCTGGCGGGACTGCTGGACGCGACAGCGGTGCTGAGCGGAGTGTCGCGCCTGGTGATCGACTGCAACCGCGCCCCCGGCACGCCCGCCTCTATTCCCGTGGCAAGCGACGGCGTGCCGGTGCCGGGCAATAGCGCGCTCGGCGAGGCGGAACGGCGGCGGCGGGTGCAGCGCTTTTTCCAGCCCTATCACGGCGAGATCGAGCGGCGGCTTGCCGCGTTCGCCGCCCGCGGCCAGGTGCCGGCGCTGATATCGGTGCACAGTTTCACCCCGGTGATGAACGGCTTCCAGCGGCCCTGGCATGTTGGCCTGTTGTGGGATCACGACGACCGCATGGCGCGCCCCCTGATCGCGGAGCTGCGGCACGATCCCAGCCTTGCCGTCGGCGACAACCAGCCCTATTCCGGTCGCGAACCGCGCGGCTTCGCCTTGCACACCTATGGCAAGGGCCGCGGACTGCCGATGGCGGTGTTCGAGGTGCGGCAGGATCTGATCGACACCCACCATGGCGCCGAGGCCTGGGCCTACCGCCTGGCAGCGGCACTGCGCCCGGTGCTGGCCGATCCCGCGCTTTATCGCGTGCGCACGCCCGACTGAGATGGCCCCCGGCGAGCCAAGCTTCACTCTTGGCATCGAGGAGGAATACCTGCTCGTCGATCGCGCCACGCGCGACCTGGTGAGCGAACCGCCGCCGGAGTTCTTCCAGCGCTGCGAAAGCCGTCTGGGCGAGCGCGTGACGGCCGAGTTCCTGCGCTCGCAGATCGAGGTGCGCACCGGCGTCTGCCGCACGATGGCCGAGGTCGCGACGCAACTGACCGAATTGCGCCGCGCGGTCGGCGCCATCGCGGCCGAGTTCGGCATGGCGCCGATCGCCGCCTCGACGCATCCCTTCGCGCAATGGCAGCGCCAACGGCACACCGCCAAGGACCGTTACGAATTGCTGGCCCGCGACCTGCAGGGCGTGGCCCGGCGCCTGGTGATCGGCGGCATGCATGTGCACGTGGCGATCGAGGATGTCGAGCTGCGCATCGATCTGATGAACCAGGCGAGCTATTTCTTGCCGCATCTGCTGGCGCTCAGCACCTCCTCGCCGTTCTGGCTGGGCGAAGCCACTGGGCTGAAGTCGTTTCGCCTGAGCGTGTTCGACTCGCTGCCACGCACCGGCCTGCCGGAACGGTTCGAATCGCACGGCGACTACGAACGGCTGATCGGCCGGCTGACCGGCGCCGGCCTGATCGAGGATGCCAGCAAGATCTGGTGGGATTTGCGCCCCAGCGTCCGCTATCCGACGCTGGAGATGCGCATCACCGATGTCTGCACGCTGCTGCGCGACGCGGTGGCGATCGCCGCGCTCTATCGCTGCCTGTTGTCGATGCTCTATCGCCTGCGCCGGCAGAACCAGCGCTGGCGCATTTACCCGCTGCTCTGTCTTAAGGAGAATCGCTGGCGCGCGGAACGCTACGGCACCTCCAGCACATTGGTCGATTTCGGCCTGGGCCAGCAGGTGTCCTATCCGCGATTGCTGGAGGAGATCCTGGCGCTGGTGGCACCCGACGCGGCGGCGTTCGGCTGCAAGGACGAAGTAGCGGCGACCCGTCGCATTGTCGTCGATGGCACCAGCGCCGACCGCCAGCTCGCCGTCCATGCGCGGTCGCTGGCCGCCGGCGCGGCGCCGGCGGAAGCCCTGCGGGGAGTGGTCGACTGGCTGATCGAGGCGACGCAGCCGCCGGCCGGCCCGCCTTGAAGCAGGCAGCCAGCGGCGGGTTGTTGGCCCTCGTCCTGCTGACGACGGCATTGCGCGAAGTCGGTGGCGTGACGGCAGCCGGCTGGGTGGCGGCGCTGGCGCTGACGGTCTACCTGGGCCGGCAATGGGCCGCGCTGCCGCGCGCCGGCAAGCTGATCCTGCTGGCGGCGCTGGCGGCGGCCGCGGTCGCCGCCACGCTGGTGCCCCAACCGGCCGAGACCGCCCAGCACGGCCTGCGCATGGCCTGCTTCTATGCCAGCCTGTTCTGCGCCACCGGTCTCTTGCGCGGCGCCGCCGAAGGCTCGGCGCTGATCGCGCGATCCGGCCGGCAGTTGCTCGCCGCCCCGGCCGGCACGCGTTACGCCGCGCTCACCTTCGGCGCCAACCTGTTCGGCCTGGTGCTGAGCTTCGGCACGCTGCAATTGCTGGGCAGCGCCTTGCGCCAAGGCGACGCCCGAACGGCGGTTACCGCCAGCCAGCGGCGCGGCCTGCTGGCTGTGCTGCGCGGGTTCGCCTTCGCCTCCACCTGGTCGCCCTTGTCGGTCGTGCTGGCCTTGAGTCTGGCGGCGGCCGATGACGCGCAGGCCCCGCGCGTGCTGCCGATTGCCTTCGCTACGGCCATGGCGCTGCTGGCGCTGGGTTGTCTGGTGGATTGGCGCGAAGGCCGGCAGACTGCCGCCCCGCCCGGCCTGCCCGGCGAGGGCTGGCAGGTGCAGCTTCGTCTGCTGGCGCTGGTCGGCGGTATTGTCGGTCTCAGCCTGGCGGTGCAGGCGCTGCTGGCGATCCGCCTGCTGGAAGCGGTGATCCTGGCCGTGCCGCCCTTCGCCGCTGCCTGGATGGTGGCGCAAGAAGGCGGGCGGGGCGCCGGCGCGCTCCGCCATGCCGGCCGCCGCCTGGCCCGCCAGGTGGTCGAGGCTTTCCCCAGCTTCCGCATGGAAGTGATGATCCTGGCCAGTGCCAGTTTCGCCGGCACGCTGGTGGCCGAAGCGCTGCCCGCCAACACGATCGCGGGCGCCCTGCGGGCCTTGGCGTTGCCGGGCGAGGCGGTCCCGGCCCTGGTGATGGCGCTGATGCTGCTGGCGGGCCAGCTTGCGATCAATCCGGTCCTGACGGTCACCGTGCTGGCGGCCGCCTTGCCGCCGCCGTTGGCCATGGGCGCCTCTCCCACGGCCGTCGCCGTCGCCTACATGGCGGGCTGGGGACTTTGCGTCGGCGCTTCGCCCTTCACCTTGACCACGCTGATCATCGGCCGCATCGCCGGCGAAAGCGGGCGCACCGTCGGGCTCGGTTGGAACGGCCGTTTCACCGCGCTGGCCTTCCTGCTGGCCAGCCTGTGGCTGGCGGCGCTCACCCCGCTGTTGCCGGCATAGCTCTTGCCAAGCTCGCACGGCGTGGCGGAAAGTCCGCTTCGACAGGGGGACAGCGTCATGAACCAGATCGATCTCAAGGGACGCAATGCCGTGGTCACGGGTGCCGCGCGCGGCATCGGCTTCGCCATCGCCGAGCGCCTGATTGCCTCGGGCGCGCGGGTGATGATCTGGGATGCCGACAAGAACGCCATCGAGGAGGCGCGCCGCAAGCTGGACGCCGGCAAGGCGGTGGCCGGCCAGCGGGTCGACGTCACCAAGCCCGCCAATGTCGAGCGCGCGCGCGAGGCGACACTTCGCGCTTTCGGCAGGATCGACATCCTGGTCAACAACGCCGGCATCAGCGGCCCGACGGTGAAGACCTGGGAATATCCAGTGGCCGAGTGGCAGCGGGTCATCGACATCGACCTGACCGGCGTGTTCCTGTGCTGCCGGGCGCTGGCGCCGCATATGATCGCCAACAAGTATGGCCGCATCGTCAGCATCGCCTCCATCGCCGGCAAGGAGGGCAACCCCAACGCGCCGGCCTACAGCGCCGCCAAGGCCGGCGTCATCGGCCTGACCAAGACGCTGGGCAAGGAACTGGCGCAGACCGGCGTGATCGTCAACTGCGTCACGCCGGCGGTGATCGTCACCGACATCCTGAAGCAGGTGTCGAAGGCGCATGTCGACTACATGCTGTCGAAGATCCCGATGGGCCGCTTCGGCCAGCTTGCCGAGGCCGCGGCCCTGGTCGCCTGGCTGGCCTCCGAGGACTGCTCGTTCTCGACCGGCGCGGTGTTCGACCTGTCGGGCGGCCGCGCCACCTATTGAGTGGCGGCCTTGCCGGGCATGCGCAGGAAGCTGATGATCTCCTCGACGAAGCGCAGGAACGCCGGCTCGTGTTCCAGGATCAGATGATTGCTGCTTTGCAGCGGCACGAAACGCGCGCCCGGAATGCCCGCCGCCATCCGCCGGCTGGCCTCGAGCGGCACACGCATTTCCTCGCGGGCATGCATCACCAAGGTCGGCACCCTGACCTGCGGCAGCAACCCCGTGACATCGACCTCGGCTACGGCCTGCGCATAGCGAACGGCATTCTCCGGCGAGGTCGACATGCGCTGCATCTCGTTGAACCAGTCGGCCTGTTCCTTGCTGCCGCCGGGGATGAACAGCGACGTCCACATCTACCGGAAGGCCGGGTTCTCCTGTCCCCAGCCAAGCCGCATCAGTGTCAGCACGGCGGCGTTTTGTTCTTTCTGCGCCTGGCTGAGCTGCCGTTTGTTGAAGCCTTGCGCGAAACCGCCGTAAAGCACCAAGTGCGTCACCCGCTCTGGATGCCTGACCGCGTAGGCGATGGAGACGGCGCAGCCCTGCGAAATTCCCAGCAAGGCGAACTTCTCCAGGCCGCACACATCGACCACCGCCTCGAGGTCGCGCACAAAGGCCTCGAAAGAGATTTCCTCGACCTCCCGGTCCGACAGGCCGTTGCCGCGCGCGTCGTAGCGGATCAGCGTGTGCTCGCGGCAAAGTTCCGAATAGAGGTGACGCCAAATCGGGCTCTCCAGGTCGTATTCCAGATGCGTCAGCCAGTTGCCGGTCTTGACCAGCGGCGGCCCGCTGCCCATGCGCGACTAGGCGAGCTGCACGCCGTCCGGCGCTTGGCAGAAGCGGATTTCGTGCGGCTCCGGCGCTTGCTGCGGCGCTGCGGCCGCTGGGCTCGTGGGCGCCGCCTGGAACTCGGGCACCGGTAGGGCGGCAATCTCACTGGCCGGCAGGCCGAACACGCCAATCGCACGCGACAGGTTCTTCACCGTCTGCTCACCCAGGTCGGCAAAGGCGAGCGACAGCTTACCGCGGATCTGCTCGTTGGCGGCGCGCGAAATGCAGAGGCCAGAAATGGACCCCGGTTTTGGGACCAGGGGCTTGAGTGGAGCCGCGTTCTGATCCGTCATTGTGACGGAGGGAGCGATGGCGAAGACAAGACGGAAGTTTGATGCGGCATTCAAGGCGAAGATCGCCTTGGAAGCGCTGCGGGAAGAGGCGACGGTCGCCGAG
>Ga0194131_10006412_pt1 | contig 16390 bp, 8 predicted proteins | sample TA2KigO120mmetaG_FD_148631 | JGI IMG/M metagenome (GOLD analysis project Ga0194131, IMG submission 148631) | Freshwater microbial communities from Lake Tanganyika, Tanzania - TA2015053 Kigoma Offshore 120m | ecosystem: Environmental > Aquatic > Freshwater > Lake | place: Tanzania: Lake... | reverse complement strand
ACCAGACGATCCTATGGCCTGCGCACTTACCGCGTCATGGAACTCTCGCTTTATCACAACCTTGGCTGCCTACCCGAGCCGCCAGCTACCCACAGATTTTGCTGAGGAGGCGAAAAATCGCCGCTCATCTGCGCGCGCGACGGAAGCGTGGTGGTGGAGGTCTGCTGTGCGCGCTGCCGCAGTCCCTCGTAGCCGCCAAAGAAGAACGTCCGGTTGCGGCCGTTGTAGAGCTTCGGCAGGATCACCGGGCCGCCCAATGTGAATCCGTACTGGTTGCGCTGGAACGTGCCCAGCCGTTGTCCGGCGCGGTTCAGGAACCACTGGTTCGAGTCCAGCCGGCTGTTGCGCACAAACTCGTACGCGCTGCCATGGAACTTGTTGGTGCCGGACTTGATCACCAGATTGATCACCCCTCCCGTGGTCCGTCCGAACTCGGCTGAAAAGGAATTGGTCTGGACCTTGAACTCCTGCACCCGCTCGACCGACGGCAGAGTCGCGGTAGCGAATGTACCGGGGCTGTTCTCCGGCACCGTGACCGGAGCCCCGTCCTGCAGGATCTCCGTCGCTCCGCCCCGGCTGCCGTTGACGCTCAAGTTGGCAAGTTGCAGCGGATTGTCGCTGAACGCGGGTCCGGGGACGACGCCCGCCGTGAGTCCCGCGAGCCCGATCGGATTGCGGCCATTCAACGGCAGCTCGACAATCTGGCGGTTCCCGATCAACTGTCCGAGCCCGCCGTTCTCGGTCTGCAGCAGCGGGGCCTGACTGCTGACTTCCACTGTCTCGGTCACTGCGCCCAACTCGAGCGTTAACGTCATCGACACGGACTCCGCCACGTTCACCGTGATGCCGCTCCGTACAATGCGTTTGAATCCGCTCGCCTCGGCTGACACCGAGTAGCGGCTTGGCTTCACCGATACGAACCGCGCGAGACCCTGATCCGTGGTTGTCTGGCTGGTGACGATGCCCGTCTCCTGTTCGGTGAGCCTCACGGTGGCGGCGCTGATGGCAGCCGATGACGGATCCTGGACCAAGATCACCACCAGGCCCGCCGCGGTCTGCGCGGGCATCGACACTGGAAAACACAACGCCGCCGCGGCGATCAGCACTCTCTTCATGACTGCCTCCTCGTTACGCCAGGATCCCCTCGATCACATGGCCGTGGACATCGGTCAACCGCCGCCGGATCCCGTTATGGTAGTAGGTCAGCTTCTCGTGATTGAGCCCGAGCAACTGGAGCGCGGTCGCGTGGAAATCGTAGATTGTCACTGGATTCCCCGCGGGCTTGTAGCCGACCTCGTCCGACCCGCCGTAAGCAAAGCCGGGCTTGAGTCCGGCGCCCGCCATCCAACACGAGAAGCAATCCGGATGATGATCGCGGCCCGCCGACTTGCCCGCGCCTTGTGACACGGGAGTCCGCCCGAACTCCGTCACGCCCATCACCAGCGTGTCGCGCAGCATCCCCCGCGCGTGAAGGTCCTCGATCAGCGCCGCCACCGGCTGATCGTACTCTTTGGCCATGCCCGAATGGTTCGTGATCAGGCTGCCGTGCGCGTCCCAGCTCTTCCCTCCGCCGCCGTGATAGATCTGCACGAAGCGCACGCCCTGTTCGAGCAGACGCCGTCCGAGCAGGCAGTTTCTGGCCAGCGATTCGGTCTCTTTGCGATCCAGGCCATACAGGCGCTTGGCGGACTCGCTCTCTCGCTGGAGATCCGCCACGCCGGGCACAGTCAACTGCATCCGCGCCGCTAATTCATAAGCCCGCACGCGCGCATCCAGCGAGCTGTCGCCAGGATGCATCTCCGCGTAAGTGCGGTTCATCTTGTCGAGCCAGTCCATGCCGTCGCGCCGCGCACCGGGATCGAGCCCCTTCGGATTCGACAGGTCAGGAACCGGGTCGCCATCGTTGGCAAACGCCGTACCCTGCACGGCGGCCGGCAGGAATCCGTTGGACCACTGCATGTTGCCGCCCCAGGGCTGGCTCTTGGGATCCGTCATCACCACGAACGCTGGCAGGTCCGCGTTCTCCGTTCCCAGTCCGTAAGTGACCCACGCGCCCATGGACGGGAATCCGTTGAGGATGAATCCGGTGTTCATCTGCGCGACGGCGGGCATGTGATTCGCGCTCTTTGAGACCATGCCGTGGATCACGGTGAGGCGGTCGGCCGACCGTGCCAGATTGGGCAGCAGCTCGCTCACCCAGAGTCCACTCTGCCCTCGCTGGCGGAACTCGAATGGCGATCCCATCAGGTTGCCGCCCTGGCCGAAGAAAGTCGGCATGTCGAAGGACTTCCCGTTGCGTTGCGACAGGCCAGGCTTGTGGTCGAACGTGTCGACGTGGCTCATGCCGCCGACACAGAACACCTGAATCACGCGCTTTGCTTTGGGCGCGAAATGCGGAGGAGACGCCGCGTGTGCGCGCCCGCCGAGCGAGGACAGCGCCATCCAGCCGAGTCCCGCCCCCGTGCTCAGCAGCATCCGCCGCCGGTTGAGTTCACTCGGCATATAGAAATTCGCTCGTGTTCAGGATCCCCCAGCACAGCGTACCGAGTCCGCGTGCCGAGATCAAGGCGCGGCTCCCGGCCAGCTCCCACTCCGCGGGTGCGCGCCCGAACGCGATCGCAAACGCGCGCCGGACCTGCTCGTCCGGATCAGCGGTCTCCCGCTTGAGCCGCTCCGCGAACGCCTGTGCTTGCCGCTGCACGAACGCGTTGTTCATCAGGCTGAGCGCTTGCAGCGCCGTGGTGGTCGATCCACGTTTGGCCGACCGGACCGATGGCGTCGGGCAGTCCAGCGCATCGAGCATCGGGTTGCCCGCCGACGTCACGCTCATCCGGTAGATGGTCCGCCGCTGGTGTTCCGGATCCGCGCTGTCGGCTGGCGTGTAGGTCTTGTAGGAGCCTGTGTTGTTGCCGACATCGAACGGACGGAACCCCGGGCCGGACATCTTGGGGTTCAACAGTCCGCTTGCGGTGAGCATCGCGTCCCGCGCGGTTTCCGCGTCCAGACGCCGGGGGGAGAAGCGCCACAACAGCCGGTTGCCGGAATCCTTGGCAGCCGCGGCGGGATCGAAGCGCGACGAGCGCTGATAGGCGTCTGATAGCAGGATGATCCGGTGCAGCGCCTTCAAGCTCCCGCCGCTCGCGCGGAACTCGATCGCTAGCTCATCCAGCAGTTCCGGATGGCTCGGCTGTCCGCCGTTGTAGCCGAGGTCGTTCGCGTTCTCGGCGATCCCCGCGCCGAAATGATGCTGCCACACGCGGTTCACGATTACGCGCCAGAACAGCGGATTCGAGTCCGCTGTCAGCCACTCGGCGAGCTTCAGCCGCTTGGCGGCATCAGGCGCATCGGCGGCGAGATCGATCTCCGCGGCGCCCTTCACGCACGAGACTCCGCCGGGCGCGACCACGTCGCCCTTCCGGTTCACGTCGCCGCGCTGCAGGATGCGCGATGCTGGCGCGGGCCGGATCGACGGAATCCATGCGGGCTCGGGCGTTGGCAGCCCGGCCAGCTCCTTCTGCCGCGCGGCTAATTCCGACTCGAGCTTCCCTAGCCGAGCCTGATCCCCACTGCTCATCCGCGCGCGAAGCTCAGTCCCCGTGTGATTCACGATTCCCGCGGCGAATGACGCGGCGATCTGCGCGGGTGTCAGTGCCGACGCATGGATCCGGGCTTCCTCGATGCGCATGCCCGGAGTCACCGTGAACCGTGCGATCGCATCGCCCTGGAAATAGGTCTGCAGCTTGGCGAGCGGCGTGCCTTGTTCCGGCAGGTACGGTCTGCCGTACGCCTGTCCGTTACGGTACTGGTGGATCCGGCCGTCTTTCGTATAAGCGATCGCAAGGTGCAGCAGGCGGCCAGGTGCGGTGTCTTCCGCGCCGCCGCCCGGATTCTCCGAACGGAAGCGGCCGATCGAGAAATTCTCCCAGTGCCTGGATTGGCCCGCGCTGAATTGCATCCCGTCGACGCTCGCCCCGCGGTATCCGCTTTGGTTGCGCAGTTCGAACAGCGTGAACGCCTTTGTGGGAAGCTGATTCACGCGGATCCACGCCTCAAGCGTCTTCTCGCGGACTTCAGTTTTGAGCGGCGTCGTCGTGATCACTACCGTCTCCGAGCCAGGCGCCGCCTCCACGCCGCCATCCACCAGCAGCGCTTTAGCCGGGATTCGCGCGTGCACCTCTCCGCTCTCGTCCCGCCCATCGGTGTCGAATGTCCACCGCGCGAATACCCGCGCGCCGGGTCTGGCGGATGCGGGACGCGCGGAGCGATACAGGGCGGCGATCTCCGATTCGAGTTCCGCGATCCGGCCGCGCATCGATGCAATCGTCTGTTGCCGCTCCGCCTTCTCCGGCGGAGTGAGTAGCGGCATCGAGTTCGGCTGCACGTCGATCAGCGACTCGTCGCGTCCGATCGCCGGCCACACCGATGCGAACACCGAACGGAACCGGTAGTAGTCGCGCTGCGGGATCGGGTCAAACTTGTGGTCGTGGCAGCGCGCGCAGTTCACCGTCAGCCCGAGAAACGTCTGCGCTACCGTGCCGAGCATCTCTTCGAGCATGTCCTCGCGGACCGCCTCGCGCTCGGCTTCCACCGCCGACGTCAACCCCACGGCATCCGTTGGACCCAACGTGAGAAACCCCGCCGCAGTCACGCTGTCGCGCGTGGCGCCAGGCATCACGTCACCCGCGATCTGTTCCGCAGCGAACCGCGCGTACGGCTTGTCCTCATTGAATGCGCGGATCACGAAGTCGCGGTAGCGCCACACGTTGTCCCGCAGCGAGTCGCGTTCGAATCCCTCGCTTTCGGAATAACGCACCACGTCGAGCCAGTGCCGCGCCCAGCGCTCTCCGTAGTGCGTTGAGGCGAGCGTGCGGTCGACGAGCCTTTCCCAGGCGCGCGGATCCGGATCCCGCACGAACGCTTCGACCTCGGCCGGATCCGGCGGCAGCCCGAGCAGATCGAAGCTCAAACGCCGGATGAGTGCACGGCGCGTGGCTGGCGGCGTTGGTTTGAGTCCGGCCTGCTGGAGCCTTGTCTGAATCCAGCGGTCGATCACGGACTTTCCCCCAGCCCCCGGCGCGGGGCTCCGCTTGAGCGGTTGCAACGACCACCAGTCCGGGCCCGCCCGCTTTTCCTGAATCGCACTGGACCACGGTGCGCCCGCGTCGATCCACTGCCGGATCACCTCGCGCTCACTCGCGGGCAGCGGCGCCGCGGGCGGCATCTGGCCCGCGTCAATCCGCGCGAGCATCAGACTTCCGGCGGCGGAGGCGGGCTGCAGCGCCGGACCTTTGATTCCGCCTCGCAGTGCGCCCGCGCGTGTCGAAAGGTCCAGATTGGCGGACTTGAGCTTCGGTCCGTGGCAGGTGATGCACCGCCGTTGCAGGATCTCCGCAGCGGCCGGTTCGAGGTCCGCGCCGGCCAGCATCGCGGGGAGGCACACGGCGGCCAGCGCTCGCGACAGACTGAGCGCGACGGCACGGACTTGCGGGCAGGACATGGGCGCGTTTCCCATCCGTTCCGCCCATGATACACCTAATACGATGGCCATTTCGAGACGGGAATTCGGGTTTTTGGCGCTCACGCAGGCCGCTCCCCGCAAGCCCAATATCCTGTTTATCCTTACCGACGATTTCGGATGGAACGGCCTGAGCTGTTACGGCAACAAGGATGTTGCGACACCGAACCTCGACCGGTTGGCCAGCGCCGGCGTCCGCTTCACCTCCGCCTACGCCGAACCGCAGTGCTCGCCCACACGCGCCGCGCTGCTGAGCGGCCAGTACGGCGCGCGTACCGGAGTGTTCAAGGTAATCCACGAAAAAGAGCCGCCCAACACCTACCTCACGATTCCCGAGGCCAACCTGGCGATGCAGCCCTCGGTGGCGACACTCGCCCAAGCGCTTCGGTCCGCCAGCTATACCACGGGCATCGCGGGCAAGTGGCACATCGCGGATGCCTACCCGGCGGCCGAGGTCCGCGGCCGGGATGGCGGCCGCTACTTTGACCGGTACGGATTCGACTTTGCGAGCGCCGTTGGGGAAAAGGAGTTCGCCGCCGATAAGGCCGTCGCGGCGCTGACCGATGAGACGATCGGGTTCATCGAGCGCGCGGGACGCAAGCCGTGGTTCGCATACCTCGCGCATTTCACCACGCACACACGGCTCACCGCCCCGCCCGCTCTGGTGGAAAAGCACGCCGCGCGCGGATACAAGCGGACGTCGTCACCCGCCGCCCGCTACTCCGAACGCCCCACCGCCGAATACCTCGCGATGGTCGAGCACCTGGACACGGAGACCGGTCGGCTGTTGGCAAAGCTCGATCAATTGGGAGTGGCGGACAACACGATCGTCATTTTCACATCCGACAACGGCGGACTCTCCCGGATGGCCAACATGGCTCCGCTGCGGGAGGGCAAGGGCGCGCCGTACGAGGGCGGCATCCGGGTCCCGCTGATTGTGCGCTGGCCGGGCCGCGCCAAGGCCGGGACCACGTCTCCGGTTCCGGTTCACACGATCGATCACTATCCGACACTGATGGCGGCTGCCGGCGCGCGGCCTCCGGAGGGACACAAGCTCGACGGAATCAGCATGGTCCCCTTGCTGGAGGGATCGCGCACCCTGCGCCGCGAGGCGCTCTACTGGTACACGCCGACCTATACGCTGATGTACGGCCGGACGCCGTGCTCGTGGGTCCGGGCAGGGGACTGGAAGCTGATCCACTGGTTCGGCGACTATCTCGCGCCGCAAGGCTACACGCCGGACAACATGCCGTACGGGAAGCTGGTCACCGGCCCGAGGTGGGAGCTGTACAACTTGAAGGAGGATCCCAGCGAGTCGCGTGATTTGGCTGGGGCGCAGCCGGGGAAGGTGGCGGAGTTGAAGCGGCGGTTGGAGGGATGGTGGAGGGAGACGGGAGCGAAGGCGCCGGTCCGGAATCCGGCGTTTGACCCAGGCCGGTGGTGACGGATCAGACGGAGTGACACGTTACCGGTCACCAGCCTACGCGCAACCCCAACCGGAATAGGCGCGCGTCGATCCCATCGCGGCCAGTGTTCTGCGTGGCAGTGATCACACCGAAGTTGCCGGATGAGATGTTGGCCGCCGGTGCGGCGAAGTGGGGAGTGTTGGAGATATTGAAGCCCTCGGCCCGCACTTGCAAGTCCACTCGCTCGGTCACCCGAATCCGCCGGAATACACCAGCATCGAAGTTGACGATGCTGGGCGCGCGCAGAACTCCTTCGCCGCAGGTCCCGAATCGAGGCGTGCGCGGATCCACCCGGTTCGGATCGGCGAACGTGGAGGGATCCCACCACAGATTCGGCGATCCGATCTTGCGCGGCGCACTCAAGCAGTCGGCGTAGTTCGAACTGCCGGGCGCGTTCAACACCGTTGCGTTGGCGGTGGGCGTCACGGGCACGCCGGTGTAGAACGTGGCGAGTGTACTCACATTCCATCCGCCGGCGAGACGGCTCGCCCAACCCGAATCGAACCAGCGCTTGCCGCGGCCGAACGGGAGTTCGAGGCCGGTCATCGCGGTGAAAACATGACGGCGGTCCAACTGCGCGGGTCCGTAGGTGCGCGGCCAAAAGGCGGGAATCGCGGTTCGCGGCGCGTCGCCGTCCGGGCCGATGAAACTGCGATTGTGGGCCCATGTGTGCGAGAACGACATCTGCAGCGGTCCCGAGCGATACCGCGCAGTCGTCTGCATCGAATCATACTTGCCAACGCCCACGTGTCCCGCGAACGTTGTCGACGCCGTCCGGCCGAAGCGGCGCACGAGTTGGCGGCCTGCATTGCCTTCGCCTGGATTGGCCCAGTTCGCTTCGAGGAAGGCAAGTTGCCGGATGGTGCGCGACGCCACGTAGCCCGACGAGACCAGCCAGTTGCCGATCTGCTTTTCAAGCGTGAGATTCCACGACTGCACGTATCCCTGGCGAAAGTTGTTGTCCACCGTGATGACGTTCACCGTGGGCGGCGCGGCCACCCGCTCGCGCAATGGCTCGATCACCGGCGCGGGCAATCCCTGCGTAAGCGTCGTCGCCCAACTGCGCGCGTCGGTGAACGGCAGATCCTGCGCGAAGGTCACCGGATAATTGCCCCGCAGGTTGCGCCCAAACGTGGACGGGTCCCAGGTCAAGCCATAACCCGCGCGTACGACGAACGAACTCGCGGGGCGCCACGCGACGCCCAGCCGTGGCGCAAACTGACGGCGGCTGACTTGCACTCCGCAGTTGCGCGGAATCGCGCCCAAGCCGCAAACCAGAATCTGGTTCGTCTGGAAGTCGTAGCGTTCGAGACCACGGTCATCGCGTGTTGGATACGGGAAGTATTCCCAGCGCACGCCGTAGGAAACGGTGAGCCGCCGGGACGCCTGCCAGCGGTCGCGCGCGTAGACACTGAACTGGTTGTTGCGGGTTCGCAAGCTCGGGATCGAGAGCGACGTTCGTCCCGCCTCGCGTGCCAATCCGAGCCAGAGCGATGCGATGGCGTTGTAGTCATTGCCGGCCGGGCCGCCACGGAGCGTCGTCGTGTCCGGGCGGAAGCGGAAGCCACCAGCGGGACCACCGAAGGCGCCCGCGACGTTCGCCGTTTCTTGGTTGAGGCTCCAGCGCATGAACTCGGCGCCGAAACGCCATTCGTGCGCTCCGTTCACGTGACTGACGTTGCCGGCCGTCTGGTAAATCTTGTCGTGGAAGAACGAAGGCGAGACCATAACGTAGCCGAGTTGATCGAACCCCTCGATCAGCAATCGCGCCATGCCGCCCGAGAATGACGTAGTCCCGTTGGTTCCGGGAATGCCGATCTTTTCACGAGCGAAGTTCTCGTTCGCATTGGCCTGGCCGGCGTTGTGATCACGCAGCGTGTATCCGAAGTAGCCATCGGCCACAGTCCGCTTGGAGGCGACATAGGTGCTCGACACCGTGGTGGACCACACCTCTCCGAACCCGAGCCCCGGGCGGCTGTTCGTGGGATGGACCTGCGGCCCCGCCAGTGCGCCGAACGCCGCGGGGTTCACTTGATCGATCCACAGCGCGCTCAGGCGGTGGAAGGCGGTCCACTTGTCCGAGAAAGTGTAGTTGACCTTCGTGTCGATCTGGTTGCGCAGCGCTTGATAGTCCGCTTGTGCGAGATAGTTCCGCGTCAGCCCCAACGCGCCGATTCCCTGCGTGTTGGGCAGTGGCCAGTCAGGCAGCGCGAGAATCCGGCGCACGGGCTCTGCGAACCTCGACAGTGGAATTTGCCGGTTCGGAAACGCAACGCGGTCCGCCGCGAACTGTGTTGGCCGCGCCGGATCGAATGCCGCGCCGGTCAAAGGATCGTAGATCGGCGACGGCGAGCCGCTCAAGTCACCGCGCCGCATCGACGCCGTCGGCACGGTCAGGAACCGCTGCGGACTCGAGTCTTCCGTGGTCCGCTCGAAGCTGAAGAAATAGAACACGCGATTCCGGCGGATCGGGCCGCCCACGGTTCCGCCGAGTTGATTGGCGCGGAACTTCGGCTTCGAACCCGAGCGATCGCCGAAGTACGGCCACGCGCTCAGCGCTTCGTGATTGTGATACCAGAAGCCCGAGCCTCGCGTTTGATTGCCGCCGCTCTTGATCTGCAGGTTGATCGCCGCCCCTCCCGCCAGACCGTGTTCGCCCGCGAAAGAGTTCGTCACGACGTCGACCACTTCGATCGATTCGAGCGACGGATTGATCGCCGTCACCGCAGGCAGGTTCGGGTTGTAGCTGGACGCGCCATCGATCCGGACGTTGTTGGTGGCGGTCGGGGCGCCGTTGACCGAAAACGCAAGTCCGCGCGATGGATTCGCCGGAAACGAGTTCGACGACTGCGGCGGTGACACGCCGGGCAGCATGACGAGCAGGTTCTGATAATTGCGGCCCAGTGGGACGGGTGTGCGATCGAGCGCTGCGCGATTTAGCTCGTGCCGCACTTCCGCGCCTTCGGTCTGCAAGGCCACCGCCTCGCCGCTTACCGTGATCTCCTCCACTACGTCGCCCACATCGAGCGAAACGTCGGCGCGCACGGTTTTGTCGGAGGCGATGGCGACCCGATCGATGGTCTTGGCACGGAAGCCCGGCGCCTTCACCGTCACCGCGTACAGGCCCGGCGGCAGAGTGCTCAGCGCATACGCTCCCGTGACTCCCGTGGAAGCCTGCCTGACGGCTCTGGTCTGTGAATTCGTGATCGTGACGACGGATTCCGGAATCACACCGCCCGACCTGTCTGTCACCGAGCCTACGAGGTTGCCGTAGAGGCTCTGTCCCGAAACAGGAGCGTGGCAGGCGGCGAGCCATAGGAGAGCGGTCCGCGAAGGCGAGACGAATAGGCAACGCATGTGCGGGATCTTCACCGTACATCTTCTCCGGGCGATTGTCAATGCCTCGATATTCCGGATTTATTGGTTTTCTGAACGGCGGCTGGAGTTAGGCGCGCTCAGCCGGGCGGGATCAAAGTGGACTTTGTGGACGTCATGGTCAACCTGAGGGATGCCGGTCTTTTCTCCACGCAACACCTTTGTAAGGGCGACCGTCCTGCCTTGCCACAGAAGGCTGATTCGCCGCAGCACATAGCCGCCGCGGCCAGCCTCAACAGCATTCTGCTGCTGTTGTCGGTCACCGGCAGCGGTTCGCATCTGCGCCCGGCCCCGGTCCGGAACCACCCTTGTAGTTCGCTGACCAAACGTCGTTGCTCTCCACCGCTCCCCTCAATGCGCTCTGGCCGCCGCTTAGCTTTCCCGGCTCGCGCCGCCGGTGGATCAGCCCTTCACGCTCCAGCAGGCCGCCAATCGTGCTTTCGGCCGGCACCGCTTCCTGGTGTGTTCGAGAAATACCTTCAGCTTCTTTGGCGCACAATTCTGAAAATGACAGGTCGTTTGCCTGCCAATCTTCGATAAACTCGACCTTGCTGTCCATGCGGCTCACCCCTCGCCAGGGCATCCCCCAGCGTAACCGCTGTTCCCCGGTTACCCTTCGTTTGTGTCAACCGCCCACCAGCACACTTGTCAAGGATGTCTCCGGTTCGCACACGGCGCTGAGCGGCGAAGATTCTGACGGGAAGGAGGCAGGGACGGAGAAGTGTGGGAGAGCCCTGTTGAAAACACACGGATTCCGGGTTTCGTCGTTGCGCCAAAGCCCGGCCAAACCATCCTCAGGCACTGGCCGGCGCTCGGAAGGCGCAGTCTTGATCCACACGGCCCTCCGAGTCAGACGGCGGGTGTATACTGGTGCGGTCCGGAAAGCTCAAGAATGGGAAACCCCGTGAAAGCTCTGCTGTTCGTTGTTTCGCTTCCGGCGTTCGCGCAAACCTACGGGGAATTGACGGGAGCCATCACGGACCCGTCTGGCGCGGCGCTTGCCAACGTCCGCGTGGTCCTCACTCACACGGCGAACGGCCGCACGCGCGAAGTCCGCTCTACCGAAGCAGGTGTGTACTCCGCCCCGTTTCTCGCGCCAGGCCGGTATGACATTGCGGCCGAGCTCGCCGGATTCAAGAACGCGGTTCGGCGCGGTGTGGAAGTGCAGGTGGACGTGAAGGTGCGCGCCGACCTTTCGATGGAGATCGGCGCGGTTTCGGAAACGGTGGAAGTGACGGCTTCCACCCCACTGCTCAACAGCGAGAACGCGGCGGTGGGCACGGTGATTGAAAATCGCCGCATCGTGGAATTGCCGCTGAACGGCCGCAACTGGCTGCAGATGGTCGCTCTGAGCCCGAACGTTTCGGCCGAGATGCGCGCCAGCGGCCACGTGGATTCGCGCCAGGGTGGCGAACGCGGGCGCCAGCCGATCTCCATTGCGGGCCAGCGCCAGTTCTTCAACCACTTCACGATCGACGGCGTGGAGAACACCGACCCCAACTACAACACCTACGTCATTCGCCCCTCCATCGAAGCGATGGAGGAATTCAAGACGCAGACCGGCATCTACTCGGCCGAGTTCGGCCGCGCCGCCGCGCAGATCAACGCCACCACGCGGGCCGGCGGCAACCAGTTTCACGGCGCGCTGTTCCACTTTCTGCGCAACGACAAGCTCGACGCGAAAGAGTGGCAGGTACGCGGCGAGAAGAATCCGTTCCGCCGCAACCAATATGGATTCGTGGGCAGCGGCCGCATCGTGCGGGACAAGCTGTTTTTCATGTCGAACTTCGAAGGCGCGCGCGATGTGCGGACGTTCCAGGGGCTGGCCAACACCGCTCCCGCGGAATGGCGCGCGGGCGATTTCGCAGGGCAGCCCAACGCGATCTTCGATCCGCTGACGCGCACATCCAACCGCGCCGCCGGCGCGCAGCCTTTCGGCGGCAACCAAGTTCCGCGCAGCCGGCTGCACCCCACCGCGCTCAAGCTGTTGGAGTTCTATCCTGAGCCCACCACACCCGGCCGAGCCTTGACCGCCGAGCCGAACTACGTGCGCCAGCGCAAACGCGGCTCGCACGCCGATCAATTCACCCAGCGGCTCGACTTCAACGAGTCGGCGCGCTCGGCCTGGTTCGGCCGCTATAGCTGGGCTGATGAATTCGAACGGCGCATCGAAACTTTCCCGCAGCAGGAAGGCGGCGTTCAGGTGAAGGTGCAGCAGTGGATGGTGTCGAACACGCGCACGCTGACGCCCACGATCGTCAACGAAACCCGCTTCGGCTACAACCGTTTCAACAACGACCTGATCTTGCGGTACGCCTACGAACGCGATGTGACCAAGGAACTCGGCATCCGCGGCCTGGTGTCGCCGGAAACGAACGCCTGGGGCACGCCCACCATTCAATTGGGCAGCGGACTCACGGGATTCGGCGAATCCGGCAACGGCCCTTGGATCTATCGCAACCGCACGATGCAGTTTCTGAACAACACCAGCGTGCTGCGGGGCAAACACTCCTTTCGCTTCGGCGCCGAACTCCGGCGTGATATCTACAACGCACAAGGCAACACCGTCGCGCGAGGCCGGTTCTATTTCAATGGCCTGCTCTCCACTAATCCCGCCCCGGGCAGCGCACGGGCAGGCGCCGCGAATCTCTTTTCCGAACTGATGCTAGGACTTCCGCAGCGTTCCGAGCGCGCCCTTGGCCTCGCCGCCGCCGATTTGCGTGCGGTCTCGAAATACGCGTATTTCGAGGATGCCTGGAAGATCACCCCGCGACTCACGTTGACGGCCGGGCTGCGCTATGAACTCACGCCGCCGTGGTACGAACCGGACAATCGCATCATGAACATCCAGATGTTCGGATGGCAGCAAGGCGCGCGCACACCCATCATGACGCGGCCGGGAAGCGGCGACTTCAACGCGGGCCTGAAGTTCCGTTTCGCCGATGTGATTCCCACGCAGACCGGAGACGACAAGATGGGCCGCGCCACGATCCGGACCGACCGCAACGATTTTGCGCCGCGCCTCGGCATCGCCTGGTCTCCGGCGGACCGTTGGTCCATCCGCATGGGCGGCGGCCTTTTCTATTCGCAGGACCAGGGCAACCCCAAGTTCGACATTGCGCGCAACCTCGCGGGGCGCGGCGATTTCACCGGCTCGGACCTGATTCCGAATTCGACGCTCGACGATCCCTGGAGTAGCGAACGGCAGAGTTTCACCTGCAGCAACTGGACCGGGAACTGTGTGGGCCAGCCGTTTGTGCTGGGCAACGTCAACTCGCGCCGCACACCGTACGTCGCGCAATATCTGCTGAACATCCAGAGGGAACTGCCGGGCGGCCTGGTGGTGGAAGGCGGCTACCTGGGCAATTTCGGGCGCAAGCTCGAACGGCTGCGCAGCACCAACGAAGCGTATCTACGCAACGGCCTTGCCGACAACAGCAGTATCCAGTCGCGGCGGCCGTTCCCTGTCTATGGAATCATCCAGCAGGTGGATGGCGTCGTGAAATCGAACTACAACGCGATGAACCTCAAGCTCACCAAGCGGTTCAGCGGCGGATTGAACGTGCTGGCGGGATACACGTGGTCGCGCTCGATCGACGACGCTTCGGGCATCCGCTCCTCGGGCGGCGAGCAATCGATCGCCAAGTGGGATTGGGATTTGAAGGCCGAGCGCGGGCTTAGCCAGTTCCACACGGCACATCGCTTCGTGGCGAGCGCCATCTACGAGATTCCGTTCTTCGCGGGCGCGCCCGGCGTGGCCAAGCATGTGTTCGGCGGCTGGCAGGCGAGCGGCATCTTCACGCAGTCGACGGGCAACCCCGTGCGTGTGGGCGTCATCGGCGACACCAACAACCTTGGCGGCGAAGGCAACTATCCCGATGCTACCGGCATCAGCCCCTACGCCGACGCCGGTTGGGCCGACCGCTTCTGGAACATCCGTGCGTTCGACATATCGAGCCCCGAACTTCGTTTCCGCTTCGGCAACTCGGGACGCAACACGCTTCTCGGGCCGGGCTACTCGAACGTGGACCTGAGCCTGCTGAAGAACGTTCCCTTGAAGTGGGAGGGCCACCGGATTCAGTTCCGGTGGGAAGTGTTCAACAGCTTCAATCACGCCAACTGGAACGTGCCGTCTTCGGACGTCCGCAACGCGGCCACGTTCGGCCGCGTGCTCTCAGCACGCAACATGCGCGAGATGCAGTTCGCGTTGAAATACCTATTCTGAGAAGATTGACCGGAAGTTCGCGTCATCGAAACACCTCAACCGCCGCCAAATCCTTCCGCCGCCGGACTCGGCCTGCGCGCCTTCCCGGACGAACAGGAATGGCAGAGCTTCCTTGCCGGCATGTTTCATGGCTTCGCGGCGATCCCGCCCAAAATGAAACGGAGGCGGCAGGGAACAGTCTTTGCGCGCTGCTACTGCTGCTTCCGCCGGTACACTGCCACCGCGCCCAGCCCCGCGCCCGTCAGCAGCCACGTGCCCGGTTCCGGAGCGTCCGGCGGCGCCTCAGAGGGCGGGATATCCGGGATGTTCCCGCAATAATCGCCGCATTCGTCGACGGGATAGTAGCCGTCTTCGGGGAACGGCAGTTCCGGCAATTCGATCGGGAAGCCGTCCCCAGGGAAGCCCTGCGGGATGTCTTTCACCAGACCTCCTTCGATCGTGACCGGGCCGAACGGAATCAACTCGCTAGGATGGATCCCGCCGGTGAAACCGCCAGTGTCAATGGGACCAGCCGTCAAGCGGACGGCGAACGCTGACGCCACAAGCGTGGCGGTGATGAACCGCGTCATTTCTCCTCCAGGGTGAAGACCGGTCACCGGCCTTCCATGCCCTCATAGTGTGTGCTTTCGGCCAACCGTTGCGGGCTCCGCGTGTTGATGCAGGGACACTCACCGTGTCCGGGGATACACGAAAACGGCCGGTATGCCCCGGATTTTCGTGGCATCCGGCGTGCATCTCCCCGGATCAGCGATGAACACCGCCAGCACCTTCGAATTGAGAACGCTCCCGCAGGCGCCTCCGGCCAAGCCAAAGCCAGCGCCCGCGCGCGACTGGACGACCCTCCAGATCGTGTTCGGATGCCTGCTTCCCGCCGCGACCATCCTGATCGAGTGGACCACCGGAATGTGCGCCGAGTCCTTCTTCGACCCGCTGCCGGACTGGCGTTTCCACCTGCTGGCCTGGTGCGTTCCCCTGGCGAATCTGCTCGGACTCCTCAAGGTCAACTCGCCGGCATTCGGACTGCTCAACGGCGCCGCGATACTGGCTTCGATCGCCTACGCGGCCATGTTCAACGTGCTGCTGTTGCCCGCGGCGTTTGCGATCCCGATCGGCATCGGACTGCTTCCCTGGTCGACCGTATTCGCCGCCTGGGTCGCAATCTTCCAGCGGATACGGTTGGCCGGCGCCCGGCCCGGACCGCTGGGCGGGCTGGCTTTCGGACTCGCGGTCCTCGCTGTCACGGGAGGACCACTGGCCCTGACGCAGTATTGGCTGGACCGCGCGGCCCGGTCGGAGGGGCCGGAGCGGGAGCGGGCGATTCACGCGCTCCGGCAGTACGGGGATGAGGGATTGCTGCGGCGCGCCTGCGACCGGAATGGGGAATGGACCCCGTTCTTCGGTCCACGTCCCTACATGGGAGAGGTGCGCCGGATCTATTACGAGGCGACCGGAAAGTCGTACCTGGAAGGCCCTGGTCCCCGCGACCGCTGGAATTCCAACCGCGACTGGGAATGGGACGAGGACCTGGGAGGAGCACGCACCGGCCGCCGGTTGAAGGGCCTGCGCATGTCGTCGTCCCAGTTCGACGTGAAGACGCATCGCGACTCCGGCACACAGTACGTCGAGTGGACGATCGAGTTCTCGAACGCAACCACGCAGCCGAAGGAAGCGCGCGCGACGATGTCGCTGCCCGAACAGGGCGTCGTCAGCCGTGTGACGTTGTGGGTGAACGGCGAGCCTCAGGAGGCGGCGTTCGGCACACGCTCGCAGACGCGCGCCGCCTACCAGAGCGTGGTGGCCGCCCGGCGC